>PVMK01114933.1_pt1 | contig 39069 bp, 39 predicted proteins | sample 1853481 | NCBI WGS metagenome assembly PVMK01 (sample SAMN08533507, study PRJNA380276) | Marine sediment metagenome, whole genome shotgun sequencing project.
TTTAATAGAAGAAGAAAACAATGAATCCGTGATGAAAAAAATCGTAAAAGGATTATCCAACCAGGGCGGGTCTTTTTTAGGCACATCTCGTTACGATTCTTTAATGGATTTTGATCATCCTAAAAAGCGAAATTCATCCTTGAATCGAATCGTACATAGATTAGCAGGAGATAATGTTGATATTCTTTACATTATCGGCGGGGACGGGAGTATGCGGGCATCCCATATGATTTATACACGGATACAGCAGAAGTACGAAAATAGAGCTATCGATAGAGAAATTTCAGTCGTAGCAATTCCAAAAACTATGGACAACGATATTCTGTGGGCCTGGCAATCCTTCGGTTTCATGTCGGCGGTCGAAAAAGCCAAGGAATTCATACTTCAACTTTACACAGAAGCAAGTTCCAACCCCAGACTCTGCATCATGCAGTTATTCGGTTCGGACTCGGGTTTTGTGGTAAGTCATGCTGCACTGGCAAGCGGGGTTTGCGATGCTGTTCTTATCCCTGAAACTGATTTTTCGATGAAGGTTTTAAGCAAGCATATCAAAGAGAGACTCGGGACGCGATATGAACCCGGTGACAAGGGAAAAAGCCCATTCGGAATGATTCTGATGGCAGAGACCGCTATTCCCAGAATTTCCAAAGAAGACAGCAAGTGTGACTATTTAGATGATACGGATGTACGCCTTGGGGATAGAGAACGTGAGGCAATCGAAAATTTTATCTCAAACGGTCGCCGTGTTCAGGGTCAAACTCCCGATGCTCTGCGCCGCGGGGGCATCAAGATCATCTCTCGAGTCCTTGAGAGAGAAATTAGAGAGATGGCCACAGATGACACCACAATCTGGAAAGATTTCAGAGTATTTACCAACGAACCCAGACATCTTATTCGGGCAATAGATCCGAGTGTCCAGGATGTTATTTTTGGACAACGCTTGGGTATTCTTGCCGTGGATAATGCCATGTTCGGATATACGGACTTTATGATCAGCCAGTGGATGACCGAATTTGTTTTGGTCCCTTTAAAACTGGTTGTGTTAGGCAGGAAGCGTGTCCCCAAGAATGGCATTTTCTGGAAATCAGTTTTGGCTAATACGGGCCAGCCCGCCGATATGGTTGAATTAAAGGAAGACCCTCCTGATAGATAATTGCCATGACCTTTCTTGGCAGATAATATTGACTTATTTTGTTCTTGCCTAAAAATAACGAGTTTGCCTGTTGGCATTCGGAATTTAAATCTCCACCACGTTGAGCTTTCAATGATATACTCTTAGCCCATCATCTCGATGAGAAACTTATCCATGCCAACAATTGAGTTCTAAAAAGAATACCTGAAATTATTATAGGTCCTCCTGGATAATTTAGGTATTTTCCGTAAAATTATTTGGAATGGTTTATTGATTATTAAGTCGATCAAGAGTGCTTTTAAATTTCTCATTGGCTTCTACATACCGGCCATTCTGATATTCGGCGATACCGTAGATTGGAATAATATAGGCATGTGACTTCCCCGGAGGCCAGTAAGCGTCGTTAACATAAATAATTTCAGTATTTCCGTCGCCGTCAATGTCCCGTAACCTCTCCACGATTGCGTACTCATAGAATCCAGCGAACTCACCAATTTTATTTACACTAGCCCACTGCATATCATAAATTTTGAGCACCGGTGATTGGATGCTGTTGCCGGTATAGGCATAATTGATCAACAAATGGATGCGTTTATTCTGTGTTCCGAGGAATCCCAAAACATCCACACCCCAGGACCAGTAACAGCATTCAAAATCGATCCCCTGAATTTTGTAGTTTTTAATTTTTCCGGTTTTTGTAAACTCTGCCATAAATAAATAATGAACCTTATCATTTAAAAAATCATCATAGCCCGACATTACTAGAAGGACAACCTCCGGTTCACCGTCATGATCCAAATCCACTGCCCAGGGATCTGACCTTACACAGCCTTCGTAGATACCGCATGGATTCTCGTCTTTTCGTTCTTTCCCTGTATTCTGTCAGGATTAGGTCCTCGAGATCTGATAGCTTAGGTAACACATTTTTTAAGGAAGGATTGTCGGGATCTATGTTGAATAGGTTCAATGCGAGTTCAAATCTCTCCTCCTTAAATAAATAGATTCGATATGAACTACAGCCGGCACAATTCGGGCTGAAGCGTCCCTTGGTGATGAGATCTGCCCTCCCATCCGAATCGATATCTTTAAATGAAACAAAGCGCTCCTCGAAGAAAAATCCACGGTCAAGTTCCTGACGCAGCGCCTGCTTTTTATTTTTGAATAAATCCACAATCAAAGAAACATATGTATATATATCCTCGTACTCCTTATATTTCAGATACCTCAGACAGATCTTTTCCTTTTTTTTGTCACCATCCACGTCAACAGATACTGTCTGAAAACAGTCACCAATGCTGTAATAAACCCCTTGGTCATCCTCTGGTTTCAGCGTTTGCATGATGATCTCAGGGCCTTCCGGGCTTTTCCTTTGCTCTTTTTGAGGGATCTCCTTTAATGCATCATAAAATGCAAGCGTCTCTTTTCTATTTTGATTCTTTTTTGTATAATTTTTTAAAAGTACGCCCCGTCTTTCTCTGTTTTTTTCACCTCCGTCTGAACACGCAGAGATGAACCCGACAATTATCATACAACCTGTTAAAATTCCTATTATTTGCCTGGCCTTTTTAATACACAGTTCGTTTTGCATACGTCCCGTCAACTGTTTCAACGTAAGGCCAAATCCATGATTTATCGATATCATAGTCCAGGTCTTTCTTTATCGCGGCTTTCATCACTAAATTGTAGTTCGCAACACTAACGATGATAAAATCATTAACAACGCAACCCGCCACGTGTTTGTATTTGATTCCATGAGCGTTTAGAATTTCAACATTCAACGGCACCCCATATATAAGTCCATAACCATGGATCTCATACCGCCCGCGCCACAGATCGTACTTGGCTTCCAGGACACCGACTTGCTTTCCTCCGAAGAAAAAAATTAGCGTTAAAATGACAGACAAAATTATGCTAATCCAAAATAAGTATCGAAAAGCTTTTATAATTGATCTAAGCACCATTTTCATACCCCTCAAAGGTACGAACGGAACGCGCATTTTATCAAAGTGCGCCCCAAGCATATTGATGAAGGTGTGGCATATAATAAACCCTGAGATTCAAAATGTGTTGAGATTGATGCTTATCCATTCTACTAAATAATTCTGCATGATGTGTGCCAACACGACAAGTCGTCTTTGAACATACTAAAACAATAATATTAATGAATATATTATAATAGTTAGGGCTTAATTTCCCAATATTGACAAACATTCTGTGGATCAACACTGACAACTCTATCTCAACATATCTATGCATTCCATATCTATACTCAACATTTTTATCTCAACAAACTAAGTCTTATAGCTTTCCCAGGCTTAGCACTCGCTAAAAAAATAAATTGGTAAGATTCACGATAGGTTATTGCGAACCCCTGACAACACAGAAGATGCGATATCATCGGCTTTCCCGAAGGGTAGACAAAAAGGAGTGTATTTCTATGACTTTGTATAGCTATTATATTAACAATATAACCTGCTGATTATAAATAAGAAAGATTAATTGATTTTGGTGTATTATATTGCTTTCTCCATTTTGTTTACAATCAATTGATGTTACGTTCAAAATTGGTTGGAGTTGTACGATCCTATTTGATCAAACCTATTATAGTAGCGGGCCATTTCGAAGATTTTGAAAGCAAAGATGGTGCAATATGAATCATGAGGAATTAAATCTCGAATACATACTCTGCTGAAATCGGCACTGTTCACAAAGACACGCGTCTGTTCTTTATTAATAGGGCATAGACAACTTACCGAGGAAGTTCGTATATGTATAGCGACTTGAGAATAAACGATATGGATGCTGCAGATTTATTCTAAAAAATCAGGTCCTATTCTTCACCTGATTAATTTCATCAGATACGGCTGAGATTACTTGATGTAGCTTCTCTCTTAGTTCCAACTTCCAGTTATCACGGGCTTTTTCCGGGTCTTCATTAAGCTCGGTCTGAAAAGCCATGAGCATTCCCAACATATTAAATACCTCTAAGAAGAGGGCCTTTCTGTTGAAAAGTTTGTCATATTTGCAAAATATCTCCAGTTCCTGCCTTCGGAGCTCCAATGCGGTCTGCAGGTCTTCTATGGTCTCCTGCTTAACCCTTTTCCGTTTAGTAAGGGGGAGCACGGCGAGCTGGGTTGCATAGAGCGCATCAAATACCCGGGTCAGATGGCGTAACGATTCTATACGCAGAACTTTAGGTTCCAGGGTAAGCGGCAACCGCTTCTGGTCACAATCCTCATGGCCTGTTTGAAGAAAAGCGTCTTCCAGGTTCAACAACTTAAGTTCACCGGAATTCGCTTTCTTTGGATATAATGTGCGCAGACTGCTCAACACCAGCTTGAGTTCCCTTGCATTTCCCGACCAGTTGTTCTCTTTAAGCCTTTCAAGGATTTCCGCTGGAAGTTCCTTGGCCTCTCCCCCCGTAATTTTTTTCCAGAATGCTTGTGCGAGCAAAGGAATGTCCTCTGGATGCTTCCTCAACGGTGAAGTTCGGATGACAAATCCCCTCAGGCGATAATAAAGGTCCTCACGAAAATCATCGCTCCGAGTCATGGAGAAAACATCGCGGTTTGTGGCCGCGATGATACGAACTTTCACTTCAATATCCTCGTTGCCCCCAACACGTTTGAACTTGCCTTCCTGCAAAGCACGTAGAATCTTTGTCTGGTGATCGATAGGAAGATCCCCAATTTCGTCTAGAAACAAAGTCGAGCCGTCCGCTTCCTCCCAAAGACCTTTTTTCCCTGGGTGACCGGGTTCAACGATTCCCTTTTCGCAACCGAACAGCTCCATTTCAAGAAGCTTGGGCGAAATGGCAGCGCAGTTAACGGTTACAAGAGACTTGTTACCTCTACTGCTGAGCTGATGAATTTTTCGTGCTACAATTTCTTTTCCTGTGCCGGTATCGCCTATAATTAAGACGGCGATTTCCGACTCTGCTGCCCGTAGAATATATTGCCGAACCAACTGGGCATCCTCAGAACGCCCGATAAATGCCTTTTTCAGCTCCTCCGGCTCCTCCTGATCCGCTTTCAGTCTCAGTAAGAGTGTGGACGGCTCTTGGTCTCTGGTTTTTTCCTCAACGCTTTGTCCCATCTGCTTTACGAGATCTTCAAAAACCGTTCCAGGAACCCCCAGAACACTGGCCTGACTTAACTCGCGAGAATCATCATCTACGGCATTTCGGAGAAAAGACTCAACACTATTTCTCACCTTCCCGGCAGAACTGTATTCCCCCTCAAGGATCGGGATTTTTTCATGACCTCGAAAGTATCTTTTCAAAGGCTGCCGTCCCGTCTTTATTGCCACGTTCGACGATGACATCTTGGAGTTCTCTTGATCGCAAGGTCTTCAAATGAGCGGTATCGATAACCCAGACACTCGGCGAAGGCAAACATGACAGCTTTTCTTTGAATCTGCCGCCTGTGCGCACATCAAGTTCCACGTATTCGCTTTGGGCCTGATCATTTTTAATCGTGAAACCTATTGCGCCAATAGATTCCACCCTTTTTTTGGATTTTTTGTCCATGGATATTCCTCCTAAACAGGATAATTTGAGATCTTTTAATACAAAAAAACCTCAAATGTCAAGATGTGCTCTATAAATTATTTATTCCGGGATGAAGCCGCAAACAGAATCCCATTATCTAAACATATAATCTCAACATCAGTTGTCAATTGGATCAAATCAACACATAACATCTCAACGATGACACCATTAAATTTTCTGCAACCCTGTTGGTTTAATGTGGTTTTCCTTTTATCTAATATTTTACAGATGAATTGGCATGGTCTTCGCTATAGTTATCTGAAAGGCATTTTTTATCTGACAACTCAACGGATAGAGAGCCACTTATTTAACCTCAAGATTGCAGGAGAAAAAAAGATGTCTAAAGAAAACGACACGAATCTGATTGTTCAAAATCCCTGGGGAGAAGCCGGGCCTTTGGAGACGCTCGAACAGGTGGCTGATCTCACGGGAAAATTTATGTCTGCTCCGGTGGATCGATCTCCTGATGGGTTCTTCCTTTCATATCCTTCGAGAAAAGGGAAAAATCAAACCGGGTATTCAGGAGGTTTATGGGCGGATCACCGCAGGAAATAAGCTTCAGATGCTTGTACAGATAGTGAAGTTTCAGGGCTGGAATTAGAGTGAGTGACAATTTCGTAGAAGGGCTCCTGGAGACATTCAAGGAGTTTCAGTTGGCCGATCCGCCCCGCTCCTGCGATCCCGGACAGCGTGAGATCTGGTTCGAGTTCCAGGGGGAGGCTACTCCGATCGGTCCGTCCCGAGAGAATGCTTTTTTGAAAAAAATGGAAATTCTCAATGACGCCGCCAGAAGGCTTCAGGCCCATATTCCGGTCGTTTTATCTGATCTGGGACTGGATAAGATCTATAAAGAACACTCGGAATATCTAAATCCTGTTTATCCCATCGGCGTTGATTCTGCCAATGGGTTTTCCATGATCATGGAATGGGCCCGGGAAAATCATGACTTTGTTGCCGGACAATGTTCCGTAGCTATGGTCAGTCCTCATCCCGTGCTTACGGATTTTGGACTGGCCGTTATGGCGCGGGTCTTTCTGGAGAAAGGCTCAAGCCTGGGTCGATATGTTCGAACCCAATTGACCCCTCAGTCGCTGCTCGACGTGGCAAATAAGGCTCCGGGGACGGTCGTGATTCCGGCGGATAGACTGACCATCGGATCCAATCTTTATAACATCGGCAGTGAAGTAAGGGCCATATTCTCTTCCCTTGACGATATGGGCAAGGCGGTTTTTTTTACAGGAACATATGAGGAGTTACAGCCCGTACTCAGCGGAGGCCAGGGCGGTAGATCCGATCCTCTGGAGCCCGTAGTGAGACGCATCCCTGATATTCCCATGAAGATTCTGGTTCCATTTGCCGTTCAAGCCGAGGGCAGACGTCATGGGGGCATGTCCCAGGCCGAAGAACAAAAACTTGTAAAGGATATACTTGAGACTGTGGCAAAAGACAGCCCCGCGATGCGATATCGCTTGTTTCCCAAGCTAGTGGCCCGGGTCTTGGGAGACCGATCCAGGGGCCCGGCCGGCGCTTCGGTGTCTTTAACTTCATTCCGAGACCAATTGAAGAAGCCCACGGAAACTCTGAGCGGACTGGGACATCGACCCAAAACTGCAAGGGCGCCCCATATTCAGGAACATTTTTTCCAGGTACTCAATGATCCAGGGCTGCTAGAGTTTTTCAAATCAAGAATTTTGGGGCAGGACAGAGCGCTCGAGCAAATGATCACAAAACTTTTAGATATGGTCTCCACCGGAAAACGGCACGAGCCTCTTTGCTATCTTGCCGAGGGCACCACAGGTACGGGAAAGTCGGAAAGCGCAAGACTTTTGGCTAGAGCGCTGGGGGTTCCTTTGAAAAGTATTGATACGGCAAGTATGGCGGATCACTATTCGGCCAATGCGAAACTTCGGGGTTCCGGTCGGGGCATTGTAGGCTCATATGAGTCCGGAGTCCTTGAAAAAGCGGCTAAGGATCATCTCGGAGTAGTAGTTGAGGTTAGAGACCTGGATCACGCACCAACGCATATCCGAAAGAACCTCGCAGCAGACTTCCTCCAGATCCTCGAAGAAGGAGAAGCTGAAACCGGCACGGGGGCCATATTCTCCTGCGCCAACCTGATCTTCGCTTTCACGATCAATCTACCCGATGGCCGGGACGAAAAGCTCAGACGCGGTCTTGGCTTCGGAGAAGGACCGACTCGGACCGAAGTCAAATCTGATGTCATCAAGGAAGTAAAATCCCTGTTTTCCCCGGCATTTTTAGGCCGGGTTGGGGAACCGATTCTCTTTGAGGATCTCAGCCATGAAACGCTGGCCGTGGTTGTAGAAAAGGCCATTGTCACAGCAATTCAAACGGCATCAAAGCGATACGGCGTGCCTATCGGAAGGGTCGAGCTGGAAGACGGTCTGGGGTTGGCTATTGTGGCTTCCAGTCACCTCGCCAATGCCATGCTCGGAGCACGTTCGTTCATTCACTTGGGCCGCTCTTTGGTCGGAAAGGCATTCCGACGGCTCCTGCGTTCCGCCACTAGCCCTAATGGAAAAAATCTGACTATTTCCCGGAAGCCTAATGGAGATCTTGCAATTAAGATTGACTAACAAGAAAGGAGATGAATCATGAGTGAGAATGTATTTCGAATCAACAAACCTTATGAGTTGAGAAAGGCCGGTCCCCTGGACCTTATTGAAATGGTGCCTGCGCCTGGAACCAACCCTCTTTATCTTCCAAAGGTCACCCTTGAGATTTATACTTATGGCGTTGTCATGTGTATGTTAATACACACTTCAGGACCCACGGGCACTGCAAAGAGTTCTTTAATCGAAGCCATGGCTCTTCCTGCTAATTTTTTCCCTATCTGCAAGTCTTTGGGTTTTCCGCACAAAAAGCCCATCAAGCTCTATGCCGCTGAAATGGCATGTTTTGAATCTCCCGGAGAACTTTACCAACGCAGATCTTTGAAAGAAGGAACGACGTATGACGAGCCAAGTATCGTAATCAAGTCGTTGAGAGATGCTGATAAGTATCAAGAAAACCCACCATATTGTTATCTGGATAAAGGAGATGGGAAGAGCGCATGCACCTTCGGTTCAAGGAGGACTTTTGGACCTGATGGGAAAAATAATTATCCGCCTCCCTGACGGATCGACCATCGATCCATCTGGGATCGCCTGGGTTTGTGACAGCAACTACCAGGCCGAAAGCGATTCAATTCACACGCTGGTAACTCTGGACGACGCCTTGAAAAGACGTTTTTCGATTAACCTCACAATGGATTATTTGGCTGCAGAACAGGAAGAACAGATCCTTCATCATTTGATTCGGGAAATGGCGTTTAAAGCAGGATTTGAGAATGCTTGTTCCAAAGATCGTAAAGTTGGGCCAAAAGATCCGCCACCATCGACTCGAGGGTAATCTACAGAGTGCCACCGCCCCCACTATTTACGGCTATGAAGCGCTCTTTAAGATGATGGATGCCCTTCCGCATCTTAGCCTCCGTGACGCAGTTTTTCACACCATTCTGGGGAATACCAGTTTGGAAGACTCAAAAACAGCCATGGCCGTTTTCAATGAAATCTTCGGCCTTCAGGCCGAAGATGAGGAAGAAACCGATCTTTTAAGGAGTATGTTCTGATGAAAAGAACACTGAAAAGAAAAATTAAGAAAACAAAATTCAAACAGGTATCAAGGCTATACCACGATGACTATGCCTACCGTGGACACCGGACCAAAACCTCATGGAAGGGAGTTGGTCCCGGTGATGCCTTTAATTCTAACCTTGATTACCCGGAACGTTTGCAGGCCCAGCGCAGCTTCTACTCGATGTGCAAGCAGGCACAAAAATTCGCGGCTCGGCTCGCTTTAGGTGGGTTGCCCAAAGACTTCAAGCCGGCAATTCAGCCCCAACTGGGGCCTTGTTACACCAACTACCCGGCCGGCTTTGCTGTGTATGCGGCGATCGGCCTGACTGCATTCCTTGAATTCAAAGAGTGGGCCGGCGACAGGTTTCTCTCGGTACATTTGAAGGAGTACCTGGAGAACCCTGCAAAAAATGATGATGTATGGGTAGACGAAGCAACATACAAAATATTGGCACAAAATGTCACAGAAAAGGTTCAGACACGGCTTTTGTTGGCGGACCTGTCCCGTTATAAGGAACTTTCAACCGTTGAAATTTATCGGTTATTTGGAGCCTCTCAGCAGGATTTGCGATTCGAGTCCGTTCCTGAAATCCTGGAAGCCGTCATTCTTTATGGAGACATCCTTCCCGACTGGAAAGATCTGAACCTGCATCACGTGACAAAAGTCCTCTTCCGCAAATTGGAAGAAGTTTCGGAAATCTATTTTGAACATTTACCAACGGCAAAGTCTCATGAGCTTGTCGTATTGGGTGAGGAGTGGGTCGTCGAAATCTGCAGAGCTTTAGCACCTCATCTTCCACCCGCCCAAACGAGGAAGAAGAGACCAAAAACAGGTCCCATATGGATCGGCTCCAGGAAGAAGACGCAGATTCGGAGCCCCGCTACAGCAACAGGAAGAAACTACCTGAGTTGACTGATCATATCCCTCCTCTGGATGAACCGAAAGCGCCGGCTCTTTTTCCCCCCAAGAATCCGATCCAGCAGGTTCTATCTGATATGATTTCATCAACCAATGTGGGAACAGATGATACCTCCAAAGACCCCGACGGAGAGGAATCCGAAAAAATCAAAGAGGCAGCAAAGATCTTGAAGCAATTTAATGAGACTCTGAATCAGTCTTGCGGACAGCGTGAGAATTGGGAAGACATTCGATCCGAGATCGTGGAACGGACACTCAAGAACGCCTCGTTCTCCAAAGGTCCCATCGAGGGAAATCCCACAGACGGGCATTCTGTAAACGTCCATCTTGGCGGGAACCAGGAAGCTTCAGGTGAAATCTATGACCGTCCCGTGGAACTGTCCGACAACGAAACAGCTTATCAAAATCTGGTGGATGAAGCAGAGCCCATCACACGGTCTTTGAAACGAATACTCTATCCAAATGTGGAGCAGGTTGCCGAAACGCAGAGGATCTGTTCCGGAGGAACACTCGATCCAGCAAGAATTGCTATGGCATTTTTCTCCGAGACCATCTTTAAACGATACATCATTGTAGAAGAACCTGATAAAAGAGGTCGCCCTGTTTTGCTGATCGCCTGTGATGGCTCAGGATCGCTGAACAAGGATCAAATGGCAATGCTGAAAAATATGGCATGTGCCTGGCTGATTGCCACAGCCATGAGCCGTATAGAAGTTTTGGCCGCTCTCTTTCACAGCGGAGAGTACCGTAAAAATCAATCGGGACCGCTTGTCCAGTGGATGTATCATCCTCGGAAAACCCCTGCAACCAGCCGGAAAGACGCCGCGCGGTCTCTGGTCTCTCTACCCGATAGTGGTACAGGGGCACAATCAGATGCGCTCTCACTGGCATTTATGCTCGAAGAAGCGCGAAAAATCGCCAAAGGTAGAACCGTTTATCTTGTCCTGATTACCGATTGTGCCTGGAATCGGTCGTTTATGACGGAAATGAGTGGTCAAGAGGAAGTCTATAACTATTTCCAGTGGGCGTACGATGAATTCGGGGAAAAACTCCACACCACGTTGGTGGCCTTAGGTGTGGAAAATGAAACAGGTTTTGAAAACCTCCTGGACAAGGTTATCAAAATCTCTCAACAAGAGCTTACCGATTACGTGGCCGTGGCGGATCGTATCTCAAGTTTTATCGCCACCTGCATCAAAGAGCAAAGACGACATAATAGTCGAAACAGGGTTGCATAGGAGAAAGGTTATGGGAAAGAATATTTCAAATTACAGTAGATCATTGCGGCACCGGAAATACCCCGTGGAGGACTGGTATGATGAAGATGAGGATTACTATGGAATTGGGTACGGATATGGAGGTGAATACGGACGCAGAAGGTTTGAAATTGACCTTCACGAAGCCGTTGATCCACTGATCCGGCAGATAAAAACGTATGATGAATACCGACAAAATTTCGAGAAACAAGGTGGAACAATCAAAAATCTAGCTACCCTCTCAATCATTTTATCCAAAGAGATTTGTCTGGAGGGTTGCTATGGGCAAACAAAAGTGGCACTGACAGATCCCGGTGCAGTGAGATCTGCGCTGTACGACATCGATTATGGGCTCCACCTGCAGGTCCGGGAACTTCGCTCAGGAATGCCTTGTTACTACCTTTGCCGCATCAAAGACATCTATTTCTCAGATTATCATAGTCTTGTTATAGAAGATCTTTACTGCAGCCCGGGCTATCCCATGCCCGACAAACGCTTTGTCCGGCTAATGAAGCGGGGAAAAGAGAAGTCTTTTCTGCGACTTTCTCCGTTCAGGGAGATCATTAATAAAGGGTTTCAAGATAAAAATAAAAAGGACCGTTCCATAGAACGTGAGACAGATAGGATTCTTTATAATCTGGGGCGCTATGTGTTAGGTCCAGCCTGGCACGAAGACCAGTTTCCCGGCATGCAGGCGGCCGACCACTTTGGGCTGACCCTGTTTCCGCAAGTAGTTGAGTTGCTCTATCTTGATCTTTCAGGGGAACTCTGTGAATTAAGAGGCCAGATCGATATGGATATGCTCGATTTTTTCCAGACCACGTATTCCCAGCCGGCCATTCTTGATTTTTTAAAAAAGCTCAAGGACTTAAATGGTGCCGAACTCAACGAACTCCCCAAAGAGGGATTAAGAAATTATGTGAATCTTCAGAAGGCCTTTCCCCATTTTCTCCGTATTGAAATCCCCTGGGGAAAACGAGCGACGAAATTACCCTTAAATATATTGCTCCTTGGAAATTTTTCGAGACTCGATTTGGTGGGAAAAGCACTGAACAATTCTAAAGAGGCTGTACCGGCCAAAAAACACCTTGAAAAAGAGGTACAAAAGATTATCCGTATGATTACCAAGAAAAAGAGATATAAGGAGGAAGTATGAATCCAGAGGCAAGTAGAGTATGTCTGTCATTCCTGCTTTCTTTGGCGCTGTTACTTATTCTTTCCTGTAATGGAAACAGCAGCTCCCCCTCCGAGAATTCGGGCAACCACACCCAACCAAATGAGCAGGAACAAGCCGTGAGTTTGGCATATGAATACCTTTATGATTCCATGGATCGGCATTTTCAAACCTTCAGTGTGTACACGGACGCTGACGCCGGGGGAAATCACTTTGCTCCCAGCGGATACTTCAATGGAACCACAAGCCTTGAAATCAACACACGGTGGACAGAAAATCCTTATTCCGGAACCAGTTGCATCCAAGTTGTTTGGAACGGAACACCGGGCAATGACGGGTGGTCCTGGAACGGTTTGCTGTTTGAGGAACCCCAGGGCTATCTCGGACAACCTACCGGTAATGGATACGATCTGACCGGTGCGACAACACTGACATTCTGGGCACGGACCGATGAGCCCGGTCTCAAGGTCCAGTTCGGAATGGGACATGTGAACGACGCTTCCGGAGAAAAAAAACAGTGGTTCGAACTTGGGCTCCATTGGAAAAAGTATGAGATCGATCTCACGGGTATTGATCTCTCAAACGTGCATGGGGGGTTCTTGTTTGTGGTCAATAATGACAACGATCCCGACCCGGACGGCACGGTTTTTTACATCGATGAGATCGCTTATGATCTTACCCGGCCCGATGCACTACGCTTGATCCCGAGCTTTACCACCGTAACGGACACGGATTCTTTCGACATTGAAAACAAGAACCTTGCAACGATTTACGACAACGCCCTTGCGATCCTTGCCCTGCTGGAAAGAGACACCGAGAAGGATTTGTCCAGAGCCGGGATTCTCGCCGATGCTCTGATTTTTGCTAACGAAAACGATACCAACGTAGTGCCTTTGAATTGGCCTTTTGCGCCCCCACCCTTCAGCAGCAGCCGCCTAAAGGATGGTTACAGCACAGGCGATCTTAAGGATGCGCAGGGAAATTTCCGCTATCCGGGCTGGTGGGATTATGACGAAAAGATGTGGAAGATGCATGACCTGGCCCTGAGTTACCGGACCGGGGATCTGGCCTGGGCCATGATCGCCCTGACGGGACTCTACGAGGTCACCGGAAAACAAGCATATCTAACCACTGTCGAAGAGATGGGCGAGTGGATCGTATCCAACTGCGAAAGAGCCGGAAGCGAAATAAACGGCGGTTACAAAGGCGGTTGGGTCTGGAGCTGGAATCAGCTCGCCTGGCAGGAAAGCGGTGTCTCCACCGAGCACAACATCGATCTTGCTGCGGCATTTGGAGAGCTCGCAGTTCTAACAGGAGATGCAGTCTGGCAGACAAGGTCCGATTCTGCAAGGTCCTTTGTGGAGGCTATGTGGAATACAGACGAAGCTTATTTCTACACAGGTCTGAATACGGACAGCGCCATTTCCGATGTTAACGTGCTCGACGTCCAAGCCTGGGCTGCCATGCTCTTTCAAACCGAACCTTACTGGAGTTCCCTGGACTGGTCAGAGGCTAACCTTTCTCCTGATGGCCTGTACTTTGACTTCAATGATGATCTCGACGGAACCTGGTACGAGGGTATAGCGCACATGGCCGCGGCCTTTCGGGCACGGGGTGACGAAGAGAAGGCTGTGGCACTGCTCGATATTCTAAGAAACGCCCAAGCCTCAGGCCCAAATGTTAATGGCCAAGGAATCCCCGGTGCCGACACTTACAGTCTTACCACCGGGCTCTCCTGGAACTACTACGACCGCCTTTCATTGGGGACAACATGCTGGTTCCTGATTGCGGAGAGTGGTGTCAATCCGTTTTAATATGTTAGCCCGGTTTTCTCACGAGACTGAGCGACTCGGGAACAAGGCATTTCAGACCGAAGGCGTAGTATTTTACTTCGAGGGCTGAATAACGCAGTTCCTGTGTTGCTAAGGCTTGCCTTTGGTGAAGAATTTATTTTTTAGTGGTACGATATTCATCAAAATAAAGTGTCATTTACCAAGGGCACCTGACTTTAATATAACCTCATAATTTTAGGCAGTTTCTTTTTTGTTTTCAAAACCAAAATAAATTCTTCATGAGAAATGTGGGTTAGGAGATAAAATGAAAAATATATATATTGAAAAAAAAGTAGGATTTGTCAGGCGATTTGAAATTGACGATGAAAAAATAAATATCAAGCAAAAGAGTGTTCTTGACCCGGAAATTGATGCGAACATCGACCTAAATGTTTTAAAGCCGGAGCCGGATACAATTGTTTATAAAGAATTTAGATGTGTGTTAGTAGCATCTTTGTCCATTATTATTCTAATTTTATTTTCAATAATGTGGAATGATATGAGTTTTCTCAGGTATAAAACACTGGCTTTTCATGCTTTCTCAATTTATATTTTGGTTTGCATCGGTATCTTATTTAAAACGAGAAAGAAAATTGAATACAAGCAATTTATAAATAAAGACGAGATCAGTATTTTCGATATTGGTAAGGTTGGTAAATATGATAAGGAATTTGATGAATTCATAAAAATGATTATAAAAAAAATAAAAGAAAATGAGACCTAATCACTCATCAGGCAATAACAAAAATATTAAATTCAACGGTTAAGTCCATTGCATAGCCAATCTCCTGGTGGACTCATCCCCACTTGCTTGAGCTCTCATTGATGACCGGGACAAAGACATGCTCATGGGCTATGAAATTCATGATCTGGTCCGTAAATCTTCCCTAAAGGCGAAGTCTTTATTCAGCATGGGTCGGAGACTATCCTGACACAGAATAGCAACAAGCTGATCAACCAGCTCTTAATCCTGGTGGGAATAACCGATAAATACGCGGTACTGCAGTTGTTAAGCATTAGTATTGCTCGCTGTTGTCGACAATGAAGGGGTTGAACTTGAGCGGCGTGTGACAGTTGGAACATTCAGACATCAACCGTGGATCATTCCAAGTTTCGGCATAATGTTTGCTACAATGGGAAGAGCGACTAATTTTTGGTTTGGTTTTTATTTTTTTTATGGATTGGAAAATCAGGCTTGGTATTATAAACCGATTGTTGCATAAGCTACAAATAGCGGTTACATTATTATCCCACTTCCCTGTTTCGCCACTTCGGCCAAACAACCATTTGCGAATAGCGGTGGTAATTACAGGCCCAGTGCAATAATTTTCCAAACGGAAAAAATCAATTTTACCAGTTCTTAGTGCGCAAATAAAATTTCGCTCGAAATTTGATATCTTAACTATATCGCCATTAACGGAATAGTGTATTGCAAGACAACGATAGTCTCGGAGATCCCACATCCGCATAGTGTTATCATGGCTTCCTGATACAGCTACATACCCATCCGATGTCACAGATGTAGAAATTACACTATTTGTATGTCCTTCTAATATCTTTAGGCATCGTCCAGTTTTTATATCCCATACACGTAGTGTAGTGTCTTTACTCCCTGATATTGCTTTTCTGCCATCAGGTGTTACAGATACACTAATTACACTATTTGTATGTCCCTCTAATATCTTAAGACATCGTCCAGTTTTTATATCCCATACACGTAGTGTAGTGTCTTTACTTCCTGATATCGATATGTTACCAGCAGGGGTCAGAGCAACAGCGGATACAGAATCCGTGTGACCCTCTAACGCTTTTATGCAATGTCCAGTTTCTATATCCCATACACGTATCGTGGCATCTTTACTCGTTGATATCACATATCTGTTATCAGGTGTCAAAATCACTGCCCAAAAAGGTTCTGTGTGGCCGTCAAATGTATGAATAGGTTTTTGATTTTCAATGTCCCATACCATGGTTTTTTCTAATTTCTTCTTCCCACCTCCTCGGGTATTTGGTTTAGTGTTTATATAGTAATATCCTCCAATAACTGCTCTTCGAATATCGTCTGACATTACTGCCGTTGTGACTATCAAATCAGGTTTGAGAAGTTTAGGAGTTTTAAGTTTCCTTTCCGAATAAATGTTCCAGATGTCCAAATCATTTTCAGGTCTATGGCTACTATAATTCCACCGTTTTGATATTACATGTCTTCCGTTGTTTATTATTGCTAAAACCTCGCCAATATTTTGATCCACTTTTTGGGTGTAAGAATGTTGATTCTTGCTTAAGTCCCACAATCGCAGGGTACTGTCTAAACTTCCCGATATCGCCAATCTTCCATCTGGCGTAATTGAAACGGAGGTAACCCCTTCAGTATGACCTTGCAGTGTTTTAAGACATTGGCCGGTTTCTAGATCCCATACACGTAGTGTGTTATCTGCACTTCCTGACACAGCATAATGCCCATCTGCCGTGATAGCAACAGATGATACAGCACCAGAGTGCCCCATTAGAATCTTAATGTGATCCTTTTTCTTCCACCCTTTTGTTTCTGCATCCAGCAAACGTAGAAAAGGGCCACCATCTGACCATACGATACGTCGACCGTCAGGTTTTAATGCAATTGCATTAAAACAGTCCCCTCTAACAGAAATTGTCTTGCTAAACTTTCCACTTATATCATAAACGCAGGTATGGCATATTCTCCTATCATGCTTTCCTCCATAGGCCGCGTTCATACCATTATAACTTAAAGCGACACAATCTATTTTAATATCACTCACCCTCTTCCACAGGAACTGCTCTTTGTCCAGATCCAACATCTGTAATCCCTTGTTAAATCTATCAGGCCATAATCCCAAAAGCGCCTGTTTCCCGTCAGGTGTAATAACAACTGAATGTACGAAAAACTCAAAATCTGCAAAGGTTCTTATGCATTCTTCATTAACCAAATCCCATAAACGCACAGTATTATCATAGCTTGCAGATACCGCCGATCTTCCATCTGGCGTAATTGAAACGGAGGTAACCCCTTCAGTATGACCTTGTAGTGTTTTAAGACATTGGCCGGTTTTTAGATCCCATACACGTAGTGTGTTATCTGCACTTCCTGACACAGCATAATGCCCATCTGCCGTGATAGCAACAGATGATACAGCACGTCTATGGCCTATCAGTGTTCTATCACATGATGGATTTGGTTCATAAAAGGGCCGGTTGATTTGGCATAACCATGGTTCATCATAACTGACTTTTTCTTTAATATATTCATCAGCCGCCTTTGTTATTGGGCCTCCGTTAACACTGTTGTATGCAACTTGAAACAGCGGTACTTCTCCTCTACATATTGCCTCTGTATTATTACTCACAAAATGCATCCAGGCTTTTAGGTGCTCCAAACGGCTATATTCAGATTCTCTATATTTTGATTTCTCGCCATTCTGAATCTGAACCCATAAGGATGATGGCGGTTCGGGAATGGGGATGTCATTGGGACTGGGGAAAACATAGTTTTGAGAATCGGCGTAAAAACGGCCCATTGCATTATTCCAAGCTTTTGAATAAGCGATTATCTTTTCTATGTAGGTTTCCATTCGCTTTTGGTTTTTCTTTTCTAGTGTTACTAATTTCTGAGATTCAGGCAGAGCATCAATAGCTGAAGAGTAGTCCGCAATCAAATCATATGTTAATCCCGCAAAACATTTTGTCTCGACAAATTGGATGGAAGCCAAAGTTTGCCTTAATTCATCCCAGAGTTCTCCATGCATTTGTTGATATGGTAACTCGGATACCTTGCGCTGATTCGGAACCATTTTACCGCTCTTTTCGAACCAGAGAGACTGGTTTTTAAAATACTTTTCCAAACCTTTGTGGTGCCTCCTTTTTGCCTCGTTTGTTAAAAATTTTTCCACTACAACTTCTGAAAGCTGCATGTGATAAAAGCTCAAAACGCTCGTCCGATCTGCTCTGCGCTCCTTGAGATATGGTTCCAGATCATTATACAGTCGCAACCAGACTATCACGGGAAGTTTGGCTTCAGTAGGATCATGATGCGCCCGGTCAGCAAAATCCTTGAAAACGGTTTTGTCCGACGAGAGGACATCGAGCAACTCGTCTTCAGTGAGACCGTTTTTTGACGCAGCGAGATACCCCAGACTGTGGGAGACCAAAACTTTGCCGTGATTGGCTGGTGATGATAGCTGCTCAAAAAAATCCCGGATAATACCTGGTATATCAGGACTGAGATCAACTCTTTGGGTATAGGATTTCCATCGACGGGACTCTTCAAATGCGAGTTTCAGATAAAACGGCAAACCACTCTCGGTAAATTTATCCAGGACTTCCTTCATCTGGTTATTTTGAAGAGTCCTTCCTACAGCCTTTAACCAGGATTTCAACAAGTCAGTGCCTTCTGCCAAAGGCATCGACTCAAGTTCCTTAAGTTTATTTTCAGGAAGCCTTCTCTCAAGTATCGAGAAGCATTCTCCCGGCAAAGTCGAGACAATCACCCGAATATTCTGGGGGAGCCCCGAAGGCAGCCAGGTGAGACTGCGGGCCTGGTCAGTATCAGCAAGTTGATCTAAGGCGTCTATGAAGAGGATAAGCTTTTCTTGTGAGGGGATCTTCGATAAAAAACTACGGAAAGTTGGAGACAGCTTTTGAAAGTCTGTGGGAATTTCATACTCTCGCTCTACCTTTTGTCGTCTCTGTTGTGCATCTTTATCATCTTTTTTGTTCTCTTCAAGTTTCCTTTGTTTTTGATTTTCAAAATCAAAGGTATGATATATCTGGTTGCACAGTCTTTCAAGCAAGGATCTTCCATCCGACGATTCGGGCGTAGCGCCGATGAAGCGACAAAACACCTTGGCTTCAGGGCATCCTTCCCTCGCCCTTTCAACCGTTTTGGCCATGAGCGCTGTTTTACCCGATCCGGATTCGCCATGGATTACATAGGGGGATATGGAAGGACCTATAATATAATCGCTAATCGCGGTAAGGATGTCCTCTCGACCGGTAAAAGTCCTGGTACGCTCTTTTCCGAAGGTCTCATGGGCATCGATCTCCTCATCCAACGGATCGGTTTCTTCAAGGCCGGCAATTTCTTGCTCGATGATCTGGGTAAGACTTCTCAGAGCATCGTCACAAAGCTGGTTGAGATAGTCGGAAGAGGCGCCACTCTCGATCCATTTGGCCTCATATCTAAAGATATTATTGTTGGGAAGTCTGTGTTCAAGACGACTCTTGAGATCAACAAGTCGATGACGAGCGTCGAGATCGGGATTTCCAGCCTCATCTAAATCAAAGTATTTTTTGGGACTTTGGTCCTGCGGCAGATTATTGATTGTTCTGAAGAAACAGAAAACATGATCAGAGGCGTTATCCACTGTCAGGGCTCCGCGCCGAATCTCCTGCTCTGTAGCAGAGGCCCAATACTTGTTCTGATCCTCCTCTGATAAGGCCATATTTCTGACTGCCTCATTGAGAATCGAATGCAGTCTTCGCTCAATCGGTTGCCAGTTAGCACTCTCCACATATTCCTCTGTTCGGGGTTGAAGGTCATAGACCGGAGGCACAGCATTGTCATCACACCGATACCAATTGGAGAGTAATTCAGTGTCTTCCGCATTTGTTACGTTATGTAAGATCTCACTAAATTCTAAGGTCGGTATCTCATAGGGAAGAGGACACCATCCATACCGATCACCTAGAAGGACGATAAAATTGGGCTGGGGAGAGATTTGCTGGCAGCGAGCGATCTCTTCACGGCATATCTTCATCGTCTGCTGGTCAAGGGCTGCTTCTTCAGAAACACCCCAACGAAGGTCTATGGCCTGAAACCTACAACCATGCTTCATGCAGAGTTCACGAAGTTTCGGGAAGACGTGTTTTTGAAGAGCGTTTCGTTCCTCTTTTAAATCATCAAAGGTGGAACTTACAAAAATTCGGAATGTTCGGCTTGCTTGAGCCATTTTTTTTCATCTCATTATCAGTCATAAGTACCAGCCCTCAAGATGGTTACGCCATCTGCGTCTAACAGATTATCTTTTTCACTGGCCTTGCCTTGAACGAGCACCCAGATTGTTTTGCTTTTGTCTGCCAGGTCTTCCTTTTTCGGCAGGGCAGATTGGATTTCTCGTATTAATGAGGATCGTGTTGCAGCCAGGCATGCTGCACCTGTACCCAGGCTATGAGCTCCGGCCATGAAGAGCACAATCCGGTTGGGATTATTTGGATGCGGGCTACGAATAATAATTCCATGGTCTAATGTATGTATAATGCCTTTTCCAGTATTATCTGTAGAGTAAACCTCTTTGAACTTACCTTTAATCCAATTATCTTCAGCTTTTTCGTTTTCATAAAGACGAACAATATAGTCTCCCTCTTCAGGTTCACCGGGACGCGAGCCTAATATCCATTTTGGTCTTTTGTTCCTCTGGAGTTTTGGGAGCAGCTCACGGACAACAGGATTAACTTTGGGTGATCCTATCAGATAGAGGTTGACATCATCCCGTTCAAGAATCTTTGGATCGCAGAACTGTGCAGAGACCAGCTCTATTCCCGTCCTTTCCCCCATTAAGGATCCAAAAGCCGAAATGAGTCCCAATATGCCAAGATTGTCTGAGTATGTTCGCTGATCGAATACCTGTCCCTGAATTCTACTCAGCGGACCTGGATATCGAGGGCTGGCAAGAATGTATGCAGGCAACGGTTCCTTTGCTAATAGCATATCCCGCAATACCGGAATTTTGGAATTCAATTGAAGGGATAGATGTTCGTGGAGGCTCATGCTGCATCTTTCAACACCATCACGGTCATCTTTGTACGAGATTGTTTCAAGACCTTTCAGATCGGTTGGGATATTTGAGCCTTCTCTAACCAGAAGGAGGATGGGTTTATTAGTCCCAACAGCATATCCGACCTCATAAAAAACATTCGGGCTTTGGGTGCTAATCTCCGCGATGGCCAACTCTGCCCGGTCAATGAGAAGATGAATTTTAGCAAGAAGTTCATGTCCGGATGCATGCACATGGTCGGCACGAATACAGGCAAACCCCACGGAGTCTTTTACTACTGACTGAATCTTTTCAAAAAACGCATACCCTTCATTGTATGGCATTATCATGAAGATATATGGTTTTCCATCAGTTAACTCATGAACAAAATTTGTTACAGAATTAGCAGTTCCCTGTTTTAGCATGTCCAAGACTCCCAAATTGCATCTGGAAACACTTCAATTAAAATGTTATTTTTAGACGTGTAACAACTATTTATTTCGAATTATTTGATACCCTGCATTTTCAAGAATTTCAAAATAACTTTTAACGCTATTCCTGTCTTTATCCTTATCCGTTCCTGAAAGCTTATCATATGAAATCAAGCAGTTGTGCTTTTTTTCTTTGTCATTGCGAGTTTCAGCATATCCCCAGTCGTTTAAAAGCTTAAATTCCCACCAGCCGTCATGTTCGGCTTCGGCCAAACGTTCAAGATTGTTTTTATCATCAAGAAGTTTATTATACTCATCGTGCGACAGTTTATCAGAATGTTCTTTAGTTACGATTTCAAGGCTTACAAGGCCAAGCACTTCCGATATTCTCTCGGCAGCGGCCAGATTATCTTCCTTTATATCTTCATCTAAATCCGAATATGACTTGTTCATTTTAGACGTGATCCACTTTTCCTTGATTCCCAGGTCCCGATAAAAACTGTGGACATATGGGGCTATTTCCTCTCGGTTCAATTTAAATGGCAAGTCTCGATTTACAAGGTCTATAAATTCGTCATATTCTACGTGCAAAGACATCTGTTCCCTGGGAGGCAGGTCCGATCTCCGCAAAGCTTTGGCACCGTCCCGTTTAGACAACAGCAAAATCGTCTCCAACGATCGTGCACCATGTTTATACCTGTCGATTTCTATAAATGCTGTAAGCAACCCTCTGTCAATAACCAGTTTCTCGTTTCCAAAGTATCCAAGCATCACTCTCATAAGAAGTGCCCTTCGAACAGGATAACAGATATCAACGGGATCATTATCATCGACCCAGTTTCCTGAGGCTCTGTTATAGATCTGTCGTTTATTCGGACCTAAAACATTAAGATACCCATTCAAACGACTTGCAAAGTCCGGCCCTTTGAGCATCTTAAATTTTTTATACTCCTCTGAATTTTCATCTGACGGAACGAAGTTTTCCATATCGTAGCTTGTGCCGCCTGCAAATACAAAAACACATTTGCCGATTGGATGTACCAACTGGCCTTCCCGAAATTCCCCATCCTGCATAGGAGCAAGCAAGTATTGCAGCCACAAATATTCCTTTGAATCGAACTCATCCCAGAATACACAGGGCGTCTTTCCCTTTAAAACCTTGTCTCTTACCTGATGGAATGCAGCGGTTAATTCTTTTGGATTGGCAAATTGGGACAGATTAAATTCCAAAATATCATCATCTGAAAGATCCATTACTGATTTGGCAATCTGTTTAATTCCAAAGGATTTACCGGAACCTGGAGGACCGAATACAGCTATGGACAAAGGCTTTTTAGGACGTTCCTTTGCTTCATAATCCTTTATCAGACGCTGAATGCCGCATAAACTTTCTATCTCACTGCGGTCTACCGTAAAGAGCTTTCCAAATTTTGAATAAGGGATGTCGCTAAGTTCTTTATGACCAAACAAAGCAACCCTTCTGGCAAGTCCGTAGAGCGGGTAACCACTATTACCGCTATCAGTTCCACCCATAATGGTCCAATGGTTTAAGTTTGAGCCGGGTTTATTGGGCGGAGAGGGAACCTTTACACTGCTATACTCTCTTGATTGTTTCACCAGCTCTTCAACAACACCGCTCAAAGGGAAGGCTGGATTGTTGATCTCTATAACCCCATTGTTGATCTCTATAGCCCCATGCCCTTCCAAATGGAGCCGACGTATCGCCGAAAGGCCGGACATGATGCCTTCTTGCAAGCTCATCTTGTCCTCCGGCATGGTGAGTTGAGAGACAATACCGGCAGTTAGGCATGATAAAGTCCCGAATGCAGAACCTTCAAATTTTTCAGCCCATTCAAATTCCAGGTTGGCAGGATCGAACACCAGGTTATTCTCTGCCTTATCTCCTTGCCTGTTTAACCAAAGAACGCCTTCAGAGCCAAAGCTGATGATAAGATGCCTGCATTTCATCAAGTTGCGCATTCTGGGGTTGAATTTCAGTCCTAAAAGTAAATCCTGGGCTGTACGTTCCCATGAAAGGCCTTTGGTAATTCCAACTTCCTCACGACGGATATCATTGATTGAGACCACAATAATAAGTCGGTCTTTAAATTTATCCGAAACTTCCCTGAACAAATCACCCTGGGCTACCGGACCGGACATTTTAAGGATTACCCACTCCGGCGCGCTTCCATCTTTACCACTTATTGCCAATGGCCAGGATGATTTGTTTATACTGGATCGAAATCCAAGCGCACCATCATCAATTACAACGATTTGGGGGTCGACAAGTCTTTCCCTGGATTTATTAATTTGATACTTACACTGATCTTTACACAAATCGCCGTATCCCAATGGCTGTGTAATACGCCAAACATATTCTTTGGATCCTGCTTCTTTTAGGCACGGCCGCCAAAATGCAAAAGAATGTCGACACGTATTGAGTTTGTTAACTTCTTTAAGATCCAAATCAAAGTTAACAACATATTGACTTGCTTCATTTTTATCCTTGGTATTTTTCTTCTTTATTAGTTCTTTTATGATGTCATATAAAAGCCCTGCACCACCACGGCTATAAATTACTTTTGTACCCATGGAATCTGTGGAACCCGGTGTCGCTCTCTTACCTTCATAGATATTGCAGTCATGTAAAACATCACCCGTAACCAGAATGTTCTTCATTGTTACGGACTTTTTGGGAGGTTTTACCGGTTGGTTCTTGGAATGAGATTTTTTTGCCATGCTATTCCCCCTTTTTCTCAGCAATTGGATATCAATATTATGGCATCATCTTGTTGAGCTTAGGATTATCCCTCTGCCTTTATTATCTTATATCCTACAGCGGAAAGAATTTCCTGAATTCTTAGAACGATATCACGGTCTGATTGTTTATCGGCTTCGCTCAACTGATCATAGGGCACGAGGCAACTGTGGATTTTTTTCGTTTTATCAGTAAGCGCACCGTATTTCCAACCATCTCTGAGTTTACCATCCATCCATACGATATGCGCTGCTTCGGCGAGCTGTTCGAGTGTTCCATGATCCAGATCATCCATTTTACCTCCAGATTTAATCGTTATTTACATTAACTTTGGGCGAAAACCAGCGCTTTACCCAAGAATGATTTTTTTAAGAGTAATTTTCTGACGGTTTTCAGGATTGATAATCTAGTCAAGAGCATTAATCCTTTACGAGATCGGAAATCTGATTGCTTCTATTCGTATAGGAAAAATCAATAGAGAGCAAGTTAGGATACTCGGGAGTCGTCATTCCTAATCCATGTGCAGCAAGTTCGATCCTTGCCGGGGGGACCAATGATCTAATGTTCATTTTTGTTCAAATTTTATGATGCTTGGTAGTTTCTAATGTGGTTTTGCAGAAAGAGTCTATCGGGCTAATACGGGATGAGCATAGACGGCTCTGCCTTTTTTATTGCTGATTTACCCCTCCGTTCAGAATCGAAAATGTTGGTGGGTCTATTCAGAGCTCCATTTTTTAGCATGATCAACTTTTCTAAAGCATGAGGCATGGGTCTGAAGGGAATAGAAGCATGAGGATCGGATAGGGTATCTTATCAAGGAATGACAACATGAATTTTACTATTTGCCCGATAATCCTGGAGGTGCACAGGATTTATCTTTTTGAAAAAGCTTGTTCCGGAATTTGCATGATACATGCTTTCTCAAGAGTTTCAACAAACTCAGGATTAGTCTTCTTCATTCTAATAATTCTGTCCCAATTAAAAATATCTTCAAGTGTGGACTCTTCTATACCAATATTAGACTCTCTATCAACTGCCTCAATGATCAAGGATATGGAATAGATCGTGATCTTTTCTAACATTTCCTCAATGGACATATCTGTTTTGTCTTTATATTGGGATGGTAATAGTTTTGATACACAGACGGATAGAATTGGATCGGCAATATCCTCCGGCTTTTTACATTCTTCGAGATTATAATTAAAACCTATGAAGTCTTCTGCCATCTCTTGTAGTATATTTAGCCATTTCTTGCTCAAATTCTGGGGAGAACTGCTTCAGGCCCATGTGATAAAACCTCATTGTTGATTTTGGACAGCATTTCGATTAAACTTTTCGTCTTATTTGGAGTTAACCTTCTCCCTCAACTTACCGGAACACCTAAACGTAACAACCTTCCTGGGTTCAAGCATCAGGTCATCCCCTGTTGCAGGATTCCTGCCTTTCCGTTCCTTTTTTTCCTTTACACAGAACTTGCCGAAATTAGAGATCAGAACATCCTCACCGGATGCCAGTGTTTTTTTGATGATCTCTATAAGGGTTTCGACAATTTCTGTGGACTTGTTCTTGGGCAAACCGATTTGGTTGTGGATCGATTCTACAATCTGAACTTTTGTGAGTGTCATGGGGGGCTCCTTTGTGTTTACATAATCCAAGATAAAGTTGCAGTTCCAAGTATCAGCGACAAAATGCCAAACAACCGATATGTTTGATCTGATGCTGAATTAAGATACCAATCAATGAGTCCATCATATAAGTTTTTAGGAATAAAAAAGATAACACCACCTTCAACGATCGCCATTAACCCAATTAATCTTATAAACCACGACTGTCGACTTGCAGTTGCAGAAATCAAAAGCAGGATACCTATTATAATTTCAAAGGCGGAGATAAATTTTCGATCAATCTCGTTGAATATACTTTTCACAAACTTTCTGGTTTCACCGGTATAAAGAATAGTGTAACATCCCATTGCAATACAAAGAAAGCTAATTACATAGAGAAACCCTTTCATAATTGACTCCTTGCAGGTCTAAAGGTTGTTGTGGTAAGATATTATTTAATGAAGAGATCTTTATTTCACAAATACCACAGCATTTGTCAATATTTATTTTGACACATTATCCTGTTTTTCTTGAATATTCTTGATAAGATGATGATATTGTGGAATGGGTGGCTTTTCCACATTCGTGACATCTGATCTTGATTTGTATCCTCAACCTGATTTTATCTGCTGTTGATCCGGCTGATTTAGAATGCATTATCCGGAATGCCCCTTTGTTTAATCGGAAAAAGAACAATGCTTAAAAAAATCAAAGATAAGGCACATGACGCGTTTATCAGAGACAGTGGGAACCATTGGTCAAGTCTGTCACGCCTGAACAATCTGCTTATCATTTTAAATATCAGTCTATTTTTCTTGACTGAACTCGTAACAAAGGAAAACTATTATTTCACATTTTATTCCTTGTTATTCCTCGGATTGGTTTCTCTTGGGACATTGCTTCCATTCGGCCTGCTCAATAGGCTTTGGTATTATTTGATTTTTTTGACGTTTGAATGCTTTGGGATATATTTTTTTACCACAAGTGTCTGGTATTGGATCGTCACGTCAAAGTTATAAAAAACCGATACCGAATGAAATCTGCAATACGATAGGATTTGGCATCCCAAGGGGGTTGAACCCTCCCATTTTATTCTTATCTTAAATAAATAAGCCTGAAGCCACCTGTCACAGGAGTTTACCCATGCCATTTGTTGAAATGCCAGGTATAACGGGAAAGGTTTTCGTTCCCGAAGTACAGCAGGAAAGCCCAAAAAAGCATCCGTGCAAGGATTGCTATTTCTGCCAGATGTGCAGTGACGACAGGTGCAGATTGTGTATTGGCTCCAACAACTGCAAAAGGCAGAAATCTTCCGGAAAGTGAATTACCTTCGCCTTTAAGGGCTGGGTTCATTCCAATGTCTTCCTCAAGGTATATCCAAACAGCAAAACTAAGCCATATAAAATAGCAAACCTATTTTATTAATGAGAAAAAGGATCGTTGATACTTCTGATGATATTTTGACAAAAAAGTTTATTTAAGATCGTTAATGAAGAAAAGACGTGGGAAGGACGAAACTGAAACATCTCCAAGTAAATACAAAGATAATGATTGAAAAAAGGTTGCCTGAATCGAAAAATTGGTGTATTTTAGGCTCAATCTTCAGACTTCAGCCCCCGTAGCTCAGTGGATAGAGCCGTGGATTCCTAATCCATGTGCCGCAAGTTCAATTCTTGCCGGGGGTACCATTAATACCAAGAGGTTAGCCATTTACGGTTAACCCCTTTTTATTTATACTTGATTTTTGTACCACTATTGTACCACCTTTATTTTCCATCGTTTACCATGAGATATAATGGACGGGGGGGGCATACCCCCTACCCCACCCCATGGCTCTGTGTAAGAGGACGTCATATATGAATATTCTCACACTGAGATCCTTCCCAACATTTTAGCCCGTACCTGAACATGCATTTAAATTTTTTATGCCCCATTTTCTGATAAGCATGTCTCTTTACAAGGGCATTTAATGTTAAATGTGTCCGTCCTCTTGGCCCATCCAACCCCAATCAATTCAAATCAAGGAACCCTTCAGCAAATTTTCCATGAGACATTGTCGATATGCACATATTTAAAAGAATTCCCGGGGTGCAAACGATAGCCGGGATAAAAGTGACATACACTGCAGTATGTAAATTCTCTCCAACAGGGCCTAAGCACCATGATCCAAGAAAGTGTCCAGATGGAAATGCATTCTGCTCCATCGAATTCAAGTCCATTACAAATGCCCCATCCTTTGCTTGGGCGATTCATCAGAGTCGCCCTTTTAGCTTTGTGGTTCTATCCCAAGGTGATGTTTAATCGTATAGGCCATATCTTCATTGCCCCCATAAAATTTCCAAGCCGATCAATAAAACTTAGATCTCTTCCTTCTTCTCGCTAATCCCCCAAGAATGAATCCAACAATCAAGACCCCGGCTCCTGCAAGAAATGGCTTAATCATGCTTGATTTTATGGGATTTTGACTGCCTTTTTTTAGATTGCTGATTTCAGATTTTAGTTTTGAATCTAATTGCTTCGACTTCTCCAGTTTCTTGATCAGTTCATCCGTATTTTCTGAGTAGCTAAGAAGTTTTTTATATTTTTTATTAAGTTCTTTTTGCTCACTTTTTTCTTTTGCAGTATTTTTCTGATTTATATTTAATTCCTGCCCTAACTCTCTAATCCTAATTTCATAGATTATCTTTTTTGCCAGGAACTTGTCTGATAAGGCATCCTGTTCATTTAGCTCATTTCTTAAATCCTCAATGATCCGGGCATTAGGTTTTTCTGAAATTATATATTGTGCCTGAACCCAACCTTCAAGGCCATCTTCAGTCTTAATCCTTAAATAACGTCCTTTCTCTTCAAGCACATCAACTGCTGTTCCCGTCTTAATATGTCCTAAAACATTGTCATCTTGGTTTTGTCCATCACGCACAGAAATGATTAACTCATCAGAAACATATCGTGTGTCAGCAAAAACGGATTTAATGGTAGCTGTAAAAATGATTACGAATATGAAAAGAAACACCGACATGGTTTTTCTTGCTGTCGTATTATTCATATTACACCTATTTTATTTGTTGCTTTTAATACACCTTCTTGCCATTGACCCTCTTCCTCAAAGTCCCAGAACACCTAAACGTAACAACTTTTCTTGGTTCAAGCATCAGGTCATCCCCGGTTGCAGGATTTCTGCCTTTCCGTTCTGCCTTTTCCTTTACACAGAACCTGCCGAAATTAGAGACCAGAACATCCTCACCGGATGCCAGTGTCCTCTTGATGATCTCAAGGAGTGTCTCGACAATTTCTGTGGATTTGTTCTTGGGCAAACCGATTTGGTCGTGGATCGATTCTACGATCTGAATCTTTGTGAGTGTCATGGGGGGGCTCCTCATGTATTAGGTTGGAATTATAAGTCATTTATCTCAACAACCAGCATGAATGTCAAATGCAAAGCCTTAACTACTACTATGTAGTATCTTTAGCAGCCACTTGACATTGTGGGAAGATTATGAGAAAGAAAGGATCGAGAAAGATTTCTATTATCAACAGATTAACTTACAATTCTCTTCCGGGTCTCTTTCCTGATATCTCACTTGCCTTTACCTGCTGTTAATTCAATTTTGGCTTGCCTTGGTACTTTGACAATTTGATCCTTTTCACAACCCTGATACAAAGGGAGAATATATGTTAATATTTTGAAACCGATTTCTCATATCGAGAGGTTGGTTTTTTTTGTTATGGAGGTCAAACATGAATCCACGTGAATCCTGTCTAATTTGTAGTGAAGATCCTGTTAAAGAATCTGATGTATTTCATGATCCTTACTCATTCTCATATATATGTGACAGATGTGGCCATTTATATTTAACTGAAGAGGCTGCAGTAAAGATTTACAAACTTGAACCTGCAGACAAAATTAAATTAGGAATAGGACTCAGGAACAAGTTTGAGAATAGAGATCGAATAAAATATACAAAACCTTTTAATGCTATGGAAATTGAATTGCTCGTAAACAGGTCTGGCACTTTAGATCCTATGACGAAAATAGACCAAACACTTATTAATTTGCATAAGAAAACTGAATATGTGGGTCAAGTGATTACCATAGACAAAGGAAAAGACTATTTCTATTATCATTGTAGGAATCCTTCAGAAGTGGCTCCTTTACTTGATGTTTTGGTTGGTGAAGGCTATATTCATGTTTTAAGCACTCAGTTTCCAGAGGAGGGGCTTTTACTTAATGCAAAAGGATACAGGAGGTTATCTGAGATAGAAAAAGTTGGAGTTACTAATAACTGTTTTGTTGCAATGTGGTTTGATCCTGAAATGGATAAGATTTATGATCAGGCCATTAAACCTGCAATCGAATTCGTTGAAGATGGGGGAACAGAACCTAAGTATAGGGCCATCCTGATAAAAAATGAAGAGCACATAAACGACATTAACGATGAAATCATTGCCCAGATTCGAAGAAGCCGATTTATGGTGTGTGATCTTACTGGATATAGAGGTGGGGTGTATTTTGAGGCTGGATTTGGCTATGGGCTGGGTGTGGATGTAATTTATACCTGCAGGGAAGACTGGTCCAAAAAAGAAAAATTTAAAGATGCTGAGGGTAAACCAGTTGAGAAACTTTATGACAGCAAAGGGGTACCGATTCGAATACGAAAAGAGGGTGTGCATTTCGATCTTGAATAAACAATATGAGCTTCCGACTGTAACAGGTACGTGTAAATGAGATTGAAGGTATGATTCAATAATAAATTGGTTCAAAAACTTCCAGTAGCATGGGAGGGCCAAGAGGAATGGAACAAAACACCCAAGGGAAAAAGGAAGAAATTGACAAGGACTTTATTGATAATTTGCTTGAGTCGTATTCTGAAAGGCTGGTGAAAGCCCAAGAGGAAATCGAAAGGCTCAAACATAAAAATGCTATATTGAAGGAAAGAATAGCCATGTTGGTGGGCAAGAAACAATCTTAATAGAAATCGAGTTATTTGCCATAGGACGGACTTGAATTGACATTGACCAGATAAGGAACAGACTCCATGAAAGATTTTCTTATCCAAATCGTGCAAGCACTGGTTGACAACCCTGAACAGGTACAGGTTAATGCAATTGAAGGTATCCAGACAACTGTATTGGAACTCAGAGTAGCTAAGGAGGATATGGGGAAGATCATTGGGAAACAGGGCAAAACAGCCAATGCCTTCCGGACTTTATTAAATGCAGCTTCTGGAAAGACTGGGAAAAGGTACATGCTTGAGATTGTTGAGTGATGTGGTGGGACTGAATTGAGGCACGATGGATTGGACTTGACGATGGTCATTATATGATATCTGTAATAAGATCGATATTTGGCTATTGGCAAGATATCTGGTATCTATTCGGGGACACCACGATCACCTGAAAAAAAATATAACTTGGTATGATCCTGTCGATTTTGAATTTGAATCAAGCATTTATTGTCTTTTTTGAGACCTCAATCTATAATTAATTACTTATGCCTGACCCCGATTCACTTCTTCTTTTTTTTTACTTATAATCTACTGTTTTTAATTGTTGGATAGACCACTTCAAGGGAAAATAATAAGAATAGCAAAAAGGCGTGAGGAGATGCAGGGGATGTTGAAAATAGACGGAAGCCTGAAATCTGGTTCTGGAACCATTCTGAGGGATGCCACTCCCTTTGCGCTTTTAATGGGAAAGGATCTTCAGCTGATAAACATCAGGGCCAAGAGGGATAAGCCCGGTTTGCGGCCACAACACCTGAAGGTGGTTGAAGCGGTTGCCCAGGTATGCCAGGGCAAAGTGAAAGGAGCAGGGGTTGGCTCAAGAGAAATAACATTCAAACCCGGGCATACCATAAAGGGCGGAGCGTTTCATTGGGATATTGGGACGGCTGGTTCCACCACCATGCTGGCTTTAAGTGTCATACTTCCGGGTCTTTATGCCGATGCCCTATCAACATACAGAATTACCGGTGGCCTGTTTCAGGACTTTGCCCCCTCGGCACATCATATGAAATACGTGTTGCTGCCCTTACTGAGCAGAATGGGGATACACATCGGTCTGGAGATCATACAGCCTGGTTATGTACCTCAGGGCCAAGGCCAGATACTGGTAAAGGTTAAGCCGTTAAAAGGAAGACCAAAAGCGCTTTCACTGGTCGATCAGGGGAAGCTAATCGAAATAAAGGGAATGGCACTCTCTTCTCATCTTAAGGGAAGAAGGGTATCGGATAGAATGGCCGTGGCGTGCCTGAAGACTTTGGAGACCAGGGGATACGATGTAAAAATAGAAATTAACTATGATACAAAAGAAGCACCGGAGTACCAGAGGGCCTCAATCCAGGCCGGAGCTTCCCTGGCTGTCTGGGCCAGAACCGATACTGGCTGTCTCATCGGATCGGATATGGCGGGCGCCCTGAGGAGGACGGCCGAATTCATTGGGAAGCGAACTGCCAGAAATCTTATTGAAGACCTGGATACGGGGGCAACGGTTGACAGGTACGTGGCGGACCAGCTTATCCCCTTCGCTTCTCTTTCTAAAGGGTGGACAGCCTACCGAATTCCAAGGATGTCGGATCATATTGAAGCAAGGCTCTGGTTGGCCGAAGAATTGCTCGGAGCAAAAACAGAGGTGAAGGGCAATCTGGTCCGAATCAAGGGTATAGGGTATACAAAATAGAAAGTGGAAATGACGCTGAAAATTAGAGGAATCTATCCAAGTAGGATATAAGGCGTGTAAGGTTTGTAAGCCATAACATTCAATTACTAAAACAGGATTCACTTAAATGAGTAAGGTTTATAGCAACGTTGGGTATTGCCAATGTGGCTGTGAAATTTGGATTGAATATCTCCAAAGTGGCAATAAGTGGGCTTGTCGATTCTCTGATAACCATATTCAAGAGATAACTCATTGTTCCGATTGCGGGAGAAAACTATATGAAGAGGATCTTGAATCAAAGTAAAACGAAAAACGACACCAGAAAAGTATGATATCTGTATATAAATCGTTGTTATGAATGGTGTTGCTATTGGCAAGAAATCACAGGTTTTGACAAGCCTGATTTTCATGTGGTAATCTCAATGTATCGGTACTTGGATGATATTTAGTTTTCTGGTACTATAACCTATGGAATTTAAGAACGGATAACACTACAATGGTAATGATCTCCAGATCCGTATAATCACTTTCAAACAAGGAGAAACAGATATGGGTGATAAGGGTAAAAAAGACAAAGGCAAAAGGGAACAACAGAAAAAGGCCCAGCTTAATCCAAAGAAAAAACGAAAATTGAAAAAAGAAAAGAGGAAATAAATGCCCAGTGTTGTTCGGTGACCTTAAATCAAGCACGGAAAACTTGTGTGTACTGCTATTAAAACGTAACAAAATAATGATTGGCACCTAAATGGTTTAGTTGCATTATCTGTCTGATTTTTATATTAAAAGTACGAAAAGAAGGCCAAAGAATAGAAATGTCAAAGCAATACTCAGAATGTCCTTTATTTAATCATGATAACTGTAGAGAGCTTCATAACCCAAAGCTCTGTGCTGTTGTACGTGAGGATAAAGCTTGTCTCAAGAAGTTACATAAGTCGGTAAAGAAGCTCAAAAAAATAGAGGTGTCATGAACGAATTCAAACACAATGGGACTGCACATTGCCCCAGATGTCAAAGCATTAAAGTATCACCGGATGTAACATATTGCGATAAATGTGGGGGAAAACTTATATTTCAATGCTTTGAATGTATAAAAAATATGCCAAAGCGTTATCCCTTTTGCCCTTGGACTGGCAAAAAAATGAATTGGGAAAAATCAAGTAAATAGCCAAAAACAAATACCACATCCCCTTTTCGTCTAAAGCCTTCACATCACGAACCTTCTCATCAATAGGAGCTATGCAATGGCAGAAAAACTTGATCAAAGTGAACTTGGAAAATTTAAAGAGCTTCTGATTTCAATCGAAGAGCTATTAATTTCGCATTCTATTCAAATCGATGCTGTTACTCAAATCCTTGTTGAAAAAGGTATTATCACCAATGATGAGTTTTCTGCTAAGCTGAAACAAATACAGATGGATTATCAGAAAAAGAGCCATGGTTAAAAGGATTATTGACAAGGCACATGAAGCGTTTCTTAGAGACAGTGGGAGCCATTGGGCAAGTCTGTCACGCCTGAACAATCTGCTTATCATTTTAAATATCACTCTATTTTTTTTAACTGAACTCGTAACACAGGCAAATTATTACTTCACGTTTTATTCCTTGTTATTTCTTGGGTTGGTTTCTCTTGGGACATTACTTCCACTGGGCCTGCTCAATAGGCTTTGGTACTACTTGATTTTTCTATCTCTTGAATGTTTTGGAATTTACCTCTTTGTCACAAGTGTCTGGTATTGGGTCATCACATCAAAGGCATAAAAAATCCGGTACAGAGGGAAGCCAAGTGCAAAAATCGGTTTTGAAAAGTTATGTGGACATGATTCAAAGCGGTTGAGATTAGCAGATGTAAAAAGCAAAACATCTCATCATTGTTTAAGGCTATTTTGAAATATATTGAGAAGAATGATATGAAAAACTTAGCCGCCACAACATCGCAGACAAAATTAAATTTATATAAGCGAGCTTTAATACTCGCTCAAATCACTATCTTTTATAATCTGATCGAAGGGTTGTTTTCAGTTCTTTTCGGTTTGGAAGATGAAACACTTTCTCTTGCTGGTTTTGGTTTAGATTCATTCGTTGAAGTCATATCGGGAATTGGCATATTACTTATGGTCAAACGTTTGATGCGTAATCCTGATGCCGATCCGGGACAGTATGAACAAAAGGCACTCCGCATAACAGGATTTGCTTTTTACCTGCTAACTTTTGGGCTCATTTTAACCGCATCCTTCAATATCTACCGTGGTCACAAACCTGAAACCACTTTCTGGGGAATTGTAGTGGCTGTCATATCCATTTTTACAATGTGGGCTTTGATTCACTTTAAAACCAAAGTCGGAAGGCAGCTTGACTCAGAAGCGATATTAGAAGATGCAAATTGTACGAAAGTTTGTCTCTATCTGTCTTTTGTGCTTCTTTTAGCCAGCGTAGGTTTTGAGTTGACCGGGATTGGAGGGATAGATTCTGTAGGAGCTATTCTGATTGCGGTTTTTGCCTTTAGAGAAGGGCGGGAATCTTTTGAAAAAGCTCATGGTATAGCATGTCGTTGTGATTAGACAATATTTGGATAAGCTGAGTTTTTCGTAATACATGTTCTGCAATGAAGGATAAAATGATGAAAGCAGAAGTCTCAAAAAAGATTGAAGAGATAATGGCTGGGATGAAGTGCCCTAAGGACTTTAGGTGTGCAGAATCTGGTTTTGAAAGACTCTGCAGGGCCGAAGACATAGGATTTGAGAATCATCTCCTGTGTCTTGAGGACAATCCTTTCCAGTGCAACTTCTCGGTGGTTCTTGAAACAAAATACTTCTGTACATGCCCGTTGCGTGTGTATCTCAGCAAGAAGTTAAAAAAATAGTCCAAAAGGAATGAAATAAATTGGAAAAGAAACCGACCCCAGAGAAAACAGATGCTAAACAGCTAAACATCACGCTACCTGAAGAGTTGCTGGAAAGGGTTCAGGCCCTTTGTGCTAAAAGAGACATGACTGTTCAGGATTTTGCAACTGATGCTATAATAGAAAAGTTAGAGCTTGCTCACAAAGAGAGAAGGAAAAAAAGGAGACTGTAATGGGAACAGACTAAAACTCATAGAGATCATGTTATGCCACTAAAAACAGCTATCGATAAAAAAACTGGAGTGATGATCCGTACTGTAACTGGAGTAATAACCATTGAAGAAATCACAACAATTAAGTATGTATAAAAAATGTTATCATGCCAAGGCAACTCCTGTTGTTTTGGCCGATTGATATTCGCAAAGCCCAATATGGATTTTGGTAGATTATAAAAACAATCACATCTGCTTAAAGGAAATCATGCCAATGAAACTCAAACTCACCCATATGATTCTTGCAAGTTTTATCTTATCCGGGCTCTTTATTTGGAATTGTGCAAAGCCTGATAAAACTAAAGCTTTGAAAAGCAAATCCGAGTTTTACTTCAAAATGGAATCAGTAGAAAAAGGCCGCTTTCTGATAAAAAAATTAGGATGCAACGATTGTCATACTGGCGGATATTTACAATCGAAAGGGAATATTCCAGAGAACAAATGGTTGACGGGTGATACCATCGGATGGCGTGGGCCACTGGGTACTTCCTATGGATTAAATCTTCGACTATTATTCGACAATCTTAAAGAAGAGGAATGGGTAGAAATGGCAAAGACATTAACCAGCAAGCCTCCGATGCCGCACACCATCATTAATACAATGAACAATGAGGATCTTAAAGCGGTTTATTGGTTTATTCGATACCTTGGCCCAAATGGGAAACCTGCTCCAGCCTTTGAACCACATAGTTAATGTCCACCCATAAATGGCTTTACGGCATTGTTTTTCACAGTCGCTGTGTGCTCAATGCTGTGGAAGCAATATAAAAAGCATATTTTGGAAAGTTGAGTATTGTTCCACACCAGCCCCATAACCACACATCCGGATAACCTTAACAAATCTTTACCAATTGACAGATCCAATAACTGTAATTATTTTTCTGGTATGTTAAAAATTATTAAGTCACAAAGATATTTCTAAGATGGAGGATGCTATGCTGGAAGCTACAAAATCAGCTACAGAAAAAATAGCTGAATATTTTAAAGATAGAGAGATCGAACCAATCCGAATCTTTTTAAGTGCAGGAGGATGTGGTCTCCCATCTCTTGCCATGGATCTGGATGAGCCAAAAGATTCAGACGATGTTTTCGATATAGACGGTTTTAAATTCATAATTGATAAAGAATTTATGAAAGAAGCAGAGCCGATCAAAGTTGATTATACGAGATCAGGGTTCCAATTTTATTGCTCATTAGAATTTGAAGAAGGATGTACAGGCTGTCCAACTATAGTGGACCCCAAGAATGGGACAGTGTGTTAAGGTGTGTTTCCAAGAAAAAGGAGGCACAGAATGGGCAGAAAGAAATATAGCAAGGAATTGAAGGCGAGAATTGCCCTTGATGCAATAAAGGGTCAGAAAACAATGTCTGAATTGGCTTCAGAATATGGGGTTCACGCTAATCAAATAAGTAGATGGAAGAAGCAGTTGCTTGATGCAGCTCCTGATGTTTTCACCCGGGGAAATGACAAAGAGGCTGCCAAGAAGGAGGTTGAGCGAGATCATTTATATAAAAAGGTTGGACAATTGCAAATCGAAGTGGACTGGCTAAAAAAAAAGACAGGTTATCTGGGATGAGCGTAGGTAAAAAGGTAAACTGCATAGATCCCAAACATTCAGATCTCAGTATCAGCAGACAGTGCGACTTGCTGGGGTTGCCACGGTCATCTTACTACCGGCCCAGGGTTTTCACTGTCGAAAGTAATGAGAATTTAGAATTAATGAGGCTTATCGACGAAGAATTTCTCAGGCATCCTTTTTATGGAAGTCGAAAGATGAGGGACTATTTGAACCGCCAGGGTTTTCCTGTAAACCGCAAACGTGTTCAACGACTGATGCGTTTAATGGGTATTGAATCAGTGGCCCCCAAGCCGAATACAAGCAAGCCACGCAGAGAGCATAAGGTGTACCCATATCTCCTGAGGAAATTGTCAATCACAGAGCCTGATCAGGTCTGGTGTTCCGACATTACCTATATCCGGCTGGCCCATGGATTTGTGTATCTGACGGCAGTTATGGATTGGGCAAGCCGCTATGTGCTGTCCTGGGAGGTGTCTGTGACAATGGATGACGATTTCTGTGTGAATGCTCTGAAGAGTGCTCTTCGCAAGCATAACAGCCCTGAGATATTCAATACCGATCAAGGTTCACAATATACCGGCAATGCCTTTACTGGTGCATTGAAAGAAAGAGGTATCAAGATCAGCATGGATGGCAAAGGACGTTGTATGGATAATATCTTCATAGAACGCCTATGGCGCTCAGTGAAGTACGAAAAGATATTTCTCGAAACGTTTGAAACAGTAACGGATTTGATTGCTGGGCTGAAAGAATATTTTGAGTTTTACAACTTTGAACGACCACATCAGTCGTTCTCAGGAAAAACACCTGCTGAGGTGTATTGGGGAGAGGAAGTTGCCCAAATGGCAGCATAAATATTTCGGTTAAAAGACAAAAAGAAGCGCACCTTAATTTAGGATAAAAATTGTCCTTGACTTGGGGTCCACTTCACATCACTTGACAGTTTAATTTTCGGAGTATGATATCACAACCAATTGAACCAACCTTAGACTTCCAGATATATTGAGATTCTGCAAAAAATCGGCAAAATCAATATATGTAAATAGTTCTCAATAATATTTAACTTTTTTTGGAAGTTACCGTCTGAAAGGATGTGATTTGCTGCTTTAATTTTTTGGCTTTACACTTTGGGCAACTGTATTTTTTCTTGTCATATTCGGAAATAGAAAGGATTATGCTAAAAGATTTTTTACATTTTTCACAGTAGAATTCATATCTGGGCATGTTACACCTCCTTTTTTTAGGTGATATTCCCTACAATGATAGAATTGATACAATATTTATGCTTGTGTCAAATTATTTAATCACTTGAGAGCTCGCTACAGTCACCTTGCGATATATTGAGAGTATCACACGAAAAACGGACCGCTAAAATCGTGTGGTTTCTTGCCAGTATTTGGACTATAAGATTGTTTAACAGGTGTTGTGATATCTGGTACCTTTCCTATAGGTAGATGTTGGGGAGGCGAGCGAGCCCGCAGGGTGTAGCTCGCTGAGCCTCCCCAACTCTACTTATAGGGGATTTCAAGTCTTAAATTTCCCCCAAATTATTCATTCTATACAAATAAAGGTGAAACTCCTTTCGTTTCTGCAGCTGCTTCATTGCAGACTGCCCATTAATTATGCCACAGGTGAAAGCCTGATGGCTCATTAAACAG
>PVMK01119946.1_pt1 | contig 39069 bp, 37 predicted proteins | sample 1853481 | NCBI WGS metagenome assembly PVMK01 (sample SAMN08533507, study PRJNA380276) | Marine sediment metagenome, whole genome shotgun sequencing project.
CTTCCTCCTGCAATACCGTCAAGTACTCCCGGGACTGGAGAGCCTCCCCCCATTTCCGGTTTTGCCAGCATTAAAATAGAATATCCGGTTGATTTTGTGGGTATACCTTATATGATTTCTCTGGGTTTGTATCCGTCCGGAACATCTCTGCCACTATCCGGTTCTCCTGACAAGATGTTAACACTGCAAGGTTTGCCTGTCGGTGAATATACCCTTGGTGAAGTTAAAGAATATAATCATGTATCTATTGACCTTAACGGGGTAGCGCATGGGGATTATGCGCTGATAGTACTTGTTTATGTTGAAGGGGGCGACTATCCTGTGCCAATCTCTGGAAAAGATTATATAGGGTTGCAGGAGATAACCGTGGACAGTTCCATAATTGATATTGAGACACCTTTTGAGCTGGAATTTATAATTTATTAATGAGCTAATGCAATTGAAGCGCATTTTATTAAAGTATAATAATTAAAAAGAGGGGATCTTATGGAAACAGCAAAAGTATCTAAAGAAAAAAATAATCAAAAGGGGGAGAAAATGAAATTAAAACTAGATCCATTATTTAAAACATTTTTCTTAGTATTTTTTCTTTTATTTTTTACTGTAAATTACGCTGCTGCAGTATGTTCCCATGTGCCTTTGGTGGAAGCCCTTGCTGCCATGGATAATAATACTGAAGTAGCGCTCTCAACTGTTACGGTAGGCGAATGGGGAGATCCTGACTATTATTATGAATTTACTCCGAAAAACGTTACACCAACCGGGGCGTTAATCTTTTATCCCGGTGGAAATGTTGATGTCAGGGCATATGCACCCTTACTCCGGGATATTGCTGCCGCAGGATATCTTGTGGCTCTAATTCAAGCACCGGATTGTTTTTCTGGCTCACTAAAGCACCGTTCAGAGGATATAATTAATGCTCATCCGGAGATCGATACCTGGAGTATAGGGGGGCATTCTTTTGGCGGATCGGTCGCAAGCGGGTATATTAAAAATGGAGGCGGAACGTTTTCAAATGCCGATAAAATTAATGGATTAGTACTTTGGGACACTGTGCCTGCAGGCAGTATGCTCTCTTATGGTATAAAGGCTATTTCAATTTACAGAACTAATGATACTGAGACTCCTGTGTCTCCTAATCTTGATCCTGCCATACCAAACATGCCTGCTGATACGGTTTGGGTTGGTGTAGAAGGTGGAAGTCATGAGTATTTTGGCTGGTACGGCGATAATGAGACTGATTATGATTATGTATGTTGTCCAGGAGAACGTCCTCTTGCTACCATATCAAGGGAGGAAGCGCAGGAGATTATAGTTGACAACACAATAAGTTTTCTTGCTTCGTTGATGCAAGATACAATTTACGGCACTATCTCAGAAAAGCTTCAAGGAGTCACTGTTAGAATTGTGAAGGTTGACTGTGGTGCTGCTGCTATTGAGCCAGAAACAACTGTCACGAATTCAGAAGGGTACTATTCATTCGCTAACCTGGAAAGTGGTCGATATATTGTATTTGGTGACTTTAGTGTTTATAATTTTATTCCAAACCTTAGAGTTCGTGACATCCCGCAGGGAATAATTTCGTCTTGTGATTTTACAGCAAAGAACATTAGAATTATTTATACAGATGCAGGGGTACTTGATAATCAGATTATTGAACAGGCACAGATAATGACAACACATATCGAAGATACTGGCATCGAAGTGAGGGCAACTGAAGTTAACTGGCTTGAGTTTGGCGGCTCTTATGCGGGAATTAATGTCTCAGAAAACTGGGTTCAGCCATACTTTACCTTCACTTCAGAAGATATGTCCGCTTATACGAATGCGCCGTCGGAAATTAACGGCATAATTATGACAAAGATGAAATCAAAAGATGGGATAGAGGACAAATTTGGTATTGAACTTGAGGGAACACAGGGGATCTGTGCCGATGTTCAGGAGGAGATCTATGCTTCGACATTTGCTCTTCTCAGCTCCAGTGAGAGAAAAAGATATGAAGCTGAAGGCAAGTCGCTTTCCTTTATACCGGATGACCGCCCCGGGAATACCCCTGATTCTAACCCTGTTCTTCAAAGTGCCGGATGGCTTCCGGTTGATCCCGCTACAAACATCACCTCTGTTGGCGATGACTATTTTTATGAGCCTCTGGGTCTTTACGTTGCATTTGATAATCCTCTCGCGGGCGACGACGAAAGATACAAGGGAGTCTACTACTGTAAACTTTTAAGCCACCAGGCCATCCTGAGCTGGTTTCTGTCAAAAAGTTTTGAAGCTGATCCTGTGCTGATCACAGAATCAGCTATCGAGTGTATGGATCCAAGAGCCAGGACAGAAACTACATATGGCAGCTGTTTGTTCTGGTTTTCTCAGGGGAATCATTTTTACTGTTCTGACTATATTGGCTATGATTTTACACCCGAGTCTGCTGTGCTCAAGTGTGCAAGTCGAAGTGAGGAAGCGGTATACAGTTCAGATACTTGCAGTACAAGAGACGCAAATGGAGATATCGAAGCTTACATCATAGCGGCTAACAAGCCAGCATCCCCAACCGACCCGACAATTATTTCCTATACGGGTCATGGGGCTCTTTGTGATGTTCACTGCATGGAAGGAAATGAATTCCTCTGGAATCTTTACGAGCCAAACGTCGGCGAAGCGGATTGTGGCAACTTTCCAATATTCTACCCTTAAGGTAGATGCATACACGGACTGACATAAGGATAAATGAGTATTTGCATAATAGTTTATGTGTTGTAGCTCATAAACTAAGCGGTTAAGCCCCATAGATGTTGACAGTAAGGGGAACGTTCTTTGCAGAGGGAATTGTCCCTTTGCTGATTCGCTGGAAGGCAAGATTCCATGCGAGGTTAAAGTGTACTGCACCATAAGGATAGTCACCGTATTTCCGGTCTCTGCCCGAACCAGTGTGTTAATAGATGATAATGAAAATATTAATGTTATGATCTCTGTCGGGGCTACCCTGGTTAAAGATGATGACACTATAGAAAGTCTCATGAAAAGAGCTGATGCTCTTATGTACAAGAGTAAAAAGGCAGGGAAAAACCGGCTTACATTAGGGTGAAAGCATTAAGGGTATCAGTTGTCCCAGTCGTAAACATCAAATCCAGTAATTCTGGTTTCTGAATTATATCTTTCCATATTTTGCCGAAGTTTTAACAAGGGCGGGAAGTTCCGATGACGGTTGTTCGCAGTCATATGCGCCTGCCTGGTCTGATTGTAGAGGGGTTATGGTTTTTCGAGGGCTTTCTGAAATTTCCTTAATCTGTTTCCTGTAGTATCTGATGTTTGCAGGCTTTTTTCCCAATTGCTTTTTTTATCGTGAAAACAGCTTCCCATGTGCATTCCATTAACATAATAACTTTCAGCCAGAGTATCAAGGATATGCGGTTTTGGCGCCAGTGCTGCTGCGGTCTCTGCAAAAATCAGCGCGTCTTTCGGTTTTCTTATTTCCCATATCTTCTGTTGTGGCGTACAGCCAGGCAAGGCTGTTGAGTGCTTCATGATGTGTCGGGTCAAGATGAATGACCGTAAGAAGAGATTTTTCAGCCTGCTTGTATTCTTTTTTTTCATAAAAGATATTTCCGAGTGCGAAATGAAGAGCCGGATCAACAGGGTTCTTTTCAAGCTCTTTTTTGATTACCTTCTGATAAAGGTTAAGCTCTGAAGTCTTGAGAACAGTTTTGTCCAGGGCAAAGAAAAGGGATGAAAAAAGAATAAGAAAAATAAAGTATCCTGTTTTAATACGGCTAACCCGTTTGTGATGTTTGTTTACCAGACCGGGATGCTGTTGACAATCTTCAAGAAATTCTGTGCGCTGGGCAATGCTGAAGTGATGCCAGCTTGGGGCTGTCCGGCTGTGTGATCCCGCAGCTGCTATTTTGTTAAGAGCGCTGATAATTCCGTTTGCATTTCCTTTTAACTCAAGAGCGGAAATGTCTGCCTGCCTTTCAAAATTGCGTGAAACAAATCCGAAAATATATCTAAAGTAAAAAAGTATAAAAAGAAGAATGAAAGCAATGGAAATGGTTGACAGCAGGTTGTTATTGCTCTGATTATTTGAGAAAAGAAGATGGAATAAGAAATCTCTGGAGAGAATGAAGGCATAAATAATTTTCAGTAAGCCGTATGAGAAAAGAGTATAGCCGAGAATAAAGAAGAGGTAGAAAAACATGTGCCTGTTCTTTATATGCCCGATTTCATGGGCAAGCACAGACTCAAGTTCGTCCGGGTCAAGTATCTTTAGGAGAATAGGGCCCACAAGCAAATATCTGAATTGTTTTATTAGGCCCACGATTCCTGCTGTTATCATGGTGCTGTCAAACAGGTTCCCACAGCACCATGTCTGAAAAATCAACACCTGCTTTTTTGGGAAAAGTTTTCCAGTATTTTTCTCTCACTGTTTTCAGGGATGGCTGGACATTTCCAGATCCGTACCAGAATATATGGAAAAAAAACGGCTATGATCTGCAAACAGAATAAAAAATAGAATCAACGAAAGAATATAATTTGATTCAAGGTATATCGTTGTTTCTTCGGGTAGAAGGGTCAGGAGGTCTGTTGCAAGTGAAAGAATGATCCATGGAATTATGATTGAAAAGTTGAGTCTTATGTTTGATTCAATATAATTCCGGGAATTGGAGTTCTTTCCTGTTAGATACTGATGCAGCGGAAATGAGCAGTACCATATCATGAGAAAAAAAAGAAACAGAGGAAGTATTGTACCCGCAAGGCAAAGTGCAAGGCTGCTTGTTTTTAAAAGAAAAAAACTTAACAGGTGCCCTTTAAAATTAAAAACACAAACAATAATACTGTAAAAAAACAGGGCTATTACAGTATACCGGTTAACAAGACTTTCATGCGATGATTTTGTAAGAGATAGAGAAGAACGGTCAAATGATTGAGCTGTTTTCGGTATTCTGAATGATCTTCTGCATAGAAGAAAAAAGAGCAGGTAGAAAAAAATGATTGCCGAAATGAGGTTAAAAACAGAACCCGGATCTTCTTTTGGAACCTCATAAAAAGAAAACAAAGAAAGCGCCGCGATAAAAGTGAATATGTTTGCGTACATAGTCTTGTTTAAATCATTTCTTCTGAACAGTTCTGAATACAGTTGTTAGCTTTATAAAGTGTTACCCCATAATGTTTTAAGGATACAAGGGTTCAAAGGTTCAAGTGAAAATATGTAATATGAAAAGAGGAGCAGTCGTTCTTCTGCCCCTCTTTTTTACGGTTATAAAATAATTTTAAAAATTTTTATTCTTTAAATCCGGACAATAACCTGGAGATGACTGATTTGTCCAGGTTAACGATAGCTTCCAGTTCTCCATGATCCAGCCATACACCGTCGCATTCGGTACATTTGTCGATTTTCATACCTCTATAATCGATTTCAACCAGCTGCATCCCGCATTTTGGACAGCGCATGTAGTGGAGTTCTTTGAGGCTGCTTCTTTCGTCTTCGAGCATTTTTTTCTTCAGTTCTTCTTCAACTTTTTTTGCTCTTTCAAATTCAAGGCGGATAAAATATTCTTCTTCATTTTCATTTTTTTGAGGCATTTTTTAAGTTCCTTTTCTGTTGGGATTTGTGTTTATATTTCCATCCCGGCATGATTATTAAGTTCTATAATATTTAACAAATATATAAATATTGTTTTTACGTCAACTTATTTATAGTCTTTATGAATATATTCGTTTCAGGATTATTTGTCTGGTTTCCTTTTATCTTGCCAACTGTTTGTTTTTTGTGATAAAAATTATAGTTTGAGAAAAAATCTAAGAAAACAGGTATTTATCGATAGAAATTGTTTAAAGGACGGTAACTAATATGAGTAACGCATATGATCCCCACGGAATTGAGGAAAAATGGCAGAAATACTGGGAAGAAAATAAATCTTTTAAAGTAGAAGAAGACCCTTCAAAAGAAAAATACTATCTCCTTGAGATGTTCCCTTATCCCTCCGGCCGTATCCATATGGGCCATGTCAGAAATTACACTATCGGAGATGTTGTCGCCCGTTATAAAAGCATGCAGGGCTTAAATGTGATGCATCCCATGGGATGGGACTCTTTCGGCATGCCGGCTGAAAATGCAGCTATTCAGAGTAATACCCATCCTGCAAAATGGACTTACAGTAACATTGAGATGATGAAAAGCCAGCTCAAAAGACTCGGCTTCAGCTATGACTGGGACAGGGAGTTTGCCACCTCAGATGTGGACTATTATAAATGGGAACAGCTGCTTTTTCTTAAGATGTATGAGATGGGACTGGCGTACCGCAAAAAGTCATATGTGAACTGGTGCGAGACCTGCCAGACAGTGCTTGCCAATGAGCAGGTTGAAAATGGTCTTTGCTGGCGGTGCAAGGAGGAGGTGACCCAAAAAGAGCTTAACCAGTGGTCTTTTAGAATTACAAAATATGCAGATGAACTGCTTGAGTCTCTTGACAGTCTTACGGGCTGGCCTGAACGTGTAGTTGCCATGCAGAGAAATTGGATAGGTAAAAGCTATGGCACAGAGATCGATTTCAAGGTTGATGGTAAGGATGAGACTATACGGATTTTTACCACACGGCCGGATACGCTTTACGGCGCAACATTCATGAGCCTGGCTCCTGAAAATCCTTTTGCTGTAAGCCTGTCGCAGGGACAGAGCAGGAAAAAGAAGTAAAAGCGTTTATTGACAGGGTCTTAAAAGAAGATAAAACCGTGCGTACATCAGAAGACCTTGAAAAGGAAGGTGTTTTTACCGGAGCGTACTGTGTTAATCCTGTTACCGGATACCGAATGCCTGTTTATGTGGCAAACTTTGTGTTGATGGAGTACGGCACCGGCGCTGTTATGGCTGTGCCGGCCCACGACCAGCGTGATTTTGAGTTTGCAGAAAAATACGGTCTTGAGATCAAGGTGGTTATCCAGCCTGAGGGAGAGACTCTTGAGGCTTCTAAAATGAAAGAAGCCTATGTTGAAGAAGGTATGCTTGTTAATTCAGATATCTTTAACGGGCAGAAAAATACTGATGTTAAAAATGGGATAACCGAGTATCTGACAGAGAAAAGCCTGGGTGAAAAAGCGGTTAATTTTCGTCTTAAGGATTGGGGCATTTCAAGGCAGCGTTACTGGGGAGATCCTATTCCTTTTATTTATTGTGATTCCTGCGGTATGGTCCCTGTTCCTGAAAAAGATCTGCCTGTCTTACTGCCTGAAAAGATTTCTCTTGAGGTTCTGGGCCGGTCGCCTCTGGCTGAATGCGATGACTTTGTTAATACGGTCTGCCCCAAATGCGAAAAACCCGCGAAAAGGGAGACAGATACCATGGATACCTTTGTTGAGTCTTCATGGTACTTCGCGCGTTTTGCCTGCCCGGACACTGACAATGCTCCTCTTGATAAGGATAAGGTCAAGTACTGGATGCCGGTAGACCAGTATATCGGCGGAATAGAACATGCCGTGCTTCATCTTCTGTATGCCCGTTTTTTCACCAAGGTATTAAGGGATATCGGACTGGTCAGCGTGGACGAACCCTTTAAGAATCTCCTTACCCAGGGGATGGTCTGCATGGAAACATATAAATGCGAATCATGCGGCTGGAAGTATCCTGAAGAGGTTGATAAGGGGAAGTGTCTGCAGTGCGGTAAAGATGTTCAGCCTGGGAAGAATCGAGAAGATGTCAAAATCGATAAAGAATGTGGTTGATCCTGAAAAGCTTATTAAAAAATATGGGGCAGATACCGCAAGGATGTTCTGTCTCTTTGCCGCGCCTCCTGAAAAGGATTTGGAATGGAGCGACCAGGGTGTTGAAGGATCATTCCGGTTTATCCAAAGGGTCTGGCGCATTATAACAGACAATCTGGATGTGCTTGAAAAAGCAGCTGATGCTGACTGGGCGGGATTAAAAGACAGAGAGGTCGCTGATTTGAGAAGAAAAACTCACCAGACCATACAGAAGGTGGGTGAAGACCTTGAGAAAAGATTCCATTTTAATACTGCAATTAGCGCGGTTATGGAGCTGGTAAACCAGCTCTACCAGTTTGATATGAGAAAAAATGAAGACAACTTTCGTGCCGCTGCTTTTAAAGAGGCTGTTCAGGCAGTGGTTCTTCTTCTTTCACCCATGGTTCCTCATATGTGTGAGGAACTTTGGCAGATACTCGGAAATAAAGAACGTATTGCAAAAGCATCGTGGCCGGGATTTGATCCGGATGCTGTAATGACTGACGAGGTTGAAATCGTTGTTCAGGTAAATGGTAAGCTGCGGGGCAGAATAAATACAGGGGTAAAACACCTAAAGATGAGATAGAAAAGACAGCGCTTGCCTGTGAACAGGTAAAGCCCTGGATTGAGGGGAAAGAGATAAAGAAGGTAATTGTGGTTCCGGGAAAACTGGTAAGTATTGTTGTAAAATGATACTGTGAGAGGGTTCGAGGTTTCAAGGTTACTGCATAGGGCAGAGTGCATAGCATTCACCCCTAGAGAGTCAGGGGCTCAAGTACTTAAGTATTTTTGGCGTCAATTTAATCAAGTTGTATTTTACCGCAAAGGCGCAAAGAACAGCGTCTTGTTTATTAGTTTTTACACCCTGCCTTTCTTTGCGCCTCTAGCGAAGCGGGCGGTTCACCCCGTGAAATAATTCCGATTAAAATCGGAATTGATCTTAGATCATTTCACTGGGTAAAGATTGTTTTTTACCCATAGATAGACCCGTAATTATAAGATGCTCTAATCGGGAGTTACAACTTTCAGCTGTGTGACCGAAGTTTAATAAGGCTTCGAGAGATCAATGGTTCGAGTGAAAACCAAAGGTGACTAAAGTATTTAAAGTGTTTGAAGTAAGGAGTATGAAGCTATGAAAATATGCAGAGTAGCAACCTTAATTATTATTTTGTTTTTTCTGTTTTCCGGCTGCGGTTATCATCTCGCAAGTACTGTAAATCCAATGCTGGAAAATTATGACTCGATCGCGATTCCATACTTTGAAAACAAGACTTTTGAAGCAGAGGCCGTAACCATATTCACCTATGCTGTTGTTAATGAATTTATTGAAAGCAAAAGGCTTAAGGTTGAGGGTATTGATAAGGCAGATCTTGTGCTTTATGGAACAGTAAAAGAGCTCAATGAACAATCTATTGGCTACAGTAGTGATGACAAGGCCCGTGAATACAGAATCTGGGCAACGCTTGAACTTTCGCTTGAAGAAAAATCCACAGGAAAGGTTCTGTGGAAAAGAAATAAGCTGACCCACGATAATGAGTATCTTAGCGCTGATCTTAGACTGGAGAGATAACTGAAACTGATGCAAGTAAAAGAAAAGCTCTTGTGCTTCTGGCTGAAGACCTGGCCGAAAGAATTCATGACAGTATTGTCCAGGGGTTTTAGATGGTTCCTTCAGATCTTAAAAAATCATTTTCAAAAGGTGATTTTGCGCCTGTCTACTATTTTTACGGAGCAAATACTCTCCTCATAGATAAAGCAGTTGAAGATATTAAAGCTGCTTTTTTCTCCGGTTCTGACCCGGGGCTGGGCCTTGAATCTTTTGATGGACAGTCAAACAGCCCGTCGGAGATCATCAACTCTGCATGCACCCTTCCTTTTGGCGCGAATAAAAAACTGGTTATTGTTAAAAGCGCTTACTCCTTTAAGACCGGTCAAACTGAAAAGTTCGGTTCATACTTTTCAAGTCCATCAAAATATACCTGTCTTGTTTTTGTTGCCGAGAAAATGGTTTTTAAGGGAAAGCTTTTAACCGCCCTGAAAAAAGCAGGTCAGGTGGTGTCTTTTGAAAAACCAAAAAAAGAAGGGGATATAAAGAGATTTATTTCCGAGTCTTTCAGGCAGCGTGGAAAAAAAATATCTTCTGACGCGCTTAACTTCATGTCAGATAATGTTGGGAATGATCTGGGTATTATAGATAATGAGGTGGAAAAGGCAGTTCTTTTTTGCGGAGATAAAAATATTGTTGAGGTAACTGACCTGGAGGATGTTCTGACCACAGGGAACCGTGATACCATATTTGATCTGGTTGAAGCTGTCGGGAAAGGCAATATCCAGAAATCACTTCTTTTGTTAGGGACGCTTATTGATAACAAAAACCATCCTCTCGCAATATTAAAAATGATTTCACGACAGTTCAGGTTAATCAGTATCGCAAAGGAGAGTGTTGACAAGGGACTGCCCCGAAGTGAAGTGGGTAAAAAGCTGGGACTGAATTATGATTTTATTATTAACAAGATTATTGAGCAGGCCAGAGGTTGGAGTGCTCACGGTCTGGCCCAAGTTCTGGAAGAAATATTTGAAACAGATTACAGGTTGAAATCCAGCAGGATTGAAGGCAAAGTTCTCATGGAAGAACTAGTCTTCCGGCTTGTTACGTTTCGGGATCAGGCTTATGCCTGAGCAGCGATATTTGCTCTTTTGGTGAGTCTTGATATTTTTCTTGCTGCTGTGTTCTTTTTCAGGATTCCTTTTGACTCTGTTTTAGCAATTATTGAGGTGGCCTGTTTCAGTTTTGCAGGAATCGCTGCAGTTTCTTTGCTTTCAATAGCCTGAAGCAGTGACTTTACAGCAGTTTTCATTCTGGTCTTAACCGATTTGTTTTTTGCTTTTCTTACAAGGCTTTGACGATGTCTTTTAATTGCTGATTTGTGTGTTGCCAAGTTTTCTTCTCCTTTAGTATTTCGTTTTCATGTTCAATCAGAATAGATTAAGATAACATTATTAATAGTTTTGTCAAGAATTTATTCATTATCTGTTCATTATGGTTATTCATACAGCTTTCAAGACTTCCTTTGGATGGTGCGGTCTGATTAAGGGAAAAAAAGGTCTTAAGAAAATTTTTTTGCCTGAAAAAAACAGGAAGGCGGTCATTTCAAAAATCAAGGCTTTTTGCCTGTTGTCGGTTTTTTCCAGAGATTGATTTGAAAAGGAAATTAAGGATATTTGCGCCTATTTCAGGGGGGAGAATAAAAAACTTTCATTTTTTCTTGATTTTTCCGGTTCAACAAATTTTCAAAGAATGGTATGGTCTGAAACAGCAAAAATACCGTATGGAAAAACCGGAACCTACCTGTTTATTGCGAAAAAGATCAAAAGGAAGAATTCTGCCAGGGCCGTTGGAAATGCTCTGGGGAAAAATCCCTTTCCTTTAGCAATTCCCTGTCACCGTGTTTTAAGGGCAGATGGCAAAATGGGAGGGTTTACCGCAGCCGGGGGTGTTGGGTTAAAAGAAAAGCTTTTAAAACTGGAAGTCAAAAATATTTAGACTATTGAATATGTGTTGATTAATGAATAATCTAGAGAAACTAAGGTTAATAAATCAAATAGCGATTACGCTCCAAGAAGGGTTTTCTACAAATCAGATCAATGTATTCTTAGCTGGATTTGGGGTTCCCAATACCGGTGAACAGATTGTCCCATCAAAACGAGTACACGTTGAAAATAAGCTTTCAAGCGTATCAGAATCACTAATTACCAAAATCGCAAAAGAGCTTGAGATACCATTAGACATTAAGGTAGATAAGATTCATGAATCAATATCGCTTAAGGAGAGTATTGTTCTCGCTCTTGAATCGAGTGATTTTTCTATCATTGATTTGATTCTTGATGAGTACAACACTCCAAGACATAATCACTATGATTTCGATACTACAAAGGAGTACATCCTTTTCAAAATTAATGAATTATCAGTAGATGAATTATATTCGATAAATAACTATTTAAATAAAAGAAAAACAACTCATGATAATCCTAAGTTATGGGGGGATTGTGAACTAAGAGTGTTTATCAGTCACTTATCGAAGGATAAAAAAAAGGCAAAAGCGCTTGCTAAAGAGCTTAAGTGTTACAATGCATCTGGATTTGTCGCACATATCGACATAAAACCAAATGATGAGTGGTTGCAAACCATCGAATCTGCGCTAGAATCAATGGATGTACTACTTGCACTAGTCACTGAAGGATTTAAAGAAAGTGATTGGACTGTTCAGGAGATAGGGTTTGCATTGGGAAAGGGAGTACCTGTAGTGGCAATACGAAACGGAATGGACCCCTTCGGTTTTTTCGGAAAGTGGCAGGCAATTCAAGGGACTGGACGCTATTCAAAAGATATTATTAAAGATTTTATTGCTATAATAAATGAAAAATTAAGTCATCAACTGAAATTAAAATCCAAATAACTACTCGCTGGATAAATCGACGTGCTTAAAACTGCATGCTTCTCAGCTCCAGCGATTGACAGATTAAGCGTCGGTCAGGACAATTTTGAAAAGAGTAAAAGAATATGACTATTGACTGGAACGCAGTAGGAAAAGAAGCAGTTAACATTCTTTCCAGATATCTGCAGATCAATACCGTGAATCCTCCTGGTAATGAGACTGAAGGTGCAAAATTTTTGCAGGAAATTCTTAAAAAAGAAGGTATGGAATCTGATATTTATGAATCGCAGCCCGGCCGGGGAAGTTTAGTTACCAAACATCTCGGTGAAGAAAGTGTTTCTGATCTTATTCTGCTTCATCATCTTGATGTTGTGCCGGTGGAGGAGAAAAACTGGAAGCATGATCCTTTCTCAGGCGAGCTTATTGACGGTGAGGTCTGGGGCAGGGGAGCGGTTGACTGCAAATCTCTTGGCATTATGGAGCTTATGGCTTTTCTGCTTTTAAAGAGAGAGGGGCTTAATCCTGAAAAGCATATCGTTTATGCGGCTACCGCGGATGAAGAGGCCGGGGGGCAATGGGGTGTGCCGTGGCTGATGGAAAATCATCCTGAAACGCTGAATACGAAATATGTCATAAACGAAGGGGTCGGGTTCGGACTGGAAACCGAAAAGAGCAACCTTTATCTTTGCCAGGTCGCGGAAAAGAGTTCCTGCTGGATCAGAATTAATTTCACTGGCAGGCCGGGGCATGGGTCTCTTCCCAATGATGAAAACTGTGTTATTGATATGGCAAAAGCTGTTCAAGCGATTTCAAATATCTCTTTTCCAGTACAGGTGGTTTCGCCGGTAGATGATTTTGTTAAAGGAATCGCTTCTGAGCAGTGCTATATGCCTGAAGATATTTTTCTCGGGCTTCTGGATGAAGACAAAAACAGCGATGTACTTAAAAATATCAACGACAAGGCCATGCAGCAGATGATGAAGGCAGCGCTTAAACATACGGCTATTCCTACTGTCATAAGATCGGGTACCCGGACAAATGTTGTTCCGGGTGAATGTTACTGTGAGGTGGACTGCAGGATACTGCCCGGTACCGAAGTTGAAGAGGTTATACAAAAAATTGAGCAGGCTTTAACTGCGGAAGGATGCAGGAATTTTACCATAGACTATAAACAAATCCCTCAGGTCTCTTCATCTCCTGTCGATACGTTTTTATATCGTGAAATAGAGAAGAGCTTTAATCAGATTGATCCAAAAGCAAAGGTTGTTCCGTTTATGTCTCCCGGTGCTACGGACTCCCGGTTTTTCAGGGAAAAGGGAATTCCGGCGTATGGCATACAGGTCGAGTCATCCATTGAATCGGCTGAACTGGTCCACGGACATAATGAGCGAGTGAATGTCGAGTCGTTTGTAAAGGGAATTAAGTTTCTCTATGATTTGACCAGAAAAATTTGTAATTAGTATTTTAGGTTCGTCAATATAATCTGTGAGTAGCATGATGATGCGTGGAGCATAGCGCATAGCATTCATCCCTAAAGAGTCAGGGGTTCAAGTACTTTAAGTATTTTTGGCGCAAATTTAACCAAGTCGGATTTTACCGCAAAGGCACAAAGTACGCAAAGAACAGCGTCTTGTTTATAAGCTTTTAAACCCTGCTTTTCTCTGCGTCTCTAGCGAAGCGAGCGGTTCACCCTGTGAAATAATTCCGATAAAGTTGGAATTGATCTTCGATCATTTCACGGGGTAAAGATTGTTTTTTATCCATAGTTTTTGTCAAAGACCCGTATTTTTATAAGGAAAGTAAATGAAAGATGAAAAGAAAGTTCGGCTGACAGCATATGCTGAAAAAGCCGGCTGAGCATCAAAACTTAGTCCGGAGTTTCTGGACAATATGCTCTGCGGAATCAATTTGCATAAGAGTCCAAATCTTATCATAGGGCTTGATTCGCCTGATGATGCTGCTGTTTATAAGATTAATGATACTGTGGCCATGGTCCAGACTGTGGATTTTTTCACTCCGATTGTAGATGACCCGTATCTGTTCGGTCAGATAGCTGCCGCAAATTCAATCAGTGATATCTATGCCATGGGAGCAGAGCCGGTTACGGCAATGAACCTGGTGGGTTTTCCTTCCAAAAAACTTGACAGCTCTGTTTTAAAAGATATTCTTCGCGGAGGGTCTGACAAAATGGCGGAAGCCGGGGTTTGTCTTGTGGGCGGTCACAGTATTGATGACCATGAAATAAAATATGGCCTTTCTGTTACAGGTTTTGTACATCCGGATAAGGTACTTGCAAAAGGAGGCGCAAAAACAGGTGATGCTATCTTTCTCACCAAGATGCTTGGGGTCGGGATAATTTCCACAGCTTTAAAAGGCGGAGCAGCGAGTGAAACGGCTGCGAAGAAGGCTGCAGATTCAATGTCTCAGCTCAACAAGGCTGTTGGAGAGGCTGTGCAAGAGGCAGGGGCTAACGCATGTACTGACATTACAGGTTATGGGCTTATCGGTCACGCAATGGAGGTTGCCAAGGCCAGCAATAAAACACTCTGTTTTGATTCTCTTTCAATTCCATATTTTGAAGAAGCTTTAGAATATGCATCAGACGGGTTTGTGCCCGGAGGTGCGCATAACAATAGAAAATATTATCAGGCCGATGTTTCCTGTGAGGGAGAAATAGCTTCTGAATTGATGGATATCTATTATGATCCCCAGACATCGGGGGGGCTTCTGGTTACCCTTGACATGTCAAAAAAAGAAAGTTTTATGAATCTTTGTAAAGAAAAAGGGATTTCTGTTTTTCATATTGGTGAGGTGCTTGAAAATTCTTCAGGAAATATAATTTTAAAGAGTTAGCTTGAGTTGTTGAATAAAATTATTGAAGTTCTCTTGTGCCAAGTTTTATTATATGTTCTTATATATAATATAAATATGCATTAAAAAATATAAAAATATCTTGCTGGATAACTTATGGCAGATAAGATTCAAGGCATCTTCAGTGTTGAAAAGACTGCGAAGATAGGGACAGGCTCGACCGAAAAAAAGGTTAAGCAGCAAATGTACTGTCAGGCAATTGAAAAGGAAGACGGTCAAATAGAGGTTCGTTACCTTGACAAAAATGATGTGCCCATTGATTTTCCTGAACGTATACCTAAAGATATTTTTATCCGCGATTCTGTTTTTCTGCCTTATTTTCTTGAAGAGCGGAAAGCTGAAAAGGAGAAAAAGGCTAATAAAAAGATTTTAACTGCTGAAGAACATGTTAAGAAAAACGAGTTTTACAGTGCAGAGTATGAATATAAACTGGCATTAAGGGTTGATGAAGAAAATTTAAGGGCTTATTTTGGTATTGGAAATGTCTACCTTAAGATGGGTGAGAAAGATAAGGCAAAGGACATTTTTGTGAAGATATCAAGGGTCGATGCTATTTTTGAAGAGAAAAACAAGCATTTTTTTAATGACTGTGCGATTCAGCTGAGAAAACAGGAGCTGTATACCGAAGCTATAGACTATTATAACAAAGCTATAGAGCTTTGTGACGGGGATGAAAATATTTATTTCAATCTCTCAAGGGCCTATTTTGAAAACAATGATATTAAAGAGGCTAAAGAAAAAATAATTAAGGCTCTGGAAATCAACCCTGAATTTGAAGAAGCAAAAACATATCTTTATTATTTAAACAATCAGGAAGCGGAGGAAGAGTCCGCAGCTGAAACTTCTGATGAAAAGTCCGCAGAAGAAGAAAAATCAGAGAATTAATCCCTTAACTTTTTCCTTTGCAATTCCGCAAGCTCACAATTTTCTTTATCACCTTGTTGTCATTTAGAACAGAGACCGAAGCTTTTTCTTCTGGTTTTGTATCGCTGTAGGCAACACAAATGGCTGCGGCAAACTCCAGGGTGTTTTCATCAATTCCTTTTGGTACGATTACTGTGGGGCCGGGTATATCATCAGTGGTCAGCAGGATATCGTCTTTACTGCATAACTCTTCAATTCTGTTATTGTCTTTTTCATCTCTTCCAACGATTATTTTAACCTGGTTTTCTGTGAAAAAGTGCCTTCCTGTGGACAGGAGTTCAAGGTCTTTTCTTTCAACATCCTTTTTGTGCTCAAGCAGGTGCTTTAATCTTTTACTGAAGGCCGGATCGGTCAGTTTGCACCCGCCTGCGGGCTCCGGATAGTCTGTTATGCCTAACTCTTTTGCCAGAGCGATTTGAGGCTTTCTTGACCGGCCTTTAATCTCGGGAAGTTTTGAAGTGTCAACCAGTCCCAGTTTTTCCGGTTCTGTCGGGGGCAGAAGGCGGGCGCTTAGGGGCCGCAGTATCTGATCTTTTAAACCGGAGTCTTTTTCAACGATCCGAAGAGAATTTCTGTTCTGCGACATGGGTCTTTCTCCCAGCACTTCTCCGGAGAAAATAAAGTCCGCCTTAAGTTCTTTCATCATCTCTCCTGCACATTTGAACATCAGTGCATGACAGTCGATGCATGGGTTCATATTCTTACCGTACCCGTGGGGAGGATTTTTGAGCATCTCAAAGTGTTTTTCCGTAATGTCAACGATATGAAGCTTTGCATTTGTGTTTTTTATGGATTTCTGTGCTGTCTCAGGTCCAAAAAACGGGGTGACAAAAGAGATTGCTTCAACCTTTATGTTTTGCTGTTCAAGTACTCTAATTGCCAAAATACTGTCAAGTCCGCCTGAAAATAGTGCTATCCCGGTTGTCACGATGTTCTCCAATTCATTATGTGCTAAGGAGCAGCTGCAGTCTGCAAAGTGCCCGCTTAATTGTATTGACTGTTTGGTGTCAATCTGTTATTTTTAATTATTACTTAATGTATTATAGAGAATCAAGCTCTAAATAATATAATAAATCAATATGAATTGCAATTCCGAAGGAAAAAGAAAATGGCAAGAGTTACAGTAGAAGATTGTCTGAAAAACGTAGACAACAGATTTATCCTTGTTCATATGGCAAATAAAAGGACAAGGCAGTTATTAAAAGGGGTAAAACCTCTTATCGAGGCTGAAAGTAACAGGGAAATTGTGAAATCTCTTAGAGAAGTGGCAGCCCTGAAGGTGAACCTGGATGATGATACTGATGCTGCTTTAAGGCAGGGCGGTTATATGACCGTTGCCGAGGAACAGGACTGATCCTTTATCTGTTTTGTTAAATAGTATTTTAAGGAAACTGAAACAAACGGCTTTTAAAATAAGCAGTTAATTTCACGTTTCCTTTTTTTTTGCAGTCAGGGTGTGTCCGCATATGCCTGGATTTTTAAATTTTATTTGTTTTTATAAGGGAAGATTCTAATACGTTGCTTGGTAAAATATTGATATTCCGTGCTTGACACAAAATATTCTGCTTTATAATATGAAAACCATTAATTACAGTGTTTAATTTAGTTTTTTTTGGAGGATAAAATAATGGTAAATGAAGATATTTTAGGATTTTTCGAGGAGTCCTCACGCGTTATTTTAGAAAGCGGTAAGAAAAATGCAAATATTGTGGCAAAGATAGCGCAGGAGATCATTAATTGTTTTGAAAATGGACATAAAATTTTGATCTTTGGAAATGGAGGGAGCGCTTCTCAGGCCCAGCATTTTGCAGCGGAAATTGTTAACAAGTTTAAGTCTTATAGAAAAGCGCTTCCTGCGATTGCACTTACCACAGATACAGCAATTCTTACCAGCATTTCAAATGATCTTGATTATGATTCAATCTTCTCCAGACAGGTTGAGGCTTTAGCACAGAAAGGTGATATTGTCTGGGGTTTAAGTACCAGCGGTTCATCGGCTAATGTGATTAAAGCTTTTGCTGCTGCGAAAAAAGCAGGGGTTATGACCATTTCATTTATTGGAGAAGAAGGGTCAAAGCTTGAGTCTGTTTCAGATATTTGTCTTACAGTTCCTTCAAAAAACACTCCGAATATTCAGGAGGTGCATCTTTGTGCCGGGCATGTAATATGTGATATTATTGAAAAATATTTTTTGGCAAAGGTATGATAATAGTTTATTACCGGGATTTTAAGGGGTTGAGGGATAAGGGGTTATAAAAATGGAACGTAAGATAAAAATATCATCAGGGGAGGTTGAAGTATTTGCCCTGCTTTATGACAGCGCAACCGCAGATAAGATATGGGACTCACTTCCTTTTATAGAGGCTGCTAATATTTGGGGCGATGAGATATATTTTAAAATTCCAGTTAATACCAATATTGAAAAAGATGCTCTTAAAGTTGTTGCCAAAGGTGACCTTGGCTACTGGCCCACGGGCGCCGCATTTTGTATTTTTTTTGGCTCTACCCCGATAAGCCGGGAGGGGGAGATAAGGCCTGCCAGCGCTGTAAATGTATTTGGAAAAATTGAAGGAGACACTTCTGTCTTAAAGAAAGTTCTGTCCGGAAGTGAAGTTCTTGTTGAAAAGGCGGATGCATGAGCAAGTTACACAGAGGATTTATTATTTTTCTTGCCACAGGTGCTTACAGCGGTTTTTCTCCTATTATACCCGGAACAGCAGGTTCAGTTGTGGGCGTTCTGCTTTTTATAATAATAGCATCCCTTAGTCCTCCTGTTTACCTTCTGACGATATTAGCGTTTATTGCTCTTTCTGTATGGGTGTCAGAAAAAGCGGAAAAGATCTTTGAAAAGGAGGATGCCTCTCAGATTGTTATTGATGAGATAGCCGGTTATTTTGTTACCATGGCTTTTCTGCCCTGTGACTGGAGATATATTGCAGCAGGTTTTGTGCTGTTTAGAATATTTGATATTACAAAACCTTACCCTGCAAACCGGATAAACGATAATGTTCATGGCGGAGTGGGGGTTGTGTTTGACGATATTGTTGCCGGGGTTTATGCGAACCTGGTGCTGCAGGGGGTCAGGCTGATTTCGTGAATTTTTTGTGTTTTTGTTTTTGCTAAAGTTGGACGGGGCTTGCCGGATTAACTAAAATGCGGAATTACGAATGCGGAGTGCGGAAGGTACGTATTTTACTATGGACAACTGACAATATTCAACCGACAAATTTTTGTTGGCAAAAAACTATGATTGAAATAATTACCATTGGTGATGAACTTACATCCGGAAGGACTGCGGATGAAAATGCCAGGTTTATTGGGAGAGTCTCTTTATTTAAGAGGCTTTTCTGTTTCCAAAATAACAACTGTCGGGGATGGGCTTGATGATATTTCCGGAGCCTTAAGGAACTTGAATGATGATACAAGGTTCATAATTGTAACTGGAGGGCTGGGGCCCACAGAAGATGATAAGACTTCTGAAGCGGCTGCCCGTTGTTTTGGGAAAGAACTTATCCTGAACCAGGAGGCTTTTTCAGCCATGGAAAGGCTTATTGGAAAGGCAAACCGGAAGGTCAGTGAAGTTAATAAAAAACAGGCTGTTTTGCCTGACGGGTCTATGGTTATATCTAATCCAATTGGTACAGCATGCGGTTTTCTTATAATAGAAAAGAATAAACATTATATCTTTCTGCCGGGTGTTCCAAGGGAAGTCCGGGTCATGACAGAAAGTTTTCTTGTTTCATATCTTGAAAAAGAATGCAACAGTAAAAACTTTATTCTCTCAAAAACCCTTAAAGTGTTTGGGCTGTGGGAGTCTGTGCTGCAGGAAAAACTTGCGAATGTTCTGCCGGATGACGGCGGGGTGAGCCTGGCATTTTATCCGAGCTTCCCCGAGATAAGTTTGAAGGTTACAGGTAAAGGAACTGATGAAAATAAAGTTGAAGCGGAGCTTCAAAAAGCAGTTGATGCAGTGGAACTGCGGATCGGAGAATTTGTATATTCTAAGAACGGAGAGCTTCTGGAAGAGGTTGTGGGCAGGGTCATATCTGAAAAGAAAGCCACAATCGCTGTTGCAGAGTCCTGCACAGGAGGGCTGATTTCACACAGAATTACAAATGTTCCGGGCAGTTCAGCATATCTTGAGAGGTCCTTTGTGGTTTACAGTAATAAGGCAAAAGAGGAGATTCTTAATGTGCCTGCTGATATTATAAATGAATACGGTGCTGTTAGCGAGCCGGTGGCAAAGCTGATGGCAGAGGGAGTGCGAAAAGTTTCCAATACAGCTTTCGGTCTTGCTGTTACCGGAATAGCAGGGCCTTCAGGCGGAACAGCTGAAAAACCTGTTGGAACGGTTTATATTGCTGTTTCATCTGAAGAAAAAACCGAAGTTAGAAAACACGGTTTTTTCTTTAATGATCGCGAAAGAATAAAGCTGATGACCTCGCACATGGCTCTTGAGTATCTCAGAAGGGCTGTGCTTGGGATGTCTATTCAGTAATTTTATTTATTGTGTTTTGACCGTATATGTCAAAACTGTTTTCTATACTGTTTAACAAAACAGAGAGTTCCGGGTTAGATTGACAAAAATCAGCTCCTGTGGTACCTGTTATCACTTGTCTAAAGAGGCTTTAAATGGAACATTTCCGCACCTTTATAGCACTTGAGATAAAAGAAAACATAAAGGAATTGTTGGCTTCGGTCCAGCAGAAAATAGGGTCTAAAACCGGCGGAATAAAATGGGTTAAGCCGAAGAACATGCACCTTACTCTTAAATTTCTTGGCCCGACCCGTGAGGATATAATAGAAGATATTTCAGATATTCTTGAAAATGCTGCAGAAGGTTTAAACAGCTTTAATGTTTCTGTTTCCGGTCTTGGCGCTTTTCCCAGTAGTAATAATCCAAAAGTTATCTGGGCAGGGCTGAAGGTTGATGATGTTTTATACAAAATTCAAAAAGATATTGATATATCTCTTGAATCTCTGGGGTTTGCAAAGGAAAAACGGCCATTTTCTCCGCACCTGACTATAGGCAGGGTCAGGGACAGCAGAACAAAGAAGACGTTAAGAGATGTCTTTGAACAAGTCAGGACAGAACCACGCAGTTTTGAAGCGGAAAATATTACTTTTTTACAAAAGCGAGCTAATGCAGGAAGGCCCGGTTTATACAGTATTAAAAAGCGTAAAACTTGGATGATATTTAACCAGAGAATTCAACTTTCAAATACCTTACAGGTGGAGGGATAGATATGGCTAAAGAAGAAAATAAAGACAAGGACAAAGCAATTGAGATGGCAGTCAGCCAGATAGAAAAACAGTTTGGTAAGGGGGCCATAATGCGTCTTGGTGATGAAGGACTGGAACAGGATGTGCCTTCTATTCCAACAGGTGCCTTGAGTCTTGATATCGCACTGGGTATAGGCGGGATACCCCGGGGAAGGGTGGTTGAAATATATGGACCGGAGTCTTCAGGAAAGACCACGCTTTCACTTCATATTGTTGCGGAAGCACAAAAGACAGGAGGGGTTGCGGCTTTTATTGATGCTGAGCATGCCCTGGATATGTCATATGCAAAAAAACTGGGAGTGAAAACCGATGAACTTTTGATTTCTCAGCCTGACCATGGAGAACAGGCTCTTGAGATAGTGGAGATGCTTGTCAGGAGCGGGGGTCTTGATGTTTTGGTGGTTGATTCTGTGGCTGCGCTTGTGCCTCGCGCTGAGATTGAGGGTGATATGGGTGATTCACATATGGGTCTTCAGGCACGGCTGATGTCACAGGCTTTAAGAAAACTTACCTCTGCCATAAGCAGGTCAAAAACCACTGTTATATTTATTAACCAGATCCGTATGAAGATCGGGGTTATGTTTGGGAAATCCTGAAACAACCACAGGTGGAAACGCTCTTAAGTTTTATTCCACTGTCAGGATGGATATAAGAAAAATCGGTCAGATTAAGGATGGAGACAGGGTTCTTGGCAACAGAACAAGAGTCAAGGTGGTTAAAAACAAGATGGCTCCGCCATTCAGACAGGTTGAGTTTGATATCATGTTTGGAGAAGGTATCTCTAAAGAGGGAGACATGATTGACCTCGGTGTTGAAGAAGGGATCATTGAAAAAAGCGGTTCATGGTTTTCTTATAAAAAGGATCGCCTTGGACAGGGACGCGAGAATGTGAAAAATTTCCTTAAAGAAAACCCGGAAATACTTCAGGAGATTGAGGCAGTAATTCTTGAAAAGGCGGGTTTAAATAAAACTGACAATACGGCTGAAGAAGAGACCTAAGCCGGATGGAAAAAGATGAGTCTTTTAAAAAGGCCTTAAGCTCGGCATACGCATTTGTTGCCCGCCGTCCCCACGGAACTAAAGAGCTTGAGAAAAAACTTTTGGACAAGGGTTTTGAGACAAATCTTGTAAATAATATTATTGAGGAGCTTTTAGAAAAAGGGTTTCTTAATGATTATGATGTGGCTTACAGGTGGGCGGAATCAAGGATAAAAAACAGGTTGTGGGGCAAAGCAAAGCTGTATAATTTTTTAAGAGAAAAGAATATTGGAAAAGAGGTAATAGACAGGGTCCAGCAGGAAATTTGGGAGGAGTTTAGTGAAGAGGATACAGCACGAAAAGCGATAGACAAACGTTTTTTTTTCGCTATTCAGCCTTCCCAGTCAAAAATTCTATCGTTTTTAAAGTCACGCGGTTTTTCATCAGGAGTTATATATAAAATTGTGAAGGATGTCAGTCCTGATGGCCAGGACTAAAGATCCCGTAGTTTTTTTGTACAGGATAAATCTAATTTATAATTTTTCTATGGTAGGGATATGAAAACAGCAGCTGAAATAAGAAATGGATTTCTGAACTATTTTGAGTCAAAAGGGCATACTGTTGTTGAGAGTGCATCGCTTATCCCTCAGAATGACCCCACGCTTCTTTTTACAAATGCCGGAATGGTACAGTTTAAGGGTGTTTTTCTTGGTGAGGAAAAGCGATTGTTCAGTCGTGCGGCTTCATCTCAGAAATGTGTACGTGCCGGTGGAAAACATAATGATCTTGAAAATGTGGGCCGAACAGCCCGCCACCATACTTTCTTTGAGATGCTTGGAAATTTTTCTTTTGGGGATTATTTCAAGCAGGATGCCATAAAGATGGGATGGGAGTTTCTTACAGGCGTTCTTAAGATAGATCCTTCAAGGCTTTGGGTGACTGTGTTTTTAGATGATAAAGAGGCCTATGACATCTGGAAAGATCAGGTGAAAGTTTCTCCCGACCGGATCGTAAAACTGGGTGAAAAAGATAATTTCTGGTCAATGGGAGAGACTGGTCCCTGCGGCCCGTGTTCTGAAATTCTGATCGATCAGGGCGAAGAGTTTAAGTGCAGCAGTCCTGACTGCAAAGTAGGCTGTGACTGTGACAGATACCTTGAGTTGTGGAATCTTGTATTTATGCAGTATGACCGGGACATTAACGGCAACAAGACTGTTCTTCCAAAACCGAGTATAGATACCGGCATGGGTCTGGAGAGAGTTGCTGCTGTGCTGCAGAACAAAAAAAGCAATTATGATTCGGATTTGTTTGAACCGCTTATCCGTTTTGTGGAAAAAATATCAGGGATTAAATACGGTTTTGATCCGGAACACGATACTTCCATAAGGGTTATTGCTGATCACTGCAGGGCCACATCTTTTCTGATTTCCGACGGAGTGCTGCCGTCCAATGAAGGAAGGGGATATGTGTTGAGAAGAATAATGAGAAGGGCTGCCAGAAGAGGGAAACTTCTTGGCCTTGAAAAGCCTTTTCTCCATGATGCGGTTGACGTGCTGGCCGAGCAGATGAAAGAAGTATACCCTGAACTTAACCGGTCTCTTGATTACATAAAGAAAGTTGTATTTAATGAGGAGAAAGCCTTTTCCTTAACGCTTAAGGCCGGTCTTGAGATTCTTGAACAGGAAGTTAAAAAAATCAAAAAGAAAAATAAGACGGTTATAAATGGGGACATTGTTTTTAAACTTTATGACACGTACGGTTTTCCGGTTGATCTGACAAGTGATATTGTACGGGAGCATGATATTGAGGTGGACAGCGCAGGTTTTGAGAAGGCAATGGAACAGCAGAAAAAACGGGCGCGTCAGACCTGGAAAGGTTCCGGAGATGATAAGGTTGCAGGCATATATAATGACATTGTTCAGGAAGGCGTCAGGGTTAAATTTACCGGTTATGATGAGATTGAAAGCAGTTCAAAAATCTTAAAGATAATTGTTGATGGTTCTGTGGTTGATGAAGCCTCGTCAGGAGCGGAGGTGGAGATAATAACACAGACAACTCCTTTCTACGGAGAATCGGGCGGACAGGTCGGTGACAGGGGTGTCATTACCGGTAACGGCTATAAAATTATGGTTTCTGACACCCTGAAACCTGTTCCCGGACTTACGGTGCATCGGGGGGAAAATCGAAGAAGGGAAGGTCAGACAGGGAGATACTGCTGTTCTTAATGTCAATGCTTCAAGGCGCAGCGCAATATCAAATAATCATACCGCAACCCATATCCTTCAATCATCACTAAGAAAAATACTGGGTAATCATGTTAAGCAGTCAGGTTCGCTGGTAACGCCTGACCGTCTGCGTTTTGACTTTACCCATTTTGAAGCAATCAAAAAGGATGACCTGAGAAAGGTTGAAGCTCTTGTTAATGAACATATCCGGAAAAACATATTGCTTGAGGTTAAGGTTCTTCCCGGCTAAGGAAGCCATGGAAATAGGGGCAACCGCACTCTTCGGGGAAAAATACGGAGATAAGGTAAGGGTGGTAGATATTCGGGATTACAGTATGGAACTTTGCGGGGGTAACCATGTTTCTTCTACAGGAGAAATTGGTCTGTTTAAAATCGTGAGTGAAGGTGCTGTGGCAGCAGGAGTGAGGCGTATTGAAGCGGTTAGTGGAGATGCGGCATGTGAATTCGTCAGGAAAGAGGAGGATATCATTTCACGTCTGTCAGATATTCTTAAGACAGAGCCTCGTATGCTGGTTGAAAGAGTCGAACGAATTATGTCAGACAGCAGGAATATGGAGAAAGAGATCGAAAAGTTTAAGGGGCAGCTTATTTCAAAACAGGCTGATTCTGTTCTTGATAATATCAGAAAGATAGGAGATTATTCCGTAATTTCTACCCGTATTGATCCGGTAAATCCTAAAGCGATGCGTGAATATGGAGATAAACTGCGTGACCGTATTGACATGAACAGTGTTATTTTGCTGGGAACAGAATTTGAAGGTAAGGCGCACCTTTTGGCCATGGTGAAAAAAGATAAGAAGGATAAGGTGTCTGCCGGTACTATTATCAAGGAGATTGCGCCTGTTGTGGGCGGTCGGGGCGGAGGAAGACCTGATATGGCACAGGCAGGCGGAAGCAAGCCTGGAAAAATCGAAGAAGCTATTGATAAAGCCTGTGAGCTAATTGAGAAGCTCAGCAGGGAAGAGGGCTAAAAGAAAAGCCACTTGTTCTTTTTTTCGCCTTCTTTTTCCAGTACTTCTATTTCAGAGGATTTTTGTCCGGTCAGCATTTTTGCCAGGGTGGTATAGGTGCTTTCAGGATATTTGTTTACAAGCAGTGATACTATTTTGTCTCCGCGCTCAACGTTGCCTGATGCAAAGTCTGCCTGTGCAATGTGATAGTATATTTTTTCCTTGTTAATGGATTTCGGGTATTGTTTTAAAAGTTTGATAAAACGGTTGGTGGCGCCTTTATAGTTCCTGTTTGTAAGATAGAAAAGACCAACCATGGTCTCATGTTCTGCGATCAGTTTTTTTGCTTCAGAAATTTTACACAGTGCTTTGCCTGAGTATGGGCTTTCAGGGTAAATATCAACGAGAAACTGGAAGTACTCAACTGCTTCAAGTGCTGCTGTCTGGTCCCTGTCAACAGAAAGTATCTGTTCAAAGTAGCACCTGCCGGTCATGTATATGCTGTAGGGTACGTTTGGATTGTTCGGATGGAGGCGCTTAAAATTCTCATAGTAATGAATTGCCAGTTCCAGTTCATTTTGAAGAAAATGACAGTCACCCAAGCGGAGTTCAGCAAGGGTTGCATAAGGGCTTACCGGGTACTGTCTTTTAATTCCTCAAAGGAGGGTATGGCTTCAAAGAAATTTCTTTTGCTAAAAGATTTTAATGCTTTATTATAGTGTGTCTCAGCGTTTTCCACGGGTTTTGTCTGCGGAGCGGTGGAACATGAGGTCAGGCATGCCAGAAGAATAATCAGTGATATGATTAGTAGTCTTTTCATGAAAGGTCCATAATTGATATTAAACTGTTAATCGGTTATAGTTGCGTATCTAATTTAATAGTGCCATGAAAGAGTATATTTTGTCAAGAACATGTGATGATTGCATGAATCACAGCCTGGCATAATTTTGACAGATTAACGCTTTGACGGTTTTATCAATGATGAATGTAAAGAAAGGCGGATTATGAATAAAATAACAGCAGTTATCCTTGCTGCGGGCATGGGTGTCCGGATGAAATCAGACCTGGTTAAAGTTCTTCATCCAGTGGCAGGTGTCCCAATGCTCCTGTATCCATTAAAAGCGGCACAAGAGATCGGCTGCAGCAGAATTGTTATAGTTGTGGGCCACCAGAAGGATAAGGTTGAGGAAGTCGTTAAAAATGAAAAGGTGTTTTTTGCGTATCAGGAAGAGTCCCTGGGTTCAGGCCATGCTGTTATGGCAGCAAAAAATTGTTTTGAAGACTTTGAAGGAGACGTACTTATTCTTTGCGGGGATGTTCCCCTTATTAATCCCCGTACTCTTAAAAGTTTTATAAGTATACATGAGAAAAACAGTTGTGCTGCAAGCGTTCTTTCAATTGTGCTTGATAACCCCTTCGGTTATGGCCGAATTGTCAGGGACAGCAAAGGGTGTTTTACCGGAATCGTCGAAGAAAAGGATGCAACAGATGAACAGAGAAAGATATCCGAGATCAATACGGGTATTTACTGCTGCAAAGCATCTTTTCTTTTTCAAGCGCTCAAAAATGTAAAAACAGATAATAAGCAGAGTGAATATTATCTTCCGGATATTATCTCGATTGCAGTCGGGTTGGAACAGAAGGTCCGGGCTATAGAAACAGAAGATTACATGGAAGTTAAGGGGGTGAATGACCGGGTCGATCTATCTGAGGTTGAAAAAGAGATGAGACAAAGGATAAACTTGTCTCATATGAAAGAAGGAGTAACTATTATTGATCCCTCTGTCAACTATAATCGATGCCGAAGTAAAAATCGGCAGAGATACTGTTGTCTACCCAAATAATACTATTAAAGGAAAATCTTCAATTGGTTTGGAAAGCATCATTGAGCCGAACTCAGTTATTACAGATTCTGTTATTGGAAACAATGTGCATATCAAACCGTCATGTGTAATTCAGGAAGCTTCTGTTGGTGATAATGCCGCTGTAGGTCCTTTTGCTCATTTAAGACCCCAGGCAAATGTGGGTGAGGATGCGAGAGTGGGAAATTATGTTGAAATTAAAAAATCAACAATTGGAAAGGGTTCAAAAGTAAGTCATCTGACTTATATCGGCGACGCAATAGTGGGTGAGGGTGTGAATGTGGGCGCAGGAACCATTACCTGTAACTATGATGGAATAAATAAGCATCAGACCATTATTGAAGATGGTGTTTTTATAGGCAGCAACACAGCTCTGGTTGCACCTGTAAGGATCGGAAAAAATGCTCTGATCGGCGCGGGTTCCACCATTACAAAGGATGTGCCTGAAAAAGCTCTGGGCGTTACCCGGGTCAGACAGGTGAATTATAATAATTATTTCAAGACCGGTTCAAAAAAAGATTCTGAAAAACAATAAGAAACAATTATTGGAGATTTTCTTATGTGCGGTATCATCGGCTATACAGGTGCAAAAAAACCCATAGATATACTGGTGGAAGGTCTTAAACGTCTGGAATACAGAGGTTATGATTCTGCCGGGGTTGCAATTTTTGATAATGAAAAAATAAAGGTCTGCAGGTGTGAGGGTAAAATTGCTGATTTGGAAAAGGTTGTTTACGGAGAATCTTTTGACGGAAAAACCGGAATAGGGCATACCCGTTGGGCTACTCATGGCAGGCCGTCGGAAACAAATGCACACCCTCATCTTTATGAAGGAATCGCAGTTGTCCACAATGGTATTATTGAAAACTATGTTGAATTGAAAAAGATGCTAAAAGGTGAGGGAAGTGTTTTTAGCTCGGAAACTGACAGCGAGGTGCTTTCACATCTTTTTGCGCGCTTTTTAAAATTGGGGTCTTCTTTTGAAAATGCGGTAAGAGAGGGTCTCGGGATGGTGCGGGGGTCTTATGCTGTTGCTGTTGTGCTTGAATCCGAACCGTCAAAAATTATCGCGGCAAGAAATGAGAGTCCGCTTATTCTTGGGCTTGGAAAGGGTGAGAATTTTGTTGCTTCTGATATTCCTGCTGTTCTTTCCCATACACGGGATATGATTTTTCTGAACGATGGAGAAATAGCGATTCTTGATGCTGATAATGTTGAGATAAAGACACTTGAAGGAGAAATTGTAGAAAGAGCTCCCTCACATATTACCTGGGACCCGTTAATGGCGGAAAAAGACGGTTATAGACACTTCATGCTGAAAGAAATATTTGAACAGCCCCGTGCAATTATTGATACATTGAGGGGCCGTATTTTAGAAGATACGGGAGATGTGTTCCTTGACAATGTAAGCCTTGGTCCTGAGGAGATGAAAAATATCAACAAGGTATGCTTTGTTGCCTGCGGAACATCTTATTACGCAGGGCTGGTGGGGAAATTCATGATTGAGGACATCAGCCGGATACCCGCTGAAGTCGATCTCGCTTCAGAGTTCAGGTACAGAGACCCCATTGTTGATGATAGCACGCTTATTGTGCTTATCTCCCAGTCCGGTGAAACCGCTGATACGCTTGCTGCCATGAGAGAGGGAAAGAAAAAGGGGGCAACGCTTCTCTGCATATGTAATGTTGTGGAGAGTTCCCTTGCCAGGGACTGTGATCATGTGCTTTATACCCATGCCGGTCCTGAGATAGGGGTTGCATCCACCAAAGCTTTTACCAGCCAGATTATAGCGATTTTTCTTTTATCGTTTTTTCTTGGAAGAAAAAAGAATCAGTTAAACTATGAAAGAGCAACTGATCTGCTTTTGACCGTAGTCAAGCTTCCCCACCTTATTGAAAAAGTTCTGGAACTTGAACCGGAAATTAAGGAGATTGCTGAAAAATTTGTTGATGCCAGGGATTTTCTTTATCTGGGAAGAGGTATAAATTATCCCATCGCGCTTGAAGGTGCTCTGAAATTAAAAGAGATTTCCTATATCCATGCCGAAGGGTATCCTGCCGGAGAGATGAAACATGGTCCCATAGCTCTTATTGATGAAGATATGCCGGTTTTTACCCTCGTTCCGGGAGACAGCGTTTATGATAAAATAGTCAGTAATATCGAACAGGTAAAAGCACGCAAGGGAAGTGTGATTGCCGTTGCGATTGAGGGGGATATGGAAATTGCAAAAAAGGCAGACCATGTAATTTATATACCGGATACGGATCCGGTTCTGATGCCGATTGTTATGGTTGTTCCTCTGCAGCTTTTTGCCTACCACGTGGCTGTTTTTAAAGGTACTGATGTAGACCAGCCCAGGAATCTGGCCAAAAGCGTAACCGTTGAATGATCTCAAGGGTTACCGGAGGGGGAAGCTGTTTTCTCATCTAATTTCGTGTTTAAATGGAGAGTGATACTGATAAAATAAAATGAAAATATATTTAAGACTCATCAAATATTCAAGACCCTATATATATTATTTTTTTGGTTCTGTATTATGTACGATTATACTCTCCGGGGCAACCGGTGCGATTGCCTATCTTGTGGAGCCGGCAATTGACGATATTTTTAAAGAAAAAAATGTTTCATTGCTTTATGTTGTTCCGGTTTTACTGGCAGCGATGTATTTCATTAAAGGTGCTGCTGATTTTGGACAGCACTACCTTATTGGTTATGTAGGCGGCAGTGTTGTTACTGACTTAAGGGATGCTGTTTACCGGCATATTCTGACGCTTTCGCTCTCATTTTTCACTAAAACTTCAACCGGCATATTAATTTCAAGGATAAATAATGATGTTGCCGTGCTTTTTCGCACGGTGTCCTCTTCAGTTATGAAAGTCATAAAAAACTTCTTTGTGATCATAGCTCTTGCAGGGGTGGCTTTTTATCAGAACTGGAAGATGATGCTTGTCTGCCTTATTTTTTTTCCGCCGCTGATCCTTCTGACTACCAGGCTTGGGAAAAAAGCCAGAAAGTACAGCCGGCGCGGGCAGGAAAAAGTAGGGCGTCTCAGTACTCTTCTTGATGAAACAATATCAGGCAGTCAGACGGTTAAAGCCTTTTGTATGGAGGGTTATGAGGTTGAACGTTTTAAAAAGGAATCTTTCAGTCTTCTCAAAAATGGCTTAAAGAGTCTTAAGGTTGCTATCATTACATCTCCTGTACTGGAGATTTTTGGAGGCTTTCTTATCGCGGCTATTATCTATTATGGCGGAACCAGGGTTTTAAATGGACAAATGACAGCAGGTAAGTTTTTTCTTTTGTAGTTGCACTGGCAATGCTGTATAAACCTATAAAAATTTTTGCCAAAGAAAACATCGCCATACAAGTCGGTGTTGCTGCTGCTATCCGGATTTTTGAAGTTCTTGATCTGGTTCCTGAAATTGCCGACAAAGATGATTCGGTTTTGCTTCCCATACTTAAGAATTCCATAGAGTTTAGAGATGTATCTTTTCAGTATGAAGATACTCCTGTTCTAAAAAAAATAAGTTTCGAGGTTAAAAAAGGAGAATTACTTGCTGTTGTGGGGCACAGTGGTGTGGGTAAAAGTACCATAGCAAACCTTCTCTTAAGGTTTTATGATGTTAATGAAGGCGGCATATATTTTGATGGTTTAAATATCAAAGATGTACAGATAAAGTCACTTAGGGATCAGATAGCCTTTGTTACTCAGGAGACACTTCTTTTTAATGATACCATTGGGAATAATATTGCTTATGGAGGCAAGGATATATCTGAGGGAAAGATTATTAGTGCAGCAAAAGCAGCAAATATACATGATTTTATCATTTCTCTGCCTGAGGGGTATGATACGTTAACCGGCGAGAAGGGATCAATGCTTTCAGGGGGCCAGTGTCAGCGCATATCAATTGCCCGTGCAATTGTCAAGGATGCACCCATTCTGCTGCTTGACGAGGCAACTTCCTCGCTTGATTCCCGCTCTGAAAACGAAGTTCAAAAAGCGCTTGAAAATCTCATGAAAAACCGAACTTCCTTTGTCATTGCCCACCGCCTCTCAACCATTAGAAATGCAGATAAGATTATTGTGATGTCAGATGGGGAGATCATTGAAGAAGGCAGCCATAATGACCTTGTTGAGCATAAGGGTGTTTACAACACGTTGATAAATATTCAAAACGGATATTCCCAGAAAACAGAAAAATCCTCTGCAATGACAAGTCCAGAGGATGCAGGTTAACCTTTTCCAAGCTCTAAAATAATGGTTGTTCCTGTTTAACCCTTTCTTAATAATCTGTATTATTCTGCAAAAGATCACTTTTAGTTTGACGTCCTGGAAATTTTTATATTTAAACTGAAATTTCTTAGGTCCGGCTTTAATATTATTTCCATAATAAGCGAAAAGGTCGACAAAACTATTGAGAAGGGCTAAATTTATTGACATATTTAGGCAAAAAACGTAATATTTAAAGATTGCATAAAATTATGGTGAAGGTAATAAAAGCTAAAAACAGCGAGAGTGGCGGAATGGCAGACGCACTGGATTTAGGATCCAGCGGGTAACACCGTGGGGGTTCAAGTCCCCCCTCTCGCATAATAAAAGGAGTATAAAATAAAGATGAAAGTAGATGTGGTAAGTGTAAATGATGTGGAAAAAAGAATGACTGTCTGCATCTCTTTAGATCGGGTGAATGGTGAAATTGAAAAGGCATATAAGGGTTTAAAAAAAGAAGTAAAAATAAAGGGTTTCAGACCCGGGAAAACTCCGCTGGCTATTTTGAAGAAACATTTTAAGGCACAGGTTGAGGAGGATGTTATTTCAAAACTTGTCAGTGACTCCTATCCAAAAGCCCTTGAAGAAGCAAAACAAATGCCTGTTTCACCGCCTAAAATTGAGAATGGCGTTATTGAAAAGGGTAAAGATTTCACATATATGGCTGTTTTTGAGGTGAAACCTGAAATAGATGTTAAAGATTATGAAGGTCTTGAACTTGAGAAAGAAAAGATTGAGATTAGCGATGAAGATGTCGATAAGGAAATAGAAACACTAAGAAACAGCCATGCTACCCTTAAAGAGGTAGAGGGAAGGCCTGTTCAAAAGGGAGACAATGTTCTGGTGGATTATGAGGGGACAGTAACTGGAGAGCCTCTTCCTCAGGGCAAACAGCAGAATTTTCCCATGGAAATTTCTGAAGATACATTTCTTCCCGGTTTTTCCGATCATATTATAGGGATGAACAAGGGTGAAAATAAGACCTTTTCCATTGATCTTCCTGAAGATTACGGAGACGAGAATATTTCAGGTAAAAAAGCGGATTTTACGCTTACCTTAAATGAGATCAAAGAAAAAGTGCTTCCTGAGCTTGATGATGAATTTGCCAAGGATTTGGGAGATTATAAGGATATTCAGGAGCTTAAAGATAAATTTAAGGAATCCATGCTTGAAAGAAAGAAGCAGAAGTCTGAAGGTGATGTAAGGGAGAAAATCTTTAAGGTCTTAATTGAGAAAAACAGCTTTGATGTCCCTAAAAAAATGGTTGAGACCCAGGCCAAAAATATGGTAATGGAAATGCAGCAGATGTTTACTGCCCAGGGTATGAATTTAGGGGATATGGGTCAGAGTCCGGAACAGTTAATTGAGAGTTATAAACAGCCTGCTGAAAAACAGGTCCGTTCAGCGCTCATTCTGGAAGCTATTGCTAAAAAGGAAAATCTGGTTGCTGATGAGAGCGAGATCAAGGCAAAATATGAGGAGCTTGCCACACAGGTGGGTCAGGATGTTGCCTTTGTGAAAGAAAAGGTAACAGATGATATGATAAAACCTCAGGTCCTTGAGAAAAAAGCACTGGACCTGATTATCTCAAAGGCAAACGTTGCTGAAAAGTAGAAAGAGTTATTCCTATGACAACAGGTTATAATAAGAATACGCCGGAGACCATGCAGCTTGTCCCTATGGTTGTGGAACAGACCAGTAGGGGAGAGCGTGCATATGATATTTATTCAAGGCTTTTAAAAGACAGAATTGTCTTTTTGGGCGGTCAGGTAGATGACCATGTGGCAAATATCATCATTGCCCAGATGCTGTTTCTGGAGTCTGAAGATCCTGAAAAAGAGATTCATCTCTATGTGAATTCACCCGGCGGACATGTCACCTCAGGGCTTGCGATCTATGATACCATGCAGTATGTGAAATGTGATGTTTCAACCCTCTGTTTCGGTCAGGCAGCCAGTATGGGAGCGGTATTGCTTGCTGCCGGTGCAGAAGGCAAACGGTATGCCCTGCCGCACTCAAGAATTATGCTTCACCAGCCCATGGGCGGATTCCAGGGGCAGGCCACTGATATTGATATCCATGCAAAAGAGATCCTTCGGATGCGGCAGTCGCTGGATGAGATACTGGTAAAACATACCAAGCAGCCTGCTGACAAACTCCACGAAGATACGGAAAGAGACTTTTTCATGAGTGGAGATGAGGCAAAGGAGTATGGTATTATTGACAAGGTAATAACAAACAGAGACCTGACATAAGGTTCTCTGAATTTAAAAGCTGTGTTTTCCGTTAATCGCGTGAAGTCCGGTGATTTGTTCGGGCAGCATTATCTGTACACACTATTTTTTTTGAAATTATCAACAGTGAGAGGTTAAAAATGGCGACAAAAAAAGGATCCGGAAAACAAAGTCATCTTTTCTGCTCATTTTGCGGTAAGAGTCAGGAGGAAGTTAAAAAGCTCGTAGCCGGTCCATCCGTTTATATTTGTGATGAATGTATAGAACTCTGTAATGATATTATTGCCGAGGAACAGAAAGAGTCAATTTCAAAAAAGAAGGATACTGTCCCTTCGCCACACGAGATCAAAAAGTTTCTGGATCAGTATGTCATTGCTCAGGACAAAGCCAAAAAAGTTCTTTCAGTTGCGGTATACAATCATTACAAAAGAATAGAATATAAGGGCGGTAAGGGTAATGTTGAACTTCAGAAGAGCAATATTCTGCTAATCGGTCCAACCGGTACAGGAAAGACCCTGCTTGCCCATACTCTCGCAAGAATGCTTGAGGTTCCGTTTACCATCGCTGATGCGACCTCTTTAACTGAGGCGGGATATGTGGGTGAGGATGTTGAGAATATCATATTAAGCTTACTTCAGGCGTCAGATTACAACATAGAACGCGCATCCCGCGGAATAGTTTACATAGATGAGATTGATAAGATCTCGAGGAAATCAGACACACCGTCCATTACCCGGGATGTGTCGGGGAGAGGGTGTCCAGCAGGCTCTGCTTAAAATAATTGAGGGGACTATTGCAAATGTCCCTCCCAAAGGCGGAAGAAAACATCCTCAGCAGGATTTTCTTCAGGTAGACACTTCAAATATACTTTTTATCTGCGGAGGTGCATTTAACGGACTGGAAAGTATCATTGAACAGCGGGTTGGGAAAAAGACTATCGGTTTTGGTGCAGAGATAAAAAAGGTTAAAAAGAAAAATGTCGGTGAGATAATTTGTGATGTACAGCCCGAAGATCTGATAAAACACGGGCTTATCCCTGAGTTTGTGGGTAGACTTCCTGTGGTGGCTACCTTAGACGATCTTGATGAGGCCGCCCTTGTGGAGATCCTTACCAAGCCGAAGAACGCTCTCACCAAACAGTATGAAAAACTTTTTGAGTTTGAGAATGTTAAGCTTCGTTTTAACGAAAACCTGCTGGAAGCTGTTGCAGAAAAGGCTATAGAACGAAAGTCCGGTGCCAGAGGACTGCGTGCAATACTTGAGGATATTATGCTTGAGATTATGTTTGATTTGCCTTCGAGCACGAATATAGAAGAATGTGTTATCACCAGTGAGGTCTTAACTAAAAAGGCAAAACCGATTATGGTTTATGGTAAGAAAAAAGAATCTGCATAGCCTTTAATTGTTTGCCGGAAACCTTACGCTTTGCGCAAGGAGGCAAAAGGAAACCATCCACTATCGTGGATCTTGACTTAACGGTCTTTGGCCGCAAAGTCAAGCTGGGCTCTTCGAACCCGGATGTTTACTTACAAGCACTTTCCTTAAGTTTTTAGTTCTGTGTAACAAAAGAGTACTGTTCCGGTATATTAAAACTATTCATTGAGATCATTGAAGCTTTATCCTGTGCGTGTTAAAATTAAGCTGTACAGCATTGTTAGAGTAATTCTCAACTTTCCATAATTTGAAGAAAATAAATTTTTTTAAGGACAGATAAGGTGATTTTTAAATCTTTGAAAGACAACGGCAATCCTATCATGATGATGCCCTTAAGGGACATTGTGGTATTTCCCTATATGGTTGCATCCCTTTTTGTGGGTCGTCAGAAATCCATTAATGCTGTTGAAGAAGCACTCAGGGGAGATAAAAAGATATTCCTCGTGACGCAGAAGGATTCATCCGTTGATCATCCTGAAGAAGAGAACATGTATCAAATAGGCACTGTCTGTACTATCCTGCAGATGCTTAAGCTTCCGGACGGAAGTGTTAAGGTCCTGGTTGAGGGTGCGAAACGATACAGGATGAAAAAGTTTATTCATGGCGAAAATTATTTTTCAGCTGTTATTGAAGATATTGAAGAGGAAGAAGCCGCCTCTGTTGATGGTTCTGAAGTAAAGGCGCTGGTAAAAATAGTTTTTTCCACACTTGAGGAATATATAAAGTTTAACAAGCGTATCTCAAAAGATATTTTCTTAAAGGTTTCTTCAATCAGTGATCCTTCCAAGCTGGCGGACATTCTGGCGCCGCAGATTAATGTGAAACTGTCTGAAAAACAGGAACTGCTTGATATTGTTGACTCGACAGAAAGGCTTGAAAAGATATACACTCTTATGGAATCAGAGCTGGGCCTGCTCAGAGTGGAAAAGAAGATAAAGGGCAGAGTGCGAAAACAGATGGAAAAGAGCCAGAAGGACTATTATCTTACTGAGCAGATGCGCGCCATTCAAAAAGAAATGGGTGATAAGGATGAAAAGGTAAGTGAGGTAAATGAGTTTGAAGAAAAACTGGCAACAAAGAATTTAAGTCAGGAAGCAAAATCAAAAGTCGAAAAAGAGATCAAGAAATTAAAGATGATGCCGCCCCAGTCTGCTGAAGGAAATGTGGTTAGAAACTACATTGACTGGATGCTGTCCTTACCCTGGGGTGAAAAATCTGAATACAGGGTTGATATTGATGAGGCTGAAAAGATCCTCAATGAAGACCATTACGGGTTGAAGGATCCCAAAGAACGTATCCTGGAATACCTTGCGGTCCAGAGTCTGGTGGAAAAGATAAAAGGCCCTATTCTCTGTTTTGTCGGCCCTCCCGGGGTCGGTAAAACCTCCCTTGCCAAATCTATCGCAAGAGCGGCAGGCCGAAAATTTGTGCGGCAGTCTCTTGGCGGGATTAAGGATGAAGCAGAGATCCGGGGACACAGACGGACCTATATCGGCGCTCTTCCGGGCAAAATTTTGCAGTCATTAAAAAAAGCAGGCACAGACAATCCTGTTTTTCTGCTTGATGAGATCGATAAAATGAGCAGGGATTTTCAGGGGGATCCTGCTTCCGCCCTGCTTGAGGTTTTAGATCCTGAGCAGAACAATACCTTTAATGACCATTATATTGATGTTGATTACGACCTGTCACAGGTGATGTTTATTACCACTGCAAATACCATACAGGGTATCCCTCCGGCTCTTCAGGACAGGATGGAAGTTATAAGGATCCCGGGCTACATGGAGAGTGAAAAGCTTCTAATTGCAAAGCAGTTTCTGATAGCGAAACAAAAAGAGGCAAATGGTCTGGCTGATGACAATCTGGTATTTACTGATAATTCAGTGCTTGAGATTGTGCGGCGTTATACAAGGGAGGCCGGGGTAAGAAATCTGGAACGGGAAATCGCCTCTATCTGCCGTAAGGTGGCCATAAAGGTTGTGCGGGGCGGCAGTGAAACAGAAATTAAAGTTGAGAAAAGTTCAATTGAAAAATACCTGGGTATTCCAAAATTTCGTTACGGCATGGCTGAAGAGAAGGATAAGATTGGTATAACAACAGGACTCGCATGGACAGAGGCTGGGGGAGAACTTCTGGTTATTGAAGTTGCCACCATGCCGGGCAAGGGCAAGCTGAGTATCACTGGAAAACTCGGGGATGTTATGAAAGAGTCTGCCCAGGCGGCCATGAGTTATGTGCGTTCCCGCGCTGCAATGCTGGGTCTGTCAGATGAGCTTTATCATCAGATGGATATTCATATTCATGTTCCGGAAGGTGCTATCCCGAAAGACGGTCCGTCAGCAGGAATTGCCATCACCACATCGATTGTCTCAGCGCTCACAAGGATACAGGTTAAAAAAGATATTGCCATGACCGGTGAAATAACCCTGCGCGGCAGGGTGCTGCCCATAGGCGGATTAAAGGAAAAAATCTTCGCCGCACACCGGGGCCTCATTTCAACGGTCATTATCCCCAGGGAAAATGAACGGGATTTAAAGGATATTCCCGAAAAGATACTTAAAAATTTAAACATTATTATGGTAGATCATACGGATGAGGTCTTAAAACATGCTCTGGTTCTGGATGATCCGGAGAAATTTCTCCAGGTGCATGAGGAGATTTCGCATTTTTATTCAGAAAAAGAAGAATCTGTTCATCCGCCTCAATAGTATTGAGTGCATATTGTCTTCATGAAAACCCTCGACTTTGGCGAAGGCTTTCATGAAGAGTAGTCCCAATGGCACTAACGTTGTCATTGAACACGCCCCTGCGGGCATGTTCAAGCCACCCGCATAATGGGTGGCTGTTGACTTAACAGGGATTAGTTTTTTAGTGAAATACTATTTCTTGTTTGACATTATTTTTAAGATATTGTAAGATTTAAAATTCTTACTCGCAAGTGTGTCGTGCCAACAATGTACTTATGTACAGAGTTAAGCGGTACGTAGTTGAAATAAACAAACTTAACTACGAGCTACGACGTCCCGATTTATCGGGGCTGTTTGGAGTATCACTGATGGGTCTTGGGCGGTTAGCTCAGTTGGGAGAGCATCGGCCTTACAAGCCGAGGGTCACTGGTTCGAGCCCAGTACCGCCCACCAGATTTTAAAGATTAGACAACAAAATAAGATAAAAACGGGGGCGTAGTACAGTTGGTTAGTACGTCGGCCTGTCACGCCGAAGGTCGCGAGTTCGAGTCTCGTCGTCCCCGCCATATTTAAAAGGGTCTAGAGCAATCTAGGCTCTTTTTTTATGTTCGTTAAAAACCCTTTCCCCGCACTATTCCCCGCAAAAGTTCTGGTTATCACTACTTGTAGCACAAATTGATCACTCTTTATTTTGGTAGGAGCTAAACGTTTTCTGGGGTTAAGTAGATTATAAAAGCGGGGAGGGTACGGGGAGTTCAACGTATCTACTAGCTAAACCAGAATACGCTTTGTCCGAGAAGTCAAAGAGGTTTTTATCTAAGAGGTACAGAGCTTCTAGCCTGTATTTATAAGGAATATCGTACGAATGCGTATCAATTAACGGTATATAAATGAAGAGTTTTCGGACATAAAAGTGGCATCTAAAAAAAAGGCAGTTTTCTCTTATATTGCTTGTGAAAAGTTGGCTTTGGAAGAGAGGGGGATGGGGGGTGCGAAATATGTCGCACACACTCCAAAATTCAAATAGGGGGGGGGTAATTTTCGGTTTTTCTATGACACAGAAAATAAAGAAATAGTTAACATTACCAGAAGTAATATGAACTTTTGCCAGATTTAAGGTTATGGTACGTTATGTTGAGTTTGTAGTTTGTTAAAGGTACAAA
>PVMK01132591.1_pt1 | contig 39069 bp, 31 predicted proteins | sample 1853481 | NCBI WGS metagenome assembly PVMK01 (sample SAMN08533507, study PRJNA380276) | Marine sediment metagenome, whole genome shotgun sequencing project.
GCACACACCTTCTTTACCCGGGATGGGCGCGGGGTGCTCCGGTTTTTCATTGAATTCGATCACACGACCCGTCTCATCCACCGTCATGACTCCAAACTGGCCGGCAGCCTCTTCCAGTGGCACTTCGATACAGCAGACTGTCATATCGGCTTGTTTCTCAGCGTGATAGGCAAGGAAGACACCATAGTCCATCTTGTAAACGTGGTCGCCAGCCAGGATCAGTACGAAACGCGGGGCATGGGTACGGATAATATCAAGATTTTGAAACACCGCATCAGCGGTACCCAGGTACCAGTCGTCACCCACGCGCTGTGAGGCCGGCAGGATCTCAATGAACTCCCGGTCTGCTGCCTGAAAACCTGTCCAGCCATGTACCAGGTGACGTATCAATGAGTGTGCCTTGTACTGCGTGGCAACACCAATACGCCGAACACCTGAGTTGATACAGTTGGAAAGCGGAAAATCGATAATACGCAATTTACCGCCAAAATAGACCGCTGGTTTTGCCAGACAGTCAGTCATTTCATACAAGCGGGAACCACGGCCACCAGCCAGGATCAGGGCTACCGTGTCGCGTGTTAAGCGGCTGACAAACCGACCTTGGTCTGGGTGCGTTTGAATACTCATGCGGGTTCATCCTGTGACGATAATGGAAACACCCGAAGTGTATCGCGAAACCTGGGGGAATCGTAGGAAATAGCCTAGCAACGGGACGATTCCTCGACCATTTGGGCGACCGATTGGCAAAATTCCGTCGCAAGCTGTTCTTCATTCACACGCCAGCGCCAATTGTTCAATGTCGTGCCGGGAATATTCAGCCGTGAGTCCGAGCCCAGGCCGAGGAAATCCTGCATTGGAGCGATGGCCAGCTTGGCCTTACTGTTGAATGCCAAACGTATCATGTCCAGATGGATGTTTTCAGCAGAGCCACCGGTTACCTTTAGTGCCGCTTGCTGCTCCTCGATAAGTTCCTGTTCGGTCCGGGTGTCTTCTTCACCACCGTTAAACCAGCCTGCCGTGGTGTCATTATCATGGGTGCCCGTGTAACACACACAGTTTTCCTCAACACCATCCAGGTTGAAAGTCGGATCACCTACTTCAAACTGCAGCACCTTCATGCCCGGCAGCTGGTGCCGGTGACGTAGGCCAACCACTTCCGGCGTAATAACACCAAGGTCTTCGGCCACGATAGGCAAACTACCCAGTGCCGCCTTCATCGAATCAAACAAGGCATCACGCGGGCCGGGTAACCACTCACCATCACGCGCGGTCTGTGCACCGAACTCAACCGACCAGAAAGATTCAAAACCCCGAAAATGATCAATCCTGACCAGGTCGGCCTGGTTTGCTGCATGTTGCATCCGCTCAATCCACCACTGGTAACCGTTGGATTCATGGAATTTCCAGTCATACAGGGGGTTGCCCCATAACTGACCATCAGCACTGAAATAATCCGGAGGAACACCAGAAACATGGGACGGTTTGCCATCTTCATCAATGAGCAGAATCTCCCGGTGGGCCCATGCATCTGCACTGTCCAGTGCGATATAGATCGGCATATCACCAAATAAATATACACCGTTCTCGTTGGCGTATTGCTTTAGCGAGTGCCATTGCTGGTCAAACAGAAACTGGATGATCTTAATGTGTTCAATCGCCTCGCGGTTATCCTCTCGCACCCTTTGCATAACGCCTGGTTCACGGTGCACAAAAGCTGTGTCCCACTCTGGCCACGGGCGCTCGCCATGTTGGGTTTTGAGGATACGATAAACCGCGTAATCGCCTAACCAGCGACTCTCATGCAAATGCAGGAAAGCCTCAAAAGCCGATTTAAGCTCAGCGCTTGCCCTGGAGGGAAAACGGCCCGCGGCCTTGGCCAGCAGTGCATGTTTGACCGGAATAAGGTTTCCATAATCCACACTTTCGGATGACAGGCCAGCCAGCACTTCCACCTCTTGTGTGGTCAACAAACCCAGGCGAATCAGGGGAGCAATCCCGATCAGCATTTCATTACCGGCAAAAGCCGAGAGTGGCTGATAAGGCGAATCGCCGTACGCGGTAGGGCCGGTGGGCAGGAACTGCCAAACACTGATTTTCATACTTGCCAGCGTGTCTACAAAAGCCTGCGCACTATCACCGATATCACCGATGCCATGAGGACCGGCAAGCGATGCAAAGTGCATGCACACACCGGCTTTTTTGCCAGCGGGCAAGATGGCTGGCTGTTCCAGGGTTGATTCATTTATTGTTGGTTGGTAATTCATTCTTAAGCCTTCAAACAGCCGTCTGCTGATAAAGCTGACGGGCACAATGGCTGGCACCCAGCAGACCAGGCTGCGGATGCAAGATCAACGTAGTGGGCACCTTTTCCATCAAGGAGCGGTGGCGCCCCTTGTTTTCAAAACCCGCGCGGAAACTACTGGCTTTTAACAGGTCCGGATAACGCTTGAGAATACCCCCTGCCAGGTAAACACCATCATATGCACCCAGCGCCAACGCCAGGTTACCGGCAATCTGCCCCAGGGCCTCGAAAAATAGATGGCTAGCTTCCGCCGCTATCACGTCCTCATTGGCCAGAACCCGTGAAAATATTTCTGCTGCAGTAATTTCGATAGTCTGTTCTCCGTGAATCTTGCACAAAGCCCAGTAAATATTTTCAAGACCGGGACCAGACACCAGCCGTTCTTCTGATACGCGCTCAAAGCGCTCGCGTAACTTCTTCAAAACTTTAGACTGCATGCGGGTTTCCGGTGCAAAACCAGCGTGGCTGCCCTCACCAACGACCGGATATATGCCATTATCGCGACCGAGCAACCCACCAAGGCCCAAACCGGTTCCGGGACCCATCACGCCAAGGGTAAACTCTGATTTTCCTTCAAGCCCTGATGGCGCCAGCCCGATGGTCTCGGTGTCGTTTTCGCCCAGCGTTGGGATGGAGTAGGCAATGGCCTCAAAATCATTCAATAAGCGAATACCGGATACCGGATATTTCTTCCGCAGTTCCCGGCTGTCAATTACCCAATCGTTGTTGGTAAAGCTTACGCGGTCATCTACAACAGGGCCGGCAGCGGCCAGGCACATCACGTCCGGCGAGACACCACCACTACGCTCAATATAATCTGCAATGCCCTGCTGTGCAGTCTCGTAATCCGCACAGTGCAAAGTCAACTCGCCGGAAAATCCCGGCTCATCGGGGTGAGCCAGTGCAAATCGTGCGTTAGTACCGCCGATGTCGCCAATTAGCAAGCAGGGGTCAGCCATTAATTCTTACCGCTATTACTGAATTCTTTGACAAGTGCCGCAGCAGCATCAGCCAGATCATCCTGCAGATTTTCCTGACAGTGGTTTTCAAGCCAGCGCACTATTGACGCAGCGGGTAAATCCTGGCCTATAAGGGAACTGGAGCCACTGTCCTGTGCCCGCTGATAGTTCACACCGGTGATGAATCCCTGCACCCAGGAGGCAGAGCTATAGAGCTTCGCTGTATTGCTTCGTTTGGCAGATAAATACTCCGGACAATTAAAATTTCCTTCGCCCTTGACCGCCCAGTCAGCCCAGACACCACTCGAAACCAGTGCCAGTACAACTATCAGAATTAGTTTGTTCATGTCTTGTGTTTACCTGCTTGCCAACCAAAATGAAGTGCCAATTATATCCTTCGTGACCTGTGCTTGTAGTCCTTCAAGCCCGTGTATGTCCTGACAAACTATCCTTGCCTTTGGTTTTTATTGACCTAAACTAAGGCTTATCAACCGAAAAGAGATTGCCATGAAAAGAATAATAATGCTGTTGACCGCCGGGCTGCTGTCTTCAAATGTGATAGCTGCACAGGATATCAATTCCGAACACGCCAAAAAAACCCTCGAAATTTTCACCCGGATTATTGCTGTGGAAACCTCCAAGAATCTTGGCAATGTACCGGAAGTGGCAAACTATCTCGCCTCCGAACTCCGGGCTGCAGGCTTCCCTGCCGAAGATGTCGAAGTCGTTCCACTGGGCGAAACCGCCTCTCTGATCGCAAGATACCGCGGGGATGGCTCTTCTGGAAAAGCACCGATTCTTTTGCTGGGTCATATGGATGTAGTGGAGGCGCTTGCGAAAGACTGGGAGCGCCCACCTTTTGAGCTGACCAGGGATGATACTAATTTTTATGCCCGCGGCAGTGTCGACAACAAGTTTGGCGTGGCACAGCTGACCTCCACTTTTATCCGTCTGAAAAAAGAGGGCTTCGTACCCAACCGGGATTTAATCATTGCCTTTTCCGGCGATGAAGAAAGCGGTATGACAACAACACGCATGCTGGCTTATGAAAGACCGGACCTGGCCAAGGCCGAATTTGCGCTTAACTCCGATGCCGGTGGCGGCGACCTTGATGCGCAAGGAAAACCCATTGTTTACCTGATGCAGGCTGCCGAGAAGACCTATGTGACATGGGAGATCACGGTCCGGAATCCTGGTGGACATAGCTCCCGTCCCAGGCCGGACAACGCCATTTATGACCTGGCCAACGCCATCACCAAAATTCAGCACTACCAGTTCCCGGTACGCTGGAGCGAAATGACCCAAACGTTCTTCGAGGAGACGGGGGAGCAGCTGGGTGGTGAGCTGGGAGATGCCATGATCCGGTTTGCCAATAACCCGAAGGATAAGACGGCATCAGATCGACTGGCAATCGAGTCCTCCTATGTTGGTACGACCCGCACAACCTGCGTGGTCACCATGCTGCAGGCGGGACATGCGGAAAATGCTTTACCGCAGTCTGCCACCGCTACCGTAAATTGCCGCGTATTCCCGGGCGTGCCGGTGTCAGCAGTTGAGAACGCACTCAGACAGGTCGTTGAAAATGATGCCATCGAATTTAAACAGACCGATGAAGCTACCGAGAGTCCCATCTCCAGGTTACGCCCGGATGTTGTTGCGGCCGTTAAAAAGGCCGTGCACACGCGCTACCCGGGTATGAAAGTGATCGCCTACATGGAGTCCGGTGGCACCGATGGTATGCACTTTCGCAAGGCCGGTATTCCCACCTGGGCAGTGAGCGGTCTGTTTATGAATCCGGATGAGATGTATGCCCATGGCCTCAACGAAAGGTTACCTATCAAGGCCTTTTACGATGCTTTGGATCACTGGAGCATTATTCTCAGAGAACTGGCGGGTAATTAAGCTGTAGTTTGATCGAGGTACGTGGCGAGGTGTTGCGTTATAAACCGCGCATCATCTTCGGCACCGTGGATAAATGAGGATTTGCGACGTCGCAGAAAAGGCATTCCGACCAGGTACATTCCAGGTGATTCGGCTATGCCACCGTCATGCTTGATCATCCCTTTGCGGTCCAATACCGGAACATCCAACCAGGAATAATCAGGCCGATAGCCGGTGGCCCAAACAATGGTTTGAATCCCGCTATCATCCAGATTCAGACCCAGGCATGGGTCTTCATCAACCTCGGTACGGGAGAAACTCTCCGGTGGCTCGAATTGTGAAATATCCGGGTTTTGTTCAATCCACTCGTCGATGGTTTTGAGCAGGCGATTCATCTTTAGATCAGCCAGCGCGCAGACGTTTCGAAGTGAGCCCGAAAACTGTACGGTTCCATTTTGTACGCCCATCAGGCGCCCAACCAGCTTGATGCCAAGACCGGACATGGTATTCAAATCGAGAATCTGGTGTTCACGTGAACCAACCAATTGGGGAGATGGCAAGTGCCTTGCACGGTTGATGTTATCAACCTCATCCAGGCCTTCATCCAGGATTCCGGCTGCATTCATCCACCACTGAATATCCCTGCCACGGTAAATGCGTGGCAGACGGACGTGCTCTCCTGTCGCAATGGTGACCGGTCGTCCGGACCGGTGGATTTCTTCGGCCAATTGCAGCCCGGTTGCGGAAGCTCCAACCACAATGACGCCACCCTCTTCCAACTGACCCGGGTTCCGGTACTGCCAGGATGTCATCTGTTGAATACCTGCAGGAATGGCCTCAGCTACTTTTGGAATCGCCGGTAAATTACAGGCACCGCTGGCAATAACAACGCTACGGCACTGCCAATGCCCTTGGCCGGTTGAGATGTGATAACCATTCGAGTTTTGCTTGAGCGAGGTTACGGTCGTTCCGGTTTGCACCGGTGCTTTGCAGTAACGGGCGTAATCATCAATGAATTCGATGACCTCCCGCATACTCATGTAACCATCCGGGTCGTTACCGGAATAACCAAAGCCGGGCAAGCAACTTTGCCATTTTGGAGTAAGCAATGTCAATGAATCCCAGCGCTCATTGCGCCATGAATTCGCTACCTCGCCCCGCTCGATGACTAAATGATCAATCGAGCGCTCTGTGAGATAGTAACTGATAGCCAGGCCGGCGTGCCCGGCACCAATAACAATCGTGTCTAAGACCTGTTTGTTTCCCGCGTTGATACCGGGTGTCAACTGCTAGTTAACCGTGACAACGGCATTGGTCGGGTTGGTGATAATGTCGTACACGGCAGATCTTTTCTGCGACTGGGCGACCAGTGCCTCAATATCCTCGCGGGAGGCATCCGCGTCAATTTCAAAATGGACTTTCACACCATCAAAACCGTTTCGAACATTAGAATCGATCCCCAGGATACCCGCGATGTCCATGCCTGCTTCCAGCGTTGCTTTAACCGAGTTCAACTGAATTTCGCGGTTTTGTGCAACAGAAGCAATACCTGCTGTCAGGCAACCTGCCAGTCCAACCAGGACGAACTCTATCGGTGTCGCGCCATTGTCTTCTGATGCAAAGATCTCCGGGTGATCGGAATCAAAGGTGAATTTCTTACGATGTGACTGCTCCTCACCCAATCCATAGAATTGTTCAACCGATGAACTCACGTGTGTGCCATTGAGCCAGGTACACGTTGCCCGCCACTTGAATTTTCCCGCTTCGGGCGCTTCGGTCAGCGCTTCACGGGCATCCAAAAGCGCTTCGACATTTACTCCGTTGTTAACGGTGTTGGTCCGCTCATTCATATATGTTCTCCATGAGTTTCATTATTATGATTGTTGAATTTGCCAGTTATCAGGATGGGAATCAGTCCGCGCCAATATGTTGCTCAAAGCTTTCGCCTACGTCTAAGAGTATAGGACGCATTTCAGGTTTTTTCCGGCAACACCTCGACCGCGTCCCTGCAGATCGGCCGACCAATGGTGACCGCCTCCCTGAACGCCTCGCTCATGTCCATCGCCGTTACATCTATTTCCACACCAAGGGCATCGAGAATTTTGGTCAAAAACGACCTACCCGCCACGGCAGTGGAAATATCAAAAACTTCTGCATCCGAATAACCATGTGCTCTGAGTGTGTCCACATCCTGCTGACTAACGGTGGAAGCATCCCTGGCCACTTTTGTGGCGAAGGCCAGCACTGCAGTCTCCGCTTCTGTAATTACTCCATCGGTCTTGCCCGCCGCGAGGGCCTGCACACCTTCCTCGTTAATAAATTTCGCCAGTTGCTGCCCATGCGCCAGTGAGCAGGCGGTGTTCTTGAGTTCAAAGGCGGCAGCGAAAGTAGCCAGCTCAAATAGTCTGTCATCCATCGGCCGACGAATTTCTGCCAGCAACCGGCCCCAGCGCACCATGACCTCGGGCCGATGGCCGAACACCTTTGCGTAGTTGGGCACATAACCATAGGACGCTTGTTGGCGTTCATACATTTCCCGCGTAGGGCCTGTCGCGTCATCCGGGGTAACGGTGTTTATAAAAGCCATGGTTATTGTTCCTTTGTTTTGTCTGTTTTTCGGGATACCAGGAATTGTGCGGGATTCACCCACATAAGAAGTATAGGAGCAATTTTCAGACCCACAGTCTGGTAAGTATTGCGGTGTGGTCCTGTCTGGATTCTGTGGTTACGGCCAATGAGCGAGAGTTCTCCCGTGTGCCGAAATTAAGGGTGGAGAACTGGCTTCAGAACCCGCTGGTAATCAATCAGAACTTCGCCTGAGCCAAATCCACAATATCAACGCCAGCGATAAAAAAACAAACTGGCCAAACACAAAGTTCAACCACCTGGTGTGTAGTAACGGCACCGCAAGACTGGCCACCATCGCGTTGGTGATCATTTGCAAAAAGCCCTGCATTGACGCGGCTGTGCCACGATGGGTTGGCAGGCAATCCAGTGCCAGCACAGTAATTGCGGGCATCATTAAGGCCAACCCAACCACATAAAGCACCAGTGGACCGATCACTGCAAGGATACTCGCACTGGCCAGATTGACATCGAGCAGGTTTAGTGCGGACGCCAGAATCATCACCACGAACCCGGTCGTGATGGTGCGATGTGTCGGCCAGCGATGGGCCAATCGACTGGAGATAGCAGCACCCAGCATCAAGCCGGCCACCATGGGTATAAATAACCAGCCAAAATCATCACTGCCAAGACCGAGGAAATCGTAAATCACCGTCGGTGCACCGGCGATGTAGAGAAACAGGCCAGCAAAGGCAAACGAAACACTGAAAATCAATGCGGGAAACCGTTTGTTCGCCAATGCGCTGATATAAACCCGGATAACCCTGCCCGGATGTACCGACTGGCGGTGTTCATCGGACAGGGTTTCCTTAATAAAAAACCCCATCAAAACCATCATGCTGCCATAGGCACTGAGGAACCAGAAAACACTGCGCCAGCCAAAATGTTCATGTAACCAGCTACCCAGCACCGGTGCAATGGCCGGCGCCAGTGCAAATAACAGCATCACCTGCGACATGGCGCGGTGTGCAGATTCTGCATCATGTGCATCGCGGATCATGGCCCGACTGGCGATAAACCCGCCGCTGGCCGCCAGTCCCTGCATGATACGTAACAGGAAAAAAGTCTCAGCACTCGCCGCCAGTGCACAACCAATAGAACCCAGGGTATATAGAGCCATGCTGATGAGGATCACCAGGCGACGGCCAAAGCGATCCGCAATCGGGCCCCAGAACAGCGTTGAAAAAGCAAACGCCAACAGGTAAATACCCAGGCTTTGCGAAAGTATGGCTCGGCTGATACCGAACTCCAGCTCGATAGCCGGAAATGAAGGCAGATAAGTATCAATGGAAAACGGTCCCAGCATTGATAATAAGGCTGCGATTAGGGTCAGATGCCGAGTGTCGGGTTTTGTGAGACTAATACCTTTGCTTGTCATTTAACATAGTGTAGTCGTTACAAGCTGTGACCTGCTAGACTTGTTCGCAGGCTGGTTTAGATTACTTTATATTCATATATCGAGGATCGCATGATGGCCACAGAAAGTAGCGACAAGGATAAAAACACCTCTGCAGGGAAACAGACAGAGGCTGAAGACAACAGCTCTATTCTGGATACTTTACTGGAAGGACTGATGGAACTCCCCGCGCAAGCGCTAAAAATGGCCTCCGGGACTCCCCTGGACCAAGTACTCAAAATGCTCAAATATAGCCCTGAGCAACTGGAGTTGATGGGCAGGGCCGGAACCGCTTTAAAAGACGCGCGCGCGGTCGCCGGGCTGACGCTCACCGAACTGTCCTCGGCGATTGACCTGAAGAACCCCGACCTGTTGAAAACAGTGGAAGATGGGAAAGCTGCGCTACCTTTTGAAATTCTTCTGCGCCTGTCGTCTTTCTATGCCCGCAACGACCCCATTCCATTCGTTATGAAATATGCCCGTACCTACAGCCCTGGCATTTGGGATGTTATGGAAACCCTGGGCCTGGACAAGCTGACCCTGGAAGCCGAAAGGGAGATACAGTTTCTCAATATTTACCGCAGCCATGATGCAGCCCGCCAACTATCGGATGAGGGTTTCGAACGGGTTCGTGAATTTACACAAAGGGCTTTTGAAATGGCATTGCACTTTGTCGCCGAACAGGAGAATATTGATTTTGAAGACAATGAGGGTGAAACCGAAAATCAGGCTTAAGTAATGTCAGATAAACAGGCTTCAGATCTTGACTACGATTGGCTGATCATCGGCTCCGGCTTCGGCGGTAGTGTGTCAGCACTGCGCCTGTCAGAAAAAGGCTATCGCGTGGGTGTTTTGGAATGTGGTAAACGTTTCAAAGATGAGGACTATGCAAAAAGCGCGTGGAATCTCCGCCGTTTCCTGTGGGCGCCTTTCCTTGGACTACGCGGAATTCTGAGAATGACCCTGTTCAAGGACATTTTCATTTTAAGCGGATCAGCCGTGGGTGGTGGCAGCACGGTTTACGCCAACACCTTGTACCGGGCCAAACCGGAATACTTTAAAAATAAGCAGTGGAACGATCTTGAAGATTGGCAGAGTACGCTTTCGCCTTTTTATGATGTGGCGGAAGAAATGCTCGGTGTCAATATTGTCCCCTTCGAAACCCCCAGTGATGGTTATTTAAAAGATATCGCCCGGCATTACGGCAAGGAAGATACCTTTCGGCATACGCCGGTCGCCGTGTTTTTCGGTGAAGAAGGCGTTGAAGTCGAAGACCCTTATTTCGAAGGCCAGGGACCGAAACGAACCGGTTGCACCAAATGTGGCGCCTGCATGGTCGGTTGCCGGGTGGGTGCTAAAAATACACTGCTGAAAAATTACCTGTGGTTTGCCGAGAAAAAAGGCGCCGAGATTCATGCCGAACGACAAGTGATTGATATCCAGCCTTTAGGTGGGGCGGACGGCAGCGATGGTTATCGCGTCACCACCGAACGGCCGGGTGCATGGTTCAATAAAAAACGTCGTGTATTTACAAGCAAAGGCTTGGTGATGTCGGCCGGTGCGTTGGGCACCAATACCTTGCTGGCGCAATGCAAACACAGCGGCTCATTGCCGAATCTCTCCGAGCAACTGGGTGAACTGGTACGCACCAACAGTGAATCCATCCTGGCGGTGATACTGCCGGACGATTCAATACCTGTTTGGAACACCGTGGCCATTGGCGCCAGTATCCATGTAGATGCGAACACCCATATTGAATTTGTCACCTACGGTGAAAAAGGCGATTTCATGGGTTATAACTTTACCCTAATGACGGGTAATGGAACCAGGCTCACCCGCCCGCTGATGTGGCTGGGTAATATTCTGCGTCATCCCATTCAATTTTTAAAAAGCCTACTGCCCATTGGCTGGTCCAAACGCGCGTTGATTCTTTTGGTGATGCAAAGCCTGGATAACGCCATTGCATTCAAGCCGAAACCAAAGGTGTTGGGCAAAGGGGTTAAATTGGTCACGCTTCAGAACCAGGAAAAGCCCAACCCGACCTATATTGATATTGCCAACAAATCTGCCGCCTGGCTGGCGGAACAAACCGGGGGTGCACCACAAAGCATGGTTTTTGAAGCCGTCGGTAATATCCCCTCTACCGCACATATCCTGGGTGGGGCAACCATTGGTCGAGATAAAGAATCCGGTGTTATCGATAAAAACCAGCATGTATTTGGCTACCAAAACATGCTGGTTTGCGATGGGGCTGCGGTTCCTGCCAATCCCGGCGTCAACCCCAGTCTGACCATCACTGCGATGACTGAGCGGGCCATGAGCAAAATTCCTGAAAAGAACTCCGCGTGAACTCTGTCAGTCAATAATTCCAAGGATTTGATGAACTCATCAACCCCGGTTTATTGGTGTTGTCCGTTGTTCATCCCCAATTGGCCTGTTTTGCACCTTTTTTGTTTAATTGATTAGCTGCATAATGTTCGATAAGCGGTGCTTCAGGCATGTTTCTGCCTGCCAGAAAAGCTGCCCCGAAAACCCCAAGTTGCTGGAGTTGAAACGATGCTGAAATCCACGGAACAATCGACCGATCAAGCCCCTTCTATTGAAGCGACCTTCCAGAAACAAAAGCAACACGCCCTCGACCTCAGAACTTCTACGTTCGAGGAAAGGCTGTCAAGGCTCAAAAAGCTGAAACAGGCTGTTCTGGATAACCAGGAAGACATGTGCAAAGCAGCCTGGGCTGATTTCAGGAAAACACCTGCAGAGGTGGAATTTGCCGAAATTTTTGCAGTACTGTCGCAGGTGAACCATGCCATTTCCCACCTGCGCAAGTGGATGAAGCCCAAGCGGGTAGCAGCCCCACGCTCCCTGATCGGCACGAGCAGTCATGTTCATTACGAACCCAAGGGAACCACGCTGATCATATCGCCCTGGAATTATCCTTTTACGCTAAGTTTTGGTCCGCTTGTCTCGGCGCTCGCCGCAGGCAATACGGCAATTGTCAAACCCTCTGAGATGACGCCCAATATGTCTTCTGTGATTCGCCGGATATTGGAGTCCACCTTCGATGAAGAGGACGTTGCCGTTTTCGAAGGGGGCATTGAGACATCGACAGCTCTTTTGAACCTGCCTTTCGATCATATTTTCTTCACCGGTAGCCCCATGGTTGGAAGAATCGTCATGTCCGCAGCTGCAAAGAACCTGACCTCCATCACCCTGGAGCTGGGAGGGAAGTCGCCAACCATCATCGATAAGACAGCCAACATTAAAAAAACCGCCCGCAACCTGGCCTGGAGCAAGTTTCTCAACAATGGCCAGACCTGCATCAGCCCCGATCATGTCTATGTCCATGAAGATATCATCGACGAGTTTTGTGCGGCGGTGGAAGAGCGCGTGCAACACAGCTACGGAAAAACCATCCAGGATCAGTCAACAAGCCCGGATTATTGCCGTATCGTCAACCAAAAACACTTCGAACGCCTGTCGGGATTGATCGATGATGCCGTTCAGGATGGTGCAGAGGTTGTATTCGGTGGTGAAACTGGAGCCGAAGAGCGGTTTATCGCTCCCACGCTCCTGCGTAATGTCAGCGTTGATTCGGAAATTATGCAGCAGGAAATTTTCGGTCCGATCATGCCGGTATTCCCTTACAGAGACATCGATAAAGTAGTTGCTGAAATTAATGCCCGCCCAAAACCACTTGCGCTCTATATCTTTTCCGGGGACAAGCAATTTATCGAGCAAATAATTAATAAAACGTCAGCCGGCGGTACCTGCATCAACACCAGTGTTGTTCATTTTCTGCAGGAAAACCTTCCCTTTGGCGGTGTTAACGAATCAGGCATCGGCAAGGCGCACGGCGTTCATGGATTCAAAGCTTTTTCCAATGAACGTGCGGTGGTCCAGGACAAGTTCAGCATGGGCCACTTGATGTTTCCACCGTATACGCCCAAAGTCCGTAAGTTAATCCAGGCGGCGATGCGCTATTTGACCTGAGGGTATCCGGTTGTTGTCAGCGCAAAGAAATATAAACAAGTTTCAGAAAAAGGTCTGTCATTATGCAACAAGAATTTGATTATATCGTCGTAGGTGCCGGTTCTGCTGGTTGTGTAGTGGCATCACGACTATCAGAAGATAAGAACATTAGTGTTTGCCTGCTTGAAGCCGGTGGAAAAGACAGCAGTGTATTCGTCCACGCTCCTGTTGGTGTGGTGGCAATGATACCGACCAAGATCAACAACTGGGCATTTGAAACCGTGTCTCAACCCGGATTGAATGGCCGCAAAGGCTACCAGCCCAGGGGAAAGGTTCTGGGGGGCAGTTCATCGACCAATGCTATGCTGTATGTACGGGGTCACAAGTGGGATTATGACCACTGGGCCTCACTGGGCAATCCCGGCTGGAGCTATCAGGAAGTTTTGCCTTATTTCCGGAAATCTGAACATAACGAGCGCTTTGACGATGAGTATCATGGTCAAAGCGGCCCGCTCAATGTATCCGATGCGACAGATGCCAGTGAACTGAATCAACCCTTCCTGGCGGCATGTGAAAAGTTTGGCATCCCCAGAAATGATGACTATAACGGCGCGCAGCAGGAAGGCTGTTTCATGTATCAACGTAACGTGATTAACGGTGAACGTTGCAGTGCAGCCAAAGCATTCCTGACCCCACACCTGGATAGACCCAACCTGACGGTTATCACGCATGCACATACGGAAAAAGTGCTGTTTGAAGGCAACAAAGCCGTAGCCGTTCAGTTTTCAAGCAAGGGTCAACAGCAAACTGCTAAAGCGAGAAAAGAAATTGTCATCAGCAGCGGTGCGTTTGGTTCACCACAAATCCTGATGTTGTCAGGCATAGGCTCGGCAGATCAGCTGCAACAATATAATATTGATGTAATACATGATTTACCGGGTGTAGGGCAAAACCTGCAAGACCACATTGACTATGTCCAAACCTTTAAAGTGGCTGCCAGCGAGGAAACCTTTGGTGTCAGCGCGAGCGGTGGGGTAAAAATGCTGAGCGCCATGCTGCAATGGAAAAAGTCCAGGACAGGGAAAATAACCAGCACGCTGGCCGAATCCGGCGCTTTCTTCAAATCAAATAACGATGTTGACATCCCCGATGTGCAATTGGTGTGGGTCGCAGGTATCGTCGATGACCACGCCAGGAAATTCAACATGGGCCATGGTTATAGCTGTCACATCACGTTGTTACGCCCTGAAAGTACCGGTGAAGTGAAGTTGCGCAGCAGCGACCCTTTTGAGCCACCTGATATTGATCCGAAGTTCTTTGACAAGGATGAGGACATGCAGGTAATGCTCGATGGCGCAGAGAAAATGCAGAATATCCTCGAAAGTGAGTTCTATGACGACGTTCGCGGCAAGATGTTATATCCGGTCAAACAAGGTGACAGAAAAGGATTGGAGCAAGATATTCGCAACCGCGCCGACACCCAGTATCACCCGATAGGCACTTGTAAAATGGGTCCGCAAAATGATCCTATGGCCGTAGTTGACGCCGAATTAAAGGTGTATGGCGTTGAAGGGCTGCGAGTGGTAGACGCCTCGATCATGCCGAAGCTTACAGGCGGCAACACCAATGCACCCGCCATCATGATTGGTGAAAAAGCGGCGGACATGATCAAGGCAGCGCACTAGCTAATGCAGGTGTCAGCCCGACTGGTACTATTTTTACTCATCATTGCGTTACCGATGCTTTGTCTGGCCGGGGCGAAGCCGGATGAAATCCATCGGCTTTCAGAAGACCTGACCCCGGTCGGCGCCGAGCGAAACGGAAACGAGGCGGGCACGATCCCCGGCTGGACGGGGGGGATAACGGCGCCTCCCGTTCCCTATGAGCCAGGCGATTACCACCCTGATCCCTTCGCCGGTGAGGAGCCGCTTTTCCGAATTGACGGCAACAACGTGGATCAATACCGGGCATCACTGGGTGAAGGCCAGGCCGCGATGCTTGCAAAGTACGTCGACATGTATTTCGATGTGTACCCCAGCCACCGGACAGCCGCTTTTCCGCAGCGTATCTACGAAATGACCGCAAAGAACGCCGCCAGCGGTGCGCTGACAGAGGATGGCGATGCCGTTACCGGTGTGGCCGAAGGCTTCCCATTCCCTTTTCCTGAAAACGGCCAGGAACTGATCTGGAACCATCGCCTGCGCTACAAGGGCACCGGCAGCGTCCGCTATCTCAGCCTGGTGGCGCCCACCGCGAAGGGAGCATTCACCGAAGTCACGATGACGGTGAAAACGACCAACCCTTACTACCAGCCTGGTGCGACGCTGGAAAGCATAGACAACCGCCTGTTGCTGCTCCTGCAACAGACAACCTCGCCAGCCCGCTTGTCAGGCTACATGCTGCTGGTATACGAATCTCTGAACCAGGCGGTTCAGCCCCGCACCGCCTGGATTTACAACCCCGGCCAAAGGCGGGTGATCCGTGCGCCGCAAGTCGCATACGACAGCCCTTCGGTATCGACGGAGGGTTTGCACGTCACCGACATGACCGACATGTTCAACGGTGCGCTCAACCGCTTCGACTGGAAATTGATGGGAAAACGCGAGATGTACGTGCCCTACAATGCCTACCGGATTCATAGCAATGAACTGGATTACGAGGACCTGGTGAAACCCGGCCACCTCGATCCCGGCTACCTGCGATACGAACTGCACCGTGTTTGGGTCGTGGAAGCTCGCTTGCGCGATGGCTACCGGCACATCAATCCACGCCGCACCTACTACCTGGACGAAGACAGCTACCAGATCCTCATGACCGACCACTACGACGTGCGTGGCGAATTATGGCGTTACTCGGAAGCACACCCGATCAATTACTACGATGTACCGGTCTTTTGGACCACGATTGAGGTCCACCACGATCTCGACGCCCGCCGTTTCGCCTCCTACCGGCAGGATCCACGCAAACCGGTGTCCGCCTTCAATATGAAAATGAACCCCAGGGAATTCACACCCCAGGCGTTACGGAGGATGGGGCGGAAGTAACGAATACTACCTTTTGTCGCATCACGCACATATCCGCTCAACGCCACTGCCCTCAACTTCGTTGAGCCGTCCCCGGTCGATCAAGGCAGCGCAATCAATATCATTGGGTAACATGCCATAGGTGTTGCCGGAGCCGGCGCCCAGGCGTGCGGCACAAAAAGCCTGGGAAACATATTCCGGCGCGTTTCGTAGCAGCAGCGAACCCTGGAGTGCCAGTACCATTTTCTCGACGATACTTCGCGCGCGATACTGGATATCCTCCTGCTTGGTAAATTCGACCTGCAGCGCAGCAAAGTAACTGTCGAACTGCTGATTCCTGCCGCTACCCCGGCCGACTTCTGCAAGGAATGCCTCCAGGGATTGCGGATCCTTGTTGATTGCACGCAACACATCCAGGCATTGCACATTGCCCGAACCTTCCCAGATGGTATTGATGGGTGCTTCCCGGTAAAAGCGTGGCATGATGCTATTTTCCATCACCGCCGAACCGCCAATACATTCCATGGCTTCATAGGCATGCCCCGGTTGGCGTTTGCACACCCAGTATTTGCCCACAGCGGTCGCTATGCGGGCGAAGCTGGCCTCAAAGGCATCTCCTTCCTGTGATTCATCCAGGGCCCTGGCCACCCGGAAAGCCATATGGGTGGCTGCTTCGGCTTCCAGTTCCAAATCCGCCAGTACGTTCTGCATTAAGGGCTGCCTGTCCAGGTAGTTTCCAAAGGCCTGGCGGTGACTGGTGTGGTGGATAATCTGGGTCATGTGCTGGCGCATGGCGCCGGCAGACAGGACCAGGCAATCGAAGCGGGTCATGGCCACCATTTCCAGGATGTTGGCGATACCTCGCCCCTCCTCACCAATGAGCCAGCCCAGCGCACCACGCAGCTCGGTTTCGCTTGAGGCATTCGACGCATTACCCATTTTGTCTTTCAGTTGGAGAACTTGCAGGGGGTTCTTGCTGCCGTCCGGGCGCCAGCGCGGTACCAGGAAGCAGGAGATGCCGCCTTCGGCCTGCGCCAACATCAGAAAGGCGTCACACATGGGGGCGGATACAAAGTACTTGTGACCCACCAATTCGTAGGTACAACCCGGACCAGGCCGGCCAATGGCGTAGGCACGGGTGGAGTTGCTGCGCACATCACTACCGCCCTGTTTTTCCGTCATTGCCATGCCGATGGTGACCGACTGTTTCTCGGTATGCGGCACATTACGCGGATCGTAAGCTGTGGACAGTACCTTCGGAAGCCATTCTTCAGCAATGTCTGCCTGTTTCCGTAAGGTAGGTACAGAAGCAAATGTCATGGTGACAGGACAACAGTGGCCAGCCTCTACCTGGCCAGTCATGTAACTGCCCGCCGCCCGTGCAACATGTGCGCCAGGTCCCGGCCGTGCCCAGGGCGATCCCGCCAAACCCTGTGCCAGGGACGTACTCATCAGTTCATGGTAAGCGGGATGAAATTTCACCAGGTCAATACGGTTGCCATAACGGTCATGGGTTTCAAATACCGGTTTTACGCGGTTGGCCTCACCGCCCCGGAGAATCCACTCGGCGCTACCGCACGACTGGCCGTATTTTTTAAGATCCTGAATTGCCCAGTCGGCACCCTCACGCGACAACGCCTCCATTAGCGTGACGTCACTGGAGAGCATATTGTAGTTCTCCAGAGTGGGTGGCATATTTTCAACAATATGGGTGCTGGCAGCACAGGCTTCGGCTTTCGGATATTGGCTCATGGTAGTTTTCTCTTGCTGCCGGCTGCCCTGAGGCAGAGCTGACAGATTTCTTCAGTCAAATGTTTCTGTTGTGATGGGTTGAGGTTTTGGGTGGTCGGGGCCAGCGGACCCACCAGGGACTCTGCCATCAACCCAACAAATGCAGCGGCAGCTATACCGGTGTCCATGGTTACAAACTCGCCGTTGCTTACGCCCTCCTCAAGAAGGCCCTGGAACAATTCAGCATAGGCCCGGCGAAAATTGAGACGCTCCTGCTCCAGGGCCGGATCCAGGGGTTCAGCAATCAGTGCATAGGCCAGGTGTCGGCCGCGTATAGCCCGGCTGGCAAAGTTACGAACTGTGCTTGCCAATCGCTCGGTCACGTTCCCGGTGCCCTTCGCAGTACGCCTGACCTCGTCTACCTCTCGTTGGGAGGCGGTGCGGAACAATTCAGTGCACAGTGCGGTTTTATTTTGGAAATGCCGGTACAAGCTACCGGTGGCGACGCTTGCATCTGCTGCGACTGCACTCATGGACACGGCGGCAAAGCCCCCTGACAAAACCCGCTGCTGTGCGGCGTACAATATGCGCTGCCTGGTGTTCAGCCGGTGTGCTTCTGTCTTTTCTGTAGCTCGATACGCCATAACATGAACTGTAATTCATCTCTTGATAGAAGAATTGAATCACAATTCATATCATTGTGCAAGTGAGTAGGTAAGCTCAGTACATGCTTTTATCCCATGTGATAAAAAACAGCCTTGTTCCCATCAGGATCTCTGAAATATCCACCATAAAAAGTTGGCATGCATTGACCCATACCGGAGCCTATTAAGGCTATTCTTTCCAAATCCATAATCATCTTTGCACCCAGTGGCTCCAGTAATTCGGTCCAGAATGCCTTAGCTTTCTCCATGTCGCTTACGCCGATGGTGACATATCCGATCATATGCTTGTTGCTCCTGAATTTTATGTTGTTCTAGCGTACTGCATCGTAATTAATGGTACTTTCACAGGTGGCCGCACAGAAGGGTGGTGCATCTGTGATCTTTTCCGAGGACTTTAATCACGGACAGAAGTTTGGCTCAGTTCAGGTTCAAAACCCGTTTTAGGCATCCCTCCGGCCCCTTTTGCCTGTATTCTTTGTGAGGATTCAAAAACCGCGCTTTCGGTGTTTTGGAATTCCCCTTCCATGTACTGCACCAGCGTATCCAAGTCTTTCATGTCTTGTGTGCCGACAATCCCGAAATGCAGCTTGCCTGCGTAGCTGAACAGCGTGATATTCATGCGCAGACCGGGCGCCAGGGCGCTGATCGGCAAGGAGACTGCATTGCGAGTCAAGCCAACAAGCTCGAGGGTTTGTTGCACTAGCCTGGTATTTCCAACCCTGTCATTATAGTTTATCGTAATAAATGATTGAGAGGAGCATGTAACCACGATGAAGCTGCCAAACACAACGGTATTTGACTACATAGATAAGAACTGCGACGCATGTCCGCAGCGAGTCTGGTTGCGCGACCGCAGGGGAGATGTTTTTACGGAGTGGACCTGGTCAGATGCCCGTGCCGAGTTCACTGCTGCTGCAGCTTGGCTGGAGCAACGCTACGGTGCGTCACAGGCCAACATGGTATTACTGTCCCGGAACCGGGCTCACTGGTTTCTGGCTGACCTGGCCATCATTGGCTCAGGCAACGTTACCATACCGATCTTTACCACACTCGCCCCTTCCATCGCCGAATATATCTTTGAATTTGCCGAGGCCCGGGTGCTGATACTGGGTGAGACGGACAACTGGGCTGCGGTGCGTACCGTATTACCCGATTCAATCGACGTTATCACCTTGCCCGGCGTCGATATTGATATGCCACATACCCGATGGGAAGACCTGGTGGCCGAATGCGCCTGTCTTACACCCCAATTCAAGCCGGAGCATGACGACCTGATTACCACGGTCTTCACATCCGGCACCACTGGTGTTCCTAAAGGCGTAATGCAGACGCACGATTCCATGATCATGCCGATGGAGCGTGGGCGGGCGATTTTTGTCCTGCAGGACAATGCCCGTTTCCTGTCATATTTACCTTTGTCACATATTGCCGAGCGGCAACTTGTCTTGGTGCAATCGTTATTGTATGCCGGCAACGTCACTTTCAATGAATCGCTCGCAACGCTATTGCGCGATATGGGAGATACCAGGCCGAACTTTTTCTTTGGCGCACCGCGGGTCTGGGAACAACTGCAACAAGGCATACTCGCCCAGTTTGGCTCCCAGGAGGCGCTGGATGCTGCATTGGCAGCGGATCATGATGCGATAGGATTGCGTGTGCGCACCTTACTCGGGCTGGATGATGCCGGGTTCCTGTTAACTGCCGCTGCCCCCACGCCACCGGCGTTGCTTCGTTGGTACGGTGAATTGGGCTTAGAGGTAATGGAAGGATTTGGCCAGACCGAAATTATGGCGACGGCACTCTGCTCAAGGGGGCACCGAAAGATTGGTTCAATTGGCCCTGTCCTGGACCAGGTCGAAGTGAAAATAACAGATGAGGGGGAAATACTGTTCAAGGCAGATGGGGCGGCCGTAGGTTATTACAAAATGCCTGAAAAGACCGCAGAAACTTTTGTGGACGGCTGGGTCCATACCGGTGATAAAGGCTATATAGACGATGATGGTTTTATCTTTCTGACCGGACGTGTTAAAGACTATTTTAAGACCATCCAGGCAAAATTTGTCGCGCCGGTACCGATCGAAAACAAATTTGCAAAAAATGAATGGACCGAACAGCTCTGTTTACTGGGGCGCGGTTATTCTAAAACCGTGATGGTCTGCGTGCTGTCGGAGGCAGCACAGAACATGGATAAAAGTGATGTCGAAAGGGCTTTGATCGACCAGGCGGTCGATGTCAACAGAAACGTAGATAAACATGCGCGTATCGGTGCGGTGATCATTTCAAAGGAACCGTGGACTATCGAAAATACGATGTTGACCCCGACCCTGAAAATCCGCCGTGATGAAGTCGACGACCGGTTTGGCGAACGCGCACGCGAACTGGCTCATCAAGGAGCAGTTCAGGGGGGGATTCAATTGGAGTGGCTGGGTTTCAGTCACTGAAATGAGACATTCTCTTCGGCACGGGTTGTTAGTGTTCCTTCAATGTGATAACTGCGGATCATTCGATTGCTGCTAGGATCTGTTTGGTTTTCACCTGATCGCCCGCTGAGAAGTTGACGGACTTCACCACGCCGGCTTTGTCGGATATTAGCTGGTGCTCCATTTTCATGGCTTCCAGAATGATGACCGTCTGGCCCTTTTCCACGGTATCGCCTTCACTGACCAGCACCTCTACAATCGTGCCGTCCATTGAGGCTTTGACCTGTCCACTTCCGGCGCCGCCTTTTGCTGATACCGGCACGTGGCTGACATCCTCCAGTCGGCAATTGCCTGAGCCGGTATTGATATAGACTGCTTGATCAACTATGACATAGTCGAGCGTTTTGCGAATTCCATCGGCGATCACAACACACCGTTGATCGTCGGGCAATTGCAGGCTGAATGACACTGACTGTTCATCGGAAATGGCTACAAATTCGTCGCCTTGCTGTTTGATCTCAACCCGGTATTCGCGCTCACCGTCAGACAGTAAATATTGAGTGGGGCAGACGGGGCAGCTGGACCAGCCGGCCAGGGCACTACTGTGCGCATTTTTTTGACCACTTTTTAGCGTGAACAATGCGGCGGCGAAACCCAAGGATGACAATGAGGGTGGTTCAGGATGCAAGCTTATGTCATCCGCAAAATGTTGTTCAATAAATGCGGTTGTGGCTTCTCCCCGGCAAAATACAGGATGGCGCAGAATATTCTGCAGGAAGTGTCTGTTGCAGTTAACACCCAGCAAAACAGTATCTTCAACGGCACTGGCCAACCGTCGGCGAGCCTCTTCACGGTTGCTGCCGGTGCTTATGATTTTGGCCATCATGGGGTCGTAGTGCGGACTGATCCGTTGCCCTTGCACCAGCGCGTGATCTACGCGGATTCCCTCGCGCTGTGGCGAAAGCCAGCGCAGGACCGTGCCGGTCTGTGGTAAATACGCCTGCCGGGGGTCTTCCGCGTAGAGGCGAACCTCGATGGCGTGACCTTCAATTCGGATCTCATTTTGGCTCAGAGGCAGAGGTTCACCGCTGGCAACCTTAAGCTGCCAGGCGACCAGGTCCTGCCCTGTCACCAGTTCCGTGACAGGATGCTCCACCTGCAAGCGCGTGTTCATTTCCAGAAAGTAAAAGTTAGACTCTTTGTCCACCAAAAACTCGACGGTACCAGCACCGCGATAAGCGCAGGCCAAGGCGGCATTGACAGCGGCTTCACCCATACTTTTTCTCAATGGCTCATCGACAAAAGGGGAAGGCGCCTCCTCAACGACTTTCTGGTGTCGGCGCTGAATAGAGCAATCTCGCTCCCCAAGATAGACGGCGTTACCGTGGCTGTCGGCAAAAACCTGAATCTCGATATGGCGCGGTTCCATTACAGCTTTTTCAAGAATCAACTCGCCGGATCCAAAAGCACTCTGTGCCTCGGAACGAGCCGTTTTGAGGCCGGCCTCAAGTTCAGCCCGGCCCCATACCAGGCGCATACCGCGACCACCACCGCCGGCGCTGGCTTTAACCATTAATGGGAAACCAATGTCCTCGGCGGCCTTAATCAGTGTTGCTTCATCCTGTTTGGCACCTTGATAGCCGGGGATGCAGGGTACACCCGCTTCAATCATGGCAATTTTTGCAAGGCGTTTATTGCCCATCAACTCAATGGCATCGGCACCGGGACCGATAAAGGTGATGTCAGCGGCTTCACAGGCACGGGCAAATGTCGCGTTTTCAGAGAGAAAACCGTAGCCGGGATGGATAGCATCGGCCCCGGTTTTTCCGGCAGCCTCAATCAGCTTCTCTACCACCAGGTAAGACTTGCCAACCGGAGAAGCACCAATATGTACGGCCTCATCGGCAAGCTTGACGTGACGCGCATTGGCATCCGCTTCACTGAACACCGCCACCGTTCGGTAGCCCAGCTTGCGGGCTGTTTCTATCACACGGACCGCAATCTCCCCACGGTTCGCAATCAGGATTTTTGAAATGTCAGTCATTTTTTCTGGTCGGCAGGGTGCCCATCAATTTACAAATGATACCCAGCATCATTTCATCAGTTCCGCCGCCGATTGAACCGAGGCGCGTGTCCCGGTAATAGCGCGAAACCAGGTTGTCCCACATAAAACCCATGCCACCCCAGTATTGCAGACAGGCATCGGTCACTTCGCGTGATATTCGACCGGATTTCAGCTTCGCCATGGATGCCTTCAAGCTGACATCCTCACCATTGATGTAGCCTTCCACCGCATCGTAGGTCAGCGCGCGCAGGCACTCCACTTCTGTTTGCAGTTCGGCCAGGCGGAAGTGCACAACCTGGTTATCCAGCACAGGTTTATTAAACGCCTTTCGCTCGCGGGTATAATTGATGGTTTCGTTGATACAGTTCTCCAATCCCTTGATGGCCATGGCGGCGGCGAATAGCCGTTCTTCCTGGAATTGAATCATCTGCATCTTAAAACCACTGCCTTCTTCACCGATGCAGTGGCTTTGTGGCACCCTCACATCGTCGAGGAAAATTTGCGCGGTGTCCGAGGAACGCATGCCGAGTTTGTCGAGGCGCTCTGAAAATGAAATGCCAGGCGTATTGGTGGGGACCACGATCAAAGATTTATTGTGGTGTTTGGAATCATCAGAGATATTGGCCAGCAGACACAAAAAGTCGGCTTGTGTGGCATTGGTAATCCACATCTTGGTGCCATTGATCACATAGTCGTCGCCGTCTTTTCTGGCGCTTGTTTTGATATTAGCCACATCGGAGCCCGCGCCGGGCTCGCTGACTGCAATGGCGGCGACCATATCACCGGCAATCGCGGGAGCCAGGAAATTGCGGCGCAGTTCATCACTGCCAAACTTGGCCAGTGCCGGCGTTGCCATATCTGTTTGCACACCGATAGCCATGGGGAGAGCACCGCAATGGATTGCACCCATCTCTTCGGCAAACACAATGTTATAACTGTAGTCCAGGTCCATACCGCCAAATTCTTCCGGCTTGGTAATGCCCAGCAAACCCAGGTTGCCCATTTTTTTGAACAGTTCGTGGGCCGGGAAAATACCTTCTTTCTCCCATTCATCCACATACGGATTAATTTCCTTCTCAACAAACTTCTTTGACAGTCTGCGTAGTTCATCGTGCTCTTGGGTTAAACGCATGGAATCTCTCCGAATAAATGATTGAATTAGAAATTAGTGAATCAGAACCGGGCAACACCAAAGTGATTGCTGCGCAAAGGCCGTTGGTCTGCCTCCCGGCAGATGTCGAGTGCAAAGGCCAGCACAGGGCGTGTATCGCGCGGGTCGATTAAACCGTCATCCCACAGGCGTGCGGAGCAGGCAATGGCGTTGGAACTGGCGTCCATCATATCCACCACGCCTTGCTCCATCGCTGACAGCGCCGCCTCATCCACTTTGCCGGTTTTTAGCATTTTGGCTTCGCTGACGATGCGCAACACTTTCCCCGCCTGGGCGGAACCCATGACGGCCGTGCGGCTGTTGGGCCAGGAAAAAATAAAACGCGGATCAAAGCCGCGGCCACACATCGCATAGTTACCCGCACCATAGGAGCCACCCACCACGATACTGATTTTTGGCACCTTGGCGTTGGCCACGGCCTGAATCAGCTTGGAACCGTGTTTGATAATGCCGCTACGCTCCGCGTCGGTGCCTACCATGAACCCGGTGGTGTTGTGTAAAAACAGAACAGGTGTATTGCTCTGTTCACATAGCTGAATAAACTGTGCCGCCTTTGTCGCACCATCCACGGTGATCGGACCGTTATTACCGATAACGCCACAGGGATAGCCCTCGATCTCGATATGGCCGCAGACCGTCTGATGATCGTATTCAGGTTTGAAATCCAGAAAATCAGACGCGTCGGCAATGCGGGCTAGAATCTCGCGGACATCGTAGGGTGTTTTTGACTCTACCGGGACAATACCCATTAACTCGGACGCCGGGAATTGCGGCTCAGAATATTCAGGGCGATGACGTTCAGGCAATTGTTGGCGCCAGGGAATTTTCGCCATGATATCCCGCGCAAGACGGATGGCATCGGCGTCGTTTTCTGCCAGGTAATCACTGGTTCCCGGTCCCTCGGAATGCATTTCTGCGCCGCCGATGGCTTCATCAGTGGCCACTTCACCGGTGGCAGCTTTTAGCAAGGGAGGGCCCGCCAGGTACATCGTCGCTTGCTTGCGCACCATAATCACATAGTCGGACAATCCCGGTTGATAGGCGCCACCCGCGGTTGCGCTGCCATGAACAACGGTAATTTGCGGAATGCCTGCGGCCGACATGCGCGCCTGGTTGGCAAAACCACGCCCGCCGGGCGCAAAGACTTCAGCCGCGTAATTCAGATTGGCTCCGCCGCTTTGCGCCAGGGAGACCATGGGCAATTTGTTCTCCAGGGCCAGTTGTTGCAGGCGCAGTTTTTTCTCCAGGCCAATGGGTGTAATGGTGCCGCCTTTAACCGCATAGTTATCGACGATGACCATGCAACGAATACCGGCAACGTATCCGATCCCGGCAATACAACTGCCGCCGGCGCTGGTGCCATCGGTATCGTCATACATCATGTAACCGGCAAGCGAGGAAATTTCCAAAAAGGGTGCACCGGGGTCAAGCAGGGCACTGAGCCTTTCCCGTGGCATCAACATACCGCGTTTGGCATAGCGCTCCTTTTTCGCCTCGGCTGCATCGATGACCGCTTGCTCCAGACAGCGAAACTCATCCAGCGCCGATTGCATCATCGCGCAGTTTGCGGTGTAGTCTTCACCGCTGGTGTCCAATTGTGATTTCAGGGTTGGCATAGTCTTACCCGTCGTTATCTGTTTTGTTTCTTAAAAACTCAGGCACACCTTCGCGGTGAAACCCGTTATAGGTTGTGGAGTTGAACGCATTACCCTCCGGCAACGGCCAGACGGCAGGGGCAGAACCTGCTGCCGAACCACCGTCCACCCGGATGGTTGCTCCATTGATAAAGGCAGCACCGTCACTGAGCAAAAAGCAAATAACGGCACTGACTTCAGATTCTGACGCGAGTCGTTTCAGTGGTACGTGAAAGCGCATTTTTTTGATGGTTGCTTTAAATTCCTCACTGTAGGTAGCCAGACCACTGGAGGCGACCCAGCCAGGTGCGACCGTATTACTGCGCACACCAAATTGCCCCCATTCCCAGGCAGCGGTGCGGGTGAGGTTTTCCATACCGGCACGGGCGGCACCGGAGTGGGCCATGCCGGGCATGCCGTTTAAATTATCGGCCGTAATATTGACAATGGCGCCACCGTCAGCCTGCATGGACTGTTTGAAAACTTCCCGTGACATCAGGAAACCACCGGTCAAATTGGTGTTGACCACTGTCTCAAACCCTTTCTGGTTTATCCGCTCCATGGGTGCAGGAAACTGGCCGCCTGCGTTGTTGACCAGACCGTGGATAACACCGTGTTTTTCCACAATGTCTTTGACGGTCTGCGTCACCGCATCTTCCTCACGGATATCCAGCACAAAACTGTCAACCTTGCCGCCGTCCTCAAGAATTTCCTGACAGACACCGTCCAGCTTTACCTGCTTGCGGCCAATGATGATCACATTGGCACCCAGTGAGGCTAACTCGTGCGCAGTGCAGCGACCAATGCCGCTGCCGCCACCGGTGACAATAATGTTTTTACCTTCAAAACAGGCGGCTTTAAAAACAGATTGATAATTCATGATCAAAAGTCTCTTTGATAAGGTTTACAAAAACATCTCGCGTGCTTCTGCCGGGGAAGCGATGCTGCGACCGGCTTCTTCCGCCACTTTAACCAGTGCACTGATCAGTTCGCCGTTACCCGGCGTACGTTCGCCGTTGGGTAAATAGAAGGTGTCTTCCACTCCGGTGCGCAAATTGCCACCCAGTTCAGCGACCTTTTGGTGAACGGGCCAGATTTCCTGGCGGCCAATGACCGTCGCCTGCCAATGACTGCCGGGCTTCATGTAATTAAGAACAATAGGCAAAAGATCTGGATCGGCCGGCATACCGGAGGCAACACCCATCACTAGGTTGTAGCCCAGGTTGTCAGCCATGCCCACGTCCTGATACATGCCGACGGAGCGCACGATGCCGATATCAAAACATTCAAACTCAGGCCGCGTGCCGGTCTCTTTTAAGACTTGCAGCAGTTCTTCGATTTTCTCCACCGTGTTTTCAAACAACATGGGCGGCCAGGCCCAGGTACCGTTGGATCGGGTTTTGAGGTAATTCAGACTGCCGGCATTACACGCGGCGATTTCCGGCTTGCCGGCACGAATGCAATCGATGGGCCCCTGTTGATCTCGACCCACCGTACCTGTGGTGAAATTCAAGATAACCCCGGGACAAGCCTGCCGAATCGCATCCGCCATGGCTTTGGCAATGTCCGGGTCCCAGCAAAGCAGGTGACCCTTGCCTTCGCCTTGCTGGCGGAAATGAACATGCATGCAACTGGCGCCTGCATCGTAGGCTTGTTTGGCAGAGGCAGCCATTTCAGAGACCGAGACAGGCACCGGGTGCTGTTTCGGATCAGTTAATACGCCGGTTAGGGCACATGTAACAACAACTTTATCTGACATCCGCCCTCTCTCCTAACGTTTAGGTTGCATTCATGATAGCAATAAACCACAATACCAAGCAAGCGCTTGGTTAAAGAGGTGATAATGGAGTACAGCGGGATAGGCGAACTGCTTCGGCAAATGATTGCGGATGGCTTGATCACAGACCCCGCCAGCCCCAAAGGCCGATTGCTGGCCGCGGCAGCCAAGTTATTCCGGGAGAAAGGCTACAGCCGCACCACCGTAAGGACCCTGGCTGCCGAGGTGGGTATTCTCTCCGGCAGCATTTTCCATCATTTTAAAAGCAAAGACGAAATCCTCTTCGGTGTGATGAACGAAGTCGTGGCCGCCATGACGGTCAGTCTGAAAACCGCCCTTTCTTCGGCCATTGACCCCAGAGCCAAAGTGCGGGCACTAATCAGTAATGAACTCATGTTTATCCACGGCAAAACCGGTGATGCGGTAGCTGTACTGGTCTATGAATGGCGTGCCCTGTCCGCGGAAAAGCAGGCCCTTATCCTCAAAGATCGCGAAATCTTCGACAAACTGTGGTTTGAGACCCTGGAGGAGGCGCGGCATACCGGACTCACAGTGGTTGAGTCCGACATCCTCAGGCACCTGATCCACGGCGCCATTGCCTGGAGTCTCTACTGGTATGATGAGGATGGCCAGTTGACCATGGAAGAATTGATTGATCGCACCTTAACCTTGGCAATCAAGGGCTAAATCTTTCATGGGCGCCATTCGAGACACTCACCTCTAATTAAATTTCCTACAAGACTTCGAGCAGTTTGGCTTGGTCAGGCTGCCCTGTGCCAGAGCCGGGTCCAGGGGTTCAGCCGGTGTGCTTCTGTCTTTTCTGTAGGCTATACGCCATAACATGAACCATTATTCATTTTTTGACAAAAGAACTGAATCACAATTCATATCATTATGCAAAAAAAGAATGAACGTTAAGCAAGGTAAGCAACCCTTGGCATTATTGCCGCATAGCTTTACGCTGTCATGTAGCACCTCAGATAGGACGAAACCATGACAAATTCGCTAGCATCACCGCTTAACCTGCCCTGCGGGGTTTCCATTCCTAACAGACTGGCCAAAAGCGCCATGACCGAAGGTTTGGCCGATGCCAATGACAATCCCACTGAAGCGCTGATCAAGCTCTATCGCACCTGGTCAGATGGTGGTGCCGGGCTGCTGATGACCGGAAACGTGATGATTGACCGGCGTTACCTGGAACGTGCCGGCAATGTGGTATTGGAAGATGATCAGGCCATGCCGATGTTGCAACGCTGGGCCAGGGAAGGCACTCGTGGAGGCAACCAGCTATGGATGCAAATCAGTCATCCCGGGCGACAATGCCCGCGAATGGTTAATAGCCAACCACTGGCTCCCTCTGAGGTTCAGCTGAAATTGCTGGGCAACTTCTCCAAACCACGAGTGATGACTGAAGCAGATATCGAAGATGTTATTCAACGATTTACCCGCTCAGCCTTGCTGGCGAAACAGGCGGGATTCACCGGGGTTCAGATTCACTGTGCGCATGGTTACCTGATCAGCCAGTTTCTGTCACCGTTAATAAACCGCCGCGATGACCAGTGGGGAGGATCACTGGAAAACCGGGCGCGGTTGGCACGACGTATCATTCGCTCTGTCAGGGAGGCAGTTGGGCCAGGGTTTCCGGTTTCTGCAAAACTGAATTCCGCAGATTTCCAGAAAGGCGGCTTCAGCTTCGATGACTGCATCACTGTTGCGAAATGGCTGGCTAAAGACGGGCTCGACCTGTTGGAGATTTCCGGCGGCAGCTATGAGCAGGCAAGTATGTTTGACCTGGACACCGCCGAAGTTCGGGAAAGCACCCGCCAACGTGAAGCCTATTTTCTTGAATACGCCAACAAAATCCACGAATCGGCAAAAATTCCGCTGATGATTACCGGTGGGTTTCGCAGTCGGGCAGTAATGGAAAACGCGGTGAATTCCGGTGAGGTGGATCTGATCGGCCTTGCGAGGCCTTTGTGCACGCAACCAGATGCGCCAAAGCAACTGATCAACCAGTCAATCGACACGGTCGACCACTACGAGAACGGGTTGGTTATGGGCCGCGGTTTCTGGGGCAATAACAGCCGTTCAAGCATGGTTAAATCAATTAATGCCTTTGGCCAGCTTGGGTTTTATTATTGGCAGATTATTCGATTATCCAATGGTTTGCCGGTGGAACCCAGGCTGGGTGTATTGAAGGCATTCTCCAGGCATATGCTCAATGATTTCCGGCTTAACCAGCGGCGCAAAAAAGCTGTCAACAAGATGTAGTTGAGTCTTTCGGGGCCAAAGCCGACTACAACAAAGCTACAGCACCAAGAGTAGGCGCCTTTAGGCGAAAACCAGTGCAGTCAAATTAATTCAGTGTTTTTGAGTGTGCACTCGATGATCAGCGTAAAGAAATATGAGGATCCGGCAGTTCTTCGCGCTTGTCCATGACGGCGAAGAATTCTGTCACCTTCCCCGGCTCTCCCTTGACCTCGATGGCACCGCTGTCAATGCCGCTCTGCCAGGTCTCCTCGCCGAGGAAAATCCGGTTACCAAACTTGCGGGTCATGGTCACCATGGCATCGGCTTCAGACGGCAGTTTTTCTGTGATTTCCAGCACGCTGTTGCGCAGCGTGAGCGTGAACTTCTCCCCGGTATCCGTGAAGCTGAAGCCGAGTGTGCTGCGCTTGCCGTCCGCACGTTTCGGATTGATGCTGTAGCGCAGGTTGTCGAGAATGATCGCGGTTTCCGTGGTCTCGATTGAAAATATCTGCTTGAGAACCATGTCCTGCAGGGCGCGGACGGGGATTTTGCCTTCAATCTCAAGTGCGCCGGTCAGGTAGAAGCCGCGCAGACTGCTACTGGTCTGGGCATAGCCGAGTACGCGCAATGCTGCTGCCTTGAGGTAGCGCGCCTGCCAGTCTTCCCTGTTGATACGGATCAGGGGTGTTGTGAGTTCGGCTGCCCATTGCGCATCCCCGGCAAAAAAGGCTTTCTCGGCTTCAGCAAAAACCTTGTCACGTCCGCCCATGATTTCGACCGTGCGACGCGCTTTTTCCAATCTGGGCGTGGGACGTAATTCGGCCGGGTCGCCATTCCACCAACTGATGTAGCCACCATAGACGTTGCGAACACTCACATCGACATTGCCGTAATATTCAACCCCCCATGGCTCAACCTGGACAGTCCCGGGGAGCCTGATCGTCTCCGCGAGTTCATCGGGTGTAAAGCCCATATTGATCAAACGCACCGACTGATCGTTAACATACTGCATGGCGTCACGATAGTTGGTGAGGATCTTGCTGATTTCTCCTTGCCCCGAAACAGTTGGACCATGACTGGGAACCATGTGGTCGGCCTGGTAGCCCCGCATTTTATCCAGGGCGCCTACCCATTTCTCGATGTCCCTTGGACGTGTGCCCCGCAGGGAATGCAACTGCGGGAAAGTCGGCCCCTGGATTTCATCGCCCGTGAAAAGGACTTTCTGATCAGGCATATAAATGCCCATATGGCTGGCAGACTCGCCGCCAGTATGAAAGAAGATAAAGCGGTAACCTGCCAGCGACATCTCCGTTTCACCCTCCAGCGAAATGGACGTATTGGGTGGAATAAACCCACCCGTGCCCCTGACATTAAACCCACAACAGCCGACATGGTATTGCTGTCCCTCGGCATCCCCGGGCAACATCACACCATACATATAGCCTGCGCGCAGCCCCATGATCGGACCGGTCGCCACGTTCTCCTGCACGGTTTCGCGCATCAGGTTTTCACTGGCAATAACCTTGACTTTGCCGCTTGCCGCGTCTTCGCGTGAAATAAATACGGCCGCGCCGTTGGTATGATCAGCATGGTGATGGGTATAGATTACTGCCTCAATAGGCTTGTCAGTCATTTCTTTTAACCGGTCCACGACAACCTGTGCATGCTCGGTCGCAACCGTGGTGTCGATCACGACCAGGCTATTGTCACCTTCAATGATGATGGAATTGCCAAAGCCGTGATTGGGGGTGTTGAAACTCCAGATATTGTAAGGGCCAACCTGAATGGTCTCTTCTTTGAACAATCGGGCGTGCTCGATAAAGTTCTGGGGTGCGGAGAAAGGTACAAAGTATTTTTCCGGGCGAGGTGGTGGCGCATTTTCGGCCATCAGGCTCCCTGAAACCACCGAAATAAGTAAAAGTGCAATGAATGCTTTCCTGATCATCTGAAACTCCGTTTATGTTCAGTAATTGATGTAGTGAATGTGACGTTGTTCCCAAAGCCGTATGTAGTTCTTTACACCGGGTTCACTATTGTTGCGTATTGTCGAAAACCGCGCTTTCAAGATTCTGGAACTCTTCTTCCATGTATTGCGCCAGCGTGTCCAGATCTTCCATGTCCTGGGTGGCAACAATCCCGAAATGCAGTTTGCCTGCGTAACTGAACAGGGTGATATTCATACGCAGACCAGGTGTCAGGGTACTGATTGGGTACATCTGTTCCAGCGTTGCACCTTTCATGTACAGCGGGTATTTTGAACCGGGTACATTGGAAACCAGCGTGTGGCCGTTCGCCGGTAGCTTGTCACTGAGCCCGACCTTATCAATCATCTCACTGAACATTGCCGACAGGACGGTATATTGCTCGACCGAAGAGCCCGGCACACCATCGATCTGGTTCCTGACATTGCGCAGGGTGAAGCCGATTTCACGTAAGCGCACGAATGGATCATCGGTCGGTTCCGCCAGCTTGACCAGAACGATACCAACGCTGTTACCGGCTTTATCGTCACCGTCTTTTCGCAGGCTGACCGGCATCTGGATCGTAATCGGCTGATCGAGAGTAATCCCCTGTTCCTCAAGGTAGCGGTGTAGTCCACCATCAATGCAAGTCAGCGCAACGTGGTTCAGCGTGGAGCGCGTCGCTTTGCATATTCGCTTGACCTTTGCCATCGGCACCCATGAAGTGCCAAGGCCGCGGCCCGGAGAGGCGCTTCCTGTCATTGGTGTTTCCTGGCGCGCGCTAAATGGCAAAGAGACGGCATTGCGGGTGATACCAATGAATTCCAGGTATTGTTGCGCTGTAAGCTTGGCGATGCCGCCGGTCGTGAGTAATTGATCCCAGGCTTGCTTCGTCAGGCTGCCAATCATATTGCCAACAGAAGCACCAAGCTCTTCTTCGTTCGGCCTGTTGCGTCGCGGCAGCGTCCAGATAGGATGCAGTTGCCGGTCTTCAGGTGAATTGCTAAAAGACCTGTTCAGCCAGGAGGTCATCATCATGCCGTCGGCATAGGCATGGTGCAACTTGAGATAAATCGCGAACTTTTTTCCCTTGATCCCATCGATCAGGTGAAACTCCCAGAGCGGTTTTGAACGGTCCATCAACGGTTCATGCAACCGGGTGACGAGTTCCTTTACATCTTTCCAGGCGATTGCTTTTTCCGATTGGTGATAGAACACGTGCTCGTCGATGCAGAAGTTTGAGCAGGGTTTCCAGTGGGGACCCTTCCAGCCAATGAAGTTGATCACCAGGTTAAATGGTTCGGTCGGTTTGTCATGGGTCTTCAGTTCTTCAACCAGTTTGCCGGCAAAATCAGCCGGGCAGTTTGGAGGCTTCTTGAAAAGAAGGAGTCCAGCGACGTGCTTGGGACTGCCTTCCGACTCGGCAATAAAGAAGGCCAGATCAAGTACGGATAATTTCTTCATGATGGTGTTTCGTATTGGTTGTAGTGAAAAAGCACCTTCATCGCTTCTGGGCGCTACGTTTATAGTGTTGCATTCGGTAAGTCCTGGGTGGTGTTCCGGACCAGCGTTTGAAGGCATGGGTAAAATTTCCGGGTTCAGTATAACCGAGGAGTTCGGCAATCTGGTCCAGTCTGAAGTTGGTGTTCAGCAAATAGTCCCTGGCCAGTCCGAATCGAATCTCGTTTACCAGCTTTTGAAAATTGGTGTTTTGCTCAGTCAGATGGCGGCGCAATGTTCGCGAAGACATGTGCATTTTTTCAGCGATGCTGTCGATATCCGGAAAGTAACCCGGCAGTGAAAGGATTGCGTGACGCACATCATCCACCAGGTTGCTTTGCTTGCTGAGCTGGGAAATCAGCAATTCACATTGCCGGATACATAGTTCTCTCGACTCCTTGCTGGTGTCACTGACGGTTCTGTCCAATACATCAACGGGTATCACTATTTCGTTGAATGGGCAGCCAAAGTTAACGGGGCAGTCAAAATGTTTCGCATAACAGGAGGGGGATTCGCCCCCGTAATGAACAAAATTGATCTCGATGACAGGCAAGCTTTCTCGCGCCAGCTCCTGATAAATCAGGTGGATGGCCGAGACTTCCCGATCGGACATCACGTTCAACAAGTCCCCATAATCCATTAACGGTGTCAACCTGTGAGTTGCGGTGTCTCCTTCCTCGATCAACTCGTGTTTAAACCCGGTAAATGACAGGTCGATAAGCCGAAGGCCCAGGTGAATGGCCTGGCGCAGCGTCTTGGCGCTCATCATGGCAAAGCCGAACATCCCGTAGTCGGCAACGTGTATCTCGCTTCCTATCGCAAGCCCCAGGTACCGGTCGTCGCTCAATTCCCGGATGTTCCTGCAAAACCGCAGTAGCTGTTCCAGGTGAATTCGTGAACTGCTGTCCTGCAATGTCGGTTTGCTGATACCGGTGCCTATCAGGCATTGATCCAGGTTCAACAAATGGCTGTCGATATAGCGCAACGGGGCGGCTAGGCTGGATATGGAATGTTGGATCTGGCGATCAGACGACATGGGCAAGGCAAATTCTGGTTATCGGACGGGTATATTAGAGTATCTGTCCGAAATTCACAATTTATCAGCCGGATAAAACATTCTTCATTTTTTCAGCCAGTTATATGATGAACACCTTAATTTCATACCTATGAAGCTTGGAGGAACCCATGTCGCAAGAACGTAAAGTGCTGGTTTATGGAGCTAACGGCTATACCGGCAAACTCATTGCTGAAAGCCTGGCAGATCGAAATATTCCTTTTTACATGGCGGGTCGCAGTCAGGAGAAGCTTGAAAAAGCACTGGAAGTTGTGCAGGAGCGCCACGGTGGTCCGGTCGACGCGGAGATCGTAACCGCAACCAACAATCCTGAAGAGCTGCGGCCATTGTTTGAGCAAGTGGACGTGGTCATCAATGTCTCCGGACCGTTTATGCAAATCGGCTGGCCAATTGTTGAAACGGCACTGGAAATGAACTGCCACTATCTCGATACCACCGGTGAGCAGGATTGGACAAATGCCATCAAGGAGAAGTACGGGCAGGCGTTTGCAGACAAGGGATTATTGCTGAGTCCGGCCTGTTCCTACATGTGGACTGCCGGTGCGCTTGCAGCAGAAGTCGTGCTGGAAAACCCGGAAGTCGACAGCCTCGACATCGTCTACCAGATCGATCATGGCTTGCCGTCTGAGGCATCTACCAAGTCATTTTTACGCATGGTTTGCAATGATGTCTCCCAGTACTACCTGGAATTGAATGAGTTTGTAGCCTGGCCCAACGATCAGGTCGTCCAGGCAGTTGTTCCACACCGTGGTTCCACGCTCAGCGCCCACCCCTGGGGCGGTGCCTGTGAACCGATCTGGTACAAAGACGATCCCCGCGTACGCAATTGCAAAGTGATCACGGCGATTGGTGAGCACATGGTTGCGGGCATCGTGCAGGCTATCCAGGCGTTCAATGCGGCAGCCCCGGGAATGACGCAGGAACAACGTGAAGAGTTTACCAACCAGATGGGTAACCAGATGGACACCGGCGAACCGCCGAAAGACGATGTTGATGTCCAGCGTAGTGTAATTGTCTGTAATGGCCAGGGCCGGCAGGTGACAACCCAGTATGTCATGAACCTCTCCGCCCCCTATTCCTTTACCGGTGAAGTGTGTGCAGAAGGCGCACAGCGGATTCTGAATGGCCAGCTGAAACAAACCGGCTTTCAATCGGCAGCCAAGGCATTTGGCCATCGTGAGTTGATCACCAGGTTCCATGAACTTGGCTACTGCGGCGCTTTGCCGGAAAACGACTAAGCAATAAGGACAAGCCTGATGAAAATGAATGCTTATATCGCCGGAGTGGGAATGACCCATTTTGGCAAGCACATGGACTCTTCCCTGAAGTCGCTGGCCGGTGTTGCCATCAAGGCGGCGCTGGCAGACGCCAGGTTGAGTAACAACGATATTCAAGCCGCCTACATGGGTAATGCAGCCGGCGGAGTGGTCCAGGGCCAGGAGATGATCTCCGGCCAGGTGGCTTTGCGGGAACTTGGTATTGGCAAGATTCCCGTGGTTAACGTGGAAAATGCCTGCGCCACCTCATCAACGGCATTCAACCAGGCCTGTGCGATGGTCACCGCGGGCTTTTACGATGTGATCCTGGTTTGCGGGTTCGAAAAACTGTTTCACGAAGACAAGGCCCGCACCTTTGCGGCATTTGATGGTGCCGTGGACACCGAACGACCCGACGGCATGCTGGGGGCATTACAGGCCCTGGCTGATCTGGCGGGTGAAGAAGTGGATTTTGCCAACGCCGGCAAGACCCGTTCTGTATTTATGGACATCTATTCCCTGATGGCGATTGCCCATATGAAAAATTACGGCACTACGATCGAGCAGTTTGCCGGCGTGACGGCCAAGAACTCATATCATGGGAGCTTCAATCCCCGGGCACAGTTTCAACAGGAAATGACAGTCCAGGAAGTGCTGGACTCCCGTGAAATTATATATCCGCTGACGCTGCCGATGTGTTCACCCATTGGAGACGGAGCTGCGGCGCTGGTGATCGTGAGCGAACGCAAAGCGAAACAGATGGGCTTGAGCAAGCCGGTCCGGGTATTGTCTTCCGCACTGGTTTCGGGTTGGGACGAAGATCCGGACGTTGGAGCCTATGCAGCAGGATTGGCGTACGAAGCTGCCGGAATCGGGCCTGAAGATCTGAGCCTGGTGGAATTGCACGATGCTTCCGCACCCTCCGAGATCGTTGCTTATGAATACCTGGGCTTGTGCCCCAAGGGCGAGGGTGGTCGTTTGATCGATGAGGGTACGACCCGTCTTGGCGGAAAACTTCCGGTCAACGTTTCCGGTGGTCTGCTGCGTAAGGGGCACCCTATCGGAGCCAGCGGCGCTGCACAGATTGTTGAAATCACCGAACAACTACAAGGCCGTCGTGAGGCCAGCCAGGTCGAGAATGCCCGCATCGGGCTGGCTCACAATGGCGGCGGCATGATCGGTCTCGACGCTGCCGCCACCGTTGTTTCGATTCTGGCTCGCGAGGACTGACTGATGACTGATCTGACTATTCTGGCCAACCGAATTGCTGACTGGGTTGCTAAAAACCCCGATCTAGATGTGCTGACCTTTGTCGATATCGATGCTGACGGGAATTTTGTCGAAGAAATTCGTACCTATCAGCAATTATGGGATAACGGTCAACGCCTGGCCGCCTGGCTGAAAGCCCAGGGCATGCAAAAAGGTGATGCTTTCGGCATCGTGATGCAAAACCATCCGGAATTTGTAGACCTGATGGTCGCATCCTCCATCGTCGGAACCATCTTTGTTCCAATAGATTCCCGCACCCGGGGTGACAAGCTCAAATACATGCTGGATTTTGCCGGTTGCAAGGGCGCGGTGGTTGCAGACTACGCAATCGACAGTGTTGGTGCTGTTTGGGCTGATCGGGATGAGAACTGGATATTACCGATGAATGATGCCCAGGGTAAAAACACCGGCGAAACGGTTGCTTCTATTCTGGCTCGTCCAATGCCGTCGCCGTCTTTACCCGTCGACAGCACCGACCCGACTGCTCCGATGCAGATGCTTTACACATCCGGCACCACCGGTGATCCCAAGGCCATCATGTCGGCACACGACCGTTTGAACGCCGTTCCCGTGATCGTCAATGTACTGGGCTTGACCGAAGAGGACCGTCCATATACCGGCCTGTCCCTGACCCATGCCAATGCCCAACTCATCACCCTGGGCAGTACCCTGTTCCTGGGGCTTCGCGGAGTGATCAGTCGCAAATTTACCAAATCCCGTCTCTGGGATATTGCCCGCCAGTATGGTTGCACCTGGTTCAACCTGTTGGGTGGCATGACAACGGCTATTTTTGCCGATCCTGCAAAAGAGAACGACGCGGATAACCCGGTACGAGTTATTCTCAGCGCGGGTATGCCCGCTGCCATATGGGGTGATTTTGAAAACCGCTTCGATGTGAAGCTGGCTGAATTTTACGGTGCTGCAGAAGGTGGTTTGACATTTAATCCTGCCGGAGTGGGTCCTGTCGGAAGTTGCGGTAAAGCGCCGCCGATACTGGAGTTGAGAATCTTCGATGAGGATGGCAACGAGTGTGCCCCCTATGAGGTTGGAGAAATCTGTTTCCGCAATGCCGACGGCAGTGCGCCGGTGGTCGAATATTTCAAAAATCCGCAGGCGTCAAAAGAGAAAACTGCAGGCGGCTGGTTGCGCATGGGCGACATCGGTCATGTCGATGGAGATGGCTGGCTGTATTTTGACTATCGAATAGGCGGTGGTATTCGTCGCAATGGCGACTTTATCAATACGGCATTTGTAGAGAAAGCACTGTCGCAATTGGACAGCATCGATGATGTCTATGTTTATGGGGTGGCAATGCCAGGAATGGCGCCGGGTGAAAAGGAGCCAGTTGCGGCTATCGTGCCCGCTGACCGGGCTTCGCTCGAGGCGGCGGAAGTATTCAGGGCATGCCGGGAAAAACTGGAAGCCAATTTCGTTCCGGAATTTTTGCAGGTCGTCGATGAGATTCCAAAAACCGCGTCGGAAAAACCCCAGGAACGATTCCTGCTGGAAGTATTTGATGTAGCTGCAGACAACGTCTATGCAGCTTCGGACTACAGGTAGAGAACAGCTATGAAAACGGTATTTATAACAGGCGCAGCAGCAGGGATTGGACTCGCAATCGCAAAACATTTTGCCGCTGAAAAATGGTTCGTGGGCCTGTATGACATCAACCAGGAGGCCATTGGGCAACTGCTGCAAACTTCAGAATTCAGTAATGCCTGTGGCGGTTTTTGTGATGTAACGGACCGCGACTCGGTCAGTAGAGCACTGCAAAGTTTTGCTGAACGGACTGAAGGACGCATGGACGTGCTGGTCAATAACGCAGGCGTTCTGGCCTCAGGTCATTTCGAGGCCATTGATCATGACGCCTATGAAAGGATCATCCAGGTCAATGTGCAGGGCCTGACCAATGTGGCTCAGCTTGCATTTGAGTGGTTACAGAAAACCCCGGACTCCACCCTGGTCAACATGTGTTCTGTATCTTCGGTGCACGGGATTCCCCAACTGGCCGTTTACAGCGCCAGCAAATTTTATGTCAACGGCTTGAGCCAGGCGCTGAGCATTGAGTGGGCCGAACACGGCATTCGTGTTTTGACAATCAAACCACCTTTTGTGAAGACAGGCATGGTCGAGAATC
>PVMK01120066.1_pt1 | contig 39062 bp, 34 predicted proteins | sample 1853481 | NCBI WGS metagenome assembly PVMK01 (sample SAMN08533507, study PRJNA380276) | Marine sediment metagenome, whole genome shotgun sequencing project.
ACCACGCCTTCGACGGTCCTGCAGAGTTGGCATACCGCGGTGCCCACGCCGCCCGCGGCCATGTGGATCAGGACGTGGTCTTCCGGCCGAATCCGAAAAACCTCGAAGAGCATGTGGTACGCGGTCAGGTAGTTGACCGGCAGCGCTGCGGCCTCTTCGAACGTCATCCGATCGGGGATGAGCTGTGCTTGCGCGGCGTCCACGCAAACAGTGTCGGCGTGTCCGCCGAAGCGCGTCATCGCCAGGACGCGCTGCCCCTCCTCGACGCCGGTCACGCCTACGCCGATAGCGTCGACGACCCCGGACACCTCATACCCGACGACCATGGGCGGTTTCGGCGCATCCGGATAGAGTCCTTGTCGAGCCATCACCTCGGCGAAATTGAGCCCCGCCGCTCGCACGCGAACCCGAACTTCGTTCTCACCCGGGTCCGGATCAGCGCTTTCCCTTACCTCGAGAACGTCCGAGTCGCCGTGTTTGGGGATCCATACCGCCTTCATCCGCGACCCGTACCGCAAAGTCCGCCGCTGGCCAACTCGAATTCGCCAAGCTGGGTAGCCCCTGCTGCCCGGTAGCCCCAGAACCTTCCCAGGTTCGAATCGCCGCGGAGTTGCGCGGTGCTAGAGGTCATGTCGAGTTGCTCGCGGCGCAGACCGGGCCTTTGAATTGGCTATGCCCCTATCTACCACCAAACGAAGGACGGGGAGGAAAGGTTGACGACCACATTAGTAGTTGGCGCCACAGGCATGACCGGGCGGTGCGTTGTGGAACAATTGCTGGGCAGGAATCACGACGTTCGTGTCATTGTCCGCTCTTCTCACAAACTCTCGTCCGCGGTTTTGAAAAACCCAAAGACAGTCGTCATTGAGGCCGCTGTTCTTGACTTGACTGATCAGGAGATGGCCGAGCATGTGAAGGGTTGCGACGCAGTGGTCTCGTGCCTGGGACATGTCATGAATTTCGGGGGAATGTTTGGAGAACCGAAAAGACTATGTACAGATGCGACGCGTCGTTTGTGTAAGGCAATTGAGGAGAGCAGCCCTACTGAACCCACGAAATTCATTCTAATGAACACTGTGGGTGTAGCGAATCCCGACGTGGACGAGAAGAGAACCTGGTATGAGCGCGGACTTCTTTTCCTGTTGCGACACTTATTGCCGCCGCACCGGGATAATGAAACTGCGGCCGAGTATCTGCAGACGACAGTTGGCAAGCACAATAGGTACTTCGAGTGGTGCAGCGTCCGTCCAGACTCGTTAATTGACGCTGAAGTATCGTCGTACGATATCACCGAATCCCCGGTCACAGGTATCTTCACTGGCCGTCCCACTACCCGAGCGAACGTTGCTCATTTTATGATTGAACTAATCGAGGACGCAGAGCTTTGGAACACGTGGAAGTTCAAGATGCCGGTCATAATGAACTCTGCCGCCCGCGGAACGAAACCTTCCCAGGGACGATTCCAGGGCTGAAAGTGCCCGAATCTCGCGCACGACCTCGAATCCATGGCGTTGGTAAAAAGAGATGTTGCGAACGTTCGACGACTCGAGATACGCGTGTATCCCTTTCGCGTCGACCTTGTCGAGACGGTCCCGTAGCAGGTCCGCCCCGATCCCACGCCCTTGGTGGACCATGTCAACGCCGATATGCGCCCGGCGAGGTTCCGCTCCACTTCTTGAAACGTTTGGCGAAGTGGTACTCGTCATCGAAGCCCACTCGCGCGGCCACCGCGGCCAGAGGCTCCTGGGTAGTGCGAAGCAGGTCGGAGGCGGCGCTCATCTTGAGGTTCATCGCATACTTCATCGGCGGGACTCCGACGGTCTTCCTAAAGAGGCGGATGAAGTACGACCGGTCGAGCCCGATCCCGGCGACGAGCTCCTCGAGCCCGAATGCCTCGTCCACGTGCGACCGCATGAAGTCCAGTGCTTGCTCGACTGCAGGGTGGGCTGCGCTGGACGTGGGCGTGTCCAGCATCAAGTCGTAGAGGAAGCCGGCCATTCTGGCGGAGGCACCTCGTTGCTGATGAGCATCGTTCGACAGAGACTGACGGCTCATTCGCGCAAAGAGCGCGTGGTACCGGTCGCCCAACCGGCGGACCTTTCCTTCGCCGAGAAGCGCTTCGAGGTCGGCGGCGAGCTCCGCGTCATGGTCCGTGTCGAGCTCCAGGAGGGCGACGTACTGCAACAGGTACTCTCCCTCGGGAACCACCATTCGGTGCATCGTCTCCGGGCGCGTGTAAAAGAAATCCCCCGGGCGCACCGCGACCGGCTGGTCTGCCAGCTCGAATGATCCGCGCCCCGCGATCACGTAGTGCGCCTCGTATCCATGGTGCGTGTGGGGCTCGAAAACTCGAAGCGTCCTCGGCAACAAGATGCATGATCTCACACGCATGATGTCAATATTATACATCGATAAGTCAGCTTGGACCATTGTGGCGCCTAGGCCGCATGTCCTACGTTGCGGGTACACTCGGGTCGGGTGCGTCGAAAGGAGCCGGGGCCATGCTGGAAGCTGTCGAATCCTCGCCAATCTCTCCTGGTTCCAAGGTGTTGACTCCGCACGAAGCGCGCATCGAGCGGGGCGAGGCGGTTGGATTGGTCGGCGACGCCGCGCAGTCCAAACGCGCGCGCATCCAAAGAATGCTCGAAGGGTTCCGGGATCAACCGATCCACCTGAACCTCGATCGCGCCCGCCTGCTGACCGAGTCCATGATGGGCACCGAGGGACAGCCCATGGTGCTCCGCTGGGGCAAGGCGCTGGCCCACATCCTCGAGAATCACCCGATCCACATCGAGGACGAAGAGCTTCTCGTGGGCAGCGCCGGATCGGCGGGACGCTACGCCGTCGTCTACTGTGAGCTGGTAGGGCCGGGCCGCTTCTACACGCATCCGCACGAGTTAGCGCCCAGTAAACCGGGTGATCCGATCGTCATCAGCGAGGAAGACGTCGCGGCGCTCAAGGAAGATATCCTTCCTTACTGGGAGCGCAACGCCTACCACGCGGCCACGATGAATGCGCTTCCCGAAGAGACGCGCCGCTTGATGGAACGGATCTTCGTCGTCACGCCCACGGCGGCCGCCCGATCGATGCTGGCCTGGGCTCACGACTACGGGAAGGTACTCGAACGCGGGATCGGTTCGATTCGACGCGAGGCTGGGGAGCGGCTCGAAGCGCTCGACCCGGCCGACACCGCAGCCTACGTCGAGCAGCGCCCGTTTCTCGAGGCGGTTTGCTTGGTGTGTGATGCGATGACCGCGTTCGCGCATCGTTACGCCGAGCTGGCCCGGTCCATGGCCGCCGATGAGCCCGGCCAAGAGCGCCGGCGCGAGTTGCTCGAGATTGCCGACATCTGCGAACGGGTCCCGGAGCATCCGGCGCGCACCTTCCGCGAGGCGGTGCAATCCCAGTGGTTCATCCAGACCGTTTCCCGCCTCGAGCAAGCGATCGGCGGGGTCGTTGGCAATGGCCGCATCGATCAGTACCTCTATCCCTACTATCGCAAGGACGTTGACGAGGGGCGGCTCACCGAAGACGAAGCGCTGGTGTTGCTGGAGTCGATCTGGATCGGCATGGCCCGGAGCACTGATGTCTATGCCAAGCCGGGGCAGCCGTCGCTGACGGATGGGTTTGCCCACTGGGAGGCCACCACGATCGGCGGCCTCACGCCCGACGGCCGAGACGCGACCAACGACCTTTCGTATTTGATTTTGCGTTCGAAGCGTGAGTTCCCACTGCACTATCCCGACCTGGCCGCACGCATCCATTCCCGCACGCCCAATGCCTTTCTCCACGCCGTCGCCGAGACCATCAAGGACGGCTCGGGATTCCCCAAGCTGTTTTGCGACGACGAGATCATCCCTCTGCTGGTTGCAAAAGGTGGCACCATGGAGGAGGCCAACGATTACTGCGTCACGGGGTGCTCCGAAACCAAGATGCTCAACAGAGAGGGCATCGCTACCGGGTGCGCCTGGATCAACCTCGGCGCGATCCTCGAGATGACGCTTCGAGACGGCCGACTGGCTTGCTACGGCGATGGGCTCGTCGGGATCAGCACCGGCGACCCGAGAACCTTCACGACGTTTGATGAGCTCTGGCATGCGTTCACTCTGCAAGTGCAGAACGTCGTCCAACACACGTTCATCCAGCAGCATGTCTCCGACACGCTCAAATCGCGTCACATCGCATCACCGATGTTCTCCATGTTGCACGACCTCTGCATGGCGAGCAGCAAGGACATCCACTCGGGACCGATCGAGGGCGCGCTCTACCTCGGCTTCTTCGATGTGATTGGCTTCGGTACTGTCATCGATTCGCTGGCCGCCATCCGCACCCTCGTCTTCGAAGAGGGCAAGCTAACGATGCCTGAGCTCCTCGACGCGCTCGACCGCGATTTCACCGGGCACGAGGATATTCGACAGCTGTGCTTGAACGCCCCCAAGTACGGCAACAACGAGTCGAGTGTCGATCGACTCGGCCGCGACATCGAGGAGTGCTTCACTCGGTTGGCCCGGCACCACACGACAGCGTTCGGTGGCGAGCTCGATCTGCGCTACGTATCTGTCACCTCGCACATTCCCCTCGGAGCTGTCGTCGGCGCAACTCCGGACGGTCGCAAGGCGAGGGAGCCGCTTTCGGAGAGCATCAGCCCCTCACAGGGCCGGGACGTGAAAGGACCGACCGCGACGCTCGCGTCGATCAGCAGCACTAAGTGTGCGCAGTACAAAGAACGCGCGGCCCGGCTTTTGAACATGAAGCTCTCGCCCGCATCTTTGGTGGGCGAAGCCGGAACCCGGAAGCTGATGGGGCTGATCCGCAGCGCTTGCGACATGAGGATGTGGCACATCCAGTTCAACATCATCAATCGGGACACACTTCTGGCCGCGCAGCACGACCCCGAGAAATATCGGAACCTGTTGGTCCGGGTGGCGGGTTACAGCGCGTACTTCGTCGACCTCACGCCGGCCCTGCAGAACGAGATCATCCGCAGAACGGAGCACGAATTTTAGCGGGACAACATGACCCAAAACAACGAAAGCAATGGCGCACCCAAGGGATTGGTGTTCAACATCCAGAAGTTTTCGCTTCATGACGGCCCAGGCATCCGGACCATCGTCTTTTTGAAGGGGTGCCCGCTTGCCTGCATCTGGTGCTCCAATCCCGAAGGCCAATCTACTGCGCCCGAGCTCATCTACACCTCCGACCGTTGCATCGGCGTAGAGGACTGCGACCGATGTGTCGCCGTGTGCCTGGAGCAGGCCCTCACCAAGGACGATGAAGGCAAGATTTGCGTCGACCGCAGCATCTGCGATGGCTGTGGCGACTGTGCGTCCGTGTGCCCATCGCGGGCACTGGAGGAGTCCGGCGAGTGGGTAGGCGTGGACGATGTGTTGCGGATCGTCGAAGAAGACGACGCCTTCTACGCCAGGTCAGGCGGAGGGCTCACCGTCAGCGGTGGCGAGCCCCTGGCGCAGGGTGCATTCGTTCGAGCTCTTCTCAGCGCCGCGAGAGACCGCGGCATTGATACCGCGATCGAGACCTCTGGGCTGTGCAATTGGAAGACGATGAAGGCCGTGGCACCTCTGACCGACCGGATCTTCTTCGACATCAAGTGTCTTTGTCCTGAGAAGCACGAGCAGGTGACAGGGGTCTCGAACCGAAAGATCCTACAGAACTTCCGAAGGCTCCGTGCCGAGTTTCCTCAGGTCGACGTCGTCGTTCGTACCCCGGTCATCCCGGGCGTCAACGACTCCGAAGACGACATCCGGGCCGTTGTCGAGTTCGTCAACGATGCCGGCGGCGCCTCTGCCTACGAGCTCCTCCCGTACCACGGATTTGGAGAAGCCAAGTACACCAAGCTTGGAAAGCACTATCCCTTGAGCCACCTCGGGCCGCCGTCCGACGAGCGCGTGACAGCGCTGCAAAGAATCGCCGCCGGGCTCCCACTTCAGTTGCAGCTAACTACGGAGACGGCCTGAAAGGTTTGGGCGGGCACGGGGAGGAATCCTCGGAAGGGTTGATCGACCTCACCGATACGCCTCGGGCAATTGGGCATCTGCCTCGCCGTGCTCGAGCGCGTGGACAGCCCTGGTTTCATCGAACCAAATGTACGCATCAAACTGGATGGGCAGCACTGCTTGAAAATAGTGGCTCTGCAGCTCTGTCTCCGGCCGGTAGATGACGCCGATCGCCCGCTCCAAACGCGGTGACATCAGCTCTTCACGGACCGCCTCGCGCGCCGGAAATCGTAAGGAGAGCAGAAACGCTGGCACATCGGCATCATGGCAGAGCCGCTCGTAACTCGCGGGGTGCGATGGCCGCACTTTCTTGATGTGCATGGGACCGTCCCAATCGGTCGCTGCCGCAACCGTCCCCGTATGGGTGCCAAACCCGATGGCAAATGCAGCGTCACCGAGCTCCTGACGGCAAAGCTGCCCGATGTTGTGCTCACCGCGTGCGGCACCCATTTCGGTCGCCCGCGCGTCGCCGACATGCGAGTTGTGCGCCCAAACCACCGCTTTGGCATCTGGACCGCGAAAGTCCAAGATGCGCTGCAACGTGTCGAACATGTGCTGATCGCGAAGGTTCCATGACGCCGGGCCCCCGTAGTACATGACCCGATAGTATTGCTCCGCCGCCGCGACTAGGTGAGCGTTGGACGTTGCGTCGAAGAATCGATCGCCGTCTGCTACCGTGTAGTCGAGTTGTTGTTGTAAGAGGTCGCGAAGAACCGCCACTACTGGCTGCTCGCACCTCGCGTAACCTTCGCTGATGGCGACCCGCCCATAAAGAGCCGGGTTGCGTTCCCAAGGGGTAAGGCACGCGTAGCGTTCGCGCGCAATTGCCGACGCATCTGGGTCCACATCATCCAGATACCGCAGAACCGCATCGCGCGATTTGTATAGGCTGTAGAGATCGAGGCCGTGAAAGCCGACACGCCGCTCGGGATCGTCTACGACTTCGTTGTGCGACTTCAACCACTCGATGAGCTTCACAACCTCCTGGTTACGCCACATCCAGGTAGGGAAGCGCGTGAATGTAGCGGCCTCGCTTGGAGGAAAATCGAGGGCCCTGACGTAGTGGTCCACCCGCGCGGCATCTGGCCAGTCGCCCTCGATGGCAACGATATTGAAACCACGCCGCAGGACGAGCTCGGTCGTGATGCGCATCCGCATTTCGTAGAATTCCGACGTTCCATGCGTTGCCTCGCCAAGAAGCACGACCCGCGCGTCGCCGATCTGTTCCAGGAGGGAACCGAGATCGACTTCGCCGATATCGGAAATCGGATGACACGTTTCACGAATCAAGTGGGCGATTGGGGGTTCGGGGGTTGGAATGCGTCTTGCGCTCGGAACTTCGGGGGTTTCCGGCCATCCCGCTGCGCCGATGAGAGGAACGAAACGAACCCCTCCCAAATCTTCGGTGCGCGTGCTGCCATCGGCCTGCTTAGTCACGCGAAGGAGGCGCTGATCCCGCAAATCAGGGCCTACGGGAATCACCAAGCGTCCGCCAGGGGCAAGCTGCTCGATGAGAACGCGGGGAACTTCGGGCCCGCCGGCCGAGACGAGAATGGCGTTGAACGGCGCGTGCTCGGGCCAGCCGAGCGTGCCGTCTCCACACAAGACATCGACGTTGCTGTATCCGAGCTCCCGGAGCCGTTTTTCGGCCTCGTCAGCAAGGAGGCGATGGCGCTCTATCGTGTGGACTTCCTGCGCAATCTCGCCGAGGACGGCCGCGGCATATCCCGACCCGGTGCCAATCTCCAACACTCGGTCATCCGCGTTTAGCTGTAGCGCCTCGGCCATCGCTGCAACGATGAAGGGCTGCGAAATCGTCTGTCCCTCTTCGATGGGGAGCGGCGTATCGTCGTACGCAAACTCGGCGAGATCGTCGGGCAGAAACACCTCGCGTCGTACGGTCCGCAACGCCTGGAGAACCGCAGGATTCCGGACTCCCCTGGCCCGGATGTGCCTTTCCACCATACGTTCTCGTTTTTCTTCAATATCCATATGCATCACTCGTTCAGGGTCCAGGATCGCTTCGTACTCGTCCCACGGCCTCCGTCGACCCGAGCGCCTGGAGTCGCGCGAGCTCGTCCTTCGGACCTTCGATGATCAGCACTGTGTCACGGTCGAGTGGCACCTGCGGATCGGGGGCGTAAACGTGAACCGAACCATCTGCTGCGTGACGGCGCATGCCGACGACCAGTAGTCCGTATCGACCCCGGAGCTCGAGCTCTTGCAGCGCCTTCCCGACGAATGCCGGCGGCACCTCGATCGCCTCCACACCGTGGCCCTCTGGAAGCTGCACGTAGTCACGCCTGTCGGCGGTGCCCTCTGCGCTGTCCACGAACATCAGTCCGAGATCGGGCGTATCTAGAAGCTCCCTATTGTAAAGATCGAAAATATCTCCGCGCCGCGACGGAACTAACCTTCCCAGGTTCGAATTGGGTCAACCGAAGGGGACGGAGTCGAAACCTTCCCAGGGACGATTCCAGGACTGAAATTGGCCAAGAACCTGCTCGATGATCTCGCGGCGTCGGTCGCGGTGGCGGAGGGAGAGGCGCCCTTGCCGTATCCTCGCGGCACGCTTCTTCAGCTGGTCCCGTTCGAGGCGATGGTGAAACGAGAAGTCGGCTTTTCCGAAGAGACCAACGACTGGGAGTTTTTTGCCCTCCTACCTACCGACGAGGGGACCGAGATCGCCACCCATGGCAACGACGCCGTGAATTTCCTCGGCGACAACTGTTTCGAGTGTCACAGCGCGGCCGCGAACAACGACTTCGTCTGCGAAACCGACAATGGCTGCTTCTCGCTTCCCACCCCTGCCGACGTGATCATCACCTTGCAGGAAGCCGACCCGCGCTGTGAGTAGCTCCCTTCGTCTCGGCTAGTCGCCGTTGGTATCGCTAGGGGGTGAGGGAACTGCGCTTCGGCGGGCAGCGGCACGGATGCCGCCCCGAGTGTAGCGGCCCATCAAGGAGTGCCACTCCATGATGACGCTGCCGCCCGTGTCGTTGTGTCGCGATTCAAAGGCAGCGATGAGATCGAGGCACGCGTGGTCGATGAAATCGAGCTCGTCGACATGCATATGAAGCTCAGTACCGGGAGGGATCTCTTCCAGGGCCGCAGCGAGCCGGGGGAGCGCGACAAACGTCGCCGCGCCGTGCAGATGCAGCTCGATGCGTTCCCCCACGTCGACGCGCTCGATGTCGAGGTGCGCCAAAGAGTAGACCAACCTGAGCGTCGAAAGCACGAGCCCGATGATGATGCCCGTCAGGAGGTCGATGGCCACGATGCCGATGACGGTTGCCGCGTAAATCCCGAAGACGGGCCAGCCGTACTCGAGGAGCTTCCTCGGGGCAGAAACCTGGAGGAGGCGGACGCCGACGTAGATCAGGATTGCGGCTAAAGCCGACTCTGGCACGAAAGCGAGGAGTCCTGGAACGAGCGCGGCAAACAAGAGGATCCACATCGCCTGCAAAACGGAGGAGGATCCCGTTTGCGCGCCTGCCTCGACGTTGGCCGTGCTGCGGCTGATGACACCCGTAATCGGGAGCGCTCCCAAAGCGCCGCATGCAAGGTTCCCGATGCCCTGCGCTGCGAGCTCGCGGTCGTAGTTGGTACGCTCGCCCGGGTGCATACCGGAGACGGCGGTAGCGCAGAGCAACGTCTCGGCGCTGGCGACGAAAGCGAGGGCCGCGCCAGACATCAAGATGTCGGGCTCGAGGAACTTTGAAAGTGTGTTGGCGGTCGGCAAGGTGATGTACGCGAAGAGCGAGTCTTGGACGACGACGTAGTCGATCGGCAGCCGAAGCATCGCGGCGGCGATCGATGCAACGAGGACGCCTGCAAGTGCGCCAGGAATAAAACGCACTCTCGAAGGACGGAGTCGATCCCAGATCACGATTGTGAGTAGCGTGGCCACCCCGATCGACGCGGCGACGTAATGATAGTGTTCACCCCCAGTCGTGAACGCCTTCAGCACGCCAGCGGGGATCTTGTAGATGTTGTAGAGGATACTGCCTTCGACGTCGTCGTCGATCATCACGTGGAATTGCTTGACCACGATGATGATCCCAATCCCGGCCAACATCCCGCGGATGACTGCCGGGGAGACCGCGCGAAAATAGGTTCCGAGCCGGAGAAAGCCCGCGGCCGCCTGCAGCAGGCCCGCGAACATGACGATGACGGCGATGCTGGTGATGCCATAGGGGTCCTCCTCGCTGCGATAGGTGCCGACCCATTGGAGCACGAGAACGATCAAACCCGCCGACGGCCCCGAAATCTGAAGGGGCGCACCGCCGAGGAAGCCCACGGTGATGCCGCCCACCACTGCGGTGATCAACCCGAGCATGGCCGGCATTCCCGACGCGCGCGCAATGCCCATAGACAGCGGGAGCGCGATCAGGAAGACCACAACCGAGGGCGGCACGTCTTTCACGATCGCCCTCAGCCTGTCGTTCAGCGCAGCGATCCCCGGCTCCTTCGATCTGCAGGCGGTTGCAAGGGGGTCATATAGCACGGGAGGTGGCGCCGTTGATCGGCGCTTTTTGGACACGCAGAAGGCGGAGGGCACCCCGCGACGAGAGAGTCGAACGGAACCTTCCCAGGGACGACGTTGGAATCAAAATAGGGTAAAAACCCTCGTGAAAAACAACCGGCCGTACGGCCGCCGCACTCTTTATGCGCGCGTCCACTCCCGCCGAACGCCCCCTCGTGTCCTGAGGAGCGCGGTTAGAAGTAGAGCTGGATGCTGGGGCCGAGCGTCTGGATCCGGCGCGTGAAGAACTGTCCATTCGGAGAATGGCCGTTGTAGTACTTGATGAGAAAATCGATCCGGTAACTCGATTCTCCGACCGGATCGAGTGTCACGCCGGCGACGAGGGAGGCATCGGGCTGCCAATTGCTTTGCTGCCAGAACCCCACGTCGAGTGCCAACAAGATCTCGAGCCGGTGCTTCGTGGAGGTGGTGAAAGGACGAAACTCGAGACCGCCTTCGAGCGACCAGCGATCCAGGCTCGAGGGCTCGCGCCGCACCATGACCCCTGCTCCCGCGTATGCGCGCAGCCATTCGAACGGATCATACGAGAGCAAAACACTGAGCTCTTCAAACGAAAGGTTGAGGCGCTCGACTTCGTTGTTCAAAAGGAACTCATCGCCGAGGTGTGAGCTTTGATGGATGATCCGAGTCAAGATGGAGAACGAATCGAACGCGTAGGTAAACGTGATTCCGCCGAGATAGTCGGCGTTCACCAAGTCGTTCGACGGCGCGCCAAAGTCGAAGATCGAGAACACGCCGCCCTGAATGCCGATTTCCCAGCTGCCTCGCCCGGGTCGGTTTTGCTGAACGATTGCGATTGACGCCCCCGCGTCGACCGTGCCGATGTGGGTGAAGTCTGCGTCGTCGAAGTGGTACAGGTAACCAAGCGCAACTCGAGGCCACCTAAGGTCTGCAGCAAGTGGCGCGAAGAGGGACTCGCGCGGAAACACCCGAAGCGTCGGTTCTTCTACTGACTGCGCCCACGCCCACGACGAGCAGAGCGCCGATGTGACCAGCGCACCCACGAACGCGATGAGGCGGAGCTTCCATCGGGGGCCATTCATGGTCTCGGTCATCGGCTCGGTCACCTGAAAACCAACCTTCCCAGGTTCGACCCAGAGCTCAACCTCGGAAGGCTTGTGAATACGGCGCTCGAGATTGTGTGTGACCATACCAAACATGTGAGCAGTTGTTCCGCGCAGAGTCGGCCCCTTGGGCCAGGTTCCGCCGGAACGGTGGGCTTCGGGATTGCAGCGCACGAACGGCTCATAGTACCGTTGCTGCATGACCTCGACATCCGAATACGCGGCGGCTGACTCTTATCGGATTCCGAAGGATGAGGTCCGCGTTGAGATCGCGCTTCAAGGTGGCGAGCCTGAGGAGGTCTCGGTGTTCCTCAGCCCGCGTGCGGCGTTCCACCCTGGGCGCGAGCGGCCAAGCGAACTGTTGTCGGGCGACGAGCTCTTTCTCACCGTCAAGTCCAGCGACGGCGCGGTTCGCTTCATCAACAAGGATGCGATCGTGTGGATGAGCGTGGCGCCCGAGCTCGAGATCGGTGGCCCTGGCAGCTTCCAGGCCGAGCTCGCAAAGGGGCGGTGTCGCCCGATTGACGTACAGTTGGACGACGGGCGCCTCTTCGTTGGCGAGGTGGCCATCATGCTGCCGGAGGGGAACTGCCGCGTGGGCGACTTCTTGAACTCCGCGGCGCGATTCTTCGAGGTGCGAAACGAGCGCGCGGTGCATTTCGTCAACCGTGACCATGTTGTCATGGTCAAGCTCACGGAGTGACAACATCGACCGTGAAGGCTCACTGACGACCGCGTCGATTGCCGACTTCTTGCGAGGGGCTCCGCTCTTCCGCGACTGTGCACCCGACGTGGCCGACAAGGTGGCGCCGCACGTCGAAACGGCGCACGCCTCGGCCGGTGCTCATCTGGTGAGCGCGGGATCGACGGACGACAGCATCGGAGTGCTGATGCGAGGGCGCGCGTCGGCGAGCTTCGTGGATTTGCGCACAGGGGCCCGCACACAGCTTTACAGCATCGAGACAGGGGACCACTTCGGCGAGGTCGGTGCACTGCTAGGCGAATCTCAACCCCACGATGTCGTCGCCGAAGAGTCGTGCGTCGTGCTCGTGTTGCGGCGACAGGCCATAGACCAGCTTTCCGCCAAAGTTCCAGCGTTCTCCCAAGCGCTCGCGGCTTCGTTGGCGGATAGGCTTCGCCGCAGCACGAGTCGCCCGCCACCTGCGCCGTCGCCAGGCGTCGCGAACGCGGACCGGTCGACCCTGCAGCGATCGGGTGCGGCCATCCCGTTCGTCCGGGTGTCTTCGTACGATCTCATCGATGCGGTCATCGAGATGGTGCCGGCTCAGCTCATCGAGCAACATCGCATGATACCACTCGAGCTGCGCGACCAGGTGCTGACCATCGGCATGGTCGACCCCTTCAACGATGTCGCGCTTCGTGCAGTGCAACGTGTCCTTACGCACGCACAACCCAACGTGGTGGCAATCTCACAAGACGACTTCAACTCGACCAAACGCCGCCTGAAGATTCACACCCCCACGGCGCAAGGCAGGCGTGAGCAGCGGATAGACCCGAACCTGGTCGCGTTCGAGGACGCGGAGTCGAAGCGCGAGTCGGAGCGTGCGTTGCAGCAAGCGGGTGAGCACGTCGTGACGCTGGCGGCGCAAGTTGTTGCGGCTGCGCTCGAGCGCGGCGCCAGCGACATTCATCTCGAGCCCATCCCGCGGAGCATTCGCATTCGCTTCCGCGTCAACGGGACCTTGAGCGAGTGGGAGCAGTCGGTGCAGCCACAACTCGCCAGGGCACTGGTGGCGCGCTTCAAGGTTCTGGCTGGCCTCGACATCGCAGAAAAGCGAAGGCCGCAGGACGGTCGCATCAGCGTTCGCGTGGGCCGGCGCCGCGTCGATCTTCGAGTGTCGACCCTGCCTTCGAGCGAGGGCGAAAAAATCGCGATGCGAATCCTCGAGGCGTCCACGATGTTGCGTGCCCTCGACCAGATCTTCGTCGAGCAACGCACGCTCTCTGCCATCCGGGAGACGCTCCAACGGCCGTACGGAGCCATCGTCGTGGCGGGTCCGACCGGCTCGGGCAAAACGTCAACTTTGTACGCCGCGCTTCACGAACGGCAGACCGTGCGTCCCGATACCAACATCATCACCGTCGAAGACCCCATCGAATACCGGCTCGACGAGATCACGCAGGTTCAGGTCAACCACAGCATTGGGCTCGGGTTCGCCGAGGTGTTGAGGTCGATGTTGCGCCAGGACCCCGATGTCTTGATGGTGGGCGAGGTGCGCGATGCGGAGACCGCACAGCTGGCGCTCGAATCGGCCATGACGGGGCACTTGGTGCTGACGTCGATCCACGCCAGCAATGCCGCAGCGGCGATCCAACGCTTCGAGAACCTGGGCTGTGATACGGCGATTATTGCGCAGTCGATTGCGCTCGTGTTGGTGCAGCGGCTTGTTCGACGGCTGTGTCCGCGGTGTACCGTCTTGGCGCCCGTGCCCCAGCTCATGCGCGAGTCGTTGGTTGCGCGCGGCCTCTACCCGTCGGGGGCGTCGACTCCGCTCCCGCGCGCCGCCGGATGCGAGGCTTGCGACGACACGGGATTTCTCGGGAGGGTTGCCGTCGTCGAATCGCTCCAGCTGACCGACCCGCTGCGTTCGATGTTGATGGCCAATCGACCGCTCGACGAACTGATGACTTTCGCCGAGGAGCGGGACGCGTTGGTGCAGTTCCCGCGTTACGCATCCTTCTTGATGGAGCAGCAACTCATCGGCCCGGCGGAGTCGCTGCTCGCGGTGGCTACGTAGCTGGTAGTCAACGAGACCTTCCCATGGACGATCTCAACGAAACCTTCCCAGGGACGAGTTCGGCGCCCCCGGGATTGACATTGCCCGTGGGTGCAGCGAGTCTCCCACTCCGGCATCATCGAACCTGATCGTCGAGCCATGGAGAGTACCGTAGACGAAGCCACCGCCGCGACTGGACGCCGACAACTGAGGCGCCTGGAGACGTTTCTAGATGTCGCTTACGCGGTGCTCTTCGTCGATTTCATCATGTACCTCCCGCAAACGGAGGACATGGCCTGGACCGAGCTCCCCTTCGGGTTGGTGTCGCTCCTCATCGACAATTCGCTCGACCTGATGAGGCTCGTCATCGCCGTGGGCTTGACGCTGATCTCCTGGAACCTGACACACAAGCTCTTGGGGCCGCTCGGACGAACGGATGCGAAGCACACGCTACTGACACTGCTGCAATTGATCTTCGTTTGTTTGTTCTTGTTTTTCGCGGTTGCGGACCCAGCACTGGAGAGCGTTTCTTCGCCCGCCGCTCAGAGCCTCTGCCTCGCACTGTCAGGTTTTATCGGCATCGCAGCCTGGTCCTACGCCCGTAACAAAGGCCTCACTCGCGCCGATCTGAGCGAGCAGGAAAAGAACGAGGTCCTCAGGAACGCGATCATCGAGCCGGTCACGGCGTTGCTGAACACCGGCTTCGCCTTCGTCGGCCCCGGCGCGTGGACGGCGGGCTGGTTCGTGATTCCCGCAATCTTGCTCGGCGCGCGGCGGCGTGTGGACCGCAGGAAGCAGCGCGCAACCGCCGCCGGCTCGTGAAGCACTTGTCCCCCTGAGACAAAAACCCTTCATTCATTCGAACGAAACCTTCCCAGGGACGACTTCAGGACCGCCATCGTCGTCTTGGTGGGGTTGGGCGTCAGGATCGCCCGCCAAGCGTGAGGCTTGCAATCGACACGCTGTGTGTCAAAAGGCCCTTTCTGGCGCGCTTTTCGACCATCGCTGACTGTTCGGCACCTCCGTCCTCCATATGACGACGGAAGCGACAGCTCGTGCCGCTCGTGAAGTGCTGGAAGAGCAGGGCACGCTAGGCAAAGACACCGTAGCGGCCCGGGTCGACGGCAAGGTCTACGATCTGCACACCCCCATCCCGCAGAGCGCCTCCGAGGTGAAGCCGATCGGTGCCCACGACCCGGACGCGCTGGCGATCATCCGGCACTCGAGCGCCCACGTGATGGCGGACGCCGTCCAGCGTCTGTTCCCCGGCACCAAGGTGGCCTTCGGCCCGGCCACCGACAACGGCTTCTATTACGATTACGCGCGCCCGAGCGGCACGTTCTCCGAAGACGACCTTCGCGCCATCGAAGCCAAGATGGAGGAGATCGTCGCAGCTGACAGCCCGTTCCGCCGCGAAGTCGTGAGCCGCGACGAGGCCCGCACCGTGCTGCAAGCGCTCGACGAGGACTTCAAGCTCGAACACCTCGAGCGCCTCGAAGATCCCATCTCCCTTTATCGACACGGCGCATGGGTCGACCTGTGCGAAGGCCCGCACGTTCCATCGACGGGCTTCCTGAAGGCGGTGAAGCTCACCAGTGTGGCGGGTGCGTACTGGCGCGGCGACGAACGTAACCCGATGCTTCAGCGCATCTACGGCACCGCGTTCCCGTCACCGAAAGCACTTCGCGTGCACCTCAAGCAGCTCGAGGAAGCCAAGAAGCGCGACCACCGCAAGCTCGGCAAGGAGCTCAAGCTGTTCGCGTTTCATCCGCAGGCCCCCGCGTCTCCGTTCTTCCTGCCGCGCGGCTCCACCATCTACAACCTTCTCGAAGGCTATGTCCGCTCGCTCTACGCCCGGTATGGCTACGAAGAGGTGATCACCCCGCAGATTTTCGACAACGAGCTTTTCCACACTTCGGGGCACCTGCCGTCGTACGCCGAGAACATGTACATGGCGGCCACGTCGGAAAACCTCGAAAAGCTTCGGCGCAGGGTCGAAGAAAAGCCACCGACAAGCGACGAGGAGTGGGCCGAGGCGTTCGACGAGTCGCTTCGCTTTGGTGTGAAGCCCATGAACTGCCCGAGCCACTGCTTGATGTACGCGATGACCAAGCGGAGCTACCGCGACCTTCCGATGCGCATGGCCGACTTCGGACGCCTCCATCGCTTCGAGCGAAGCGGCGTGGTGCAGGGGCTCACGCGGGTCCGAACGTTCGCACAGGACGACGCCCACATCTTCTGCACGCTCGATCAAGTGCAGGACGAGATCAAAAGCTTCCTCGACCTCGTCTACGACGCGTACCGGGATTTCGGTTTCACCGATGTTCGGACCGTCATCGCGACGCGGCCCGAAAAGCGTCTCGGCGCCGACGAGGTGTGGGACCAATCCGAGAGGGCGCTCGAAGAAGCCGTCAAGGCCAAGGAGCTGCCGTACGAAATCGCCGAGGGCGAGGGCGCCTTCTACGGTCCGAAGATCGAGTTCCATCTCAAGGACGCGATCGGACGTCCCTGGCAGCTCGGCACCATCCAGGCGGACTTCAATCTACCGGAGCGCTTCGACCTGACCTACGTTGGCGAGGACAACACGGCGCATCGGCCCGTCATGCTGCACAGGGCGATTTTGGGCTCTATTGAGCGGTTTTTCGGTGTGCTCACCGAGCATGTGGGTGGCTCGTTCCCCGTCTGGCTTGCGCCCGAGCAGATCGCTCTGTTGACGGTGAGCGAGAAGTTCAACGAGTATGCCCAGAACGTGCAGCAACAGCTCAAGGACCGAGGCTTCCGGGTCACCACCGATCTGAGCAGCGACAAGCTGGGTGCAAAGATTCGCCAAGCGCGCCTGATGCGGATTCCGTATCTCGGTGTGATTGGTCAAAAAGAAGTAGAGGGGCAGGGCTTGGCCCTCCGTTCACGAGACGAAAACAAGGACCTCGGGTTCATTCCGTTGTCCGACGTCTTCGACCGTCTCGCGCGCGAGAACCAACCGCCTTCCGCTATGGATTCAACAATAGGAGATAGTTATCGCTAGACCGCGCTTTGGATCGCGCGATCGGCCGCGGGATTTTGGTCCGCGCGTCAACGATCGCATTCGAGTGCCCGAGATCCGTGTAATCGGAGCCGAGGGTGAAATGCTGGGCGTCTTGAACACCGACGAAGCTCGTCGGATGGCTCGAGGTCTCGATCTCGACCTGGTCGAGGTGAACCCGAAAGCCATGCCGCCCGTGTGCAAGATCATGGACTTCGGCAAGTTCAAGTACGAAGAAAAGAAGAGGCAGTCTGACGCCCGCAAGCGGCAGACGCAGATCGCGCTCAAGGAGATCAAGCTCCGCCCTAAGACCGACGATCACGACCTCGACTTCAAGACCAAACACGTGCGCCGCTTCCTCGAAGAGGGCAACAAGGTGAAGCTCACCGTCCGCTTCCGTGGCCGCGAAATCACTCACCCGGAAACAGCACAACGCCAAATCGACCACATCGTCGAGGCGGTAGCCGACCTCGCCACGGTAGAAACCACGGCCCGCCTAGAAGGCCGGACCATGACCGCCATCCTGGCCCCCCGAGTCAAAGTCCAAACCGTCCGACAACCCTCAACCGAGTAAAAAGAGAAAAAGGGGTCAAATCCCTTTTCAAATGGGTTCAGGCAGCGGCGGTGGCAGCGCCAGTGTCGGTGTATAGTACCGCTCGTGTTTACGCTCGACGATCAGTTCGGACACACGCATCGGCGGGGTGACGTCTTTGGGGACGGTCCGGTCGTGATCCTCGCTGGCGCCCAGCGGAAGGCGCCTGATGCGATGCAGGCATGGGAGCACGCCTTGCGTGGGCGAGTTCCGCAAGGGACTCGTATCGTTGGCCTCAGTGACCTCAAGCGCCTTCCATTTTTCGTACCGAAGGGCATGGTCACAAAGGGATTGGCCGAGCAGCTTCCAAACGTTCCGGTCCTTTGCGACTGGAAGGGCAGGGTGTATTCAGACTTGGGCTTCCCAGCAGGCGCAACGATTTCGGTAGGGGTGTTCGGGGCCGCTGGGGAGCGGCTGGGAATCATCGCCGGAGAGCACACCGAAGCACGCCTAGCCGAGGTCGTGCAGCTACTCTCCCGCTGACCGCACAAACTCCGGTGTGTCGCCCATGGGCCTTCCTGGCACCGCCGCCCGCACCATGGCACTAATCCGCCATGAGGTCGTCGTGACACGCGGTACTGCGCTTTGCCTTAGCTTCGGGATCCTCCTTGCTGTTGCGTGCGGTGACAGTGTGCCAGGCACTGGAGGCACTGGAGGCGCCGCGGGCAGTGGCGGCTCTGCGGGGAGCCCCGACCCTTGCGGCGAGGACAACGAGTCGATTGACTTGGCTTGTCAGGCCTTGAGCGAGTCCGAGTGCGAGCTGAGCGAGGAATGCGAACCGGTCCACGGGTCGCTTTGGCAGCCAGGCATGGACGCTGCAGACTGCCTCGCCCAGCCCCGGGAGTTCGTGTCGTGCGGCGGGTGCCTTCGTGGCTACCATGCCCCTTCTTGCACCTACCACCCCTCGAATCCTGAGGCCTGCTACTGTATGCCCGCGGCGATTCTGCTCACCGGCTGGGAAGATGTGTTTGAATGCCAGGTCCCGGAGGGCATTTGCGGGACATAGCCATTCAGGAACGCAGACATCGGCCCGGCCCTCCGGGTCTGGGCGCTCGCCCCCCGCTCTCGGTCTCCGGCCACGGATTAGCCCCGTAATCCCCCCCGCTTGACTGCCTCCCGCACCGCGCTAAACAGCGTGCTCTCCGCTCTCCCGCCGCGGTTGCCGCTGGCTGGGGAGCTTCAAGTGAGGACAGTCAAATGCCTAAAATGAAAACAAAGCGTGCTGCCGCGAAGCGGTTTAAGGCCACGGGTGGGGGGCGGATTCGTCGTTCCACGGCCGGCAAGCAGCACATGATGCGTGGAAAGTCCGCCAATCGACTTCGGAAGCTCAAGAAGAACTCCATGGTCGATCCTAGCGACGAAGCACGCATCCGGCGTTTGGTTCCTTACGAGCTCTAAGACTTTTAAGGAGAACGCAGATGCCTAGAGTAAGAAGAGGCTTCAAAGCCCGACGCCGCCGCAATCGGTTGCTCAAGCACGCGAAAGGTTACTACGGCGCACGCCGCAAGGCCTTTCACGTCGCAATCGAACAGGTCCACAACGCGTGGGAGGACGCATATCGGCATCGCCGCACCAGGAAGCGTGACTTCCGCCGCCTGTGGATCACGCGCATCAATGCTGCGACGCGCATCAACGGCCTCAACTACAGCCAGTTCATCGCGGGCCTCAAGCGCTCGAACATCCAACTCGATCGCAAGGTGCTCGCAGAGATTGCGGTCGCCGATCCAGGCGGTTTCAAAGCCGTCGTCGACGCCATCGATTAAGACGCTCGGGACGCGCAATGGCAGAGCCTGATGCGGTTCAGACGTTCGAGGATGGGCTTGCCGATATCCGCGGCGCCTACGCGGAGGCCTTGCGCGCCGCGGGCGACGAGCCCGAGCTCCGACTGATCAACGCGCGCTACGTGGGGCCGCAAGGCGAGCTGACCAAGCTCCTCAAGCTCATGCCGAGGTTGCCTGGCGACCGCCGCCGTGAGCTCGGCCAGGCCGCCAACGCGCTCAAGCAAGAGGTGCAGGCAGCCTTCGACGATGCCCTCCAGGCCATTCATCGCGGCGCTCGCGAAGCGGAGCTCACTGGTCCCGCGCTCGATGTGACCTTGCCCGGTCGCTGGCAGATGCCGGGCCGGCTGCACCCCATCACGCGTGTCCGCAACGAGGTGCTCCAGATCTTCGTTTCGCTTGGTTTCGACATCGCCGACGGCCCGGAGGTCGAGCTCTATGAAAACTGCTTCGACAAGCTTGGCTTCCCTCCAGACCACCCCGCAACGGACGAGCACGATACCTTTTTCATCGAGGGCAACCGCTCCTCCGACGCGGGAAGCGTCCTGCTGCGTACCCAGACGTCGACGGTTCAAATCCGCGAAATGCTGAAGCGGGAACCTCCGCTGGCGATCGTGTCACCGGGCGCCGTCTACAGGCGCGACGACGACGCCACCCACTCGCCGATGTTCTTCCAACTCGAGGGCTTCCTCGTCGACGAGGACGTCACCTTCGCCGAGCTCAAAGGCGTGCTCACATTGTTTCTTCGCCGTCTCTTCGACGAACACATCGCGGTTCGCTTTCGCGCAAGCTATTTCCCGTTCGTCGAACCCGGTGGCGAAGTCGACATGAGCTGCGTCTTCTGCCGTGCGTGGGAAGGCGACCGCGCGCGCACCGCAGAGTGCCGCGTCTGCAAAGGAACCGGTTGGATGGAGATCCTCGGCTGCGGTATGATTCACCCCGTCGTATTCGAGAACGTCGGCTACGACCCAGAGAAGTACACAGGCTTTGCGTTCGGCATGGGGCTCGACCGCATCGCGATGCTCAAGTACGGCATCCCCAATATCAAGCTCCTCTACGAGAACGACGTTCGGTTCTTGTCGCAGTTTTAGGAAGGGCAATGCTGGTTTCATTTCGGTGGTTGCAAGAGCTCTGTCCCGTCGACGCGGATGTCGCCGAGGTCGCGCACCGTATTTCCCTTGCGGGTCTCGAAGTCGAAGCGATGGAAGAAAAGGGCGCCAACCTATCCGGCGTCGTGATCGCGGAGGTTCGCGCCAAGAGCCCGCATCCCAAGAGGGACAAGCTGACCATCGTCACGGTCTTCGATGGCGAGGACGAGCATCAGGTCGTGTGCGGGGCGTCGAACGTGCCCGAGCCCGGCGGTCGCATTCTGTTTGCTCGCTCAGGGGCCGTGCTGCCCAACGGCATGGAGATCGGCCCCCGCAAACTCGGCGGGGTCGAATCCAACGGCATGATCTGCAGCGAAACCGAGCTCGAGATCGGCCTGGAGGCCAAGGGGATCTTCGTCGTCGACGCGGACAACGGCGCGCTTCCGGGCACCGGTGTGGCCGACGCGCTCGACCTTCACGATGTCATTCTGGACGTCGGCCTCACTCCCAATCGTCCCGACTGCCTCGGCCACGTTGGGATCGCGCGTGAAATCGGGGTCCTTTTCGGCACTGGCTACCAGCCTCGCAAGGCGGCCGGACCCAGCCGAACCTTTGCCGCCGGCAGCTCCTTCCAGCCCGGCCAGCCGACCACGAAGCTCACCTCTCTATGGGACACCGAGAGCGAGCCGGTCGCCGCACCGAAACTCCCCGAGATCTCGATCGAGATCGTCGATGGCGATCGCTGCCCTAGGTATGGCGCTGCGCTCGTGTCGGGTGTCAAAATCGCTTCATCCCCGTTCTGGCTCCGCTACCGGCTCCACAACCTCGGCCTCCGAGCGCTTTCGAACGTAGTCGACGCGACGAACTTGATCCTGCTCGAGTGGGGCCATCCGATTCACGGTTTCGACCTCGCCAGGCTGAGCGGCTCCAAGATCGTCGTCCGTCGGGCCGCCGCCGGCGAGAAGATGGCAACCCTCGACGGTGTCGAGCGCACCTTCACCGACGATGACCTCTTGATTTGTGACGGCGAAGGCCCGGTCGCTTTGGCCGGTGTGATGGGCGGTCTCGACACCGAGATCAAGGATGACACGAAGGACGTTCTCATCGAGTGTGCGTACTTCGACCCCAGGTCGATTCGGCGCACGTCCCGACGTCTTGGCCTGCAAACCGATTCGAGCCACCGATTCGAGCGAGGCGTTGATCCGGAAGCTGTCCCGCGTGTGCTCGCCAGCGCCGCGGCCCTGATCGCGGAGCTCGGCGGTGGTGCCGCCGCAACTACGGCCGTCGATCGCATCGCCGCCGCGTATGAACCCAAATCCATTCATTTCCGTCCGGCGCGAGCCGCCCGGTTGCTCGGTACTCCGGTGTCGAAGGACGAAAGCCTCCGCATCCTCGAGTTGCTGGGATGCCGCGTCGTCGACCAGAGTGACGATGTCATCATCGTCGAAGCACCGAGCTGGCGTCCAGACCTCGGTCGCGAGGTCGATCTCATCGAAGAGGTCGCACGCGTGCGCGGCTACGAACAGATTCCGACTGCCGTGCCCCGTGTTCATCCATCCGAGACGGGCACCCCGAGCCTCCTCAAATTCGTGGATGACTTGCGTGATGCGGCCGTCACCTCCGGCCTCTTCGAGGCTATCAATTACGGGTTCTTGTCGGTTGATGACCTACGCAAGGCGCGCGTGTCGACGAATGCCGTTGCGCTCGCGAATCCATTGTCCGAAGAACGCGCAGTGATGCGAACTTCGTTGTTGCCAGGTCTCACCGAGGCGGCGACACGCGCCCAGCGTCATGGCGCGACCGAAGTCCGGCTCTTCGAGCTCGCGCGCACGTTCCAGCCGGCCGAAGACGCCCTGCCTCGCGAAGACACCGTGCTCGCCGTAGCGCTGGCTGGCCAACGTTCGAGTTGGATCGGCGGCGACAGATCGTTTGATCTATACGACGGCAAGGGTGTCATAGAAGCGATCGTCGAGCGTGTGTTTGGCCAAACACCCGATCTGAGCCCTGGCGACGTGCCGGGCTTTTTACATCCGAAGCGATCCGCTCTCGTCACGCTCGAGTCGCGTCCCATCGGGTTCGTCGGAGAAATGCACCCCGATGTGGGCGATGACCTCGGGCTCATCGGCCGAGTCATCTATGCGGAGCTCGACGTGCCCGCGCTTCATGCGCTGTCCCAAGAGCTTGGCCCGACGCAGGCACGTGGCCTACCGAAGTACCCGGCGGTGGCGCGGGACATCGCCATGCTGGTACGCGACGAGTTCAGTGCGGGCGAGATCGCCGACGCGCTCCGAGAGGCGTCGAAGGGCCTGGCCGAATCGGTCAAGCTGTTCGATTTGTATCGGGGTGATCAGATCCCGGACGGGCATCGCAGTCTCGCCTTCCGCGTGACATACCGCGACCCCGAGGGGACATTGACCGACAAACGGGTCGACAAAGTCCATGCATCACTCGCGAGACTTGCAGGCGATCGCTTCGAAGCGACCATCCGCTAGCAATCGCGCCCATGTGCGAGAATCCACACTTTCTCTCGCTGACCCTGCGCCAAACCCTTGAGATTCAAACCGATTTGTGGTTCTCTCCCGCTAATGACGAAAGCGGAAATCATCGATGCCGTCTACGAGAAGGTTGGGGGCTTTTCGAAGAAAGAGGCGGCGGAGGTCGTGGAGGCCGTCTTCGATACGATGAAAGACGTTCTCGCCGAAGGAGAGAAGATCAAAATCTCGGGGTTCGGAAATTTCGTGGTGCGCGCCAAGAAAGAGCGCATCGGCCGAAACCCGCAGACGGGCGCCCCAATTCCGATCAGCGCACGACGCGTGCTGACATTCAAGCCCAGCCAAGTACTCAAAACAGTGCTCAATCCGCACCGCTCCGACGAGGACGGCACCGGTTCAGCAGAAGGGTTCTAAGCTCGAACCATGACACGGCGCACCCAACTACCAGACAAGCTATTCTTCAAGATTGGCGAGGTCGCGGACATCGTCGGCGTCAAACCACACGCCCTCCGCTATTGGGAAACCGAGTTCCCCGCGCTGCGTCCCAAAAAAACGCGCGGCGCCCATCGTCAGTACAGCCGTAGGGATGTCGAGCTCGCGATGCTCATTCGCCAGCTCCTCCACGACGAGGGCTACACAATTCCAGGCGCACGCAAGCGCATCCGTCACTTGGGACGTCATCAGGTGAGCAGTCCTCCCGAGCCCCGCGCGCAACGCGAAGTTGCATTGCGCGCCGAGCTGCTCGGTCTGCGGCAGCAGCTTACCGAGCTCTTGGACGATCTCTCCAAAGCCGCGCGCCCGCCTGCCGACGCCGCACCACTGCAAGTGACCGTTCACAAAGTGGTTCCGGTCACAGTGAACCGCAGTCCAGAACCCTGAGCTGGGTCTGCGTTTACGCGGCGGCTATCGGTCTGCCTTCGGTCTGCCTTCGGGCGGCATTCTGCATCGGTTTTCCCGAAGTCCTTTGATTTGCGTTTGGGTAGTCCTGGGTTAGAGTCGCCTGCCCTCAAATAGAGGGTGGCGGGGCGTAGCGCAGCTTGGTAGCGCACCTTACTGGGGGTGAGGGGGTCGCTGGTTCAAATCCAGTCGCCCCGACCACTGGCGGACCGGAGGGCGAAAGCCCGTCGGTCCTCCCTCTCCATTGTTCCCGCCCACTACGCACTACCCACGGCCCGCGGGTTCCCGTTGCTCCCGTTGGTCCCGTTGCCTTGGGGGTGCTTCCGCGATAGGTCGTTCAGCGCATGTCGGATCGCCCACTCATCCTCGTGTCCAATGATGATGGGGTCGCCGCAGCCGGCATCGTCGCGCTGCGTGAGGCGTTGGCCGGCTTTGCTGACGTCTACACCGTCGCGCCTCAGCTCGAGCAGAGCGCAAAGAGTCACTCGATCACGCTCCACCATCCGCTGCGCTTCCACGAGGTGGAGCCGCGCGTATGGGCGGTCGACGGCACACCCGCAGACTGCGTCTACGTCGCATTCTTCTTGGCGGACCTCCTTCCGCGCAGGCCTGATTTGGTGGTTTCGGGAATCAACCACGGGCCCAATCTCGGCAACGACGTGCACTATTCGGGCACGGTGGCGGCCGCTCGCGAGGGAACGCTTCGAGGCGTGCCCTCCATCGCCTTCTCCAACTCATCCTCCGACATGGAGGGTGCCGCGCAGTACGCCAAGCGTTTCTGCAAGCAGCTCCTTGGGACGACTGCGCCGGAAGGCCAGACCGTCCTGCTCAACGTGAACTTCCCGCCGGTCCCGCCCAAGGGGATTCGTGCGACGAGGCTCGGCCTTCGCCTATACGCCGACGAGGTCGAGGTACGTGACGATCCGCGGGGCCGTCACTATTTGTGGATCGGCGGCCCCGGACACGTGAAAAGCCACCCAGTCGAAGGCGCCGATACGGAGGCACTCGACGAAGGGCTCATCTCGATCACCCCCCTGAGCATCGAGGCAACGCAGCCAGACCACATGGGCGTCGCAGCCTACGTAGCGGGACCGGCCAAAGACCGATGACCGAGGAGCGTGTGAGCTTGCTGCGTGAGCGCATCCGAGACGTGCCCGACTTTCCGAAGGAGGGCATCCTCTTCAGGGACATCACGCCACTGCTCGCAGACGTCGACGCGTTTCGCATGTGCATCCAACTCATGACGGAGAGGCTCGACGGGGTGCCGGTGAGCTCGGTTATCGGCATCGAGTCTCGTGGCTTCATGTTTGGTGCGGCCTTGGCCGACAAATTGGGCGTCGGCTTCATTCCCGTTCGCAAGCCAGGTAAGCTTCCGGCCGCGACCTATCGCGCGGAGTACGACCTCGAGTACGGAAGCGATGCAGTCGAAATCCACCGGGACGCTCTCAGTCCAGGCGACCGAGTCGTCGTCGTCGACGATCTGATCGCCACCGGCGGCACAGCCAAGGCTACGGGCGAGCTCGTCAAGCAATGCGACGCCGAAGTCGCCGCGTTCATCTTCGTCATCAACCTGCTAGCCTTAGAGGGCACAAAAAAACTAGCCCCCACCCCAGTCATCACCCTCCTCGACTACTAAAAAGCTTTGCGTACCCGTGCTATACGCCGCTACCTAAGTCCTCGTAGCTCAGCCGGATAGAGCAGTGGTTTCCTAAACCGAAGGTCGGAGGTTCAAATCCTCCCGGGGACGCCAACCGTATCGCGCGAGATCCGGCTAACGAGTTTTGCCCGCTCGCGGCGTGCACGGTTCACTTCCTCGCCCGTTCGCGTTATATGACCGTTCGAACGGAATGCACACGCTTGTCTTAGACCAGGGGTATCAGCCCCACCGAATCATCAGCTGGCAACGCGCCGTCTGCATGATTTTCGATGGCAAGGTCGAGGTCGTCGAGGAGTACGACGAAGACATACGCTCCGTCACCATCTGCATCAAGATGCCGGCCGTGGTGCGATTGCTTCGCAACATCGTTGGCCGCAAACGCGCGATCAAGTTCTCCCGTATCAACGTCGCCATGCGCGACGACTTCAAGTGCCAGTACTGCGGAGTCCGCCATCGCTTGCGCGGCTTGACCTACGATCACGTGGTGCCGAAGTCGCAAGGGGGGAAGACCAACTGGGAGAACATCGTCATGGCCTGCTACGGCTGTAACGAAAAGAAGAGCAACCGAGCGCCCCACCAAGCGGGCCTCCGTTTGCGACGCCCGCCGGTCAAGCCCAAGTGGCTGCCCATCGTCGCGTTTCACGTCGACCCGGCGAGCTCTATCCCCGAAGCCTGGGCCAACTGGGTCTACTGGCACGGCCGCCTCGAGAGCGATCTCTAAGCCGCCGCCTCAACTTGCGCGCAGCACTCGCCTCATTCGATCGCCGATAAACTCTCGCACCACGGGGTTCGAAGATTCGAGGAAAGCATCTGGAGCGCCGGTGGCCGCCACCGCGCCGTCGTGGATGAGAGCAAGGCGATCGCTGATCGTGAACGCGGCCTTGAGGTTGTGCGTCACGACGACCGAAGTGACCTGCAGAGTCTTTTGCAACCCGAGCAGCAAGCGGTTCACGCGCGTGACGTTGATCGGGTCCAGCCCCTCGGCGGGCTCGTCGTAAAATACGACCTCAGGACGCACCGCTACGGCGCGGGCCAGTGCGACGCGCTTACGCATGCCTCCCGACAGATCCGATGGCGCCATGGTCTCGATCCCAGCTAGACCCACCAGCGCCAACGTCTCGCTCACCCGCGTTGCGATCTCTTCCTCGGTCATCGTCGTCTGCACGCGCAGCGCGTACGCGACGTTCTCGTACACGTCGAGGGAGTCGAAGAGGGCGGATTCCTGGAACAGCATGCCGATTCGGCGGCGCGTCTGCGTCCACTCCTGCTCCGTCTGTCCCGCGACGTCCGCCCCGTCGAAGCGAATCGTGCCCTCATCGATGTCGAGGAGGCCCATCATCGCCTTGAGCAGAATGCTCTTGCCGGAGCCCGACTCGCCGATGATTGTGACGATCTCACCGGCGAAGATGTCGATATCGAGCCCGTCGAGGACTACGTGTCGCCCAAAGGCCTTCCGTAGGCCACGCACCTCGAATAACGCCATGACGTCAGAGACTCAGCCCTTCGCCGCCCAAGAGTTGCAGTACCCCAGAGGATGAATCGGACCTCGGACGAGGGTGCATTGTCCGCACTGATTTTTGTCGCCTGCCGCATAGAAAGCGCAGTTCGCGCAGTCCTTCTGCTCGCCGTGAGGGGAGCGGTCCTGGTACTCGAGTGCGTTCCGAAGCTCCAAATCGGCCTTGCCCACGTTGCTCACGTCCTTGCAGTGGAACTCCGGTGGCGTGCACGCATGGACAAAGACCGGCATCGAGCCGATCACGGTCAAGCGCACGGTCCGCCCAAGCATCTCACGTCTCGAAAGGGTGCTCTTCTTCATTCCCGTAGCTCCTCGGCGGAGGCTAGCACGGTGGCGCACAAATCAGCGAACGGCGCCCATCATTTCGAGGAACTCGTCGGTTTCCACCAGACCAGTAACCCGCCCCGCTTCGGAGCCATCGCTGTGATGGAGCACCACCAGCGGCAGGCCGGGTTGCTTGTAGTCTTTGAGCAATGCCCACTCGTCGTCGGTGGCCTTGTCGGTGCTGAGGTCGACTCGAACCGCAACAAACCTCCGCGCCTCGGCGACGACCCGCGGATCGCTCAGCACCTCGCGGTCGAGCTCCTGGCACGCGCCGCACCAATCCGCGCCGAAATCCACGAGCATGGGACGCTCTTCGGCCAGCGCCTGGCTCCTACCTACCTCGAAGTTTTCGACCCAGCCGATATGCGCGCCCGGCGGCAGAGCTTCGGCCCAGCCCACGATTCCGAGGACACCCGCGACGCACGCGGTGACACCAATCGCCTTGCGAATCCGCGCTCCCCAGGCGTCGCTCTTGAAGGACAAATGAATCGCGCCTACGATGACGCCGCCTGCTAGCAATCCGAATGCCGCGGCGAGCCACACCTCGTCCCGCACCGCTGGACGGGGGTAGGGCAACACACCACGCAAGTAATAGAACGCGAGTGCGAGCATCGCGATGCCGAAGGCGCTCTTGCTCCACTCGACCCATCGTCCCGACTTCGGAAGCGTCACGGCGAACGTCCCCACGAACCAGAACAGCACGCCGATGCCTATCGCGTAGATGAACAGGGCCAGCGCACCGAAGGCAACGTTGCCCGTCGTCGCCACCCACGTCAGCAGGACGGCGAGGACAGGCCCGGTGCATGGAGCCGCGATGAGCCCGTTCACAAAGCCGAGGATGAACGCGCCCCTCAAGCCAAAGCCGCCCGCTTGCGCGAGCCGATTCTGTAGCGCGAAAGGTAAGGCGAGGTCGAACAGCCCGAACATGCTGAATGCCATTGCAGCGAACAACGCCGACAGCGTTCCGACCACCCAGGGGCTCGCCAAGGCGCTGCCGAACGCGCTTCCGGTCAATGCGGAAACCACGCCTAGTGGAGTGAACAGCGCTGCAATTCCCAACACGAAGCAAGTCGAGAGGAGCGCCGCCCGGGCGCGACTTTCCGCCTTTCTCGCGCCGAACACACTGACGGTGATCGCGATCATCGGATATACGCACGGAGTCAACGAAGTCGCCAGCCCTGCTACGAAGATCAGTCCCAGTGCACCGAGGTAGCTTCCCCCTTCGAGCGCGGTCGCGAACGGCGCGGTGAGCTCGGTCAGCGTGTCGGCGGACGCATGCGCCTCCGGCATGAAAGCCGCAACAAACCCCGCCAAACCGACCCACGCACCGGTGCGCATACCCGAACTATGGTGCTCGTTTGGTTGACCGTCCACGAACCGGGGACGTAGCCTCTCTTCCGGGAACACTTTGCCGCTACTTTTCCTACTGTTCATCGCTATCGCCACGGGCGCTCTGTCGGCCTACGCCGGCCTCGACGAGGTTCGCCATAGCTCAGACCCCGTGTGGCGCATGGAGTCCTTCCTCGCCTTCGCGCTCTTCGTTGGCTTCGTCCTCTTGCCAACAGCTATCTACTTCTACGTATTTCACGGCGACTGGTTTCTCTTCTATTGGGTCGACACGGGTAATGCGACCTGGGTATGGGGCCTGCTCGCTGTCCTGCTCCTGCTCGGTTCCGCATCCCTGGGCTTCGTGCTCGGCGCGACCTTGTGCAGAGCTTCGCGCAACGTGGCTGCCCGCCGCATCGCCCTCGGCGCGATTCTCATTGCGCTCGCCGTGTGGCCGCTAGCATGGGCGCGACTTTCAGTGGTCGGGTCCTACCGACAGTTCACGCGCGACTACGGGCTCGTCTCGTTTTTCGCGAGCCCCGCCTTCTATTCGGGTCTGGCCATGCTCATCATCATCGGGCTCGCTTTTGGCTCGGCGCTGTACCGAATCGACCGGAACACGCGCGCCGGCGGCTAGCGAGGAGAGAGCAGTCCCATGTGCTCGCGAAGATGCATCGCTGCGGGCGACGCCCAGAACTTCAGCGCTTCGGCGTAGGCCGGATGAGTCTCGAACGTTTCCCCCTCGGCTTTGCGTTCCGGTGCGATGCGGTCTTGTACAACTTGCACGAGTGGATCGAGGTCGTCGCAGACGAGAAGTGCAGCCCGCAGGGCGGTTCGTTGTGCGGCCCTGACCCATCGGTCGAACTGGACTCTGTTCGCTTGCGAGTAGGCGAGGGCGGTGTCGCGGACGAGCTTGCGGTCGCGCCGCGGGATCGCGCGTTGCAGGCGTCGCGTCTGCTCGTTCAGGAACTCTTCGCTGGTGAGGCCGGCGCCAAAGTCTGGTTTCACGGTTCGCGCCGCGGATGCCAGTAGGACATCCAGCTCCCGCGGAGTGAGCTTTTCGACCGCATGATAGCCTCGCGCGATCTGCGTCATCGGTTGGGCCAATAAGAACGCCTGGGTGGCCGGGTCTCGCTCCATGATGCTGGCCGGTACGAGCACCGCTGGGTGAGCGCCGAACTCGATCGTGATGCCGCGGTTGCGGACGCGGTGCAGGAATAGATCGAAATGGCGCACGTCGAGCGCGGCTGCGATTCGGTTCGCGATCTCGCGGAGCGGATGGTTGGCTTCGGTCGGGAGGCGATCTCTTGTCGCGAGCCCGTAGCTTTCGAGCTCCGGCGGATACAACTTGGCGAGAGCCGGGCTGAGTGCGGCCAGTAGCGCGCCGGCCGCCGTGTCCTCTGCGCGTGGCGTTCCGAGTTGGTCGAGCACTGACCCTCGAAGGGACCTCGGTCGGACCCGAGCAGGCCAAGCTTCGACCGACGCGACCCGCTCCCGATCCTCTTCGTCATCCGCTCCGATCGCGAGCAGGGGAAGAGTCGCCAGGCGCGCCTCTCGTAGGCGGTCGCCGGCTCGATAGGTGACCCCCAGCTCGCGCCAGAGGTCCTGCCGAAGTGGGTCTTGCGAGAGCGCCGTTTGGAGCTGCTCGACCGCCGCCGCCTCTTCGCCGCGCGCACGCAAGCGCACCGCCAGCTCTCGCCGAAGGTCGGCGTTCGCCGCCCCGTCATCGAGACCGCCACGAAGCGCTGCGATCGCCGCGTGCTCATCGCGACAGTGGTCGGACAAGATCCGCGCCACTTCGAGCGCGGTGGTCGCCCGCCCCGCCTCGTCGGTGGCGCGGTGGTTGCCCAGGGCCTCCGCATAGCCGCGCCAGTCGTCGGGACTTTCGCACAAACCTTCGAGCGTGCGCGCTGCGTTGCTGTCCGGCCCCTCGAGCACAACCGCACGGCGCAGAGCGTTCTTGGCGTTGTCGCCGTCGCCGGCCGCGTGTTCGAGTTGCCCGAGACGAACGAGCGCGTCTCCACGTTCCTGGCCGCCGCTCACATCGAGTAGATGGCGCGCAACCTGCAACGCCTCCGGCAATTGTCCGAGTGCTTCATGTACGAGCGAAAGCTCTTGCAACGCCCCTGCATGCGCCGGCTCCGACGCGAGCGCGGCTTCAACGTGCCGCAGTGCCCGATCCGGCATGTTCAATCGCTCGCGGTATAGGCGGGCAATCCCGAGCAGAACTCGTCGCGCGCGCTTGTTCTCGGGTGCCGCGGCGAGCAGTTGTTCCATCGTTGCGGCCGCTTCATGCCACGACTGGTTGGCCTCGAAGTGGTTCGATAGCCGTTCCAACGCATCGAGATGACGCGGCTCTACTTTCAGGACGCGTTGGAGCGTTCGTATCGCTGCCGGTAGCTCACCGAGCTCTTCGCTCTGCACCCGCGCCACCGCAAGCCAAAGCGCGCTCGCCCTGTCGACGGAGCGAGCACCTGCCGCGGCCTGAGAGAGTCGATCGACGAGGGGCGACCAGCCTGCGTCGATCGTGAGCACGTCGGTGAGACCGTCCGCCGCTCCAAGAGAGTCGGGCCACAGCTCGAGCGCCTGCTCGAAATCCCTTCGGGCGCCGTCGTGGTCCCCGATACGTTCCAGTCGAACCACCGCGCTTTGCACGAAGAGCTCGGACGCGGCTTTTGCGTCACGCTCGGCCTCTGCCTCGCGCCGAAGGGCGTCGACGAGCGCGGCGGGGTCATCAGTCTCCTGGGCCACTCGCGTGAGCCCGCGCGCCGCACCGATGTGATAAGGGTCGGCGATTGCCGCAGCGCGGAACTGCTCGATCGCTTGGGTGTCTTCTTCACCCTCCACGAGTTCTGCCAGACGCGCGCGATGCGCCGCTACGACGGCCGGGTCGTGAGCGGAGTTCGCAACCAGGGTGTCGATCTCCCGCAGGAGACCGGCATCCCGTTGACCCGTCGCCAATCGCTCGAGCTCGAGCAGGGCCCCGAGGTCGGTGGGGACCAGTCCGAGGACGCGGCGGTATGCCCCGACGATGTCGTCGTACTCTCCGAGCCCCTGATGCTCCAACAGGCGTGCGAGCTCGTAGAGCGCCGAAACACGGCCGGCGGGGTCTTCCAAGACTTCGGACTGCGTCGAGTACACGGCGCACAACGACTCCCACGCGCCGACCTGCCGATGGAGTTGTTCGAGCGCCAACAGAGCGCCGAGATGCTTCGAGTCGACTGCAAGCACGTCTTCCCAGGCCTGGATCGCTTGCCGGTGCTTGTCCTGTCGCTCCAGCACCTGCGCCTTTCGAGCAAACAAAGCAATGCGTTGCGTGGGCTCCTCGGTGAGCTTTAGCTCGCGTTCGAGATCAGCAAGGAGATGGGTCCAGTCGTGCTCTTCGGCCCGAACGCGGGCGAGCGCGTCGATGGCGGGTCGATAGCTCGTGTCTGCCGCAATCGCAGCCTCGAAGGACGCCACCGCCTTGGTTCGATCATCGAGGTGCTCCTCGTACACCTGCCCAAGGAGAAACGCGGCGCGCGCGCGGAGGAGAGAAGGCCCCGAGTTGCGAAGCTGGAGCTCCAAGACATCGACCAACTCTTCCCAATCGCCTCGCTCCCGGAGTTGCCGTGCGAGCTCCTGCAGTGACGGCGCGTGGGCGGGGTCGACTTTGATCGCCTCGCGATGATACCGCAGCGCATCCTCGTCGCTCCCGAGGCGGTCCCGAGAGATCTCGGCCATCTTCTGCAACAGGGCGACCCGCCGAGTCTTGGCGGAGGTGAGCTTCAACTCCTGGCCGTAGATCTCGAGCAGGTCGTTCCAACGCCCCGCCGCGTAGTACAGGCGCCCTAGGCTCGAGAGCGTTGGCACGTGACGAGGGTCCTTGTCGAGGGCGCGACGATATCGGGAGATCGCTTCGTCGCGGTCATCCAATTGCTCATCGAGCACTTCTCCTGCCCGGTGCAGGAGCGCGACGAGCCGGTCCCGTTCGACAGTCAGCTCGATCTCGTAGTCGAGCGCTTCGAGGAGCTCTCGAGACCGGTGCGCGCGCGCCGCAGAGCGCTGCCACGCGTGGACCGCGGCAAGGTGTCCGGAGTCCTGCTGCAATACACGCTTGTACGTTTGGGCCGCGAGCCCATGCTCCCCGAGCACATCTTCGTGGAGCTGCGCGATCTTGAGCAAGTACGACACCGCTCGTGTCCCCGTCGTCCGGTCCAAAGCGTCCTCGTAGAGTTGAACGAGCTCCTTGGGTTTGTTCACGTCAGAGAGCAGACGCGTGAGCGCCTTGAACGCCGTAGGGTGGTCGGGCATCGCGTTGAGCGAGCGCTGGTAGTGATCGATCGCGTCATCGATGTCATCCAACCTGGTTTCGTAGATCTCGGCCGCGCGGGCGTGCGAGTCGGCGCGCCGTTGTGCATCGGTCGTGTAGCGCGCCTCTTGAAGGCACATGCCGATCAGCTTTGGCCACGCGCCACGAACCCTGTAGAGGAGGCTCAGAGCTTGCAAGCTCGACAGCGAAGTAGGGTCGAGCTCGATGGCCCTCTCGTGCCAGTGGATCGCCTGGTCCACATCGCTCAGCTCCTCTTCGTACAGACGAGCGATGCGTTGCGTATGGGTGAGCTTCTCCGCCTCGTCCTCGCTGGCTTCGGTCAGCGCTTCGAGGGTCTCGACCAAGGCTTGCAGCCGTTGGCCGGCCTCATAGTGCCGCGCTAGCTCGCCGAGAATCAACGGGTCGGTGGGACGCAGGCTCCGCGCTTGCTCGAGGACGCGGATAGCCTCGTCTCGATTCCCGAGATGCTCCGCATGAATACGCGCGGCGCGATATAGCGAAGACGCCTTTGAAGACGGCTCGGTCGCCAACTGGGCCTCCGCTTCGAGCGTTCGGATCAAGTCCCGCCAACGACGTTGCCCGTAGTACAGGCGTTTCAAAGCCTGGACCGCGATGACGGCCGTCGGGTCGAGCTGTAGCGCCGTCTCGTAGAGCTCGGCGGCTTGTTCGGGACGTTGCTGCCGACTTTCGAGCAACTGAGCGCGACGGATGATCAACGCTGCACGGTGCCCGTCATCCGCGGCCGCCGAATTTGCGAGCTCGGCAAGGTTCCGGTCCACATCGGACCAGTTTCTCTCGGCAAACGAGCGCTGCTCCGTGGCACGCAGGATCGCGGCGTGCGAACGATCCAGCGCTCTCGCTGTGTGATAGGCCTCTGCGGCCGCCTCGCGATTACCGAGCACGTCTTCGAGCAGGCGTCCCTTCAACAAGAACAGCGTGGCCTTGTCGCGGGGTTGCCGCGTCACGCGCGCCTCCGCGTCGAACAGTGCGAGCGCTTCGATAAACATGCGCGCGCCAAGAAGAAGTCGGCGCGCGGCGCGTATCGCCGGCACGTAGTCCGGCGACCGTTCCAGAGTCGCTTGGTAGTACTGAAGTGCGCGGCGTGTGTCTTTCAGCGGGCCTTCGCAGGTGCGCGCCATTTCGAAGTACAACCTCGCCGCTCGCCGAACGTCCGGCTGGTCGCGCAACTCTTGCTCGCACTCCTCGACCCAGTCGCGCGCTCGACGTGCACCGTCGACCTTGGCGGGCACAGGCTTGGGCGGCGCGCCCGACACGCGGCCGGGCACAGCGGGCGGATTTCTGACATCGGGCTCTTCGACGAGATCGTCTTGCCCTAGCTCCTGCATCGCATCTCGACGCAGCAGCGTGATGTCCCCTTCCTCGAACGCCATCTGGCCTACATGCTACCCCGGCTCCGCGAAGATCGCACCGGGCTCTGGGGGAGTAATCGAAACTAGCGAGCGGGTAAGGGGACCCCCTACATTTGAACAGGTAGGCTACGCCGCAGGGGCGAGGTCCTTCAGCTCCTCAGCGAGCTTCTTTTTCGCTCTCGCTTCGAGCTGGCGGGCACGCTCGCGGCTGACGCCGAGCTCCCGCCCGAGTGAGGCCAGCGATGCCGCGTCGTCACTCAAGATGCGCTTTTCGACGATGAGCCGTTCGCGATCGTCGAGCACCGACAACGCGCCTTCGAGCCGCAACTCGATGCCGCTCTGCCGCCTTCGTCGCTCGACCACCAGGTCCTGGGGCTCCGAGGTTCCAGGGAGCATTTCGACGAGCGTGGCGTCCGAGTCGTGGTAGGCCGGGCCGTCGAGCGATATCTCGCGTTGGTCGAGCCGACGCAGCAGCCCGGCCATTTTCTCGGGGGTTGTGTCGAAGTCGGAGGCCAGCTGCGCAATCAGCTCCTCGGGATCGGCGATGAGATTCGACAGTCGCGCCCGCTCTCGGCGCAAGCGGAAGAACAGCTTCGATCGGAATGGCCCGGAGCCGGCGCCGATCATCGTGCTCGAACGAACGACCGCTTCGAGCACGAACGCCCGAATCCAATATCCCGCGTAGGTCACGAATCGCGTGCCACGATGCGGATCAAACTTGCGAACCGCCGTCACCAAGCCGACGCTGCCTTCGGCGATGAGGTCGCCGAGCGTCACTCCGTACCGCCGGTACTGAAGGCCAATGGCGATCACGTAACGGAGGTTGGCTTCGACGAGCCGGTCCGCGGCGTCTTGGTCCCCCTCCCGGGCGCGGATGGCGAGCTTGTGCTCTTCTTCGCGCGACAGTTTGGGGATCGCGCGAACCTGTTGAATGTAGCGGTCGAGGGATGCGGATGACTGCATGGTAATAGCCCGTATGCGGATCCTCTGGTTACGTTACGTCACCTAGGTCTGTCAACTGCTCTCTCAGGTAGAGCCGCCGCAGGCCGCCAAGCGTAAGGAGCCCCTCAGGGTCGGCTTAGCGGCTGAAATGATTGAGAAATCAGGTGGCGAAGCTAGAGCCACATCCGCAGGTTTGTTTGGCCTGCGGATTTACGAACTTGAACCCAGCGCCCTGCAGGCCCTCGACGTAGTCGATCTCGGTGCCTTCCACATACTGCGCACTCATCATGTCCACGTAGATGGAAATGCCATGCGAGGTGAAGGTCTGGTCCATCTCCGTGGTCTCGTCCTCGAAGAACAGATCGTACGAAAAACCCGCACAACCACCGCCAATTACACGCACACGCAGGCCTTGATCGTTCAGGCTGTCGTCGTCGGCTCGGATCTCTTTGACTTTCTCGGCGGCTCGGTCGGTGAGGGTCAGCATGGGGCTCCTTTGCCCATCACTATAGGGTCGAGCCTCGGTTTACGCCAGCAGAAGACATTCCGTACCGTCACGTGGGCGGGGAACACACCCCTGGGCCCTCTTCTACTGGGCCGATCGCTTGCGCGGGCGCACCGCCGATCGTGAAACCCTCGGGCCCTTCTGCCTGGTGCCCGCGCTTGAGAAAGCCCAGCGCGGACACTCCGTCGGGCCCTGGCACTGCCGACGTGATCTCGCCGACGACGGTGCCCGCCAATGTGATCGGGGCGTTCGCCTCGGGCGGCTCGTCGCTTTCGACCGCCCAGCGCCACAGGACCTTGGGCGCCTTTCCCCGGTTTTCGAGCATGACCACCGTCTCCTGACCGATGTAGCAACCCTTGTTGAACGACACGGCCACGGGGCTCAGCCCACTCTCCTGGGGATAGGTCTGCTCGCCGAAGTCGACCCCGAACCGTGGTCGCCCGCGCAGTACGTGAGCGTGGTTCCAGGCCTGGTCGCTCACCCAGCCACCCCCGAGATCCCGACCGCGTGCGGTCAATCGTTCGAGCTCCGACTCGAGCTGGTCGTTCGAGACCACCCATTGCCGGCCGCCGACTCCGAGCCGATCGGCAGGCCAGCCACCCTCGGCCACCTCGTCTGCGCTGGGCCCTTGCGCCGCGATCACGTGCAGGTCGTTCCGGGCCTCGAGGTCGACGTCCTCCATGATGATGTACCGGTCGAAGCGTTCGAGCAGGGCGCTAACCTGGGCGGCCGGCACGTCGAGCCACACGTCGTCGTCGCGAACCAACGCATAGACATCGGCCAGGATCCGTCCTTTGAGGGTGAGCACGAACGCGTACAAAGAGCCTCCGGGCTCGACGCCTTCGAGCTGGTTGGTGAGCTGTCCCTGCAGCCATTCGCGCGCGTCGTCACCACTGACCGAGATGATCGCGCGGTCGCTAAGCGACAGCACGCCCACCGAGCGTTCTAGCCACTTGAGCTCGCGTGCGTGCGCCATACGACCGTTCTGGTGCGCAATTCGTGCGCTGGCAAGTGCAGCGCTCAGCGCGCGACCGGTTCGATATGCGCCGCATGAAGGGACACCACGCCAGCCTCTGTTCGTACGCGCGCCGCCCCGTCCGGATCGATGCCGTCGAACACCCCGTCGCCGTCCTCCCAGCGAACCCGCTCCCCGACGAGCGCCAAGGCCGGCCTCAGGGCATCCACCACGACCGCTGCGCCGTCCCGGGCGAAGCGCGTCACCCATCGCTCGACATGAGAGAGGAGGGCGGCCAGCACGTCGGCCCGGTCGAAACTCTCTTTTCCGTCGCGCTCGGCTCGCAGAGAGGTCGCCGCGCCTGCGAGCTCGGGCGGCCACTGCGTGCGGTTCACGTTCAGCCCCACGCCGATGATGACCGAATCGATTCGCATACCCACCGTTCGGCTCTCGACCAGCACGCCGGCGCACTTGCGGCGCTCGATCCAGATATCGTTGGGCCACTTCACCAGGACGGAACGACCAGGCAGGAGGCTCGCTACAGCGTCCCGCACCCCGAGCCCTGTTGCTAGGGTGATGAGCGCCGTCGAGGCGGGCTCGACCGTGGGCCGGGTCACCACGGAGAGGTAGAGGTCGGAGCCGGGGGGAGACAGCCACTGCCGACCGTGCGCGCCTCGCCCTCGCGTCTGCTGGTCGGCCAACACCAGGTGTCCGTCCTTTGCACCTTCAGCCGCCGCGGCCGACGCGTCGTCCATCGTGGACGCGGTGCTTTCGTGTACCGTCAACGAGCTGCCCCAGTTTCCAGCGAAGCGTTCGCGGAGTCTTTCGGGCTTCAGGTCTTCGATCATGGCTTAGCCCCAGTCGAGCCCGAGATCAGATGAAGGCGACGAGTGGGTGAGCGCCCCGATGCTGATCACATCGACCCCCAACGTGCCGAGCGCGGCCACACGTTCGAGTGTGATCCCGCCTGACACTTCGACGATGGCGCGGCCGTTGATCAGCGCGAGCGCGTCGCGCACCTCTTCGTCGGTGAAGTTGTCCAACATGACGATGTCGGCCTTGGCCGTGAGCGCTTCTTCGAGTTGGGCTAGGGTATCGACTTCGCATTCGATGCGGCAGGTGTGCGGAGCATACGCGCGCGCCCGTTCGATCGCCTGCGTGCATCCGCCAGCAGCGGCGATGTGGTTGTCTTTGATCAGGATGGCCGCGCCCAAGTCTTCGCGGTGGTTGTAACCGCCGCCGCATCGCACCGCGTAGCGCTCGAAGGCTCGCAAGCCTGGTGTCGTCTTGCGAGTGTCCGTGATCCTCGTCGAGGAGCCTTCCGGCAAGGCGTCAGCGAAAAGCCTCGTCATGGTCGCGACTCCGGTGAGCCGTTGAAGGAAATTGAGCGCGACCCGCTCGCCGAGCAGAATTGACGTTGCCGGCCCGGAGAGCGCTGCGACGGAGGCTCCTGCCTCGACGATGTCGCCATCCTGCACATGCACGTCGACATCGACCATGAGGTCGATCTGCGCGAACACCTCTTCGAGAACCGGCAGCCCACATACGACGACGCGTTCACGGGCGTTCAGGGTCGCGACGGCAACCGCGGTAGGCTCGACGCACGCTTCGGTGGTGATGTCGCCGCGGTCGATGTCTTCGGAGAGCGCACGACGAACGGTTTCCGCGAGAATGGTGGGAGCGGGCGGAGTGGCCTGCATGATTGCGTTATAGCCAACTCCGGGCCAGAATCTCGGAATAAAGATTGCTCATCGCGTGCAGCGTGAGTGCGGCGCCGATCCCGCCACGCCACGCTCGGGTCCATCCGAATAGAAGGGCCGGGAAAAAGACCGCGAGACGGGCCGGGTGGGGTTCCACCATGAAGTGAACCGCCGCGAACAGAGCGGCCTGGAGCACCCACGCACCGAGCGCCAGATCCACTCCG
>PVMK01157074.1_pt1 | contig 39052 bp, 42 predicted proteins | sample 1853481 | NCBI WGS metagenome assembly PVMK01 (sample SAMN08533507, study PRJNA380276) | Marine sediment metagenome, whole genome shotgun sequencing project.
TGCTAAAGTTGCCATGATCATATCCTCCTTTCTCGGTTTATGTATCAGCATTTTAAATTGCCTGATACCACTTTATATGTATAGTTAATTACGCAATCAGCAAATAGTATATGATTGATGTCATATTCAGTTATTAATTAGTTTCTGCCCATAAACTGCCTTTCTTTATTTTGTTCAAATAGGTGATGGAAACTGACCCCTCCTGTGTTAAAATTGACTTTGTATCAAAGATTATGATCTTTGCAGCAAACGAGTAAAGGAGGGCAACTATGAGTTTGCAGGATAAGCTGGATGAGGTGAAAAAAGAATTTGAATCAAGCGCACCGGCAGAGGCAGTAACAATAATGCATCGTGCGACAGAGGACTTGGGGAACTCTGGAATTATGGACCGGGTCCTGAAAAAGGGAGACACTGCGCCCGTTGTTATGCTTCCTGATTTACAGGGACAGATGGTGAGTTCATCAGATCTGTTGAGCAAGGGACCTCTGGTAATCAGTTTTTACCGGGGAGTATGGTGACCTTATTGTAACCTGGAGCTGGAAGCTCTGCAGGAAGTTACATCTGATATTGAAGCTGCTGGTGCTTCAATCGTGGTGATATCACCGCAGCTTGAGAAATATTCAAAGCAGGTTGCAAAGAAGCATAACCTGACATTCAGTGTGCTCTGTGACCAGGGCAACAATGTCGCATCGCAGTTCGGTCTTGTATTTAAATTGCCTGACGATTTGCGAGGACTATACAGCAGCTTTGGGGCAGACCTTGAAAGATTCAACGGCGACGACTCATGGACATTGCCTATGCCGGGCAGATTTATTCTGGATCAACAGGGGAAAATCATTAGTGCAGATGTTAATGCTGATTATACGGTAAGACCGGAACCGGGGGAGATTATTGGGATATTGAAAGATAAATTTTAAGCATGACCCGTTATGCGTTATGATTCCTGAAGAATGGAGACCTGACACCACCTATTAAGGATCCGATAACGGGGATGCCGGAGTATAAGGCTTGTGCGGTTAAAGTAGAGAAATAACTCATTGTCATTCCGCACTTGATGCGGAATCCAGTTCCTTAATAGAATCCAACTCCCCTAATCCAAGGGGGCTTTTTGGGTTTTCATAAACAGAATCTTCTAGTCTAGAGAACTCTTACCAGAATGCTACATAAGCTTGTAACCCACGTGATTTATTTCTTGTAAATTAAGAGCTTCAGGGTTATTATACTTGAAGAAATTAAAAGGGGGCTCTTATGATAGTAAAATTTTGTAACAATAAATACACGTTCGTGAGGTTTGGTTAATGAATGCCCCTGGTTGTCCGGAAGAGTATAAGGGCCGTGAGCAGACATATATAAAGCATACCCTCCTGAAAACATATCTTGAACGACTTTTCTTGATTATCGGGCAGCATGAAAAAGTTATTTGTTATGTAGATTGCTTCGCCGGGCCATGGCAGGAAGATAGTGATAAACTAAAAGATACATCAATATCCATTTCGCTGGAAATCATGCAGAAGTGTCATGATAGTTTGCAAAAAATGGGCAAAGAAGTCAGGTTCCGTGCTCTATATATTGAAAAAGAGAAGCAAGCTTTTAATAAACTTGAATTGTTTTTGAAAGAACATTCATTTAATGGCGTTGAAGCACATGCTTTAAATGGTGAATTTATAAATTTGCGGAGTGATATTCTGCGATGGTGCGGGGATAAAGATTTTACGTTCTTCTTTATTGATCCAAAAGGATGGAAACGGGCAGTGGAAATACCTACATTGAGTCCTCTTCTCGTACGATCACACTCGGAGTTTTTGATAAATTTTATGTATGATTTTCTTTTGAGAACTCATACACAGGAAGCTTTTTCAGAAGATATTAAAGCGATATTTGGTGAAGTTCCTGATACTAAGGGCATGCTGCCAAAAGAAAAAGAGAGACTGTTAGTCAGAAAATATCGCGATAATCTAAAGTATGCTCAGCAAGACAACGTTGTTAAACCTCGTTCTGCATGTGTTGCAGTTCTCCATCCTGTAAAGGAGCGCACCAAGTACCATCTGGTATATCTCACACGGCATCCACTCGGTATAAAAGTATTTATGGAAGAATCGGAAAAAGTTTCTCTTTTTCAAAAACAAGTACGAGCACATACGCAACAGGAGCAACGTATAAAAAGGACCGGCCAATGTGAGATGTTCTCTGGTATAGCAATTAAAGGCAGTACAAATGATCAAATCGATATAGATGAGGTTAAAAAATATTGGTTATCTAAATTATCATTAACTCCAAAATCTTTTGGTATAATAGAGCTGGCAGATATGCTTGAAGAGACTGACTGGTTTGTTATGGACTTTCAAAATGCATTTAGAGAGCTTGAAAGTGAAGATCGAGTTAAAAATCTCGATAGGCAGAAAAAACGCCCGGTACATACAGTTAAATTTAAGGATAACGAAAGATTGGTCAGGATAAAATGAGTACGCAAACATCAATAGAATGGACAGAGCAAACATGGAATCCAACCGTTGGATGTACAAAGATTTCTCTGGGATGTCAGAATTGCTACGCTGAAACCATGGCGCGTCGCCTCAAGGCTATGGGAGTAAATGGATATGAGAATGGATTCAAGCTGACAATGTTGCCGGAACGTCTTTCTGATCCTCTAAAACGCCGTAAGCCGACAATTTATTTTGTTAATTCAATGAGTGATTTATTCCACGAGGATATACCGGATACTTATATTCAAAAGGTCTTCGATGTTATTGGTAATGCACCGCATCACACCTTTCAAGTGCTGACCAAACGGGCCGACCGTATGGTGGATTTTTTCAAAACATATAAGGCTCCGGAGAATGCATGGCTTGGCGTTACTGTGGAGAATAAACATGACGGAATACCCCGCATCAGTAAATTGAGAAAAGTAAAATCAAATGTTCGCTTTCTATCCATTGAGCCGTTGCTTGAAGATCTGGGAGAGTTTGATTTAAGCGGTATCCACTGGGTCATTACCGGCGGAGAATCAGGACTGAAAGCCCGGCTCATGAAACCGGAGTGGGCTTTGAATATTCAGTACCAGTGTGCTAAGCAAACAGTTCCATTCTTTTTTAAGCAGTGGGGTGGTTGGGGCGCGGATGGTGTGAAGCGAGACAAGAAGAGCAACGGGAGATTGCTGTTAGGTCGTACATGGGATGAAGGTCCACTATCATTACTTCAGGCTAGTGTATAGAAGAAACAGTAGGTGATGTTAGGTCTGCACTTCAAACGGATAGCTCACACAAACCAGGAGAACTGAAAGGTCTAGAAAGTTCAACAATAAATCTAATTATTGGAGTACATTGAATGAAGAGTTTGATAAGTTTGGTGATGTTGGTGTGGGCATTCAGTGTGACTGCTCATGCGGAAGCATCAAAATGCAATAGTTCCTTCGTTAATGGTGAACATCGAATTGTAACGGATGGGACTTTTTTACTTTCCACGAATGGTAGAAATGCATACGTATCATCCTATCTCCCTGCGGGAACTGTAGTAACTACCCAAGGTACTAAGGACATCAATTATCATAAAAGAGATGGTATGCCTCCCATACCTCAGTGTTACTTTAAGATCAAAACAAATTTAGGGAAGATAGGATATATATTGGACAGTGAATCTGAGACTGCTGTCAATTATCCTGGGAAATATCTGTTCCCAAGGACGGAGATTGAAATATATAAAAGACCGAATAAAACTAAGGTAGATAAGTATAAAAATAAACTAATTGAAAAAAACGAAGTAGTTATGTCATCTACTTACCCAAAGATCAAAGAGAAACTGCATGTTATTGGAATGGACAAAGAACAGGACTTTTACACTGTTAAAGCTGAGTTTCTCGGTGAAGGTAGAAAGGGTTTTATTTACGCTGATGATATAGAAAAAGGGGATGGGATAATTATTGATTCAGATAAATTAGAGTTCTTTGATAGAACGTCTGTGGGAACTAAAGATTCTATTAAGTCAACGCTAAAGAAACTATTAGGGGATAAAGTCTATAAGGAGCTAGATGAAAGGCTGTCAGAATATACCCAAAATGTTGCACTGGAGATATGTAAAATCCATTTAACTGTAACACCCTATGCCGAAGTTAGTGCGGATGCTTGGTGGATTTCCGGTGGGGTAAGAGTTGAGGGGGAAGTAAGTATTAAGGCCGCTAATAGAAGTTATGTTTACGAAACTCACGAAATAATACATGGTAGTGCTAATAATGAGATTGAATTAATCAAGCACATTGAATGTGATTCGGAGGATATGTTGTACCCCATTATGGCCAAGGTTAAATACAAGGATGAAGTGCTTACGTTGCCAAGGGATAATTTCTCAGGTTTGGGTAAGCTTTTAAGAAAGAAAAGTGATCCACGGAATAAGGGGCAATATAAAAAAATCTTAACTGTAAGAAATTATGGTGACTGGATCCAAGCTTATCAGCATGTAGATAGCTCATTTTCTGATTGGAAACCAGCTTTTGGAGACACCTATTCAGTATTACTAGATATATTGGTAGATTCAATATCCTATTATCCCCCCTCAAAAAAGAGAGTTGTCATCCCTCAGACGGAACAGGCACAGCCCTTGAATGTGTCTGAACAACAGGTGCTTGGTAATACCCAATAGCTCATGAAAACGAAAAACAGTTCCAATGCTTAACTGTTTAATTGTTCAATTACTTAATTATTCTTTTACCCATTCTTAAAACCAATCTTTCTTTACTTCTACTCCACATACAAATATATCGAGGTCCGACCTCGATATGACAAAAGACTGGATCCCCCGGTCAAGCCGGAGGATGACAGAAACGGAGCCCTATTGTTTGTTTCCGTGATGCAAGCGAACTGTGAGGATCGATAATTCTCACTAATCCCTATTTATCAATAAGCTGTCATTTGAAAAAGCATTGAAGATTACAATCGTTAATCAGTAGCTGTTATTTCAGCACACCCTTCACAATGATATCTACGGCCTCGTTCGGGGTCAATCCATGCGCCATCAGTGTCTCCATCTGTTTTTTGTCTACGCTGCCTATAGCTGCTTCATGGGTCACTTTTGCAAGGGGGTTTGATACACTCACAATGGGGACTGCATTTGCAACTGCCCTGTCTTTTACGATCTCCATGCAGTCCACATGACCGCGTGCTCCCTCGGCATTGCCATTAGTTATCCCAGTAACATGGGCAACAGCTTCATCTTCAATGGCGACTCTTGTCTTGATTAAACTCCGTGAGTTTTTTCCGTTAAGCGAGGCCTTCTCCTTGATCCTGATATCGTCATTGGCATGGCCAAAAACCCGTGCCGTCAATTCGGAAACTGCATTTTCACCGGCTTCAACTGCATAATCTATATCAAGTTTGCCGACCCGTCCGGATGTCAGAGTAAATTCTGCACAATATCTCCCGTCCATGCCGATTTTTATTTCGGCCTTTGGAATAACCTCAATGCCCCCATAGGGCCCATGATAATGGGTCTCTGAATATTTCATTTGAGCACCTTCCCCAATATCAATGACTGCATTCATAATATGTTTTACTTTCTGCGCCTTTGGGAATATACAGTGGGCTATGAAATGGGCGCTGGAACCTTTTTCAAGGCTAACATCCATTTTGATATTTTGTGTCCCTTTTTTGTGCAGCACCCCAAAGCAGAGATGAACGGGCTTTTTTATGCTGACTCCTTCAGTTACTATAACTTTGACGCTTATTCCTGTTTCTGTTTCTTGCGCATCTACCTCAAGTCCGTTTACAGTATGAGCGCTGAGGATCTTATGACCACTTGCAACAAGATGGGCAGTACCGGCGTCAGCAAGAACTGACCTGTCTCCGCCTGCCTCTCCATACACTTCCATTAATTCATTAAGTTCAGACATTTAAGCATACCTCGCCATTGCAAGTCAGGCATGCCTTTGACTTGTAATATTCAGCTACTTTTTGAGGGTTGCCTGTACAGACAAGCTTCCCGTTGCATAATTGAGAAGCCCTGTCAGCTACTAATGCAATCTCTTCCCTGTGTGTGATGAGAAGCACGGATGAGCCGTGCTTTTTAAAGGAATTTATTACAGCGATTATATCCTGTGTTGAGAGCATATCGATTCCAGAATCAGGTTCATCGAGGATAGCCAGTTTTGAATTCAGGGCAAGGATTGATGCAAGCTCTATCCGCTTTCGTTCGCCGCCGCTCAGCGACTTGTCCACCATCCTGTGAAGATACAATGAGGGATGCAGTCCCGCCATCTCAAGATAATATGCAGGATCAACTTCCCTTTTTTTGATTGTAAGATAGTCTGTGACAGAAATGCCCTCAAATCTTACCGGTTCCTGCCATGCCATGGTAATGCCGCGCCGGGCGCGCTCATGGATCGGGAGGTCGTTGATAACCTGACCTTCAAAAACTATCTCCCCTATCGTCGGTTTATATTCTTTACATCCCATTATCAGATAGGCAAGGGTGCTTTTGCCTGTGCCGTTTGTTCCGAGAAGGGCATGTATCTCCTCTTCATACATGGAAAAATTGAGACCGTCTATTATTCTATTACTCCCAGCCTCATAGGTAAGGCCCGCAAGTTTTAACAATTCTCCCATCTTTTCGCCTCATTTTTTCTCTGTCATGACATTTTGATCATATGTTCCCTGTGCACCTGAACAATACTTCTGCTCTCTAGTTAAAGTTTATCAGATTATTGGGGATATGCAAGCTCATGCAGAGAATCATTTGAGGTGAGTTTCACCGCAGCCACACGTTGATTTCTGAAAAAAAGAGTGAGTATCAAAAACCTTAATAAGTTGAAGATATCAATGTTATTGACTCCGGTACATAATTCTCTCTAAGTTTAAAATCATTCGGTTAACTTATAGTGATAATAAATAATTTAATTAGACGGGAGCATCATTATGTGATAAATAGTAAGTAAGGAAAATGAAAAATATTTATGCTTCCGGTGAAGGGAAATGGAAAGATTGATTTCAAAACTTGATGACCCGGATATATTTAAAAAGGCTCTGGGAAATTTATTGAAGCTAAAAAACTATCATGTGGCGGCTCCAACTAAAAAAACGAGAATGTTAATGAGGGAATATTCAAAAATCCTTAACAGAGAAATAACTGAGAGGATCTCAGATGGAAAGAAGAGTTTTTGAGAGAACACCTGTCAATCTATATGTAAGTTTTTACCATAGTAGACTGTCCTATTCAGGAATTGTGTCAAATCTTTCAGGGAACGGGATGTGTATTGAAACAAAGAAGAATTTTCCATTGAAATCCAAACTTGAGATTGTTGTACTTGCTAGAGGAGAGTTGTTGAAGATCCCTGTTACAGTCACAGTAAGCAGGTTAATAGAGAACAGCAATATGTTTTATGGATTAGGAACAGAGCTTATTGAACAGCCACCAAACTATAAAAAAGTTGTATATAGTTTTGCGCATAACAATTTATTAAATTAAATAATCAGTTAAGAAATATTAGCTGCGTTAATAAAATTAGGATTAAATACTACTAAAAGAAAGACAATGGAAATTCATGACAGAATAAATGGATGCATTCAAATAGAACAAACCATTGCAACTATATATAACAATTTTACAAAATCATTTCCCAAGGAAAGGGTTTTCTGGGAATCTTTATTCAAAGATGAAATTGAGCATGCATCATTTCTAAGTAATGCTAAGTATCTTGATGTATTTGCTGAATATCCTGAACGGACCAATCCGCCGTCAATAGCATATATAGAAAAGACCCTTGAATATGCTCTATCAACTATAGATCAAATTAATTTTAAATATATCTCTTTTGAAAATGCTCTGAAAATAGCATTAACACTTGAGGAGGCTATGGTAGAGGCGTTTGTACATGATTTAATGGATGATTTAAATGCTAATAAAGATGAAGCACTGATTAGAGAATTTGATAAGATGCTTAAAGATGAAAAAGGACATGTCAGCCAAATAAATAATATGATGATGAAAAAGGGTTATAAGAAATTATCATAATAATGAGATTGGATCGTTTTAAGAAGTGAGGGGAAGAGAATGAAGTTTTCAAGGAAAATATTATACAAAGTGATACTTCTTTTATTAACTGTATTTTTTACAGGGATATCTGTTTTTTATGCAGATGCGAATAATACATGTGTTGAGTGCCATAAGAACATAAAATTTATAAATGAGAACCGTGTATTATTTGAATATTACAGCACCTGGATAAACTCTACCCATGAGATTGAAGGAGTTAAGTGTATTGATTGTCACGGAGGAGACCCGACTAAAAGTGATAAGAAGTGGGCACATAAAGATAATTTTTCGTCATTAAAGGTTACGGACAGATTCTTTTTTAAAAAGATTTCTGAAAGATGTGGTAAATGTCATGAAGCGGTCCTGAAGAATTTTAAAGAAAGTAAACATTATAAAGTTCTCCTTAAAAAAGGGACCGGGCCGCATTGCTCAACATGTCATGGTTCGATGAACGCAGAAGTTTATTACACTTCTGTTATCTCGAGGTCTTGTGAGAATTGTCATAATGAATATACAAAGAATCTCCCTAATGTAGTCGGGGAAGCTGACAAGATCCTGCATCGAATAAATGTTGCTCACGTTTATAAGAGATGGGTTTTGATCGATTATCATTTTAAGGAACCGAAAAAAGTGGAAGAGATAATTTCTTTATACAATAATGTTGCAGAGTCCTGGCATAAGTTCGATTTTGAGGAGCTTGATCAAAAATCACAAGATTTATTGAACAAAATAAAATCGTTAGTAAGCAGGGGGCCACTGGCTAAGAAATAGGAGATTGATCTATCCGTTCAAACGACTGGAACTGCTCAATCAGTTGGAACGGTTATTTTAAAAACCCACTTCTTCTCCACAGACAAATATATCGAGGTTCAACCTCGATATGAAAGGGCGTATTACAAGACGCCCCTACAAAAGATCTCAAACCAACAGGGCGTTTTTAAAACTATTTAGTGGGGATGGGTCTACACATTTCGCTAAATGCCAGAGAATCAATTTTCTTTGTCTGCTTTTTCCTTTTCTTCAAAAACTTCCTTATAGGCTTCATGTACAGGACAACCTTTTTCCCAATGCTTAACTACTTGTTTGCCTATAAATGAATTCGGGTATTTCTTTCCAATATTACATCCAGGACAAACAGCACCCCAATAGGCCATAGCCTTTTTCATAATCATGGAAATGTCTCCTCTTCAAAAACTGATTTATAATGATATGAATTCATTATAACACTGTATATATCGAGGTTGGACCTCGATATGAAAGGGCGTATTGCAATACGCCCCTACAAAAGACTGGATTCCGCATCAAGTGCGGAATGACAGAATTATCTTCCCCCTCATCCTGGCCCTCTCCCGCTAAAAAACTTAAATGCTTACCTGTTTAATTTATTAATGATAAATGCCGATAAATGAAGACAATACTGCATCTTGTAGTAATTATAAGTAGTTACAAGGAGGATGGTTTGAAAATGCTAAAAAAAATACTTTATTCAGTAACAGTTTTGACAATGACTTTATTATTAGTTTCCTGTGGAACATTGAGAAAACACCAAACTGCCGGGGTTTCGGATATGAAGGAAAATAAGGGCCTAACTGAAGCAGATGAAGAGGCACTGGCCTGGGAAAAAATCTGGGAAAAAGCATTAGCACAGGGTGAAGGAGTAAAATTGACTCCTGATGCAAAAGCAGACGTGAATGACGTACTGTTTGATTATGACAGATATGATATAAGGCAAGATGCAAGATCCGCACTGAATGCTGCAGCCTCTTATCTTAATAAGAAAAGGGAAATCAATATTGTCATAGAGGGTCATAGTGATGAAAGAGGAACTAACGAATACAATCTTGCACTTGGTGAAAAAAGGGCAAAGGCAACAAAGAATTATCTCCGCTCTCTTGGCATATCTCCTTCAAGATTATATACTGTGACTTATGGTGAAGAGAAACCGCTTTGTACAAACAGTGTGAATTCCTGCTGGCAGAGAAACAGAAGGTCTTCCATAAAATTATCTGATTTAGATTAATAAAGAGTTTAAGCGTTATACTGCTCAAGCGGTTGGAATAGTCAGGTCTACACATTTCACACTGAGCAATAGGCAATTGGTCATAGGTACGAAAAGTTCCAATGTTCAATTGCTTAATTATTCTTTTACACACTCTTAAAACCAATTATTTTAAAAACCCACTTCTTCTCCACAAACAAATATATCGAGGTTCAACCTCGATATGTGATGTAGGGGCAACCCCTGCCCCTACGAAAGACTGGATATCGTATCACGTATAGAGGTCACTTTTTCATCCTCACTTCGCACAAAGGAGAAGCAGGTTTCACAATTATAGGTTTTTGTGACAATCGTTTTTTTCTTGCCGTCCTTTTTGGGGATGGTCCGCATAGTGATAGATGATGAGATTAACGATTGACGATCAAGGAATGACGAATGATGAGTTTTCTATACTTCGTAAATCGTAATTCGTCACTCGCTATTCGTCATTCTTTTCCTATTATTTTTCTTTCCGTTGCCTTTCCCCTCTGGCTCAAATACAACACGTACCTTTGAATGCAGAGCTTCAGCTACACGGCGGAGCATACTCAGGGAGTGGCCTTCGTAACCCGGTGACTCCAGGCGACTGATCTGCTGCTGAGAGGTTCCTAGAAGTTTTGCCAGGTCTTTCTGGGAATATCCGGCCTTTTCACGGAGTGCCGCAATCTGCAGTGCCACATCCCATGCCTCTCCTGCACGATTAAAGCGAGCCTCGAATGCGGGGTCTTTCAATTGTTCATCGAGGTATCTGTCAAAATTTGATTTTTTCATTGCTTTGCCCTTTTACGCCAATCGTGCATCCTTTCAGCTGCCGTTTCAATATCCCGGACAGGAATTGCCCTGCCTTTGTTGCGTATACCATGAACAGCGACGATCCGGCGATTCTTTACAAAAAACCACAGCACTCTTGTATTGAGCTTGCCAACATGCCGCAGTTCAAATAGATCATTACCAAGGGCCTTGCATAAGGGTTCCCGATGATACTCCCGGTTACGTAGTTTATTCAGTCCTGCCATAACCGCTGCAAAATCGTCGGGATCACTGGATTTTAATTCATCCAGAAAATCACGGACAGGACACCCTCCGGCTTCTGTCTTATAAAATTCTACTCTAAATTCCATGCACATGTCAACATCAATATTGATGTACCACCATTATATAATTATGAATTACGAATTACGAAAAGATCAGAGCAATTACAAATAATGCATAACTCTTATTCTGTAATACGTTGCATTTCAAAATTGAGCCTTAAACTCGTAATTCGAAATTAGTGATTTGTAAATGATTAAAGCCATTGCCCCCAAATTGAATGATGGATTATAGCATATGTATATAAGGGCGTATTGCAATACGCCCCTACAAAAGACTGGATTTCATCTAATTTAACTGAAGGATCCTCAACTATGCAGCATGTTAAGTAAACTGCGTAATATTCCGAGAATAAATAAGAGTTAATTTAATAAGAAAATATAAATTATGTTTAACATTGATAAGTTAGTCCAGCAATCAATTGAGAAATGTGATACATCATTTCGAGCTGACATTCATTTAAAATCTGCGAGTATCGTAAATCATCCTGTTCGTCTCACTGTGTATTTAATAGCTACTATATTTTTTGCTGAAGCTATTGTCATGTTCATTCTGAATTTATTACCTCCTGTTGTTGGCTACAAAGAAGGTTTACTGGATTCTTCCTTATTAACGATTATTATTATTCCAATACTCTACTACTTAGTTTATAAGCCCTTTCGGTTACACCTCACAATACGAAAAGAACAGGAGAATAAACTTATCACAATATCTTTTACAGATGAGCTTACAGGACTTTATAATCGCAGAGGGTTTTTTAATTTGGCCGGGCATCAATTAAAAATATCTAATAGACAGAAACTGAAAGTCTTCATGATGTATTTAGATGTAGATAATTTTAAGGAGATTAATGATTCATTTGGTCATGATGAGGGAGATAATGCTTTAATTGATATTGCTAATATATTGAAACAGAGTTTTCGGGAATCAGACATAATAGCTCGCATAGGTGGGGATGAGTTTGTGGTATTCCCTATAGAAACTTCTGAGGAAAGCGTCAACATAATTCAATCACGCTTGAAGAACCAATTTGATACCCATGTTGCTGATAATGGCACAATATATAAATTATCTGTCAGTACTGGTATAGCATATTATGACCCTGAAAAGCCTTGTACTATTGACGAATTGCTTAACCAGACAGATAAATTGATGTACAAGCAGAAAAAACAGAAACAAAAAATGAGAACATACTGTAATGCATAGTTGTTGAAGTAATTCTCAATATTGTTTATTTGCTTAATTATTCTTTTACCCACTCAAAATAAAAGTTTCAACCGTTCAAACCGCTTGAATGGAATAAACCGCTTGATTCGTTTGAACAGCTTGAGCCGCTTGAATCATTTAACAGCTGAAACGATTATTTTAAAAAACCACTTCTTCTCCAAAGACGAATATATCGAGCTTCAACCTCGATATGACAAAAGACTAGACATAATGGCTGACGGATAGCCAAGAGACTTGCCCCTTGCCACGTGGGTTATAATCGGACAGGAGTCCAAATACAGAGCCATAACCAAGGAGGCAAGTCATGAAAGATTATATCACAGTGGTAGGACTAGACGTACACAAAGATTCAATAGAGGTTGCCTTAGCCGATACATATGGAAAGCGTGAGATACGGCACTATGGCAAGATTGGCGGAGACATGGCATCGTTGGACAAGACGGTGAGGAAACTGGTAAGCAGGGGCAACAGATTAGAGTTTATTTATGAGGCTGGGCCGTGTGGATACGAGATATATCGTCATCTTACAAAACAGGGGTATCATTGTAAGGTAGTAGCGCCATCAATGATTCCCAGAAGAAGCGGCAACCGGATAAAGAATGATCGTCGTGACGCTGAGGCATTGGCGAGGTTGTATCGGGCAGGGGAGTTAACGACAGTTTATGTTCCTGTGGAGGAAGATGAAGCGATGAGGGATCTGATACGAGGCAGGCAGGATGCGGTAAAAGGGTTGCGTACAGTCAGACAGCAGCTTGGAGCCTTTCTGCTTCGTCATGGTATTCGCTATGGAAGGAAAACATGCTGGGGACCTGCTCATACGCGCTGGCTTGCGGATGTCAGCATGTCTCATCCGGGGCAGCAGATTGCATTACAGGAATACATTCATGCTGTCAGAGAGCACACTGACCGTGTAGAGCGGATGACCGGGGAGATACTGAATCTTCTGCCTCAGTGGCGGATGGTCCCGGTAGTTGAGGCATTGCAGGCACTTAGAGGAGTGGCTCCTATAGTTGCCTCTACGGTGGTAGCGGAGATTGGTGACATGAGTCGGTTTGATAATCCAAGGCAGTTGATGGCTTATTTGGGTTTAGTTCCCTCGGAGCATTCCAGCGGAAGCACGGTCAGCCGGGGCGGCATTACAAAGACCGGCAACACCCATGCCAGACGAGTACTTGTTGAGGCAGCCCAAACATATAGTTATCCTGCCAGGGTTAGCAGACCGTTACTGAAGCGGCAGGAAAGCTTACCTCAACCTATCCGTGATATTGCATGGAAAGCTCAGGTGAGACTGTGTGGCCGTTTCAGACGGCTTATGGGCAGAGGTAAATCCAGAAACACAGTGGTAGCGGCTATTGCCCGTGAACTTTCCGGCTTTATGTGGGCTATTTCACAGCAGGTAAAAACACCAACCATATAATGCAATCAAGTAAATATATTTAAAGGAGGCTATCACAACAAACATAACAAAATATCCAGAGCATAGGCGGGGACGCGACCACGTTTTGGGAGAACCCTCGTGGAATCCAAGGAATAGGCAATTGCCTGACTTCCGCCACTAGAGCGAGGCAGCTCCACGACGAAACCAAGTCATGCGGTCTAAATCCGCGTATATCAGATTGATCAAACGTCGATGTATCGGTTCCGTCCCTGCTTATACTTTGAATTATAGTTAACTTTAAAACCCATATGAAAAGGGCAAGGAAGATCTATTGCTTGTTGACAGTTGTCAGCCATATCGGATTCCCGCCTTCGCGGGAATGACAGCATAATCCCTCTATATTCTTCTATTTGAAATACATTAAAATAATACCCGATAGGGTGCTACATATGATACTATGTTAATAAATAGTACCCTTAAGGGTATTAATTAAATATAAATATACCTTGAAGGGTATAATATAGATGCTATTATACCTTAAGAGGTATAAAATAAAAAAATAATTATTGAAATTATACCCGATATGTTATATATTTAAATGGTTATGACACAAGATAGTTTGACTGGATATATGGTAAACATATCTCTTCAAATAAGAGAGTTACGAAAAAAACAGGGGTTGACCCAAGTCGAATTTGCAAAAAGGGCGGGAGTTGGATTGCGTTTTTTGAGAGAGCTTGAAAGCGGTAAGAGAACGATAAGGATGGATAAACTTATGCAAGTTTTGGATTTCCTTGGATATCATCTGGAATTAAAAAGGACTGAACCACAACAAATATATAAATAGGATGTAACAGATTCTACCTAGAGTAAGGTTTATGGATGTATTAAGAAAAGCACAGGTCTATTATAAAAATGAATTAGCAGGATATATCACCGAGACCCAAAGTGGCTATACCTTCCAGTACGATCATAAGTTTTTAAATAAAAATATTCCAATTTCAATCTCCTTGCCACCAAGAGAAGAACCATATAGATCAAAAGAACTATTCTCTTTCTTTAAAGGGCTTCTACCTGAAGGGTGGTACTTGAATATAGTAAGTGCAACGCAGAAAGTCGACAATAAAGATTCCTTTGGTTTATTGCTGGCAAGCACCAGCGGTGATACAATTGGTGCGGTTACTGTTAGAAAAATGGAATAACAATAATGAATGAGAAATTTCTTAGAAAAATGTTTAACTCTTCCAAACTGCCCGTTATAGATTTTAGTTTGGAAGACCTATCTCAACAGGCACAGAAACTGACAGGTAAACTTTCTATTTCCGGAGTTCAGCCCAAGCTTTCTGTTAAGTTGGATAAGAAACAAAACATGTTAATACCTGCTGCTGAAGGCGGGGAATATATTCTAAAACCACAAACCTCGACATTCCCCAATATTCCGGAAAATGAACAATGTTGTATGGATATAGCTGAAGCATTAAACATAGATACGCCACTTCATTGTTTGATTTCATTAAAAGATAAGAGTCTTGCATATCTTGTTAAAAGATTTGATCGGATAAAGGATGTGAAAATTCATCAGGAAGATTTTACTCAAATTCTTGAACAAACTGACAAATATAGGGGATCGATTGAACAAATAGGTCGAAGATTGAAAGAAATTTCATCAGCGCCAGGTTATGACGTTCAATTGATTTTTGAACGGGTTGTTCTTAACTTTATTATCGGTAATGGTGATGCCCATTTAAAAAATTATTCAATTGCTCATATAGATAAAGATAACATTCGTTTAACACCCGCTTATGATATTGTTTGTTCAAAGCTGGTTATTCCTGATGAAGAAGATTCGGCAATAACGATTAATGGGAAAAAAAATAAATTGCAAAGAGAGGATTTTGATACATTAGCTGAATATTTCAAAATTCCCACAAGTGTACAGTACGAAAAATTTGAAAAGAAATTTAATGTAATGAGAGAAATAATAAATGCTTCTAAAATTAATGAGGAAAAACAACAAGAATTTATTGAAATAGTTAAAGATAGATTAAGTCGTTTTGAATTGCCGGAATAAGAAGCTTGAATCGTTTCAAATGTTTGAACTGCTTGAGCAGTTTAGCAGATCAGGCCGCTGGGACGACTCAAGCTGTTAATGTCAATTATCCACGCAGTGCGTGGAGTTATATATTGAGGTTCAATTTCGATATGCCTATTATGAATTATGATGGCAAAATGACGAATGAAGAGTTTTCTTTACTTCGTAAATCGTAATTCGTCACTCGCTATTCGTCATTCTTTTCCTATTATTTTTCTTTCCGCTGCCTTCACCTTCAGGCTCAAATACAACACGGACCTTCGAATGCAGAGCTTCAGCCACATGACGGAGCATACTCAGGGAGTGGCCTTCGTAACCCCGGGACTCCAGGAGGCTGATCTGCTGCTGAGAGGTCCCTAGAAGTTTAGCAAGGTCTCTCTGGGAAAATCCGGCCTTTTCACGGAGTGCCGCGATCTGCAGCGCCACATCCCATGCCTCTCCCGCTCTCTTAAAACGAGCCTGTTTAACGAGCCTGTTTAACAGTGTTTAAGCAAAGTCAATATGACCCCCTAATTGCAAAGGGAATATGTCCCCTTGAAGGAGCAGCCGGTTTTGAAGATATATAGACTTGCAAAGCATGTTTACCGTAACGACGCTCACTAGGTTTTCTGATTTTCCATGATCTGACAGGTTCTTTGAAAGGAGTAGATTTATGAGAGGCGATTTTATCATCACCGTACCACACAGTCCATTTACCATCTAAGTGATGCCTGACAAGGACCTTCTTTTTAGCAAAGGACATTCTCTGTTGTTGTTTTGGGATATCTATAATAAGCCCGCCGAGGCGTACACAATTGTCGTTACCGACAACAGCCTCATAGGCATATGAGACTTTAAGGTATATTTCAGGTTTCAGGATCTTTCTAAAGGCACTTGTACTGGAGTGAGGTTTTTGTGCAAACCTCCGGTTGTAGCGTTTAATAAAAACTCTATCAAGCCATTTGTTGGCTTCTTTCATATCTGATATACCTTCGAGATCCAGTTCGGCAATAAGACGATCCTGCAGGGTGCCAAAGCTCCTTTCGACTCTTCCCTTGGCCTGAGGAGAATATGCCTGTACGGAACATATGTTCAACTCTTCCAGCACTCTGCCTACATGAGTTGGGTATTGACGGCCCATCATCTGCTCCTCTATTGTCCATGACTCATCCGTACGTACAAATATGGTATGTCGGTCATGATATATAGCCATGGGAATGCCATGCTTGATTAGCAGTTTATTCAGAAGTTTTAGATATCCTTCCGAAGTTTCTGCTGGTACAAATATAGCTGAAAGCAGTCTGCTGTCAGCATCATCTATGGTACTGAGCAAACAGCAAGGAGGTTGAGTATCACCAAACCATTTGTGAGGGCTGCCATCCCATTGTACCAGCATTCCCTGACATGGTTTCCTGGGGCGACGGCTTCTGTGCTTTACAGGCCGTCTTTTTCTCTTTGGCTTTTGCCCGCTTGAGCGGCGGATCTTCCGGACAGTTTCTCTGCTAACTTCAATTCCCTCTCGTTCTATTAACAGTTCCGTAAAATGGCTGTCATTGCAGTTGGCATATTTACCGTTTGAGAGATTGCGAATAATTTCTCTTTTGCTCTCATTCAGGGCATTTGCTGGTTCTCTACTTCTATTGCCATGAACCAATCCCTCTGGGCCCCTATTGCTGTAACTGGCTTTCAATCGTTTTGCCTGTCTATAACTCAGTCCCATATATCTACCTGCTTCAACTACTGTCAAAGATCCTCCCATGACTTGTTCCATAATCCTAACTCTCTGTAATTCATTAATACTCATGACTATGTCTCCCATCATTGGCTCTCCCTCCTTGATAGGGACATTTTACCTTTGCAGTTAATGGGGACACTATCCCTTTGCTATCACACGAGCCTGTTTAACAGTTGCAGAACGCAGGTTAATATGCTATTTTTTAAATATAGACTGAAATATATTTGTAAGGGGGTGTGAATATGAAAGTAGAAACAATAATAGACACTAAAAAGAAAGTAATATCTTTATATGACGTGGCGAATGATACGGGTGATTTTATATCATTGATACAAACTGCATTCATCTACAACAAATCAAAGCTTCTGCAAGGGTGTAAGGCACAAGCGGAAAACAGCAGGAAAGAAACTGATCAGCTTTCAACAATCATAACTGCATATGCATTGGATGATCCTGACCTGAAACCATATAAACCATTACCTGCACATATTATAGGTATCTGGAAAAGCCTGGAGAAACTCTCTGAACTCACAGCTAAAAAAATCGAAGGTAATATTCTCTTTTCAGACAAGGCTGCAGACGAAACAATATTTCTTCTTCAAAGACTGATTGAAATTCTGCGGCCAACTGCAGATATGATACTTGCCAGAAATACGTTCCTGAGCAAGTATATAGTGTATTCGCATGCAGGCGTGGAAAAAATGGCAAAGGAATACGCTACATTACATGAAGACAGGTTAATAGCTGGTGAATGCATGCCTGAAGCTGCATCGATTTTTGTAAAAATGATGGAGGCAATAAAGGACATTGCGTGGAACGCCAAGGAGATAGCGGTAAAGCTTGCCGGATAATACATAAAGCCCGGATCGCAGACATTAAAAGAGCTAGACAGACTCTCTCCTCGAAATTGTATTAACTACAGGTAAGTGGTAATAGGTCATGGGAAAGGAACATAGTTCCAATGTTTAACTGTTCAATTGTTCAATCAATATTCCCCTCATATAAATTATCTTCATCAGCACATTAATTTCTTCCTGATAATTAAAAAATGAAAGCTACCTTTTCTGATTATGTTTTCTTGTAAATGAGGAGGCCAGCCCGAACTTTTTTAATCTTATCAGGGCGTTTGATACAACATCCAGCAGCTCTTTTTCCTTTGATAATTCATTTGTATCGATAAGACCGTTAATTTCATTTATGATTTTGGTTATTAAAAGATCAGCTTGAGGCCCCTGCTTCTTCATCATCATCAGACCCTGGGCTTTCCCTTTTATTGCTTCAGCAACGGTTTGTTGTTTTTTTGAAAGAGCCATACATTATTTTCCGATCATCTTTCCCTTTATGGTTTTACCAGATCCTGACTCACTGTCGTCGTCTCGACTTCAATGCCCGCTTCTCCCTTTCGAAATACTATATTTTTTAACCATCGGCTATTGTCTTCATCGGGATAATCAACACGGAAATGTGCCCCACGGCTTTCCGTCCGTTTAAGCGCGGCCTTGCATACCATCTCGGCCACAATCCTCATATTCCGGAGCTCTAATAGCAGTATCAATTCCGCAGGGTTTCCAACGGCAGCGCTCGGTAGAGGCCCTTGAATGTACTCCAGGGCTTCTTCAAGCTCATTTTTCTCACGGGAAACCCCGACGTTGTTCCACATCTGCACCTTCAATTCCTGAATCAATTTTCTGGGACTCTCTCCCTCGCCGGAAAACTCTCTTTCCAGCCGCTTTATTTCATCATCTGCTGCTTCTTTAATCAGGAAATGAGAGCTGATATTCATTGCCAGATCAGCTGCTTTCTCTCCGACTAATGACCCCATGGAAAAAATTTCAGCCAGCGCATTACCCGCCAGGCGGTTCGCCCCATGAGCCCCGGCGGTTGCTTCTCCAACAGCGAAAAGACCACTTAAGGACGTTGCTCCCCATTTATCAGTTTCTATACCTCCCATACAAAAATGCGTCGTGGGAAGAACCTCATAAGTCTTTTCTCCCTTCCACCACGACGATGGTAATAGATTTATCAGTTCTTTCGCGGTCTGTTCTGAGAGAGACTCAAGATCCATGATTATTTTCTGATTCCCTTCGGGGCTGTTTTTAATCTCTTTTATGATAAGCTGCGCCAACTGGTCCCGGGTTATTGTGGCCGGATCCCTATCATTTTTCTTGAGAATGTCTTCGCCGTCACTGTTTTTTAAAATAACCCCTTTTTGCACTAACATCCTTTCATAAAGAAGAAGCCGGTTCCCCTGTTTTCCCCTTGCTGTAGGATAGAATTGGACGAACTCCATATCTTTCAATGCAACGCCTGTATCAAAGGCCAGTGCCAGGCCATCTCCGGTGATGCCGGTCGCATTATTGGTATTTAAATAAATCTGGCCATAACCGCCGGTTGCCAGAACAACAGTTTTTGCCTGTATCGCGATGAAATCGCCGTCTGCAGTCACACCCGTTGCGCCGGAAATTTTGCCGTCTGATGTCAAAAGCCGGGTAACAAACACATTCTCTTCAAAGCGAACTCCTGCTGCTTCGGCCCGACGCCTGAGTGGTTTGACGAGATCACTCCCAGTCCAATTTTCCCCGTGAACATGACGGGCATAGTGATGCCCCGGTATTTTCACAACCTGAGGCTTTCCTTCTTCCATTTCGAAATTTACGCCGCAATCTTTTAAGAATGCGACCTCTTTCCCCGCCCGTTCTGCAAGTATGGCAACTTTTCCCTGATCGTTTAAATAACGTCCTCCCTTGATGGTGTCGACCATATGAACGTCTTTATTATCTTCAGGCACACCCCACCCCGAAGCAGCAATGATTGACTTTGACATATACGTATTTGAGGGATGGCCGATTTTGGATTTAGAGACCAGAAGCGTATCAGCGTTCTTCAATCCGGCGACAATGGCTGCCCTCAAGCCTGCCCCGCCGCTGCCGATGACCAATACATCACATTTAAGCATTTCTTGAGGTTTTAGCATCACTTATCTCTCCTTCTCTTTGATAACGTATTTTCACTATTGTTTAATTTCATCTGTATACTGTTACCCAGATGCGTAAAGACAATTCATACCTTCGGGAATGTCCGTCGCACAGCCCTAAAAATCTCCCACGGCTACCCTGAAAGCCGCATTAAGAGCCAAAAGTACCTCTGCGGTAGATAGATACCCGTTTCTTGACAGGACTCTCTGTGTTTTTTCGCGTTGAATAACTGTAGACAAACGGTGCTTTATGCTTCGTTTGGAATAAAACTCCTGCCATATCCAGCGCAATCCCTCATCGAGTTGTTTGGAGGTCATGTTTTTCGGATGAAATGTTGAAAACTGACCGTTAAAACGTGTTGAGTCGGTTTCAAAAATACGGTTTTCCGATTTTAGTTGCTGGTGAAATTTCGAACCGTCTATCGGGAACAAAGCAGAAAACAGTCCCAGCTCTATATGGTTTTCCTCGCAGAAATCGAGTGTTCTGCGAAAAATATCGGGGGTATCATTCTCAAACCCAAACATAAACGATCCGTAAATACCGATATTAACATCATGGGTCATGCGTATCCATTCATTAAACTTTTCCGGTCGGGCCCACTTTTTATCAACTGCCTTCAAGTTGTCGTCGATGATTGATTCGATACCTGTAAAAAGAAACTGGCATCCACTTTCCGCTGCAAGTTCCATAACCTCTCTGTTGCGGGCATTATTAAGTGAAAACTGGCCGCTCCATTTGATTTTAAGCGGTATGATTTCCCTGAATAGTTCTTTTGCGTATTTCGGGTTGCCTGTCACGTTATCGTCAACAAAAAAAATCGTTTTTCCCTTGAATTCTTCCAGTTGACGTACCACATGATCAATAGGCCGATGGCGAAACTGTGCTCCGTAAAATGCAGTTACCGAACAGAAATCGCAATTATAGGGGCATCCCCGTGTTGTCTCAACATGGTAGAACTCATCATGCTTGGAAAAGTACTCTTTTTTAATAAACGGAATATCGACAAGATCAATAAACCGATCGGAACGGTAAAAAGATTTGAGTTTGTTTTTGTGCAGGTCCGTGATCACGTCTTTCCAGATGTGTTCCGCTTCACCTGAAATAATGGTATCCACGTGAGGACGAGCCATGTCAGGCCATAATGTCGGGAAAAACCCACCGAACGCGACCTTTATACCTTTTTCCCGGAATCGCCGCGCGATCTGAAACGCCGGCTGAGATACATGCAGCATAACCGTTGCTCCCACCAGATCCCAATGCTCGTCATAAGGGATTGGTGAATGGTTCTCATCGACTATCCGCACCTCCACATCATCCGGAGTCAGAGCTTTTAAAGTCGGCAGCGCCAGCGGCGTGGAGTTCATATACCGGATAGATGATTGACCACGTCCGACACGTTTGGGATTTATCAGTAATATTCGCATAATACGAACTGCCTTTCATTGCTTGTAGCGCCTCTTCCGGCACATACAAGAAGAGGTTCTCATTGAATTGTATATAATCCAGTACAGCTCGTCAATTATAGTGAGTTTATTTATTATAAATTCAAAGGATATTTCGTGTATTTGACAGAACTCTTTCTCTCTCTTAAAACCAATCCTTCTTTTCTTCTTATCTAATGAGACATATGAAAGTAGCTTGAATTTAATAGTAAATCTCTTTACGATACAGTGAATAAGAAGTCATTAGTTATGAAAAGAACCAAATAAAAAAGAGCTCATTATGAGAAAGTCACTTTATATTTTGTTTTTCATTTGTGCTGTTGGCACTGAATCTCTTTATTGGGAATATATCTTCTGTTTCTGATGCTGCTCATCCGGGAATGGCGGTTGAAAAGGATAATGTCTTTGCAAAGAAGATTAAGCTTATTGGTAAATATCAGTTTGGTACCTGGGCAACAGATAAAGAACACGGATATTATATAATTGATACAGTTACCTGGAAAATTGTTAGCGAGGCAGGGTAAAGAAAGGTTCTTATGAATAAAGACAAGATTTTTTCTTCTTTTAAGCTGAAAAATTTTCAGTTGCAGAATCGAATAGGCGTTGCACCGATGACGCGGATGTCATCAGTAAAGAACAGTATCCCGCGACAGGATGTATTTGACTTTCTGGTCAGGAGGGCCGGTAACGGGGCAGCTATTGTCTACACCGAGGCAATTGTCACTGATTATGAATGCGCGCAGGGATATCCGGGACAGGCAAGGGTACTCAAGGATGAACAGATCGACGCATGGAAACCTGTAGTAGAGTCGATCCGAAATAAGGGCTCAGTTGCTATCATGCAGATATTTCACTGCGGAAGGATGGCATGGCCGGAGATCAATCCTGCAGGAAGAATCATCGCTCCCAGTTCTATCACTCCCAGTCAGAATAACCCTCTAACCAATGAGCCTTACCCGGTGCCAGAGGAAATAGGACTTCTTGAGATTGAACATGTTATAGAAGGTTTTATTGAGACTGCCAGAGGTGCTGTTGCCGCAGGTTTTGACGGTATTGAAATCCATGGGGCCCATGGTTATCTTATAAGCCAGTTTTTGTCCTCCTATTCCAATAAGCGTACCGATACCTACGGCGGGGTCGTTGAAAACCGCTACCGTTTTGCCCATGAAGTCATTCAGGCAGTAAGGCCGGTGTCCCTGATGACCGCCTGCTGACATTCAGGATTTCGAACTGGGGAGTTGCGGATATGGAGGTATCGCTTTTTGAGAGCAAAGAAGAATACCAGGAGATCATCAGACTGCTTTCAAAAGAACCGATTGATGCGCTCTCTGTTTCTACATACATGTACGGTGACAAGGCGTTCGGTACTGATCAGAATATGGCTCAGATTACCAGGGAGGTAACGGGTCTCCCGATAATGATCTGCGGGGGCATACATGACCGTGTAAGTGCAGAGGATGCTCTGGAGAATGCCGACATTGTACTGAGCGCAAAATCCTTTCTGCTCAATCCAGCCTGGGTGGAGGATGTAAGGACAGGGAAGAGTCTGCCGCTTTATAAATCAGAGGAAGCAAATATAGCGTATTCAGATACGCCGCTTCCTTAAAGTTCATCCGTGGGGCCGCGTCTGCATATTTTACAAGAGTTGTGTAATATGGAGCAAAACGGGGTCTGCCCTACTTCGTAAATCTAATTCTTCACTCGCTATTCGTCATTCTTATTTCTATTAGTAGGTAGAATAGATGGGTCCAGGAAATATTAATGACTATTAATAAGTTTCAAATAATCTTTTGTTGGATTAAGAACCTCTACACCGAGACCATTATAATGGCGATCAATTTTATGCAGCCTTCTTGTTTTTACAAGTACTTTTAAGCTGTTACCGTTGGAGCGAATGAAAATTAATATTTTTGGTTTGAAACGAAAAAAGATTTTATATTTAAGTTTAAAAGGAAAGCGCAATCCTGTCTCAATATAAGCGCCTTGCTCTGATAAATTAGTTATCGCGCCTGAGTACATTTCATCATCATAAATAAAATTAGCCTGTATATTCACGGTCTTTCTTTCAAAAGCTCTTTTTTCGATCATATCCATAACATAATTAAAGTCAGACTTTCTGTAGTAAGTTATTGCAGTTAAATAATTTGACCAACCAATTTGATCCACCATGCGTGAAGACCAGAGGCTATGTATGTTCCTATAACTAAAGCAATAATTGCTATTATGCTCAGTAGTTCTAAAGCGCTACTCAGTGCTTTCTTAAGAGGAGGGGGGGATTTGCTTCTGCTTTATTAATTTCTTATTAAGACTGTTTTTTAGTTTTGAGTAGGCATTGATAGCCAGTGAATCTATTTGAATGAGGATTTCATTTATTGCAGATGCATTCATATCATTTGTGCTTATTGCATACTCACAAAATAGAAAATATATGTAAGCAACCTAATGCTTTGAAATTCAATCAAATAATAGAAGCAAGTAGATATAGAGTCATTGTCCTGGAAATTACCGGAATTGTCAAATATAAAATATTTATACACATTATTAAAAAACTTTATATAAAATATCTTTACGCATCTGTAAAATATTTCAATCCTGTCTGTCCGTAGACAGGTTAAGAATGACAGTGCTATGGGATTTATAAAAAGAAAGTAGAGTATCCTATATCCAGTGCTGACCCCGCAGCACTTACGAGATAAATTAAATTTCTGACGTACCTGGACCGGACACTACCTATATCATTATACTTACATATGAGAATGCCATTAAAAAAGAAAATTAAGGTCTCGAACTACATTACACCTGAAGGGCACAAGAAATTAGTCGAGGAGCTCACTTATCTTTGGAAGACCAAGCGCCCGAAAGTCGTTAAGGCAGTTTCCGAGGCTGCTGCCATGGGTGACCGCTCTGAGAACGCTGAGTATATCTATGGAAAAAAACTGTTACGACAGATTGATTCCCGTATGCGTTTTCTACAGAACAGACTGAACGAATTGAATGTAGTGGACAGGAAACCAGCCGATACCTCAAGGGTATTCTTCGGGGCATGGGTCGAGATAGAGGACGAGGAAGGAAAAACTTTCGAATACCGCATAGTAGGGCCTGATGAGATAAACCCCGAGAAGAACTACATTAGTATTGATTCACCAATGACAAAGGCGTTGCTGGGAAAGACGGAAGATGCCGAGGTTGTTGTGAAGAGGCCGAATGGGACAAGTGAGTTTGTTATAACGGGTGTGAGATATTGATTAATCAGCTTTTTGTTTTTGCCAGCGCAGGCTTCGTAGATTTCACTTTTTTACGTCCCATGACATAATCATTGATTGCCCTTGCTGCACGTTTGCCGGCGCCCATGGCGCTGATAACAGTTGCTGCGCCGGTTGCGATGTCACCGCCGGCAAAAATGCCCGGAATGTTTGTGGCCCCATCTTCATCTATTTCTATATAACCCGCACCCCAGAGCTTGAGGCCTTTGACTGATTTGGTAAGAATAGGATTGGATGCCTGACCAATGGCCATAAGCACCTGATCGACTTCAAGGATAAAATCCTTTCCAGAGCACTCAGGCCTTCTCCTGCCTGATGCATCCAGTTCGCACATCTTCATTGCGTCACATTTTATTGCTTTTACATATCCTCTCTCGTCACCGAATATCTCTTTGGGACTTGAAAGGAACAGAAGCTCAATCCCTTCTTCAAGGGCATGTTCAACTTCTTCAAGGCGGGCAGGCATTTCATTCCTGGTCCTTCTGTACACAATATAAACTTTTTCAGCGCCAAGTCTGGCTGCTGTTCTGGCAGCATCCATGGCAACATTGCCTGCTCCGACTACAGCTACCCTTTTACCTCTTTTTACAGGGGTATCATATTTGGGGAACTGGTTGGCCTTCATCAGGTTTACCCTTGTGAGATATTCAGAGGCGAAATAAACATTGTTCAGGTTTTCTCCCGGTATGCTCATGTATCTTGGTGCTCCTGCCCCTACACCTACAAAAACTGCCTTGTATCCCTCTTCAAAAAGTTCATCAACAGTCTGTGTCCTTCCAATAATCCAGTTGACCTTGATTTCTACGCCAAGGCTTTTAACGAACTCCACTTCCCTGTCAATAATTTTTTGTGGCAGCCTGAACTCAGGAATCCCGTAGGTAAGTACGCCGCCTGCTTCATGGAGGGCCTCAAATATTGTTATCTTGTATCCCTGTTTTGCAAGGTCTGCTGCAACAGTCAACCCTGCAGGGCCTGCACCGATGACCGCAACCTTATGCCCATTGGATTTCGGCACCTTGGATTTTGGAGACAGTTTCTTTTTTACTTCGTAATCCGCGGCAAAACGCTCCAGCGCACCGATAGAGACAGCAGTCTTCTTTTTACCAAGAATACATTTGCCCTGGCACTGGTTTTCCTGGGGGCATACCCTGCCGCAAATGGCAGGAAGCATATTGTAATTTCTTATGACCTCAAGTCCGCCGGTAAAATCCTCATCCCTGATGGCAGCGATGAATGCAGGTATATTGATTTCTACAGGACAGCCTGTAACACACATCGGCTTTTTGCACTGGATGCAGCGCTTGGCTTCCTTGACAGCCTGCTTCTCTGTCAGTCCAAGTGCTACTTCCTTGAAGTCATGTTTTCTTTTTTCAGGGTTTCTTGCGCGCATATTAAAAAATAGGGTTCGAGGATTCGAGGGTTCGAGGGTTCAAGTAAAAAAACAAAATGCTTATGTTGTTCACTTGACCCCTTGACTCCTTGACCCCTTGGCCCTTTGATTTTTACATTTTCCTTTGCATTTTTTCTTTTTAAACTTTTCCAGCGATTCTATCTCTTCATCTTTATAAAAATTTAACCTTTGGGCTACTTCGTCAAAGTCAACATCATGGGCATCAAACTCAGGACCGTCAACGCATGCGAATTTGGTTTTCCCTGCAATACTCACTCTGCATGCACCGCACATGCCGGTGCCTTCCACCATTACCGGGTTAAGACTGACATAGGTCTTGAGTTTATCAGGCCTTGTAAGTTCGGCAACGGCCTGCATCATTCTTATCGGGCCGACTGCAATGACAATATCAACTTTGGAACTGTCTGTAACTTCTTTCAGCGCTTCAGTTACCAGCCCTTTTTTGCCTGAACTCCCGTCATCAGTTATAAGAATGGTTTCATCAGCATATTCAGCAAATCTGTCTGGCCATACAAGCAGCTCTTTATTGCGTGCGCCAAGTATGACAGTGACTTTGTTCTTCTTTTCCTTTAACGCCTTAAGAATGGGGAAAAGTGTAGCTGATCCTATTCCTCCGCCGACAAGTACTGCATGACCGTATTTTTTTATAGGGGTATCATGTCCAAGAGGTCCTGCAACATCTCTTATGAAATCACCCTTCTTAAGAGTGCCAAGATCCTGTGTTGTTTTGCCTATTTTCTGAAACAAAAGGGTAATGGTGCCTTTATCAAGGTCTGAATCAGAAATGGTCAGGGGGATTCGCTCGCCTTTTTCATGAATTCGCAGTACTATGAAATTCCCTGCCCTTGCATGGCTTGCAATATAGGGAGCATCTATAATTAGTGCATCGACCTGAGGCGCTACATTTTCTTTATGTAAAACTTTAAACATTATTGGACTTAATTTATTTTCTGAGCTTAATTAAGGAACAGAATATATGAAGTGAAATTTAGCGTCTAATTATATCAGAAATGGCGGGTGAAAATCATTTTAGCAGCTAAATTAAGAATATAATTGTATCTATAGAGTATTGCAAGCCTTTTCTCATGCATGGTTGAACTATTTTGTGATGCTTTTCAATGCATGGTAACTATATGGAGTTTCTTGATTTTTTGAAGTATATAAAGGACAATAGAGAAAAGTTCCCGGTTTCATTTTGTACAGATATAATTAAGACTCTCGTTTTTCTGGAAGGTATTTAATGATCGACAATAAAATGGAAAAAGAGTGCGAAAAGATCCTTAAGAAACATAAGAGGGAAGAGGGCAATGTCATCTCGATCCTTCAGGACCTGCAGAAGAAATTCGACCATGTACCGAGAGAAGCTGTATACTGGTTTTCAGACAGGCTGTACATACCTGCGAGTGCTTTCTTTGGTGTTGTAACATTTTACTCTCAATTTCATCTCAAGCTGCGCGGCAAGTATATACTGACCGCATGCTGCGGCACCGCATGCCATGTAAAGGGCTCGGCTGCGGTTATTAACAAGGTCAAGACCGATCTTGATCTGCCTGAAGGTGAGAACACTACTAAAGACCTGAAGTTCACTCTTGAGAATGTGGCGTGTGTGGGCGCATGCAGTATCGCACCTGTGCTCATAGCCAACAAGAAGGTCTACGGAAAGGTGACCCCTGAGGATGCATCTGACATTATCAAGGAATTAAAATAGGGCAAGGTGAATAAAATTGGCGACTAAAAAGAGCAAAAAGACCGAGATAAAAGGCCTTACTATAAGAGTCTGTATCGGAACGGGCGGACTGGCTGCAGGCAGCCAGGAGGTCATCGATAGATTCAAAAGAAGGCTCAAGGCAAAAGGGCTGAAGGCGAATGTCGAGAAAAAGTGCGTCAACAAGACAGGATGCCGCGGCTTCTGCGCAAAGGACGTGCTTGTTGATGTGATCATCGGCAAGAAGCAGTCCACATACCAGCTCATCACCGTTGATATGGTGGAGGAGATCATTGACGAGCATATAATAGGCGGCAAGCCTGTTGAGAAGTGGCTGGTCGGTGACGATTACCACTCATTCCATGATAAGCAGACCAAGATACTCCTTGAGCAGTGCGGGCATATCGACCCTGAAGATATAGAGGCATACACAGCCATTGACGGGTACAAGGGTGCGGCAAAAGCATTCAAGATGAAGCCTGAAGAGGTAATCGCAGAGGTCCTGCGCTCTGAACTAAGGGGCAGGGGCGGCGCCGGATTCTCAGCCGGACGCAAGTGGGAATACTGCCGCATGAATGAGGAGAAGACGAGGTACATCATCTGCAATGCTGATGAAGGGGATCCGGGCGCATTCATGGACCGCTCCATTATCGAGGGAAACCCTCATGCCGTGATCGAAGGGATGATCATCGGAGGCTATGCGATAGGTGCTGCTACAGGATATATATATATTCGAGCTGAATATCCTCTCGCTGTTAAGAGGCTTGAGATAGCGCTTAAGCAGGCAAGGAAGAATAACTATCTAGGCAAAAATATCTTCGGCACAGACTATGATTTTGACCTGAAGATAAAGCTCGGTGCCGGCGCATTTGTATGCGGCGAGAGCACAGCGCTGATGTTCTCTATCGAGGGCAAGCGCGGAATGCCGAGGCCGACACCTCCGCGTTCTGTCAATCAGGGGCTCTGGAAGAAACCTACAGTCCTCAACAATGTTGAGACGCTTGCAAATATTCCTTTAATACTTCTTAAGGGCGGCAAGTGGTTCGCATCTTTCGGCACACCCGGCAACACAGGGACAAAGGTATTCGCCCTGACCGGAAATGTAAAGAATACCGGACTGATCGAGGTGCCGCTCGGAATATCACTTAAAGAGATCATCTTTGATATAGGCGGCGGAGTTGAGAAAAAGAAGAGAAAGCTCAAGGCCGTTCAGACAGGCGGCCCTTCCGGGGGCTGTATACCTGCCGCTAACATCGACATGCCGGTGGACTTTGATTCACTCACAAAGGCAGGCTCCATGATGGGTTCAGGCGGTATGGTTGTGATGGATGATAAGACCTGCATGGTCGATATGGCCAAGTTCTTCCTTGCCTTTACAGAGGATGAGTCCTGCGGCAAATGTGTAACATGCAGGGTCGGAACAAAGAGGATGCTTGAGATACTGACAAGGATCACTCTGGGCAATGGAAGGAAAGATGATATTGAGCTCCTTCTTGAACTTGCAGAGACGATCGCCAAGGGCTCTCTCTGCGGACTCGGCATGTCAGCGCCAAACCCGGTCATCTCGACCATCAGATACTACAGGGATGAGTACGAGGCGCATATTAAGCACGGAAAGTGCCCTGCGGGAGTATGCAAGTCCCTGCGCCAGTATCTTGTGAGCAAGGAGCTCTGCAAGAAGTGCGGCAAGTGCTTCAGCGCATGCCCTTCAGAGGCGATTGCGTGGGAGAAGAAGAAGACGGCAAAGATAAATAAATCAAAATGTATCAAGTGCGGTGCATGCTATGAGGCATGTCCGTTCGATGCGATCTTATAAAGGGGGCCCAAATTGTCAGATAAAAAGATAAAAGTAAAGATAGACGGGATCGAGACTCTCTGCAACGCAGGGGATACGATACTGACGGCCTCCAAGAGGGCCGGGGTGAAGATACCTACGCTCTGCAATGATGACAGGCTGGAGCCGTACGGCGGATGCAGGCTCTGCATCGTTGCGGTAAAGGGAGGCAGGAGAAACTTCCCTGCCTGCACAACACCGGTCACTGAAGATATGGAGGTCATCACTGAGAATGATGAGATCCGGAGGATAAGGACCAATATCGTAGAGCTCCTCCTCTCTAACCACCCCAACGACTGCATGAGATGCGAGGCAAGCGGAGACTGTACTCTGCAGGATCTCTCTTATGAGTACGGAGCGACAGGGGCAAAGTTTGCAGGAGAGAAATGGAACCTTCCAATTAAAGATAACAACCCATTCATCACATATGAGCCTAACAAGTGTGTCCTCTGCGGAAGATGCACAAGGATATGCAATGAGGTCGTAATGGCCGGGACTATCGAGCTTTCAGGCAGGGGCTTCAACACTATGCCTGATACAGCATTCGGAAAGCCCCGCTCACTTGAGAACTGCGAGTTCTGCGGACAGTGTGTATCTGCCTGTCCTGTTGGCGCTCTTACTGACAAAAAGTCACGGGGCAAGGGCCGTGCAAGCGATATGAAGAAGGTGAGGACGACCTGTTCATACTGCGGCACAGGATGCAACTTTGACCTTAATGTAAAGGACGGCAAGGTAGTTAAGGTAACCTCTGCAATGGATGCGCCTGTCAATCACGGCAACCTCTGCATCAAGGGCAGGTACGGTTATGACTTCATACATAGCGAGGAGCGGATAAAGACCCCGCTCATAAAGAAGGACGGCGAGTTTGTGGAGGCGACCTGGAAAGAGGCGATCTCCCTTATCTCAAAGAGGTTCAAGGCCCTTATAAAGAAGCATGGCCATGATTCTGTCGGCGCTTTCTCATCATCAAGGTGTACTAACGAGGAGAACTTCCTCCTCTCTAAATTTGCACGCACAGTTCTACGAAATAATAATGTAGATAACTGTGCGCGTGTCTGACACGCACCAACTGTTGCCGGTCTGGCAACAAGTCTTGGAGCAGGAGCTGCTACAAACTCTCTGGCGCAGATGCCGGATATAGATACGATATTCCTCTTCGGCTCAAACCCGACAGAGGCGCACCCCATAGTCTCGCTCTACCTCAAGAAGGCGCTTAGAAACGGAGCAAAGCTTATTGTCGGTGACCCGAGGGAGACATGGATGGCCGAGCGCTCAGACGTATGGCTCAACCTGAAGCCCGGCAGCAACATTGCAATGCTCAACGGCATGGCAAATGTGATCCTTGAAAACGGTTGGGAGAACAAAAAGTTCATCAACAAGAGAACCGAGGGCTTCAAAGAGTTCAAGAAGCATGTTGCACAGTACGACCTGAAGAAGACCGCGAAGCTGACAGGTGTCTCAGGTGATAAGATAGTTGAGGCTGCACGCCTCTATTCACAGGCCAACCACGGGATGATAGTCTACGGCCTCGGAGTTACAGAGCACCAGACAGGCACAGAGAACGCAATGGCGATCTCAAACCTCGCCATTCTATGCGGACAGATCGGAAGGCCCTCAACAGGCATCATGGCACTGAGAGGACAGAACAATGTCCAGGGCGCATCAGACCTCGGCCCGCTTCCCGCAACGCTGCCCGGATACCAGTCAGTACTTGATAAAAAGGCGCGTGACAAGTTCAAAAAAGCATGGGGAGTCCCTATCCAGTCAAAGCCCGGCCTCAAATCCGTTGAGATGCTTGACGAGTGCAAGGCAGGAAAGTTCAAGGCGATCTTTATACTTGGAGAAGACCCCGCACAGACAGACCCTGACCTCAATCATGTGAACGCTGCTTTAGATACAGTTGATTTCCTTGTGGTGCAGGACATATTCCATACAGAGACTACAAAACATGCTGATGTGATACTGCCGGGCGCAAGCTTTGCAGAGAAGGACGGTACATTCACCAATGGTGAAAGAAGAGTACAGCGTGTAAGAAAGGCTATAGAGCCGCTTGCTGGAAAGGCAGAGTGGGAGGTCATCTCAGAGCTTGCCACAAAGATGGGCTATGAGCAGCACTATAACCATCCTTCAGAGATAATGGATGAGATAGCCAGCCTCGTGCCCCAGTACGGCGGCATCAGCTATGAGAGGCTTGAGACAGAGAGCCTCCAGTGGCCCTGCCCCACAAAGGACCATCCGGGCACAACAACTATGTATACAGACCTCTTCTCAAGGCCGAACGGACTTGCGCAGTTCATGACGCTTGACCATAAAGGCTCGGGTGAGGTTCCTGATAAGAAGTTCCCGTACGTTCTTATCACAGGAAGGATCAGGGAGCACTACAATAACGGCTCTATGACGAGAAGGGTTCCGGGCATCATGGAGCTTGTGCCTCAGGCACTTATCGAGATAAACCCTGTGGATGCAAAAAAGCTGCAGGTTACGGACAATGACTGGGTAGCTGTTTCATCAAGGAGAGGGAAAATCAAGGTAAAGGTCCATGTTACAACACGTTCACAAAAGGGCAATGTATTCCTCTCGTTTCATTTCCCCGAAGCTCTTTCGAATTTTCTTACTTCAGAGCATAGAGACCCTATAGCCGGGACTCCGGAATATAAGTCGTGTGCTGTTAAGATTGAGAAGCTGCTGAAGTCACATCAGGCTTGATTAACCAATTAACCAATTATATTAATAATAAGGGCACAGCAACGCCGTGCCCCTACATAAATAAACAATCATGATTAAATTAATTTAAAGATGAATCTTATTCCGGATTTTTAGGGGCGCAAACAAGGCTCTCTTCCATGCCTTCACCGGTTTTCTTCTGCTTGGGCATAAGCATGAACTCATCCCTGCATGCATCAGGCCTTATTGATTCCAGGTCAAAGACACCGATTCTTTTCTCCAGCCGCCGGGCCAGATGTGACATTGTAAAGCATATGCACCAGAAACCGATTGCCATGCTAAGGTATGCCGCGTACATCTTGCTTGGATCACTCTGGCTTACTATTATTCCGGCCTGTGTAAGCTCTATAACACCGATTATAAATACAGTTGAGGTGTCCTTGAAGAGAGATACAAAAAAACTTACAAAAGAGGGGAGCATGATTCTAAACGCCTGGGGGAGAATAATGTACCTCAATGCCCCATATCTTGACATACCAGTTGACAGCGCCGCTTCAAGCTGTCCTCTGGGTACGGCAATAATACCTGCTCTGACTATTTCTGCCTGATAAGCGGCAGCATAAATACTTAGAGACACAACAGCGCTGGAGAAAACAGTTGCATGTGATCCTATCAGATATGGAAGAAAGAAATACATCCAGAATATAATCATGAGAAGCGGGGTTGCCCTGACAATTTCAATATATGCCATGCAGGGGAGTTTGATATAGAGTCTGCATGAGAGCCTGCTGTAACCGAGCAGTGCCCCGAAAACAAAGCTGAAAGAAATTGAAAGAACAGTGAGAATGATGTTCAGCGACAGGCCTCCAATATCACCTTTGGGATATGGTCCGAAAAGGTAAAACCAGATATAATCAAACTGTCCCAGCTAAATCTATCATTATTTTATGCTTTTGAATGTTTCATGCCGGCAATATCAATTTTAAGAAATTTTTCCAGAAGAATTATTACGGCAATCATGACGCTTGCAAGTCCAATATAAAACAATGTAGCAATAGTTGTTGCCTCTATGCCGCGAAATGTCAGAGATTCAATCTGCTGGGTTGCCCATGTAAGTTCACTTGCAGATATTGCCATACAGAGAGATGTGTTCTTGAAATTGTGGACCATTCTTGTGCCCAGCGGTGGAAGTGTTGCCCTGAACATTTGAGGTAGAAGTACGTGCAGGTATTGCTGTACTCGGCTTAATCCGGATGAAATTGCAACTTCTCTCTGGGCATGGGGTATTGATAATCTGCCGCTTCGGAGGATATCGGAAACATATGAGGAATTATCAACGGTAAGGCCTAGAATACCGGCTATTATTGGGTAATGTATATAATGATTTAATGCATCTCCCCAGCTCTGAGGCAGTAATTCAGGGAAGACAAAATAGAAAAAAAGTATCCAGAACAGACCGGGAATATTGCGGAATATTTCGACATATAAGGTGCCTAGAAATCGCAGGACCTTTATTCTTGATATCCGCATTATTACGATTATGGTGCCAAGGAATAATGAGGCTATGGATGTGGTAACAAGCAGGATCAGTGTGATTTTAATCCCGGTGATGAGCATCTCGAGGTAGGGCTCCCGGAAAGGAATGCTCCAGTCAAACTCGTATGCAAACTCAATAATTTTCTACTCCTCCTCTTGTGATTTATTAAAGATTGGAATATGAAATACACTGCTCATAAACTCTTTTGTTCTTTCATGCCGGGGATTAACAAATATATCCGGTGGCGACCCGACTTCTATAATTTCTCCATCATTCATAAAAACGACCCTGTCAGCAACTTTTTGGGCAAAGCCTATCTCATGGGTCACAACGACCATGGTCATACCTTCTTTTGCCAGCGAAGTCATAACCTCAAGGACTTCATTAATCAACTCAGGATCCAGAGCTGATGTAGGTTCGTCAAAGAGCATTATCTTTGGCTCCATTGCCAGACTTCTGGCTATAGCGACCCGCTGTTGCTCACCGCCTGACAGTTGGGAAGGGAAGGCATCCTTCCTGTGATCGAGGCCGACTTTTTCAAGGAGCTTCAGCGCCCTTTCATTAGCCTTTTGCTTGCTCAGCCCTCTTACTTTACGCGGAGCAAGAGTGATGTTTTTAATAGCTGTTTTATGGGGATAGAGATTGAAATGCTGGAAAACCATGCCTATTTCAGCTCTTAGTGCTGTAAGGTTAGTCCGGGGATCGGACAGGTACATGCCGTCAACAATAATTTCACCGTCATCAATCGGTTCCAGTTTGTTGATAGTTCGAATGAGAGTGCTTTTTCCGGCCCCGCTCGGTCCGCATATTACGATGACCTCGCCCTTGGTGATTTCTAAATTGATATTTTTTAGAACGTGGGTGTTTTTAAACCATTTGTTGGCGGCTATAAATTTGATCAATTCCTAAACCTGATTACTAATGATGAAGCTTTGATATTTGTGAATAGGTGTAATTAATATTATCTCAAGAAAACCCGAATTTTGTCAATAAAAAAGGGAACTTTTATAGTTCTATGGCAAAGTTAATTTAAAAATCATGAAACTTTCGGTAAGGGTTTTTTCATGAGCGATTATAGTGTATTTCCAGCCCAGTTGCTCTGCAATTTCCAGGGCCTGATCCTGCCCTGAGATAGATGAATATAGCATCTGGATATATCCATCCGGTTTTATATAATCCCCGGCCTCTTTAAAAAATCGTCGTATCAACTGCTTGTTCCGGTCATACAGTGCGTGTTCAAAATCTGTTTTCGGTGATCCGTGCATATAGGGAGGAGTAAACAGTACAGTGTTAAATAATGGTTGCTGTTTGAGTGGAGCAAAAAGATCACCTTCCAGAACAGATACTGTATTTTCCAGATTGTTGGCTTTTACGTTTATCCTGGCAAACTTTACAGCTTCAGGGTTGATATCTATTGCAATAACCTTTGAAGCCTTATCCCCGGCTGTGATTGCCTGTATGCCTGAGCCGGTGCCCATATCAAGGACAATATCACCCTGTGAAATGGACATATTCTTTGCCATGAATTGACTTGTGAAATAATATTTTGGATTAAATACATCTTTTGATATCTCGTAGGTTCTGCCTAAAACCTCCACCTTGCGTGGTCCGAATTGCTGGACTAATTTTATGAGCCAGATTGATATTAACTGTTTGATAGAAGACATTATGCGGTTCTTTGGCTAAGAGAAATCAAGATAAATCATCAGCAGTTAAAACTGATAAATTACCATTCCCGTAAGAAGCTTGGGATAGAAATAAGTTGATTTAGGCGGCATCCGGTGTCCGGCAAGTGCGACTTCCTTTAATTCACTGATCAATGTGGGGTTCAGGAAGAAGACTGCCTCAAATGACCCCTTCATTGCCCTTTCAACAGCAATCGCAGGGTTCATCTCATAATCATAATGATTAACCTTCAGTAAGGTCTCAAAAATGAATTTATGCAGCAATGAGACATTAAGTTTTTTTAAACAGTCGGGAAGGTCTACGTCAAGAGATGACCCGTTAAATGTGAGAGTATAATAATTCCCCGTGTTTGTAAGATACATCCCGAAAGAATGGGTCTTGCTGTTCATGCTTTCCAGCATCTTTATGATGGCCTGATCGCCCGACATATCTTCTGAAGAGATTTTTTTCAGATCAAAATGCTGTTTTAATGTTTCCCTTATTTTTATTTCAGAGTCCACCTCGATTATGCGGTGCGTCGGCAGCAGCGACAGTCCTGCCTCCTCCATATTGGAAAGAAACATAAGCACATAATTGAATGGCTCTTCACCTGTCTTGCAAAGACCCTTTTCCTCCATCTCCTTTTTAAATGTCTGTGCAGTTTCATAGCGGTGATGACCATCAGCAATAAAGATATCTCTGTCTGCCATTTCTTTTTCAATGGATTTTATCTGGCTTTTATCACTAATTTTCCAGAGACGATGGGTGAAGCCATCGTCATACTCGAACTCCATGTAGGGGGGGTGGCCTGTGACTTTCTCGAGAATGGATGATGTGACCTTTTCTTCACTGCTGTATAAAGAAAAAATAGGGCTTGTGTTCGCATTACAGAAACGAAGTATGTTTAACCTGTCGGATTTTGGCTTGGAATAGGTCATTTCATGGGGATGGACCTTGCCTTTTCCCAGCTCTTCTATTTTGACTGTCCCCAGAAACCCTCTTGTTTTCTTCTCCACCCCATCTATCGTATAACTGATCTCGTAACAGTAAAAGTGTTGCTCATCTTCCTTGGTCAGAATTCCCTGTTCCAGCCATTCATTCAGGTAAGCTGCCGCTCTTGTATAACGGTTTTCATGCTCATTATCACCGTCTTTGTCTTTACCAAAGTCAATCCGGATTACATTATGAGGGCTTTTTTTATACAGGGCATCTTTAAGGCCATGGGACACAATATCATAGGGCGGTGCCATTGTTAATGTGGCATCCACTTTTTGCGGATTATATAAAATACCTTTGAATGGAATAACTGCCATAATTTTTAGACCCTGCGGCGAACTATCTTAACATTGAGAATCAGTAAATATCAAACCTGTTTTTTGTATGCTTGTGACGGAGGATTTATATAACAGCATAGCCGGAAATGCTTAGTATTTATAATGCGTTTAAATTAATTTATATATTATCGTTGCTTTTCGTCTTCAGTGAAACTAAAATATGTCCGTCATGGAACTTGTTAAAAAGAGCGCGGAATATCTCAGGCTGATAAAGTTTTCCCATTCTATCTTTGCATTGCCCTTTGCTTTTACAGCAGCGCTCATAGCAGCGGAAGGCATTCCGGCTTTTTATCAGATATTCTGGATAACTGTTGCGATGGTTGGAGGACGGTCAGGTGCAATGGGAATGAACAGGATTATTGACCGTGATATGGACGCGCTCAATCCAAGGACAAAAAACAGGGAACTGCCAAGGGGAGTGATCAAGACTTCAGAGGCCCTGTTTTTCACTGCAGGGGCTTTTGCACTTCTGGTCCTTGCTGCTTACGAGCTTAATCCGCTGTGTTTAAAACTGTCCCCCCTTGTCCTGCTGGTTTTGCTTACCTACTCATATACCAAGAGGTTTACCTGGCTCTGCCATGTAGTTCTTGGAATAGCCCTGGCACTGGCCCCGCTTGGGGCATGGGTCGCTGTAAGGGGGACTTTTGAGAGCGAAATTCTACTGCTTAGTCTTGCAATCGTATTCTGGGTGGCCGGATTTGATATTATTTATGGACTGCAGGACATTGACTTTGACAAAGAGCACGGGCTTTACTCCATTCCCAGTATATTCGGGATCAATACATCACTCTGGATAGCCAGGATTTTTCATCTCATAACAATAATATTGCTGTTCAGTCTTGTCCCCATATTCAATCTTTCAACTTTCTATATCATCGGAATCCTGATAGCTTCAGGCCTGCTGTTGTATGAACACTCTCTTGTAAAGGCCCATGACCTGAGCAAACTGGACATGGCTTTCTTTAACATGAACGGATATATAAGCGTAACAGTATTTGTATTTACATTAATTAATTATATGGCATCATAAGGAACGTATATAACAGGATTTTATGTTTGACATTTAAAGAGCAAAATTAGTTAAATAATCGGGTTCCGCTCTATATTTATAATCATTAAATTAATAAGGAGGAGTAATCTTGTGAAGAAATTATTGGTTCTTGTTCTGGTCTTTGCTGTTGCAATAATTGCGATAAATGGAGTGAATGCATTTGCGGCAAAACGTGTGTATGTAACAAATGCAGGTAATAATACTGTTTCTGTAATCGATCCCGAAAAAAAAGAAGTAATAAATACATTCAGGGTAGGTGTGTGGCCGGCAGGAATGGCCTATGATATTTCCAATAAACGACTGTATGTTGTAAATTCAAGCGAAGCTGACAGTACAGTAACTGTAATTGACCTTGAAAGCAATTCTGAAGTGGCAAGGTTTAAAACCGGTATTGGCCCGATGTCCATGGTTGTTGATTCCAAAGCAGGCATAGGTTATGTCGCTGATGCTGAGGAGTTTGTTGATGGAAAAAACCTGAGCCATACTGTATCGGTTGTTGATTTAAAAACAAACAAAGTTACTGAAAAAATCGACGTTGGCTATGGCCCATTTGATATCAAGATCGTAAATGATAAAATATTTACTACTAACTCAACTGACTGGCAGTTAGCAGC
>PVMK01127682.1_pt1 | contig 39025 bp, 39 predicted proteins | sample 1853481 | NCBI WGS metagenome assembly PVMK01 (sample SAMN08533507, study PRJNA380276) | Marine sediment metagenome, whole genome shotgun sequencing project.
GCATGATGAACGGTTCTACAACCGGATTTTATTGAAATGGTCATTAGGCTTTGGCGAATCATACATGGATGGCTGGTGGGATACAGAAGCTTTGGACCAGTTAATCCACAGGCTGTATACATCAGAAATTGATAGTAAAAACAATAATTTGCCGAGTAAAATTGATATGTACAAGGCTCGGTTTATAAACCAGCAGACAAAAATCCGCGCCCAGAAAGTCGCACATGTCCATTACGATCTGGGAAATGACATGTACTCCAAGATGCTTGGTGACACCATGCAATATACCTGCGGCTATTGGAAACAGGCACAAACGCTGGATGAAGCTCAGGAAAACAAGCTCGATCTCATCTGCAAAAAACTGCATTTGCATAAAGGCGAAAAAGTACTGGAACTCGGCTGTGGCTGGGGAGGTTTTGCAAAATTTGCCGCAGAAAACTACGGGGTTGAAGTTGATGCCTATAATATCTCCAAGGAGCAGGTAGAATACGCAAGAAAGAGAAACAAGGGACTCCCTGTTACTATACATCTTGCTGACTATAGAGATGCGCAAGGGGCCTTTGACAAGGTTGCAGCCATAGGACTGTGTGAGCATGTTGGCTACAAAAATTATGCTACTTTAATGGAAGTCGCTCACCGTTCCTTAAAAAAACACGGCCTTTTTCTGCTGCATTCCATCGCCAATAATTTTTCTACAAGCCATTGCGATCCCTGGTTTAACAAGTATATATTTCCCAATGGCATGCTCCCTTCTATCAAGCAGCTTGGGGAAACAATGGAAGGCTTGTTCGTCATGGAAGACTGGCATAATTTCGGGCCGGATTACGACAAGACACTGATGGCGTGGCACCATAACTTTGACCGACACTGGCCACTTTACCGGGAAAAATATGACGATCGGTTTTACCGCATGTGGAAATACTATCTTCTCTCTCTTGCAGGTGCATTTAGAGCACGAAGGATTCAACTCTGGCAGATTGTCATGTCAAAAGAGGGTGTACCAGGCGGTTATGAATCGGTACGCTGAAGCAGTTTCCAGACAGGCACTATCAGAAAGAAATATTTTCCGCAACCGTTAGCTCCCTCAACTATCTCTGAAATTTTATTTATCATGACGACTTATGCGGATGTCATTATTGTCGGAGGAGGACCAGCAGGATCGACCTGTGCTTGGAAGTTAAAAAAAAAGGGCCTTGACTGTCTTATCCTAGACAAGCAGGATTTCCCGCGCCCGAAACCATGTGGCGGCTGGCTGATGCCTGAAGTACTTGAGGATCTTGAAATTGAAGCCGGTGATTACCCGCACAGTTTAATGTCCTTTGAACGCTACAATGTCCATTTCAAAAGCTTCAGTTTAAGACTGAAATCACTGCAGTTTGCAATCCGCAGACATGAATTCGACAACTGGCTCATAGAACGGTCTACTGTTCCGCTAATAAATTACAAAGTTTCGGATATTAGAAAAGAAGCGGGATTCTATCTGATTGATGACCAATACAAATGTAGGTACCTGGTCGGTGCAGGGGGCACAAACTGCCCGGTATACAAAACTTTTTTCAAATCAATTAACCCACGCTCCAGGGAGCGACAAGCAGTAACCATGGTTGAGGAATTTGCCTATGACCACTCTTCCGAGGACCTGCATCTCTGGTTCTCCTTAAACCTACTTCCCGGATATGCCTGGTATGTGCCCAAGAGCAAGGGTATTGTCAACGTAGGTATCGGCTCGTTAACCCCCCGGCTGCAGAAGAACAATGAATCGCTCAAGAACGAATGGAGCCAGTTCATTCACAAACTTGCAGACCTTTCAATGGTCAAGGATTACCAATTCAATCCCCAGGGCTATGTCTATTATCTCAGGGGCAATGTTGATGTTGTTCGGCTTGATAATGCATTCCTCGTTGGAGATGCTGTCGGACTGGCAACAAGGGATATGGCAGAGGGAATCGGTCCGGCAATTAAAAGCGGCTTACTGGCCGCTGCTGCAATCAGCGAAGGAACAGAATATGCTCTTCAGACCATTAAGAAATACAGCTCCGGTCACAAGCTGCTGAACAGGTTTACAGAATATTTTATTGCGGACTAATAAACAGCTTGACGCAAGTGATCAGTCTCCTGGATCTGCAACATTTTTATCGGTCTTGTAATTATAACGGCCCTAGACAATCTTTACGGTTGCCAACTACCTGATTCAATATTTTCATCCTCTAACAATCGTTTTCATAAAAACTTGATTTTTTTCAAGTTGTCTACATTTTTTATACCTGTGAATTATAGCTTGTTGCCGTCAGCCGGCCAGATTACCAAGGTCTACGAAGACTTCTTCGTACTTGAGGACTGGCATAATTTTGGGGCAGACTATGACAAGCCCTTTATGTTTTGGTTTAATAACTTCAATGACAACTGGTACAAACTGAAAGAGAGTTACGATGATAGGTTTTATCGCATGTGGAAATATTATCTTCTTTCCTGTGCCGGTTCTTTCAGGGCCAGAAAATATCAACTCTGGCAGGTAGTCCTTTCACCCAACGGAGTCCCAGGTGGGTATACGGCACATTACAAGTAATACCTTTCTTAACCACAATTCCGTATTTTTTATTGACAGCCTTAGCCTTCCTTCACTAAGTTATAGCATAACGAACAACATATGCTGTTTTATGATTTTTTATTTTTTACTTATGTCTTATCAACTCATGCTGACTATTATTAATTAAGGCTTGGTTTCACCCTGTTTAAAGGAGAATTGAATGCTAAAAATCAAAGACATAATGACGAGCGAAGTATTTGTACTGCATGCTGCTCAGACTCTGGAGTTGCTCCGTTCTTTGATGCGTATCAAACATGTACGCCATGTGCCGATTGTTGATCCGGATAATACTTTTGTCGGTTTAATGACGCACCGTGACCTCCTGGCTCAGACCATCTCGCATTTGGCAGAAGTTGATGATGAAGAACAGGAATACCTGGACCGTCATATTCACATTATGAATATCATGAAAACTGATGTCACTACAGTTGATCCGGAAATGGACGTCTGCAATGCAATCACCATGCTGCTGGATCACAAGTATGGATGTCTGCCTGTTGTAACTGACGGGAAACTGGTTGGCATAGTTACAGAAGCGGATTTCATGAAACTGACCCTTGATCTCCTGCGCAAATTCGAAAGTTCCTGTGTTTAATCAGAGACTGACAAAGAGAATCAAATTATATTAATAAAAAGCCGGGGCTTGCTTTCCCAAGACCCGGCTTTTTAATTTTTGCCTCTCGGAACTGCGGGCTAGGTTGCTTTTTCCACCTTTACTGCACATACCTTGGCTTCCGGAATTTTACAATCGGGATCAAGGGCATCATTGGTAAGCAGGTTGGCGGCAGCCTCTTTGTAATGAAAGGGGATGAACGTCACTCCCGGGCTGATTCCATCGGTCACCAGAACCGGAAGAGTAATGGAACCACGACGCGAAGCGACATGCACCTGTTCGCCATCTTTAATGTGCAACCGCTCGGCATCATCGGGATTCATTTCAACAATAGGACCGCGATCGGCGTCCTCAAGCACCTGGGACCGACGGGTCATGGTGCCGGTATGGTACTGATAGAGTACCCGACCGGTGGTAAGGATAAATGGATATTCGTCGTCCGGCAGTTCCTCCGGATTTCTCCAGGCAACAGGAGTAAAACTGGCTAGGCCGCGGGGAAATCCATTTTCAAACAATACGGGCGTACCGGGGTGATCTTCTGTAGGACAGGGCCACTGTATGCCGTTGCCTTCAAGACGCTTATAGTTTATGCCTGCAATGGCCGGCCAGGCTTTAGCTATTTCGTTGAAAACATCCTCTGCCTTTGATACGTCCATTCTGTCTGAACCCGGATAAAAATCGCTTGTTGATGTGATTTCCCGGTCTGGATCCATACGATCGGAGATTGCTTGAATAATGGAAAGATCATCGCAGGCACCCTTCGGCGGCAACAGGGCCTGCCTGACCCGCTGCACCCTGCGCTCCGTATTGGTAAAGGTCCCCTCCTTTTCTGCATAGGCGGCGGCCGGCAGAACCACATCTGCAAGTTCAGCTGTTTCGCTGAGAAAAATATCCTGTACCACAAGAAATTTAACGCTTCCAAACGCCTTGCGCGCATGGTTCGAATTCGGGTCGCTCATAACCGGGTTCTCTCCCATGACCCACATGGCATCAATAGTGCCGTCAATCATGGCCTGCGTCATTTCAGTGGCAGCCAGGCCGACCTTGGCCGGCAGGGGGCCTCCCCACAATTCTTCAAACCTCTGCCTGGCCTCATCATTATCAACGCGTTGATACCCCCGGTAAGAATACAGGCGCACATGCCATATCACTGGCACCCTGAACATTATTCTGGCCGCGCAGCGGATTCAGGCCGGTACCGGGCTTGCCGAGATTGCCGGTCATAAGCGCAAGATTGGCCAGGCATTTAACATTATCAGTTCCTGAGGTATGCTGTGTTATACCCATTGTATAGTAAATAGCGGCCCGTTCGGCGGATCCATAAATCTTTGCCGCCTCTTCTATATCCACAGCCGGGACCCCGGAGATCTTCTCGGCCCATGCAGGAGTACATTCAGCAACTGCTTCGGCAAAGGCTTCGAAATTCTCGGTTCTTTCCTTGACAAAGTCCTGATCAACGAGATTATCGCGTATAATGACATGGCACATAGCATTAATCAGTGCTGCATCCGTACCGGGCTTCTGGGACAACCACAGCTTGGCATGATCAGCAAGCTTGATGCGGCGCGGATCAGCTACAATAATCTTAGTACCGTGTTTTTTTGCTGCCTGCTTCATTCGCAAACCGATTACCGGGTGTGTTTCAGTGGTATTTGAACCGATAACCAGCATTGCGTCGATATCTGCAATGCCTTCAATATCATTACTCATCGCACCGGAGCCCAACACTGTGACTAGACCAGTCACCGTAGGGCTGTGTCAGTAACGGGCACAATGGTCAATATTATTGGTGCCGATCTGAAGGCGGAAAAATTTCTGAAATACATAGTTCTCTTCGGTGGTGCAGCGTGCTGAAGAAAGACCTGCCAAAGCATCCGGGCCCTTGTCAGCAAGAACAGCGCGGAAGTTTTCCACCACAACATCCAGGGCCTCCGCCCAGCTGACCGGCTCCAAGGGACCACCCTTCTGACGCCGCACAAGGGGTTTGGTAAGCCTGTCCGGATGGTTGAGAAAAGAGTGACCGAATCGTCCCTTAACGCAAAGATCCCCGTAATTGGGCATCTGGTCAGGGTTCGCAGTCACCTCCATAAGAGTGTTGCCCGTTACTTTAAGCTCGAGCTGGCAGCCGGTTCCACAATAGGGACAGGTAGTCCGCACCTTTTTGATAACTTCATTGACCATGGGTACGATCTGCTCCTTCTTGTTGAGCGCACCGGTGGAGCAGTTATCAACGCACTTGCCGCAGGAAACACATTTCTCGTTGAACTTCAGGGTAATACCCTCGGCCCTGCCCTTCTCATCAAAACCCGATGCCGAAAGCTCCAGGGCGTCATAGGCACATGAATTCATGCAGCGCTGGCAGAATATGCACTTGTTGAGATCAACGGTTATTGCCGGGTGGGATGCGTCCTTTTCATAGAGAGGTTTTTTGCCCATACCGGTCTTGTTGAGGTTAATATCATTAGCAATGGAGAGTCTCTTCAGGTCGCAACGGTCAAAGGCAGTACAACCGCAGGAAAGACAGCGTTCAGCTTCCTTCCTGGCCGTTTCCTCGTTAAAACCGAGCTTGACCTCTTTAAAATCAAGGATAGCTGTTTTCGGTTGACGCTCAACCATTTTTTCCCGATGTGCTGAACTGATTCCTGTAAAAGTCTCAGGAACAACATCTTTAAGGGATTTACCTCGGGAAAAATTAAAGCGGCCTTCCCCTGCCTCTCTCTCCACTCCCATGATCTGGGCGTGAATATTTTCCGCCGACCTCCGGGCGCCGACAACTGCCTGGATTACGGAACGGGGCCCACTGGTCGAGTCACCCGCCGCATAAATCCCATCGAGATTGGTTAAAAAAGTACGGGGATTCGCCTTGATGTTTCCAGCCGGGGTCAACTCCAGGGATTCCTCAAGGGAACCTCCTTTAAATCCACCCTTCGTGGCCATTTTCCCCATAGAATAGACTATTGTGTCAGCCTGCAGGTGCGTGTTCGATCCGGCAATCTCCACCGGATTGCGTTTGCCCCGCTTATCAGGTTCGCCGAGTTCCATGCGGACCAGTTCAATATCAAGTCCGCTATCTGAAGAAGTAATTGCTACCGGTGATGCCATATCCATAAACTTGACAGACTCATTTTCAGCGTCTGCGACATTTCGCTGATGGGCAGGCATCTCCTCTTTGGGCCGTGGATAGATAATCGTTACCTCGTCCACGCCTGACCTGACAAGCGCCCGGGCGGCTTCTACGGCTATATTGTTGCCGCCGACAACAACGGCCCGTTTACCATAGTCAGCAACTTCACCGGTGGTGATCTTCTTCAAAAATTCGGAAGACCCCATAACACCGGACAGGGATCCGCCAGGGATTTCCAAAGGCTTGTCCACCGGATTGCCGATAGCAATGAGAATGGCATCAAAACCGGAATCTTTGAGATCCTGCAGCGTATAATCAACACCCCATTTCTGTTCGGCCTTCACAGTAATACCCATCTGCAGGAGGGTATTTATTTCATAATCAAGGACTTTCTTGGGGATTTTAAACTCGGGAAAACCATAGCGCAGCATACCGCCCAGCTTAGGTGCGGCTTCGTAAACGGTTACTTCGTGTCCTTTTCTGGTCAGGAAATAGGCACCTGTCAAACCTGCCGGTCCACCGCCGATCACCGCCACTTTTTTACCGGTTGACGGTTCTTTGGGAATTCTCAGATCAATTTCATTGGCCATGCACCAGTCAGCCACAAACCGCTTGAGATGATTGATTGCGATGGGCTCTTCCACCAACACACGCCTACATTTAGTTTCGCAGAAACGGGGACAGACCCTGCCCACAGAAAATGGGAAAGGATTGCGTTCCATGACCAGGCGCAATGCCTCTTCGTACTGACCTTTGGCAACATGGGCAATATACCCCTGCACATTGATCTGACCCGGGCAGGTCAGATTACACGGCGCCTTGCAATCCCCGAAATGGGTTTCAGCAAGAATGGCCAACCGTTCACTGCGAAGCCCCTTCAACACCTCGGAGTCAGTGCTGATGCACATACCTTCCTGAATTTTCGTATCACAGGAACGCACAGGGGTTTCAGAACCTTCCAGCTCGACAACACAGAGTCCGCAGGCTTGGTCCGCATTTTTCCCCCTGACATGACAGAGAGTAGGAATATAGATTTCCGCCTGCTCTGCCGCTTTAAGGATTGTTATGCCCTCTTGGGCAGTTATTTCCATTCCGTTTATTGTAATCTTCATTCTTCTCACTCCAATCAGTTAAGGCACAAGGGAGGACGCTGCTGCAGTTTCTACTGTAATTTTGCGAAAACACCATACTAACAAAAAAACATTTTTAAAATCAACTCTTATTAGGTATTTATACTCATATTTAACGTGGCTCTTAATGATTCTCAGGCTGCTGTATTTTTTATAATCATGTCATAATCCGCAAGGCATCCATCCCAGCCGCAAACAGCGATCCATTGTGGCATAGCCTCGTAAAGAAGCTGTCATCTCGAGCACAGCGAGAGATCTTATCACGAAAGAATAAAGATTCCTCACATTCGTTAAGATTTCTCACATTCGTTCGAAATGACATAAATGAGTTCGTTCGGAATGACAATGATTATTGCCGCTGCTTCTGCCAGCTGCCAATTGTAGCCATCCATCCCAGCCGCAAGCAGCGGTCCATTGTGGCATGGCCTCGTAAAGAACCCCGGCCCTGAAGACATGACATATACTTAAATTTTATACATAAAAAAAAGCCCTTCCAATTAAGGAAAGGCTTTTCTGTACTACAATGAGCTTCATAAAAGGGGACAGATTTGAAATCTGTCCCCAGATTCAAAATATTTTCGAATTACAATCCCTTTTTCTCGAACCAGCGAAACATGGCCAGTATTCCAGTCACAAAAACTATAATAACCAGCCAGCGGTTCACACCGATCACCTGCGGAAGGGAAAGATAGCCGAAATTCCCCCAATTAAGAAATTTATCCATGAGGAGGGGATAGGTTTCCGCATACAATCCGGCCCCGACTATCATGCCGAGGATACCCCAGAGAGAGTCCCAGCGGCCTTCCCCGAGTGCGCCGCCCTGAGTGCCGGGACAGTAGCCCAAAAGGCCCCATCCCAGACCAAAAATCAGTCCTCCGACAATATTTCGCCAAGCACCACAGGTTTGTATAAAAGTTGCACAAGACCGAATATCGCAAAAAAATGAATGCCCACCATGCCCACAATAATGGCGGACATCATGAATTTGATAATGGTCATATCCTGAAAGCGCAGTGCTCCGATCTGTTTATCGTATCTGACCACTCTCCCTTTCTGCAACAGAAAACCGAAGAATATACCGGTAATAAGTCCATAGATCATCTCTGCGTTCATTATCTGTTACCTCCATGATAGATCAACCGGGTCATAATGATGCCGCCGACAAAGAAAAATACCATGGCGATCAGGCCGCTGGCTGCAAGCTGAATTATTCCTGAAAGGCCATGGCCGCTCGGGCAGCCTCCTGCCAACCTGGCGCCGTACATGGCAACAATGCCGCCAATGAATGCAACTATTCCCCGCAGTGCGGGATTGGTCCCGAACCGTTCAGCCCACATATCCGGCACTCCCTGCCACTTAAAGGAATCTGACAACAGTGCTGCCAGAAGTGAACCCACAAAAATTCCGACCACAAACAACAGCTGCCAGTCAAACTTGGGGAGATACCTGATAAAATAATCAAGCTGGGCCACACGCTCTGGATCAAAAGATTTCTCCAGCATTCCGCTGAGCGGACAAAAGAAGTCGACGCTCCGAAAAACTTTCCGGTCCACAATACGGAAACAATTATGACCAATCCGCTGAGGCCTCCGGCAACATAGGGGCTCCAAGCCCCTTCATCCTTTCTATTCAGTTCCATGGTTGTTCTCCAACAAAAATGAGTTTACATAGTTCATATGATTTACTTTATTATACAAAAAAAATCTTTTTCTTATTCTCACGTTAATCATGAACCTTATTACGACTTTACAACTCGCACCTTACAATTATTACCGAAAAGCAACATTTTAAAAATAAGATTAACGACTGTTAACTTTCTTCTTGACAAAGAATAAAAACTTCCGTAAATATAGTTCACATTATGAACGATGTCAATACAACAAATAATGTGCGTGTTTTAGAATACCAGGCCAACAAGCTGCAGGAACTCATCAGTGAACTGCACAACTGCTGCAAGGAACGTTACAGCCATGAAGCAAAGGCCTTTAAGATGCCCCAGGCAGAACTCAGGTGCCTCATGCTGTTTGAAGGCCACAAGTACCTGACCGGCATCCAGATAGCAGGGACTGCTTGAGGTGGCAAAAAGCAGGGCAACCGTCATTATTGAAAATCTCGCTAAAAAGGGAATGGTGCAGAGATCACAAGACCCGAACGATGCCCGCGTCAAACTCATAAACCTTACCCCAGCCGGCCAGCGGAAGGTTCGGGAAATTGAGGAATTCATGTTTGCCTTGCACCAGCAGCTTCTTGACCAGATAGATCCCGGCCAGCGTACCGGCGTTATAACCGCTTTAGAAGCGTTGCGGTCTTCAATGGAAGCCGTAAAGGCGCAATTAGCTTAAATAATACATTAAAAAATTCAAATACCATAAATTTCAGGAGGAAAACTATGAGCGAAGAAAAACCAAAAAGAATGGCAATCATTGCATCAAAGGGAACCCTTGATATGGCATATCCGCCATTGATTCTTGCTTCCACTGCTGTAGCCATGGATGTGGAGTGCATGATATTTTACACCTTTTACGGTATTGATATCGTAAACAAGCATAAGTATGCGAACCTGAAAGTAGCGCCGATCGCCAACCCTGCCATGCCGTCACCGGTTCCCATGCCGAACATAATCGGCATGCTGCCGGGCATGACAGCAATGGGCACAATGATGATGAAATCAATGATAGGCAAGATCAACTGGCCGTCAATTCCTGAACTGATGGAGATATGCCTTGAAATGGATGTCAAGATGGTTGCCTGCACCCCGACCCTGGAAATGACAGGCTTAACCAAGGACGATCTTATCGAGGGCGTTAAAGTTGGCGGTGCCGCCGACTACCTTGACTATGGCCTTGATGCAAATATAAACCTGTTTATCTAGTAAGTTAAAAAATAGTAAAATACTGAATAACCATTACATAATGAAGGAGAATTACCATGTCTGATATAACCCCTGATGAAGTTGCTGATTTGAAAGGCTTGAGCTGCCCGATGCCTGTTTTGAAGACAAAGAAGGCTTTGGACAAAATTGAAGGCGGCAAGATCCTGCAGGTGGTTCTTACCGATGCCGGCTCAAAGTCGGATCTGCCGGCCATGATCAAAAGAACCGGCAACGAACTGCTGGAGATGACAGAAGCGGACGGTGTTTACACCTTCTTTATCAAGAAAAAACTAGCTTAATTTTTTACAAACGAGGGGAGGACGGTGCCGGCAGTTGATACAACCCGGCATCACGCATTACAATTCATACAAAAGGAGCTTAAGAGGAGATGAAAAAATTACTTATAACTGCTGCTGCACTGGGCTTGACAGTAGGCTTTGTTGCAACAGCATCTGCGACCAACGGCTATTTTGCTCATGGCTACAGCATCAAGAGCAAGGGAATGGCCGGAGCCGGTGTGGCAGCACCCATGGATTCCATGGTGGTCTGCCACCAACCCAGCCGGTCTCACCGAGGTTGGCAACAGGCTAGATCTCGGCCTGGTCCTCTTTGGCCCCAGCAGGGAGTATACAATGTTGAAGGTTGCGCAGTCTGGACGAGCAGAGGCCTTTTCCGTTAATGCCCGGCACGGTTGAAAGCGACTCCGATTACTTTCCTTTATTCCTAATATTGGCTGGAGTAAACAGATCAATGAAAACAGCGCCTGGGGTATTGCCGTGTACGCAACGGCGGCATGAACACAGATTATAACGCATCTACCTTTCAACTACGTGGACCCCGGCAACCTGCCCCAAGCTTCGGGGCAAAACCTACCGGGGTTGACCTCATGCAGTTATTCATCGCACCCACCTATGCCCATAAATTTGCTGAAAAACATTCCTTTGGCATCACACCCATTATTGCTGTCCCAGTTCTTTGAGGCCAAAGGGTTTACAGGCTTTTGGAGAGGCTGATTCTCCAGCGCCCCATCAAACTTACCAACAATGGCCATGATTCTGCCTTTGGTTTTGGCGCCAGGATCGGCTACCTGGGCAAACTCACCGACCAGTTCAGCGTCGGCTCTCCTGGCAGTCAAAGATCTACATGGATGAGTTTGATGACTATGCAGGCCTCTTTGCCGAGCAGGGGGACTTTGGACATCCCGTCAAACTGGACCATCGGCCTTGCTTTTCATGCCGACCCCGTCAGTCACCCTGGCCCTTTGATGTCCAGCAGATCTATTACAGCGATGTCAAGTCAATTGCCAACCCACTGTTGCCAGCCGTTGCCCTGGCATTTGGTTCTCCCAATCCACCAACACCTCCAATCCAGCGCTGCACAACTTAGTGACTGATATCGGTGCCGGGCTTTGGCTGGGAAGACATGACCATTATAAAGCTTGGTTTGCAGTGGGCCCGTACCGAGCAGTGGACCTACCGCTTCGGCTACTCCTACGGCGAGCAGCCAATTCCCAGCAGCATGACACTTGGCAACTTTGACAACGAGGTTATGTTTAATATTCTAGCCCCGGCTGTCCCATTGAGCAGCATGTCATCCTTTGGCTTTACCTACACCTTTGCCAACCAGAGCGAACTGGACTCTTTACTCGTGCATGCATTTGAAAACGATGTCAAAGGCCTAGAATCCGTTGGATCCAACTGCACAGACCATTACTCTCACCATGAGTCAGTGGGAAGTTGGTCTTGGCTATAGCTGGAAATTCTAATCATACCCTCCCTGGGGGCTTGCCCCCATTATACCCTTGGGGGGCGCTCTAAAACGCGTCCCCCTTTTTTTTATTTCACTACAATTTTTTTATGCATTTCCTAAAGCATTACACTCTTCAAGGAGCGGCAACTATGAACCGATTGAAAACAGTATTGACCCTTTCCATTCTGCTTGTGGCATTGGGCTTTTTTTCTTTAGCCCAGGCCGAGGTACTCAAGCCCTTTGTCCTTGGCAAAGCAGTTCCCGGAAAAATGGCTGATGTGGCTGAATATGCCAAGGTACAGCTTACAGGACAGGGCTTTACCATTGTTGGCACTTATTCGCCCTACCCCAATGCCACGGTCATCTGCGCCAGTCATCCTGACTTAAGCGCAGCCGCTGCCAAAGCAGAAAACGGCGGCTTTGGCGCGGCCCAGCGGGTGGCAATAACAGAGGTAGAGGGAAAACTGCAACTCACCTATGTGAATCCGACTTACCTGGGAACCGCATACGGACTTGGCAAACTGGAGTCCATTTCCACAAAACTTGAAGCAGCACTGGGCCATGAACAGGAATACGGCTCCGAGAAGGGCATCAAAGAGAAAAAACTTGGCCCTGGCAAGTACCACTACAAAATGTTGATGCCCTATTTTGATGATATTGACGTGTTGAATACCTATACTGATTACCAGACAGGGGTTGAAACCGTGGAAGCAAATCTTGCTGCAGGAAAAGGCGGCACTGCCAAGGTGTACCGCATTGATCTGCCCGGTAAAGATGTCTCAGTATTCGGTGTTGCCATCCCGCAGGGTGACGGCCCGGATTCAGGCGACAAGGATACTGACAAGGAGATCACGGATATCATCGATTACAAAGAGATCCGCTCAACGGCTTATCTGCCCTATGAAATCATGGTCCAGGGAAATCAGGCCCTCGCCCTGCGCGGCCGTTACCGCATTGCGGTTCACTTCCCCGACACCTCCATGATGGGCTCGCATGGCTTTACAGCTATCATGAGTGCACCTGGAGGAATAAAAAAAGCCTTAAAGGCAGTGGCCGGGAAAATAGAATATTTTTAAAATAAAGTTAATGCTTCAAAAAAAGCAGCCGGATTACCCGGCTGCTTTTTTTGTTGGGAGATTTAACAACCGTCCATGAAAAGGATTAAAGAAAAAGTAATTAGATACTGGTTACCAGTTTCTGGATAAAACTTTAATGAATAATTATGTATTTAGTAACCAGAATCCAGCATCTATTATTTCTGCTTTGTGTCTGACCAGAGTTGACAGAACTGTTCTTTTTCAGAACCGCTGCAGGCCTTCATTACAGACCACCTGAGCGTAAGCGGCGCCAGGAGTGTTGTAATGAACGCCATGAGAACCAGGGCGGAAAACTGGCTTTCCGTCAATAAAGGATCACTGATGAGTCCTTGCGCAAGCAGATTATCGCTGAGTCCGATAACAACTGCAACAATAACGAGTTCCACCGCCCCTCTACCGTTCATGCCAAAACCTATAATGGCGGACTCCCGCATACTGTACCGGAATGACAAAGCACCAATTCCACAGCCAACAAGTTTGCCGAGTATAGCAGTAACGGTGATAGCAGTTACGAAAAAAAGGAAAGAAAGATTCCACTGAAAGTGGATATGAAATGCTAAAGAAGCAAAGAAAACAGGCATTAAAAAGCCGTGGCTCAATCCGTAGAACCTGTCACGTATGGCATTGTAAACTTTCTCATGCATTATCTCCTTGCGGACAAACTGGCCTGCCAGAAAAGCTCCTATGACAGTATGCAGCCCTGCCAGTTCCGCTGCAGTTGCCATAACCAGCGCTGCGATCATGGCAAAGGTAAATCCCTTGGCATTGTAATCATCCAACTTTCTGGTGAAAATAGGAATTACAAAATGGCCGGCCAGGATGGTAAAAACAAAAAATGCTGCAACTTTGAGAATGATGATAAGGATGCCGACAGTTTCTACTGTGCCTGTTTTTACCAGGCCCAGCAGGATGGAAAGCCCGACCAGGGAGATGATATCATCTGCAATTGCCGCTCCCATGATAATATGACCGATACTGGTCTTGTGTATCTGCATCTCCTGCAGAATAACAGCCTGGACAGCAATGGCCGTAATGGAGAGGCCGATACCGATAAAGAGCGACTGGAAGACGGTTCCTCCAAATACGCGAGCCACAAAAAAACCCATGACAAAAGGCAGGACAAAGCCTCCGACTGCCACAGCAAGTGACGGCCATATATGCTCAAGCAGCTCCTTGGGGTCCATCTCCATGCCGGCATAGAACATGGCAAAAAATATTCCCAGATCGGCAAGAAAAGTTATGCCCTCTGAAGGACTGATGATATTCAACACCGCAGGCCCCAACAGCAGACCTGTTAAAAGCTGACCAAGCATGACCGGAAGCCCGAAACGTGCAAAGAGAGCTCCCATGGGCCAGGCCACTGCCAGAATGATGAGAAGATTTATTATCAGATGATCAGTCAACATATTGTTTTATTCTCCCTATTACCTCGCAATGGTTAGAATGCTTGCACTGGCTTGTCAAGAGTTAAACACGAACCTCGTCTGAAAAAAAGTCTCCCTTTTTCCTTGTAGCGTCACACCTGCCAGGTCTGTTAGATTAATTTCTGACCCGCCTTCCACCTTATTTAACTTGAATGTATGGACAACCCATTGAACATCAGCTGCATTATCCCGACCAGGAACCGAAGCAGTATGGTGCTTGAAGCCATTGAAAGCATCAGACAGCAACAGTGTGCTGATTTAGAGATAATAGTTGTTGATGACGGCTCAACAGATCATACCCGGGCTGAAATCAAATCCATGTTCCCGGAAATCCGCCTGGTCAAACTTGATGGCGCAGGTCCAGGTTCAGCACGCAATGCAGGTGTTGATGCATCAAGCGGGGACATACTCATGTTCCTTGATTCGGATGATCTTTGGCTCGAAAACCATATACAACAACTCGTCGATGTCCTGAAACGGGGATTTCAGGTTGCCTACGGAACCACAAAAACCAGCGATGAAATCAGCGGCAGAGATTTTCTCATACCGGATAAAGGTGAAGGGCTGGAAGGAGATTGTTTCGAAGCATTGTTACGCTGGTGCTTTCTGGTCCCATCCTCCATCGCTCTCAGCCGTAAAGCCTTTATGGCAGTCAACGGCTTCGACAATGTTGCCTGCGGCGAAGACTGGACCTTTTTTCTCAAACTCTCTACACGGTTTCCTTTTGGCTATGCCGGCCCACTTCCTCTAACCTTAAGGAGGTTGCATCGGGGAAGTCTCTGTTTTTTAAGTGACAAGAAAAAACTTCTTGCTATCATCAATCAAGTGTTTTCTGTTCTTGAAAACGAACCAAGGGCAACTGCTGCACATCGCAACCATTTCAGCAGGCTTTATGACTGGACTGCTGCAAATATGGACCAATGGTCAACTGTGCAGGATTGGTATTTGCAAATGCTGCGGGAGAAAATTATTTGAGCACCTTCTTTGCCGAAGAAAAACACCGACTTGTGCTGGAAACCTGCATTGATGTGCCGGAAGAGTCACCCTCCTTCCCCATGCCATTGCAGAAAGTCGGCATTTCAGGGAAAACCGTCTGGGTGAGCCTTGCCGACAACAGAGGCGGCCACATTCCCTTTACTGCCAGAATTCTAGTCAACCTCCCTGCCACCAGACGCGGTATTCACATGTCCAGGATTGAACAGGCAATTACAACCTTGCATGATAAACAGTTCACCAGCCTGCCGGAATATGGAAAGTTGCTTGCCTCCCATGTTCTTGAAGCTCAAAATGCGCAGATCGTTTCTCTTGAATTAACCGGGCGGATGCCTCACATCCGGAAAGCCCCTGTCAGCAGACTTGCCTCAATTGATTCCATTGACATAAGCTTCTCGATCGAGCTTGAAAAAAATGAAAATGAAACACTGGAAAGTGTTTATGTCGGTGCGGGGATACATCACCTTACCGCCTGTCCCTGTACCCTTTCATACAACATGGTCCTTTTCAACCGTTTTAATGATCCCTGGCCCCAGACCACCCATTCTCAAAGATCAAAAACTAAACTGTCGATCGGTACCACGGATTTTAAACAGCTCCCTGATTATGGTGTATTGGTAGATATACTTCATGAAGTCCTGCATGTATCCCAGGATCTTCTCAAACGCCCGGATGAAACTGAACTCGTTTTAAAAGCCCACAGGAGCCCTCAGTTTGCCGAAGATACTGTCCGCGACATAGCACGGGCAGCAGGAGAAAAATTTAACGATATACTTCCCTTTGAGACCAGAGTACTGGTAAAGACCCTCAGCCTGGAAAGTATACATATTCATGATGTGGAGTGTTGTCTTGACACCAGACTTGGTGAGATCCTGGCAACTTCCGCTGCAACAACAAAGGAGCGGAACAAATGACAAAGAATGCCATCGTAGCGGAGATCCCAGGCTTCTATAAAGTCATAGCCTTGAAACCCTTTAGAAAAACCGTGGGTGTTTCTTTTGATATCCTGCCCAGGGACCTGATCCCCAGGGTTGATGCAATTGACAGGGTCATCCATAAAAACAATGCAGTGTCTCCAAGCCCTGTTGGCGATGTGCATGAACCCTGGTATATGCATCCATATCAGGATGACAATCTCATGGTCCTCCAGGGTGTTCGTTATGTTGATATCTATATCAGGGCTCACGGCAGGATTGAATCATTTGTCATCACACCGGAACGACTGGAACATGACAGTAAGATATTGTATGACGGCCCTTCCCTGCTTGTCTGGCCCAGAACTGTTTTTCACCGCATAAAAAGCGGCGACAGCGGTTCCGCCTCAATAAACCTTGCCACCCACTACGAGGGTATTGACATGCGGACAAATTTCAATATTTACGACCTTGATACCGAAACAGGTAAATTCAAGCTAATCCGCGCTGGGCATCTGGATCAATCGATGTGACAGACTTGTCTGGAAAGCGGACTAATTGACTTTCTTCTTCTCCGTGCTTTCCTGGATAATCTTAGTATTACCTGGCGGGAAACAGTTGGCTGCTTCCTTGATCCTGCCTGCCTGACGAAGATCAATATATTCCTTAACCAGTGGCAGCATATCATCAAGATACTGCCCGATCTCTTTCTCAGTAGCGGTTGTCAGGGTCTGACAGAAAAGACATTTACGTTCTCCGCCCCCGGTTGAAGGCAGGCCAAAATCCTCCAGCAGATGCCTGGTGATCATTTCATCTTCCAGGTCTTCATAAAGCGGGAAATGCGTCCGGACTCCAAACGAACTCGAAAAATCCGCAATCTTTTCCATAAACACAGGGGTCTGTTCCGGGTAATACTCCTGTCTTTTGGCATAACCGGTGACAAGATGGGGAATAAAATTTTCAATACAATAAATTATTGCCCTGGCGTGCATGGCAACCTTACAGGCAACACAGACAAGATTCTTACCATTATAGCGTGGCATAAGCTCTTCATAACGATCAAGCCACAACCCCTGAAACAACCGCCCCATATCGAGTTCAATCATCAAAACCCCGGGTAGCCGTACCGTACTATCCGAGGAATGCATCTCCGTCAGGGGTACCTGTTTAGCCAGAATTTTTTTGGCAGCCTCAAAACGGAGCCGGGGAAAATCATGAAAGCGGCTCATGCCGTTCAGCATATGCAGGAGATGGATGTGTTTGGGACGCGGCAGCCCCGGATGATGTCCTAATGAGGCAAGGGCATAAACAGCAAGGGAATCCGTCCCGCCTGAAAACATGATCGCAAGTTCCATTTTTTCCATGATAAAGCCTCATTCAGTTTGAAAAACTCCAGTACTCCAACACTCCGGTATGTACCGCTTGCATCCAGTATTTTGATCTTTCCACCTTGCGCCTTGTGCTATTAGCCTTCGGCCTTACATTATCTTCAACTCGAACTCCCGCAGTTCCCTGATCAGTGCTGTTTTACCCGGTAATGCAGAAACACTTCTCCGGTTGAAACGGATTCGCTGGACAGCAGCTCTAATTCCAGGAATGGATTCCCGAGGTATTTCGGACCTTCGACAAAAGCAGGCCCATTTTGCTCTCCTGAAATAAACGGCATGATTGTCAGCAGGATTTCATCAACCAAACCTTGAACCAGGGCAGAATAATTGAGTTGCGCCCCGCCTTCTATTAATAACGACTCCACTCCATTTTCAGCTAAAAAATCAATCGCTGCCTGCAAAGACAGACCATATGGCCCTTGAGGCAATGAGATTACTTGAGCCTCGCCCTTTAACTTATCCTGCACTGCAAAGAAATTGTCCTTTGAGGTAAAAACAACCGGTTTGGGGCCATGCTTGAACAGCTTTTTCCCTTCCGTGGGAATTGAACCGCCCTGAGAGATTATAGATCTGATACGATCAGGTGGGAGGATGCCGTTTGTTCCACGCATTTCCGGATTTTCCAAGCGCAGGGTATTGGCCCCCATAATACTGGCATGGGTTTTATCTCTTAGGTCTTCCAGCCTGCGACGGTCCAACAGACTCCCATGCCCCACAGGGCTTATCCTGCCACAGATTGTCGTGGCGCCGACAAGAATAACCTTCACCTTATAAAACCTTTGCGATCAGTTCTGTCTCAATCTCGTCTGTTATTATTACCCTGCCAATGGTCGTAGGCAGCACAAAAAAGATCTTCCCGCCTATGGTTTTCTTGTCTGCCGGAAGATACTCCTGAATCCTGGCACGGTCATATTCAGGTGGAATAGTCACCGGTAAACCGAATTTACGGATCAGGTTTTCAATGCGCTTTTTTTCCCGTCCATCCAGAATCCCTTTTAAAACGGCAAGCTCTGCCGCAGCCACCATACCCATTGCAACAGCCGAGCCATGGGCCAGTTTATAGTCCGAAACAGCCTCAACCGCGTGACCGATGGTGTGCCCGAAATTGAGAATGCGCCTGAGGTCGGATTCTTTCTCGTCAGCCTCAACAACGGCAGCCTTGATCTTGCAACACCTGGCAATAACATCCTCCAGGACCTGTAAATCAAGGGCAAGAATATTTTTTAGACTCATTTCAAGGAACTTGAAAAAATCGAGGTCGTATATAACTCCGTACTTGATCACTTCAGCCAAGCCGTTCAAGAGCTCACTCTTCGGTAACTGCCGGAGGAGCCGGCTATCAATAAATACAGCTTTGGGTTGATAAAAGGCCCCGACCAGGTTCTTTCCTTCAGGGAGATCAACCCCTGTCTTGCCGCCAACAGAACTGTCCACCTGGGCCAACAGGGTTGTGGGTATCTGGGCAAATGGGATGGAACGCATATAACATGCTGCAACAAATCCTGTGATATCGCCTGTGACTCCACCTCCCAGAGCAAGAAGTCCATCCTTGCGATCAAAACCCGAGCGGGCAAGCCTGCTGGACAACTCTGCAACGGTGGCAAGATTCTTACTTCCTTCCCCCTGCGCAAAGGTAATCATCTCAGCCTCAATGCCATTATTTCCCAGAGAAGCAAGCAGCCTCTCACCAAACAATGCAGCCACATGATCATCAGCTATTATGCCGTAACGCTTGGCAAATGGATTTCTTTGCAGCTCATTGCCTATTTCATCAAGCAGACCTTGCCTGATAATTATGGGATAAGACCTTTCATCAAGGCCGACCGTCAATTCTTTCATGTATTGCTTTTCCTTCGTTCGGTTAACAGTATACTATTTTAGCGGCAATTTATTCGATCACCAGAACAGCACATTTCCTGGCTTCATGAATAATCCTGTTTGAAGTGGAGCCAAAAATAAACTCCTCCTTCTTTGAAATACCGCGCCTGCCGATCACGATAGTGCAGCATTTCATTATTTCCTGTTCCTTGAGGATACAATCTGCAACAGAAGGAGCACGCATGGTCTCGATGCGTATATTCACCTTGCCTTCCCGAAAACCGGCATCCAGGAGAATATGCTTGTATTCCTCCATGATCTTTTTCGATTCCTGACGCTGTTCGGCAAGCCATTTTTGGCGCTCATCATTATCACGAAAAAAAGTGGCTTCAGGTTCGAGAATTATATGCAGCAGCGTTACCTGGAACCCCTCGTAGCAACCAAAAAAATCCGCCACAAAAAGAACCGCCCTCCTGGCATTGTCAGAGGTATCAACAGCAACCATGATATGCCTTTCAACAATGCCCGTAATATCGCACTTTGTATGATCTATACTCATAATTTTATCCCCAATAATTAAAGCAATGCTTCACGCGTTGATTTGTACATCTTCAAAATCTTCAAGCAACTGTTCAGTATTTTCATAATACAGATTGGCACCGTTTGAAAAATGAAGAAGGATATAATTTAACGCATCAGGCACATACGGATAGATTTTTTGAATATTTGCCACCCGGTTGTTGAAAATTATGTTCATATCCTCCGCTGCCAGATTTTGCAGAGCAGGCGCCTTTTCAGCAGTCAATTGCTGGATGGTGACATCACCGCCGCCAACCAGAAAAATAAGAATGTTGCCCAGGCCGAACAAATCATACCCGAACATGCTGGCCATGTGAATATAGTCATAGTCGAAATCAATCCAGCGATAGCACTTGTTTTCCCGGTCATGCAGGATGTGGTCGCGCCTGATGTCACCGTGTTTTTGGCCGTGGTCATGCAGGAACTTGATAGCCTCCACCAACTCGATAAATATTTTCAGAAGCCCGGGCAGGTGCTGAAAAAAATACTCCTCATGATCTTCATTGAGCCGGTAAACGATATCATCAAGCTGTTTGCCGCGAATATTTTCTAATATCCTGATGATATTGCCGGCCTCATCCAGAACGGCTGTTCCCTGCATGAAATTCGGATGACCCCTTACCAGCTTGAGAATATCAGCCTCCTTGCCGGGACTGCGCACACATTTGAAGACAATGTCCCCTATCCTGGCTTCAATCTCTTCATGAAAGACAAGTTTAATTATTTTGCGGCGGCCGCTCAACAGATCAACGGCTTTTCTGACCCAGTACTTGGGTTCGTCATCCAAACCGAAGCGCCCCTCCCGCATGTAGTTCAACATCAGATACGGGATTTCACCCAATACGCACACGTCATTATAATCAACATGAAAAAAATCAGAGGTATCGGTAACGATCTTGAAACGCCGGGGCACAAACCTTGCGCCAAGCTTCTCTGCAATAAACTCCTTGAGCTGCGCCACACTGTAAGTGCTGCCCATTGTCTTCTTCCCTGCTAAGGCCATGCAATATTTTTAGCATATTTCATCAATGATCACAAACCACTTTGTACTACCACCACAGGATTTATGAATGAACTAAAACTGATAGTTCAGCAAACTTTTCCTGTAATCGCCATGAACAATGAAGACAAAAAAAAGGGAGATGCCTCGCGGCATCTCCCTTTTTACAAAATTAATTTGTAAAAAAAGTCTACTTCATTGTTTCTCCACCAGCATGGCTCTGCATTTTAACCTCAACCTTCTCGGTCAGACCGGCATAGTATTCACGCAGGATAACCAGTACTTCGTCACGACCGAAATGATCCACAACCTCGGCGCCCTCGGAAAGAGCCTTGCGCAGCTTGGTGCCGGAAAGAATGACACGATCATCTTTACCGTGGTTGCAGGTTCTCAGGGAAGCCATGCCGTCACACTTATGGCAGTAGAAGGTCCAGTCAATCTTCAGCGGCTGGCAGAGCAGATTCTTGCCAGGATCATCACTGGTTGGGATTTCATCAAAGATATCCTGGGCATCGAACAGGCCGTAGAAGTCGCCGACACCGGCATGGTCGCGACCGATGATCATCTTGGAGACTCCATAGTTCTGACGGAAGGTGGCATGCAAAAGACCTTCACGGGGACCGGCGTAACGCATATCAAGGGGATAACCGGCCTGGATGACGTTGTCTTTGACAAAATAATTATCAACCAGACACTCGATGGCTTTAACACGTACGTCAGCCGGGATATCACCAGGCTTCAGGTTGCCGATCAGGGAATGGATCAGAACACCGTCACAGACTTCAATGGCGATCTTGGCCAGGAATTCGTGGGAACGATGCATGGGATTACGCAGCTGCAGGGCGGCAACGTCAGACCAGCCACGCTCTTCGAACATGGTGCGGACTTCGGCAGGGGTAAGATAGATTCCCTTGTACTCTTCCGGATACTCGCCCTCGGAAAGGACTTTAACCGGGCCGGCAAGGTTATACTCTTTCTGGGCCATAACCATCTGGACGCCGGGATGATCTTCCATGGCTACTTTCCAGAATACGTCATCAGCGCTTTCTTCACCTTTGCCCTTGAAAACTTTCTCACATTCCCATTTCTTGTCAACATCGGTCATCTCAGCCTTTTCGCTGACCTTCATGGTTGCAAAAACAGTACCTGCATGCTCCAGGGCAATTTCATCGCCCTCGTTAATATCAGCAGCGTCAGCAGCAGACACGTCCAAGGTTATCGGCACCGGCCAGAAGGTGCCGTCAGCCATGGTGTAATTCTCGCAGACGCCTTTCCAGTCTGCCTTGGTCATGAAACCATCAAGCGGGCTGAAGCCACCGATGCCCATCATGATCAAATCGCCCTTGGCGCGGGGACTAATCTGAACTTTTTTAAGACCTGCAGCTTTTTCCATTTCAGCTTCCAGATCGTTGCCATGCAGCAGGCAGCAGACCAAACCTTTTCCACCATGTGGTGCTACTAATTTCGACATAATTTTCTCCCTTATCAGTGAGTTGTAATGATATAAATGGACAGCATATTAACTGAACCTTGATTCATTTTAGCGCCCAACATTATATAGCGGAGCGGGAATTGTCAAGAAAAAAGTGGTCCCAATCGGGACCTGCGCCCGGAAGTTATATATTTCTCCATGCAGCTCTATTTGCCCAACAGATCTGTTAGACTGAGGTATGCCAACACCCTAACAACTTGACAGTATTATATATTCCTAGTATTTTTTATATGAAGTCAAATTAATTATTAAAATAATCAGTAATGCTTTATCGATATCTGTTTAAAAAATTCTTTCTGCAAAATACCAGCACTCATTATTGCTAGTACTCTCGCAGCAATTTCACTAACGAAATGAAATCTTCCAACAGTCTCACAACCGTTGTCTTTATCGCCTGCCTTCTGTTGTTGCCGGATGTTTCCAGCGCTACTTCAACATCATCGCACACTGAACAGTTTTCCAGTGAAACCCCAAACCTGCCTAAACTTATTAAAGCAGCGGCTGCAAAGGAGCCCATTCATCTCATTCTCATTGAAAAAAATCTGCAGCGTTTGCGGATATTAGAGTATGGGGGCGGCTCAAAAATTGTTGCCGAATATCCTATTGCTACTGGAGAAAATTCTGGCATTAAGGAAGTCAGCGGCGACTCCAAAACTCCGGAAGGCATCTATTTCATCACCAGAATCTTCAAAGATGACAAAATCACCATTTTCGGAGACAAGGCCTTTCATCTGGATTATCCGAATTTTTTTGACCGTCAGGCAGGAAGAAACGGCAACGGCATTTACATCCATGGCACCAACAAAAAATTGCAGCCAAACAGTACGAACGGCTGCATCACTTTGGACAAAAAAGATCTCGATGAATTGGAAGAATATCTCAACCAGGTGGTCACACCTGTAGTTATAGTACCGGCAATGGATTCCTTAAAAACCAATACTGACCTGCTGACAGAAGATGACTTCAGGCTGGCTAAATCATTACTTCTGGCCAAAGGAATGAAACCGGAAAATGTGGAGTTCAACTATTTATTGGTCATTAGTTCCGGGAGCCAGACTGTTGCGGTCAGCGACTTTATTTACCGCCCTTTCAACCGCTCAATAATGAGCGGGACGAGCAGGACCTATCTGCAATACTTTCCTGCACAGGGCTGGGTAGCGGGCAAACGCCTATGGCGGGCAAGCCCCCTGCAGATCTATCCGGAAACGCCGGTCAAAGTTGCACCACAACCTCTGGCAACCGATGAAGTACAGACTCCTGATTAAGCTGCTGCATTTGTTGAACCTGAAAGAAACATTGTTATTACTTTTAAAAAAAGGGTTCCTGCTTATCCTTTTACTTTGAAAGATTGGACACAATGTATTAATTTACTATGCGATAATTTGAGTATCAGCAATTGCAGTTAATTTTTTGAATTTTTTACAGGACAAATGATTATGGCAAGGGTTTTCAATAACAACAGCGCCACTGACGCAACAATCAGGGCTATTGACCGTAAACGTGAGCAGGAAAGACGTTTCATGCTTTCCCAGGCTTACAAAAACGCTGAAGAGCTTTCCACAAGGCTTGTCCAGCGACTCATTGATCGCCATATTATTGAAACCACATCAGAACAGGCAATGCGTGAGCTGTTTTCTGATCAATTCCGCATCCTCTCCAACATGGAAGAATTTGACATCCAATTCAAGATCGCGCCCTTGAGAAGTCTTGCTCCGGATCCAAACTTTATCAGCCTCTTTCTCACCCAGTATATAATTGAAGACCTTATAGACCATCCCAAAGTTCAGGACGTCTTTGGTGACGACCTTGATATCTATCTCGCGGTGGATTCAATTCTTAATAAAATACGTCCTTCTTAATTGATTGAGTAATTCTTTTTCAGCTTGCTCCCCATGCAGCTATTACATCCCGATGAAAGTCCATCTCTCGTTTATGCCAACCAGCAGGGAGAAATAAAAAATTTTCCTGATATCCATATGGCCGGGAGAAGTGGTAATTTCTATTTCAAACCAGCCCTTGATGAACTCATACCGCTTCCGGAAGGAAGTGAACTCTTCCTCTTACCTGAAAGACTTCCCATAGGAATTTCACCCGAAAACGACAGTCCGGTTCTGCTTGATCATAATCCGGACAATGCTGGAGAAATGATACAGGCAGTGGCGGCCTTTATGGCCCCGGCACACACAGCTATTCATACTGCAGCCTATGAGTCTGTCCAAAAGGCTATTGCCCCCCTGCCCCTTTTCGCCTATACGGCGGTTGGCTGGCATAACGGCAGATTCTGGGTCTCGGCTTTCCGGAGCGATTCGGATTGTCGGCAGGATGCAGGCTCTTTTGATAGCGAAAAAATCAAAAAGAAAACTATCCAAAAACTTAAAAAAAATCCCCGAAACAGACTCATTCAGCATCTGGGGAAATGTTGTCTTACCTACGGATGTCCGGCTGCACGAAATTATTTCCTCGGCCGTTGGGAAGCTCCACTTCCCACCTCGCCATCCTGCAATGCCAGGTGTGTGGGCTGCATCTCTTTGCAGCCCTCAGGATGTTGTCCCGCCACCCAGGACCGAATTAATTTCACCCCCAACGTTTCTGAAATCTCCGGCTTGGCCGTACCTCATCTGAAACAGGCTCAACAGGCAATTGTCAGCTTTGGACAGGGTTGTGAAGGGGAGCCGCTGCTGCAGGCTTCCACTATCGAAAAAGCAATCCGTTCAATCCGGTCCCAGACCGAATGCGGCACCATCAATCTCAACAGCAATTCCAGTCTGCCCGGCCAGATCAAACTTCTCGCTGAGGCAGGACTGGACAGTTTAAGAGTGAGCCTGAACAGTGCAAGAGAAACATGCCATACAAACTACTACAGGCCTGTTAATTTTTCCCTTGCCGATGTGTTGGAGTCAATTGATGTTATGAAACAGGCTGACAAGTTTGTATCTCTTAATTACTTTATTCTTCCCGGTTTTACAGATGATCCGGATGAATTTGCAGCATTTTGTAATCTTGTCAGTACGCACCAGCCTGACCTGATCCAACTGCGGAACCTGAATATGGACCCTGACTGGTACCTTGAAACCGTGAAATACCAGCCAAGCCAAGCGCCTATGGGAATACGCAATTGGTTGGCTGAATTAAAAAGACTCTTTCCAGCACTTCGCTTCGGGTACTTCAACCCTTCATTGCGCTGATACGATTCTGACAAATACATGACAATACCTCAGAGAATGTTTTTACTGTGTGTCAGGCATTTTTGAAAATTTCCTGCTGTACATAACAAACTCATAAATCATGCAATTCTATTTCTTTGAGTATATAAAAAGTATTGGGGGAGTTTCTGTGTCGCAATTTAATTGACCTTTATCTCTATATTGCATAATATAAAAGAATCATTCTCATATAGTAAATTTAATATTTGGGGGAAATATATAATGAAAGAATTAGGTGATAATATGCGGTTGACCAGCCAACGCCAGGTTATTTTAGAAGAACTGGAGAAAGTGAAGTCGCACCCTACTGCCAATGAAATCTATGATATGGTACGAAAAAGACTGCCAAGAATCGGACTTGGCACAGTCTATCGTAACTTAGAACTCCTGGCAGGAAAAGGTATTATCAAAAAACTTGAGGTCGGTGGCGAACAAAAACGATTTGATGGTGACACATCCCCGCACTATCATATTCGCTGCGTTAAGTGCAACCGGGTTGAAGACATTTTTATTGAAAGACATAAAGGGTTAGAGAAAAGTGCAGCTTCCTGCTGCAGCTATAAAATACTGGATCACCATGTTCAATTTTCCGGTATCTGCAGCCACTGTCTGCCAGACGCCTAGGAACTATTGGAAACGAACCTTGGCGAACCTCCGCTTCCCAACCTTGACCAGGACATCTTGATCCGGTTGGACAGAAAATTCTGTATCAAGCACCTTATCACCGTCCAATGTCACTGCCTGCTGTTTAATCAGGCGGCGCGCCTCTGAAGTGGATCCGGTCAGCCCGGCTTTAACAAGAAGTTTTGGCAGCCAAATCTCCCCATCTGCTTTTTGCAGGATCAGTTCCGGAATGTTTCCAGGAAGCCCATGATGTTTAAAGACCTGTTCAAACGACTCTTCAGCCCTGGCACTCTCTTCCTCACCGTAAAATCTCGAGGTTAATTCCCGTGCCAGTTTTTTCTTTACTTCCTTGGGATGTATTCTCCCCTCTTGCATATCTTGAGACAGAATTTCAATTTCAGCTGCAGACAGATCACTGAGCAGTTCATAATACCTGAACATAAGGGTATCTGAAATTGACAGTACCTTGCCGTATATATCGTCGACAGATTCCGTAATGCCGATATAATTGCCCAGGGACTTGCTCATCTTATTGACACCGTCCAAACCTTCAAGCAGGGGCATGGTGATCACTACCTGTGGTTCCTGGTTCCAGGAACGCTGCAAATCCCTTCCCATGAGAAGATTAAACAGTTGGTCAGTGCCGCCCAGCTCCACATCAGCTTCCAGGGCAACCGAATCATAGCCCTGGATCAACGGATACATGAACTCATGAATGCCGATGGGTTTTTCATTATCAAACCTGACTCTGAAATCCTCCCGTTCAAGCATGCGCGCAACGGTAAGTTGCGAAGCAAGTTTGATCATATCATATGAGGTCAGTTTGCCCAGCCAGGTACTGTTAAAAACCACTTTGGTTTTTTCAGGGTCAAGAATTTTAAATATCTGTTCCTTGTATGTCTCGGCATTTCTTGCAACATCATCAAGGGTTAACGGTTTTCGGGTTTCTGATTTTCCTGTTGGATCACCAATCATCCCGGTAAAATCACCAATCAGAAAATAAATGTCATGACCAAGATCCTGAAAATGCTTCATTTTCTGAATTAAAACCGTATGCCCTAAGTGAAGGTCCGGCGCTGTGGGATCAAAACCGGCTTTAATTTTCAGCGGCACCCCACTTTCACTTGATTTTTTCAGTTTGCGCACCATGTCATCACGGGATACTACATCAACGGCGCCGCGCTCAATCAGTGATATTTGCTCATCAATTGTATAGTTCATGGTTGTTTATTTTGCTGCAGGCTGGTCTTATTTGGCGTATTCCACAGCCCTGGTCTCTCGGATTACCGTCACCCGGATCTGACCCGGATAGGTGAGTTCACTTTCTATTCTCTTGGCAACATCCCTGCTCAAAATGGTTGCAGCACCATCGTTGACATCACCGCTGTCAACAATAATCCGCAAGTCCCTACCGGCCTGGATGGCATAAGATTTTTCAACCCCCTCAAAGGAATTGGCAATTTTCTCCAGATCTTCAAGGCGCTTGACATAGGTTTCAAGCATTTCTTTGCGAGCACCGGGTCGGGCACCTGAAAGAGCATCAGCAGACTGGACCAGAACGTCAAGAACACTTTCAGGAGTCACATCTTCATGATGCGCTGCAATGGCATGAATTACCTCCTGGGGTTCTCCATATTTTTTCGCAATATTGCCACCAATTGTTGCATGGGAACCTTCCACTTCATGGTCCACTGCTTTACCAATATCATGCAACAGGCCGGCTCTTCTGGCCTGTTTATTATTAAGCCCCAGTTCGTCCGCCATGATGCCGCAAAGAAAGGCGACCTCAACGGAATGCTGCAGCATATTCTGCCCATAGCTGGTCCTGTATTTCAAGCGCCCAAGGAGTTTAATTAATTCAACATGGAGACCATGGACACCCACATCAAAAGTAACCTGCTCTCCTGCTTCCAACATGGTTACTTCAAGTTCCTTTGCCACCTTTTCAACAATCTCCTCGATACGGGCCGGATGAATCCTGCCATCAGCAATCAATTGCGTCAACGCCAGCCGGGCGACCTCACGACGTACCGGATTAAATCCGGAGAGAATCACAGCCTCCGGTGTGTCGTCAATAATAATATCAATACCGGTAGCAGCCTCCAAAGCACGAATATTTCTGCCTTCCCGCCCAATGATCCGACCCTTCATCTCCTCACTTGGCAGAGGCACAACGGAAACCGTGCGTTCAGCAACATAATCACCTGCGTAGCGGGAAATTGCCAAGGCCAGAATATTCTTGCCTTTACGGTCTGCCTGCATCTTCATTTCATTTTCGATAAGGATCAGTTTTCTCCCCGCCTCAAGACGTGCCTCACCCTCAATACTTTCCATGAGCATTTTTTTAGCCTCTTCTCTTGAAATGCCTGCTATTTTTTCAAGTTTGAAGCGTTGCTCTTCAATTAAGTCATCTGCTTTCTTGGTCTGCTGTTCAAGCTGCTTTTCATGTTGAACAAATGACTGCTCCCGCCGCAACAGATCGGTTTCTCTCTTATCCAGCAGATCGATTTTTGTTTCTAACTGATCCAGTTTCTGACTGATACGCTTTTCTTCACTAATAACTTCTGATTTTCTTTCGCGGATGTCCTTTTCAGCTTCCTGTTTCAGCTGATAGGCCTCATCTTTGCTTTGCAGTTGGGACTCTTTCTTGATCTGTTCTGCTTCACGGATTGCCTTTTCAATAAGCTGTTTTCCCTGGCTTTCAATATTTTTCTGGTGTATTTCGGTAAAACGTTTACGAAGATATATACCGATAATAATACCAGCGAAAATAGCGGCCAGAACTAAAGCAACTACCTGGATTGTTTCATTAAATATATTCACGGAGCCAAACCTCCTGATTGTATCAGCCCTTCCACATCCCATTCCGGTTCAAGAAAACGAGCTAAACCGAAGGCATAAAAAAGCTATTGTCTGTGAATACTTAGAAAAAAGGAAATAAGGCGGGACACAATCTCTTGTGCCGACAAGACAGTCTTAATAGATATCCCGGACTTGCCTTTAGGTGTCACCCCTCAATAGCGAAAAGTTGCTTAGACGAAATTGAGCAACTTTATAAAAGGGATAATTATAGTGCCAAGCTCCCCAAATCCATTAACGGGAGTACAACTGTATGAATACTTAAAGAACAATTACCCAATATTTTAACATTTCAGGTGTGCCATTCATTACTTGCTTTTTATATCAACCTGATCTTTCAGGAATTGCTTTAAACAGTTGATAACTCCCGATCTTTCTCTAAGTTCCTAGAGTTTCTCTTTTTTCAAGGGGTCGGGAAACCAAATACCTTTTTCCAGACCCATATATTAAACATCCCAGCCACATGAACAGAAAACTGAGATGTGCTACACTCTTAATAAATCCCCCACCCTGCCGTGTCAACAGAAAGATAGAACCTAACTTTCGCTAGGTGGGCAATACTCATAATCCCTTCTAGTAATTCCGCAATTCTGCGGATTTTCTATACAGAAACAGAGGAGGCGCCCTATCTTTAAGAGTTGGCTCAAACTTAACCTGTTAAGCACCAACAGCGCAGGGGAAAATCTTCCAACTCAATTTAACAGCAATTTCCGTATCCTGAAATTCTGCTGTGTTTATAAGAACACTTTTAATCGTTCTGAACAAGTCTTGATTCGTTCTCTATAATACCTGTCTCGCTGAACTCGGTTCGTATCTCACTGTCAGAGGGACAGCGAGTTTTCAATGACCGAGGTTAATCGGTCAACGAGTACGCTCATTTGCTGTTCGTATTGCTCAAAATCCCTTTTTCAGACGCACATATTTTCCAGCCATATTAAGACTGGTTAAAACCGCCACCTTATTAGCCGGCAACATGCTTTTTGATGATTTTGAAAGATTTTCAATCTGCATTTTAACCAAATGCAGAATTTCTTCAATATCTTCCTCAGGAGCATCAGTGTACAATGGATATTCCTGGCCGAGAACCTCAAATTTGACCAATCGTTCCATTTAAAACACCTTTAACGAAATTCCACAGGGGCATCTTAGCATAAATCCCCTTCAGCATTGCAGCAGCAAATCGAACTCTATCTATCACTTTACACAAAACAGACCTATATCGGCTGTTCTGTTGCTATATTAAACAGCGACGAAGACTCTTTTGACAAACTCCGGGCTTCTCCTTCCCCTGCATCGCTATTGTGTCCTGTCCCCTCTTTATCTAATATTTTTTCCCATTCACCTATTCTATCTATCAGCCCGGTGACCTGGTTATGCATGACACTCCTGTCCTCCTGAAGACTTTTGACCGTTTCCTGCAGTTCAACAATTTCCTGCTGTTTCTCCTGCAACTGAGCCATCAATTCACTCTTTTCATTTTTCAGCCGGTTATGATTATCAATCAGCTTTTCAACAAATTGCTCCAGTCGCCCTAAATTTTCACTATGTTCCATGCTGGAAATGTCCTCTTTCATTGACAATATTATATTTCTATATTCGCAATTTTCAACAATGATGGCTCAGTATTCATGGACCAACAATTTAACTGAATTTGCAGCCCTACAGGGACAATGTAGCTGTTATCTGCTTTCAAAGAATCATACCCCTGCAGGAATGACAAAGCAAGCTGTTTGTGGCACTCCTCCATCAATTCAGCTGCCGCCAATATCCCGGTAGAATTAGATACGTACATAGTCCCAACTTAAGGGACTACCATCCCTGTATGGCATATATCCATGAAACATTTTTGGATCATCATCAAACACCAGCGGCAGAAAATAGCGGTCACCTTTCCACATGGGCAGTTTATGCAAACTGTCTATAGGCACCCAACTCAATGACCCCTCTTCATTGGCAGTAAACGGGGTGCCGCTGAAGCGGTCAATCCTGAAAATAAACCCCAGCCAATTTTCACCTCCCGGCCCGAATCCGGTCCAGTTTATTGTTCCTCTCAAAAGGATTTCTTCACATTTTATACCTGCCTCTTCAAGGATTTCCCTGCGCAGGCAACTCACCACATCTTCATTGGGGAGCATCTTGCCGCCCAAGCCATTATATTTATCCAAATGGTGATCGTTTTGACGCAAATTACGATGGATTAAAAGGGTCTTGCTGTGGTCACGGGAAAGGATATAACCAAGAGTTCCTACTATGGGGCAATACATCATTTTTCACATTTCAATTTATTTTCAAGTTCCGGCAGACTCTTATCAGGAACTTTTGTAAATCCCTACGCAATAATCAACTTATACGCATGGAAGGCTCACCCGCTTTAACTTCCTCTTCAGTTGTCCGGGATAGAGGTTGATTCCATCCTGCATTATCAACTGAAGTAAGAAGCATCTTCCGCAACGTATGTATGAGATCGATATCGACTGTAATGTTCATCCCGGCATTTTCACTTGTAAGGAGCGAGAGAACGTATTTGTTTTTAGACTTCTTTTGTATCTTAAGTATTGAAACAAGGAAGGGCGCCTCACCGATTAAAGTGTAATTTTCTGAGTCAGCATCATAAGAGGTGGAAAAATCGGCTTTTGCCAATGCTGCCTCCTGTTGAAATTTTCTTTCATGGCTTCTATGGCATCCGGTGATACCTGTATATCACCCGCCACCTCATCTTCAATCAATTTATCAGTTGCCTTTATGAAAACGTTGACAAACCGGCGGGTAAGCCAGAACCTGTATTCAACACCCCCGCCCTGGTTTTCCTTTTCAGATATACGCAGGAGGAGTCGGTCCTCAATACTGCTATACTCAAAATTAATCTGTAATCTCTCTGCCATCCCCACGCGCCTCTGCTCAATTCTCCACAAAACTATCCGGACTTTCATATGACCTTAGTTGCCGCAATTATGCCTTGTCAAGCCCAGATTAGGGGTTTATTCTTATAAAAGGTAAGAGCGTATAATCCGATAGAAAGATAGCAGCACTCTACCCCTAACAAAGTAATTGTGGATTGTCTTCAATTTCGATATGTTAAGAATAAAGTTCTAACCAAGTCTTTCTAAACGAGGGGAATACGATGAAAGCCTATGCAAAATTATTCTATCAGTATACTTATACTCTCTCTTATTATTCTTGCCGGTTGTGCCAAAAACCCGACCGTAACTGATCTCTGGATGGATGAAGCATATGATGGGAAACAATATGGGAAAATTTTAGTTATTGGAGCAGCAGAAAAGATAACTTTCAGAAATCTATTTGAAGGTGAGTTTGTCAAGCAATTAAAAAATCGGGGAATAGAGGCTATTCCTTCTTATGTTATTCTTCCGGATAATGCGATGTTAACACGTGAAATAATCTTATCTGCCATAGAAAAATCTGATATAGACTGTGTTCTCATTACCAGTTTGGCCGGCAAAAGCAAGAGAACTGTATACTACTACAAAGAGGGCGACACCCCATACGCATATTACAATCGTATTTATCCTTCGATCTATGGATCAAGGGAAAACATCCTCATATGACATCGAAATCCTTTTTCTTCAGACAAATCTCTATGATGTGAGATCAGAAAAGCTGATCTGGTCCATGACATCAGAATCTGAATACAGGTACAATATGAAAAGCCTGGATTCTGCCGTTACACTCGTTATCAACAAACTTCGAGGCGATGGCTTAATTTAGCTGCTTCAGCTTTGTTCTAACGCCCCATGAATTACGTAAACTTTTTTACTTTTGTAAATTTAGTTTACAAAAAAAGCACATAAGTAGTGCATTGACACCTCAAATTTCACCAATAACACATCCCCTTACATCCAGCCCCACTCACAAACTCTCCTTATCCTGGAATGATCCACCAATCTATTTAGCTAATATCATTAAAACAATTTGTATATATGCTTCGGTTTTTCGCTCCTGTGAAAACTTTTTTTGCTGCCAATACCAATTTGAACAAGAATTGGCATTCCTTTTGCTATTAATTTATATGGCACGTCCCATTTTTCACAGAAATAGAATGGGGCAGTTTGATTTTCAAGAGAGCTGGTAATGGGAAACTGAAAACAGCAATTATTGAATAGAGGGTATTAAGATATGCAGACACATTCAGACTCTACAAAAATCTCTGACCTGACAAGCAAGGTAATAGACAAAATTATGATGGCAACAGGAATTATTGCATATGTCTGGATATTGGCATTTCTCCTGGTTGGCATGATTGCTAAATAATCTATCCTGGTCCCGGTTACGGTTTATTTTTTCAGAAACCCATCACTTACACATTAATGCATTCCGGACGAACTCCCTGGAGGAGACAACAAACAGACTTTAAAACCACCACAGGGTTTCCTTGCTTCCTTAGCTGTATTGACTCATCTTTGATGAAGCTCAGTTCACTGCAACCCCCATAAAACGCAGACCATCCTCAACCCAATAAGTCAAACAGCTTAAGGGACCCAAACTCTCCTCAAAAGCCCGTTTCTGTTCCCCCGGAAACGGGCTTTCTTTGTTCTCAATAACAGCGTCTGGGCATGGGCATATATTGACAGCAATGAAATTTTACGGTTTGCAATTTTGGCATATATTTGTTTTACACTCATCATTTATATTTCGAACCTTATTTACTCAATGATGAAACAATAATAATTTCTATTCTTAAATTTCATTTGCCTGTCAGGTAAGAATGCGATCATGCCAAAATCTGAATTCTCTAAAACATTTGTCAGACCAGACAATACAGCTGTATTAAATTGCCCACATTGCGGCCAGCAAAAAGTCATCTCGACGGATCAATTCAGGGGCTATAAACATAAACTTAAAGTTAAATGTTTGTGCAAAAAAGCTTTTAAGGTCTTTCTCGAATTTCGTAAAAGGATGCGAAAAAGAACAACTCTGAAAGGAACCTATATCACTCATTCACAAAAGGGCTGCAGGTGTAATCTTATCATCCTGGATATTTCTGTGACCGGCCTGGCATTTTCCTGTGCAGATGCACCTACTTTCAAAGTGGGTGATGAGCTTAGCGTAGAATTTACCCTTAATGATGAGCACCAAACTGAAATCAGGCGAGATGTTATTGTCGGGAATGTTCGCCCAGGAGTCGTTGGAGGTGTATTTGAAATTTCCGCTGAATCAGCCTTTGACGGACCATTGGGATATTATGTTATGTCATAATTTATTGGTGCTTATAAGCGACTTCAATGTTTCTATATCAGATATATTTTTCGGAAAATTCTTTTAAATAGTATCTTCAAAATATGCCTTGAAGAATAAAAAATGACTAAGGTTCCTGTTTTTCACCTTTTTTCAAGTATTCAATAATGATCGGTACAGCAGGAGGGATGCGTCTGCTGCTGGTGATATTTCGAATCATTGACAAATGTGTGCCTTCGACGGTCCGGTGGGGAATCCCTTCCAGCCTGGCTGATTCAACGGTCACCAGTCCGTCTCCCAAGCCATGAGTCATTAAAATCATGTATTCACCAATATCTTCAACCAGTTTTTGCTGATCTTCAGGCACTTTTTGGCCTATATCGTCAACCATGCTGTTAATATCATCTTCCTGCCAGGGGCTGGATATACCGGCAATAATGAACATGTCAATATCTTCAGGATGAGGCCGGCTGTTCAACTCGGTTAAAAAACGGCTTTCCGGCAGCAGGTCGATTTTTGCCTCGCCGGCGCCGTCAAATATTGCCCCCTGCCAGCTTATTTCACCGTTTGACAGGCGGGCAAGATGATCGCGCACTTCACCAAACAAACGGAATCGGACCATTTGCGACCCGTGGTTGGGCGTTCCCACCATAATGAAACTGGTCACTTCGGGCACCTGGCTCTTATTTGCTAATCCATGATATTCAAATTCGGGACTGGTAAGCATTTCCCGGGAAACCAGGCCGCCCATACTATGTGCTACTATGGAAATGTGGTTAATGCCGAACTCCTTGAGTTCCTGCAATTCCTCAAAGAAAAGCAGGGATGATTCCGCCACCGGCTGGTCATTGGGATACTCCATGAGCAAGACATTATAATCTTCTTTTGCCAACTCCGGGGCGAGGTTCTGCCATACCTTGCCGGGGTCATCCAGACCGTGGATTAAGACAACTGTTTTTCTTGCAAGGATCTCTCCTTGGGGTAATTCCCTATCCTCATCAAACAGAAACAGGCCGAAGGTCTGGGAAAATTCAGCTGCCTTTTCCGGAAACATTTCTTTGACAGTTTTCCGGATTTGACTGCGCAATTCTTTCTCTTCTTCCCGATATGTGTTTGAAAAAAACTGCCACAATCCGAGGAGCAGGAGAATGGAGCCAATGACCCAGGGCCAAAGTCTTTTTTTATTTTTTTTGTTCACAGTATCTAACCTTAGGGCGACTGATCACGGTATATTCGCTGCGGGATCGGTTCGCCTAACAGCACTGCAGTGTGTATCAACAATCGCTCAATCAAACTTAATTGGGAGCGATCGGCAAGCACGTTACGGGCCAATTCCGGTTCATCGGTAATGATGCCGTCTACACCCAGCGACATCATACGAGACATGGAAACCAGGTCATTTACGGTCCAGACAAACACCTGCTTATCGGCCAACTGTGCACTACGAATAAAGCCAGGCGTCGCCATCCCCATATTGACCGCAAGGAAATCCACGTCCAGATCGTACAGGTTGCCGATCGCTTTGGAGGACAGCAATCCAACAACCCAGTCCGGTCGTAGTGCGTTGAACTTCTTGATGCCACCATACTTTAACGACATGATGGCAACATCGTCAACCATGCCGGCCTCTTCTACGATGTCCACGACCCGCTGTTCCAGCTGCTGGTCATGTCCATAGTACTTAAGCTCGATGAGAACGCGGGCCTGACCTCGTGTTTCCTCCAGCACCTTGGCCAGTGTCGGTATCCGTTCAGCTGAGAACTCCGGGCCGAACCAGCTCCCGACATCGATTTCCCGCAACTCCTTCAGGGTGCTGTCCCAGACCTTCAGGTCCAAGCCTGCAAGCTTCATAAAATCGCTATCATGGATCACCACGACTTCACCATCCATCGACTCCTGGACATCGATCTCGATCCAGTCTGCACCATCCTTCATGGCCTGGCGTATTGAGGCAAGTGTATTCTCAGGTGCCTTACCGGCAGCCCCGCGATGAGCAATGACAGCGACATCATCTTGTGTCTGGATGCCATTCATCAGCCAGATCCCGAAAAGAACGGCAACCGCTGTGCCCCCGATCAGGAGCAGGGCAAACCGGGGGGCAGTCATACGCCATCGCCGGCCCTGCTTGCTATCTGCAAGATCGCCTACTTTTATATCAGGTCCATAGTGTTCATATAATACCACCAAAAGACAGACAAAGGTGCCCGAGGTAAGTGTCGAGATCAGGAGATTGCCAAGTGACAACAACGCCACGAGCCCCCCCAGCACGAGTACCAGCCAGTTGATCGAATCGAAGAACAAGGGAGCTATTCTCGCACCCAGGAATCGAACACTGCCCAGCAAAACCGCGCCAAGCAGTAGTGCTGCCAACGCCCAGATTCCAAGTGCCATTAAGAATAACCGCTTGTGCCTCTGAGTAAGGTTCTCACTCTCGATAAAGGAACGGGCCGGAGACACACCGGTAAACAGGACCAGGGAAAGTGCAAACGACCAGGCAAGGAGCTTGCGAATCAGCACTGCGAACATCGTCAGCAGCAGTAGCCCGATGACTACGACTGCAACCAGGAACACTGGTGGTTTTTCGCTTAGGTAATAATTGATGTCATAGTCTGTAATCAAAAACCAGGCGATAGCAACGCCGCCGGCGAGGAATGGCAGGATAATTACCAGCACCCGTATAACCAGCCGGATTGCGAATAAGAAGATTCTTCTCGCCCGCCTGGCTGTGAAATACAGTGAGGGCATAATGCCAATGTGAAGTCCCTGAACGCTTCCGGCACTGATAGCCATCAAGGATGCCAGTTCAAATACAAGGATGGTCATCAGCAAGGCGGCAAACAATATCAGTGCTACCATCCCGAATGGTGTCAGGAAAAAATATGCAATATCCAGGTCGGAGAGTACGGATTGGCCGGATAGACTCAGCAGGAACTGGCCGATAATCCCCACCAACGGGGTGAACAGAGCCACACCAAGTGCCACATAGGCAAGGTGTGTTATGAATATCTGTCCGATACTTTTCCGCAGGACTCTCGACACATCTCTGCAAAGGACGGCTATGACTTTGGTCAAGCTAGGCACCGGGACACCCTTATTATTGGTGATAATCAACTCTTGATTGCGATGAGGATTAGATTGTAATTAGTAGTGCACTATAAAGTCAACTTGCCACAATGTTGACTCTTTGTCATCTCAAACCGAGTCAAGATATCCACTGGCAATGTTGACTATTAGGCATTCAACAAAAAGTTTAGATGTTGGCAAGCACTGTGTACTTTACTGTTCACCAAATTCTCACCCTACAATTCTCAGCCTTGCAACACTGGAAGATGGGTGACAAACAAAGGGAACACATTAGAACACGTTCCTATCTCTTTGAACTATCCTTATTAAAAAAAGGAGCCGCCCGGCAGTTTTGGGGCGCTCCTTTAAGTTGGAATGTAGTTGGTCAATATTTTCTGTTTTGACCGCTAGTGCATGTTATTTCCTGAAACTATTTACTGTTGCGGTATAACCCGCTTTGATCATGTCGATCTCTTTACTGCACTGGGCATTGTCACCGCACAGGTGCCCGGAATCTTCCAGGATTGCGTTTACAGCGGTGTTCAATGGAGCCCAACCATACCAATGGGCATAATCATTACTGCCGTGGAAAGCACCCTGGAAAGCACGTTGTCGATGTTCAAGGAAAATCAGATAAAGCTCCTGCTCCACTTTTGTACGTGCATAGTAGTACTGGAGAATATCTGGTCCACCCATGTCCCAATTCTCAGGCGCTTTAAGGATTCCGTGACGATAAAGAGTGAAAACTGCATCAAAGGCTTTTGCATAAACCGCATCCGAAGCCTTGATTATTGAATCTGATGCATCCATAGTGGCCTGAACATAGTCCTTGGCATGACACTCGTTGCAATTCTCCTTCATCTGTTTACGCAACTTATTAAATTCAGCGGGACCTCTGGCAATCTTTGCCTGTACCACAGCGGCAACGAAACGGCCTGTGGGCTGTAGATCCTTTGCACTCAAAACACCAGCTGCAACTAGATACTTTGCCCGATGAAGAGCCCAAACAGGATCATCATCTACACCATCGAACTCACCAGATGGTAGCTTTGCTGCCAGATCCTGAAGATTTTTAACCAGCTCAGGTACGGTCATGTGACTGAAAACTAACAATTCATATGGTGCGTTTTCCTTAACCCGACCATAGGCATCAATGATCGCCAAAACATTCTCCTTAGTGGGAAGTCTAAGACCCAGAAACCCCCAAGGTGTAGAAACTTCATGGGACCCTTCACCCATGTGACATTTCTGCCAGGTAGGCATTCGTGCAGTATGGCTATTATTATTGTCATCTGTTTCCCAG
>PVMK01150316.1_pt1 | contig 39008 bp, 33 predicted proteins | sample 1853481 | NCBI WGS metagenome assembly PVMK01 (sample SAMN08533507, study PRJNA380276) | Marine sediment metagenome, whole genome shotgun sequencing project.
ATCTTCCGAAGCGCGCGATTTAATCAATGTCTTTGTTACAGCCATGAACAAGGCAGCGGGCACGCCTTTACCTGAAACATCACCGATAACGACACAAAAGTGGTCTTCATCTATGAAGAAAAAATCGTAAAAATCTCCTCCCACCTCTTTTGCCGGATGTAAGCTTGCGTAAACGTCAAATTCTTTGCGATCCGGAAAGGCTGGGAATGTGAGCGGCACCATGCTCATCTGAATATCGTGCGCAGCGTTCAATTCGCCTTCGATCCGGGCTTGGGTTGCCTGCACTTCGTTCTTTTCGATCACTGTCGCCGCCAGCAACAAAGCGGAGGCGGTGACGAAGCCTATATAGAGCTGGAGCAGCAATAGGGAATCGTTGAGTACTATGATCCCGGCTTCTTCCACAATAAAGGGTCCGTACCCTGCTGATGTAGTAGTAACTGCAATACCACAGACTACTATTGCTCCTAAGGTCGCACCGTGCATGTGGAATCGCATGGCCGCCCAGACCAGCAGGATGATTGGAGCATATGTAAAAGGGTAGGAACTCCGAAAAACAAACACGCACAACACAACTAGAAGGGCTGTCAGTATTGTAACTTCGATTACATTACGAGAATGAGCTTCAAATTGAGGGCGTCTACTCCAGGTCAACAGAAAAGAACCGATGATAAGGAAACCCAGAAAATTGCCAACCCAAAATGTCACAAAGGCCATCGTAAAGGCGTCGGACGCCAGAAATCCGAAGGCATAGAAAGAGACTATTAAAATGCTCGCACTTAAGAACGCACCTATTGGGATACACACTCCTAATAAGAGGACCAAACTGCGAACTCGGGTGTAGAGCAGTTCGCGATTTCCGATGGTCTTATCAATAAGGAAAACAATTGCAAGCGGACCAAGACAATTTGCAGCGGCCGTTGCGAAAGAAAGGCCCATCATCTGTGCACTCGCAAAAGGGAAGGTGATCAATAGCGCGCCAATGAAGAGCCCCCCCAGAATTCTGTAGCCGCGAAGCAGAATTGCGGCCAAAGCAATTCCCGCAGCCGGCCACAGGGTCCCAATATTGGAGTCTAAGAACGTGCCGAGAAGGCTGAGCTTACCCACCCCCATGTAGAGCAGCGCGATAACTGCGTTCTCAGCTATCAGTTTGGTTGCTTCTTTTGCTCTATACATGACCAACATCAGTCTTCAAAATATTTGATCCAGAGATCTCCGATCGATTTCCTGAACACAGAGAATTCTTCTGCAAGAAAATCCTCTGCAGAAATCAGTCCGGGACGACCTGCCAGAGACAAGCGGTTGATGCTTTCACGATAGGCCCGGTAGACGTCAGACAGCAAGGTTGCTTCCTCAACTGTAATGATTTGCGCTTTCTGCAGCTCCTCGATTTGTCGGATGTTGTCCGTATACCGCAATAACTCGACATTCGTTCCAGCCTCTTTCAAGACCAGGTACTGAACCAGAAACTCAATATCGCCGATGCCACCTGCATCTTGCTTCACATCGAAAGTATCTGCATCACCCTTTGACAATTCGGAGCGCATCCGTACGCGCATTTTTTGTACTTCGTCCCTGAGACTGTCACGGCGGACATTATCTTGTAACACACGAATCCTGACGCCGTTGAACGCGTCAGCAATAGTTGCGCTACCTGCGACCGGACGGCTGCGCAACAAAGCCTGATGCTCCCAGGTCCATGCGTTTTCGCGCTGGTAACGTTCAAACGCGGCCAGGCTGGTTACGAGCAGACCTGACCGGCCACTCGGACGCAGCCGCGTGTCAATCTCATACAGAGGGCCGGACAGCGTCTGCATCGTAAGAATACTCACCACTCGCTTGGCAAGCCGCGCAAAAAACATGGCATTATCCAGCTGTTTTTCTCCGTCGGTCTGCTGATCATCACCTGCGGAGTCGTGTACGAAGACCAGGTCCAGGTCCGACCCGTACCCAAGCTCAATTCCCCCGAGCTTCCCATACGCTACGATGCCGAATTCTGTGGGACGTTTACGATTACTGTCCTTGCAAAACGGAGTGCCATACCGCCCGACCAATTCTGACCAGGCGATATCCAGGGCCTGTTGCAGGACGACTTCTGCGATGTCTGTCAACTGATCACTAACCTTCATAACAGGGAACACGCCGCTTAAATCTGCGACAGCAACTCTGAATACGGCCGCCTGCTGGAAATTCCGCATTGCCTCCAGACGCTCCTCAGGATCATCCGCCTGCACTGCTGCAACGCGTGAGCGCAGGTCACCTGATATTTCCACTCGCGTATAAAGGCGAGTAAAGATTCGCGGATCAAGTAGTTCGTCAAGTAGTGCTGGAAAAGTTGCCACCTGCTTGGCCAGAATCTTACTTTTTGCGCTGAGACTGACCAAATGATTCAACGCCCCTGGATTTTCAATGAGCAGTGCCAAATAGGCGGTACGAAGTCCGATCGACCCGATTACCTGCAATGCCCCCTCCAGGGCACGCCCAGGCATAGGATTATCGGCGGCAGCATGAATCACCGCAGGGACGAGACGATCGATTCGTTGGCGCCCGGTTTCGTCCATGCGCCTATAGGCCGAGCTCTCGCGTAATTGCTTAATGAACTTTAAAGATTCATCCGCGTTCTTGAAGCCACACTGTTTCAGCTGATCTAACGCGGCTTCATCCGAGAGTTCATCGCTCCACAGATTTCTGAATGCCTCGTTGGCATCTCCTTCAGATGAATCGTCAGCGCCTTTCAGGATGATATCGTGGAAATGTCGTTCGACCGCGCTACGATAAACGCCCAGATCTTTGAGTAACGCATCCCAATCGGTATATCCCATGGCCAGACAAATTCGAGCCCGGTCGATTTCGGAGGCCGGAAGGTCCTGGGTTTGTTTATCAGCAATCTCCTGAATGCTGTTTTCCAACTTGCGCAGAAACTTATAAGAACCCTCCAACTCCGTGGCCGCGTCGTTCGTCAAGCACTTGTGTTCGACCAACTCTGGCAGGGCCTTCAAAAGCTTGCGCTGGCGCAGGCCCTCGATTGTGCCCCCACGCACCAACTGCAGCGATTGGACAATGAACTCGATCTCCCGGATTCCTCCGGGGCCGATTTTGATGTTTCCCGGGTGACTACGGCCCTCCTTTTCGATCTGACTTTTTATTTCTCGCAAGGCGCTGAAAACACCGTAATCGAGATAACGCCTGTAAACGAAGGGGCGTAAAGTCTCTTGGTAGAAGGCATCGGCTCCATCCCATTTATTCACTACTCGTGCTTTGAGGTAGGCGTAGCGTTCCCAGTTTCTACCGTGTTGCATCAGGTAGCCTTCCAGAGCAGCAGTGCTGATTGCCAACGGACCACTTTCTCCGAAGGGCCGCAATCGCACATCGACTCTATAAACGAAACCGTCGGCAGTGGTTTTGTTCAACAGATTGATTACCTGCTGAGCCAGTGATCGGAAATACTGTTCGTTAGTCACCGTGCGTCGGCCATTGGTCTCGCCCGGTTCCGAGTAGAGCAGCACCAGATCGATATCCGAGGAGAAATTCAGCTCTCCTCCACCGAGTTTGCCCATCGCCAGCACGATGAAATGGGAAGCCGATCCGTCTGCCGTGACAGGCATTCCGAAGCGATCGGACAGCTCTTCAATAGCCCAGTCCACGGCATTACAGGTGGCGGCATCCGCCAGATCGGACAAGTCCTTAAGGGTTTCTTCAATGCTCGCCCACCCTGCTATATCTCGCCAGGCAATACGCACGAGCTCCCTGTGCCGCACTAAGCGGAGCTGCTGTAACTTTTTTTGTTCCGTGCTGACCGAATCGCGGGGACAATCAAATATTTGGCTCAGCTCATTTGCGTTATTGCTTCGGTACAAGCGGCCACTTTTCACCAGCTCGGACACCTGATCCGGATAGCGAAGCATGATGTCCGCCACGAAATTACTACACGGTATGACCTGGAAGAATGACTTGGCGAACTGTTCATCTTCGTTAAAAAGGTTCTGAAATGCGGTGGATCCGTCCAGTCGATCCAGCACATCACTTACTGATGGCTGTAACAGGTCGGGAATATTGCTGAAGCCGGGGGTCCCCAGGTCCATGATCGTCCTTATTTAACTGCCAGCGCTCGTGCTTCGGCTTCGCAATCGCGACTTTGCGGCAAATCCATGGCGCGAATGGCCTCGATCTCTTCGCGCGCGCTTTCGAGGTCAGCGCGGAATTCTTCATTCGCATGCAGGCGCGCGACGAGTGCTGCCCCGACAACGCGCCCCTGTGTCACATCACTTTGCCAGTGCACGTTGCACACAGCTCGGCTTTGTCCGAACTCCCAGCCGCGTTTCAGCACGGCATCGGTTCTGTCCGGTGCGATCTCGGTGAGTATCAGCGCCCACAGCCATCCCGTGGCCGTGTGGCCGGACGGATACGAACCGTCGCGTCCCGTAGACTCTTCGCTTCCGGGCACACAGATCGGCTGCTCGTTGACGAGGAAAGGACGCTTCGTTGATAAAGCTTTTTCGTTGGGGTGACGGCCGTTCCGACATCGGCGACGCTGCGACGTAGAAGGACAAATAAGGTCGGCGCATCCTCGGTCGAGATTGGCATCCCCAGCGCGCACGAGAAAACTGCTTCCGGGTTCGGAATCGCATCCCGAGCTGCCAGATCCCACCTCGCCGTACCGCGCAATGCCAGGGTTTGCCGGTTTAGCTCCTCGTCCAGCGCAAATGCCGTTGAACCCGGCGCCGGGGGAGGCGGCAACAACGAGGCACTGTCCGGTATTTCGTCTTCAGCCAGGTAACCGACCGGCCGTTCCGAGTTGCGCGTGGGACTCGCGCCGGTCATCGCATCCTGCGCCTGGCAAGTGACTGTTAGCAGAGCCCAAAAGGCTATTAAGTAAATGGTTCGTAGCATCATGACCGGCAACTATAGCAAGTGCACCTGACTGTGTTTCCATTGGTGTTAGTCGCCCGCCAGGCACAGATCGCTTCGACAGCGAACTTCCGAAGCGCCGCTTTGATGGGGTATGGTCACCGTTTGATGAATCCAACAGGAGGGTTTCCAACATGCGGTGTCCCGGCCCGTTCGATATTCAGTGTGTGCTGGAATCCCAGTGGGAAGGACTTGACCCGGCGTTTCTGCTAAGGGATGTGAGCCAGGAGGATTTTCGCCGCACGCGTACGGCTACAGACCCGCGCTTCTCGGATGTTGAAAACGGACTGATACGACTGGCTTTTCAAAGCTTCGTACTGCGGACACCTCGGGGGACGCTGCTGGTCGATACCTGTGTGGGCAACAACAAGGAGCATCTGACGATCCCGGAGTGGCACCAGCAGGAATTCCCGTACCTGGAACGTCTCCGGGAGACCGGGCTTACGCCGGACGATATCGATTTTGTCTGTTGCACCCATCTTCACGGTGACCACGTGGGCTGGAATACCAGGCTCGAGAATGGCCGCTGGGTTCCGACATTTCCCAACGCCAGGTACCTGTTCGCCGATACCGAGATTGCGTACTGGGAGCAGCTGCATGAGACAGAGCCGGACAATATATATCGCCAGGTCTGGGACGACAGCGTGCTGCCGGTGTTACTCAGTGGTCAGGCGGAGCGCGTAGACAGCGAAGCGGAGATTTTATCGGGTGTGCGCCTGCGTCCGGCGCCCGGGCATACACCAGGCAACGTGATCATTGAACTCAACGACGGTAGAGCACGCACGGTCATGACCGGAGACGTCGTACATCACCCGGTGCAGATCGAGCAACCCGAATGGGCCAGCGCCTTTGACGAGGATCCCGAGCAGGCACGAATTACCCGCCGTGCCTTACTGGAGGAACTTGCGGATAGCGACACCATCATGTTGCCGGCGCATTTTGCGGCACCCAGCGCAGTCCGCATCTTGTCCGAGGCCGGCGGCTTTTTCTACGCGCCCGTCGCGGCTGATGGCTGATTTATGAGCCAGTCTTCAGTCGGCTAGGACTCGTCGCCAGGCATCAGTGCCTCGGTGTCGTCGACCTGCCCGGCAGCGGCGTCCTGCTGACAGTCCCAACCCCAACCTTCAAGCTGGGCTATAAACTCCCGGGTTTTCGTCTCGCAGTACCCCGATTCATTGTAGGCGTTCCATAGCACCTCGCGTTCGCCGGGTGCTTCGGTGTCCTTGTAATAGTGGACTTCGCAGGGTACCGCGACACCCGTTTCATAGACAATTTCAACGCGTCTTACCAGTTCTCCATTGAAGCACTGATAATTCTGGCTGCTCTGCCCAAGGGTCAGGCCGGGTATCATTGCTGCCAAAAACGCAACCAAGAGTTTGGTGTTCATGTCACACTCCCAATGCTGGTAACAGCGGCTCGCAGAGTATACCAATCACGATACGTTCCGAGGAGGTGGATTTGAAAAACGATGATCCTGTGCTGGTTGTCGGCGCCGGGCCAGTCGGATTTGTCGCCACACTCCGCCTGGCACAAAACGGCATCCCGGTGGTCCTGATCGACAAGGAAACCACTCTACAGGACGATCTGCGTGCCTCTACTTTTCATCCGCCCACGCTGGAGATGCTGGACGAGCTGGACTTGGCCGCCGGTTTGCTGGCCCTCGGGCTTAAAACCGACAGCTGGCAAATCCGCATGCACGAGACCCATGAACGGGCCGTGTTCGACCTGTCGCTGCTTGCGGATGACACGCGCTACCCGTTCCGCTTGCAGGCCGAACAGCGCAGCTTGTGTGCATTAGCGGCGTCACGGGTAACATCAGATCCATTGGTAGATTATCAGCCCGGGCATGAACTCATCGATATTGCGCAGAACGAGAATGAAGTCACCGCTACGTTAAAAGGCAGCGCCGGTGAAGAGCGGCGCATCGTCACGCCGTGGTTGATCGCAGCCGACGGCGCTGGCAGCCGTGTCCGGGAACTACTGGAACTGGAATTCGCCGGTCTGACCTACCCGGAGACGACGATCCTTGCGACCACGCATTTCCCGTTCGAGGAACACCTGCCCGGGCTATCCAATGTTAATTACGTCTGGTTCAAAGGCGGTACGTTCAGCTTGCTGCGACTGCCTGATATCTGGCGCTGCAGTCTGTATTCCGATGCCGGCGAGACGGAAGCGGACGCGCTGGAGCCGGCCAGCATCGAGCGTAAACTGCAGCATGTCGTTCCGAAAAACACGCCTTATGAGGTTGAAGAGATCAGGCCCTACCGGATACATCAACGTATCCTGAAGAATTACCGTGTAGGCCGGATTTTGCTCGCCGGCGATGCGGCACATTTGAACTCGCCATCGGGTGGTATGGGCATGAACGGTGGTATCCACGATGCGTTCAACCTGACCGAAAAACTCACCGCGGTTTGGCGCGGTGATTCGCCGCCCGAGTTTCTGGATTTATACTCCCGTCAACGCCAGCCGATCGCCGAGGACCAAATCCTCAAGCAGGCGCATACCAATCGAAGCCGCATGCAGGAAAAGGATCCGGCCGTCCGTGCCGCGGAACTGCAACGTTTGCAGCGGATCGCGTCTGATCGCGAAGCATGCCGTGAATATCTGTTACGTTCATCGATGATTGCCGGTCTGCGGCAGGCAGCGGAAATAGTTTGACCACGGCAACGAATACCAGGGATTACGGCTGGGATGGGCGCCTCGGCGTGGGGACGCCCCAGGCGAACCCGACCGTCGAGGCCGAGATGCGCCGCCTTATTCCCGCAAGCGTTGAATATTTCACCTTGCGGCTGGGCAGTGACAGCCCTGACCCCGCTCAGCGACTGCGCGACTACCTCGAGAACCTGCCGGAATTCATGGCCCGGTTTAGTCGGCTTCACCTGGACGGTTTCATGTTCGCCTGCACCGGCAGCAGCTACCTGCTGCCGGAAGCGCAGGTAAATGATTGTCGCAGCCTGGCCGAGGAAAAATTGGGCGCGCCAGTTTTGCTGGCAGCCGATGCGATTGCGGTTGCGCTGCGTCGACACAACGCACAACGCATCGCGATACTGTCGCCGTATCCTGATTGGCTGAATGAAGCGGCGGTCGAGTACTGGAACGCGCAGGGTTTCAACATTGTGCAGGCGGCGCAAGTCGATATTGGTTCGCAGGACACGTACGCAATTTACGAGCAACACTCAGCAGTTGCGTTGAAACTTTTCGAACAGTTCGAAAACCTCGAGGTGGATGCCTGGTTGGTTTCCGGAACAGGCATGCCGGCTCTTGCCGTGGTTCGCCAGTTGATGGCCCGCGGGCACAAAGCCGTATCTTCCAATCTGGCCCTGGCGATGGCCGGCCTCGAATTGCTCGGACAAGCGATCACTCCCGCGGCCGAGTGGTGGTTCGGTCCGGGAGCAGCGTGATCGTGACGACCGGCCAGCGAGTTCCTGAACGGGTTACCTAACTGCAGCGACTTGATAAGCCGTTTCACACAGGCTTAGTTCAGTGCTTCTAACCCCCGAACAAACGTTTTGACAGCAAATTTGGCGCTTTGCGATGGTTCGGGTCGCGAAAGCGCGATTCAGATTAGGCACTCCCGTACGTGATTGTAGTCTGCATCCTGCGGCAGCAGGTTGTGGGTAACGCAGTATTCGGCAAAACGATAGCCCAGGGTCATCGGGTCCAGCGTCACGGCCTCATCGTTGGGCGGAAGCATTGCGGCTGCCGGCGCCATGCACGTGCAGCCGAGGATGACTACGGCGGCGCCGTCTTTCTCGATCGCTGCATCTCGCGCTTCGCGAATGCGCTGCATCGACGTCAGGGAACAAGAGCGCATGTCCGTCACGAAGTTTTCGTTGTCGGCGAGCGTGTCCATATCTTCATCTTCGGACAAATTTGTGATTCCGAGATAATTGTCGGCCGTCCCGCTTTGCGCCAATACGCGTGCGCCGATGAAATCGAGTGATGGCGGCCAGATGCTGACGACAGCAAACGGCCCGATCGTATTGGCCGTGCGGTAGGCGGTTTCGCCAGAGCCGATGACGGGTATTTTAAGCTCGTCACGCAGCTCGGCCAGGCCATAGTCGCCAATCGTGTTGATGTACACAGCATCGAATCCGGCGGCCAGCGCACGACGGCCGGCATCCCGATATTGAATGTCGACGATTGCGCGGGCTTTATGAGTCCCGGGAAATATGCCATCAGGAATTTCGAGGAGTTCTGCCTCGAAACCGCTGCCAATGATGGTGGCAATTTCCTCCGGTGGCCGGGTATTGCCTTGCGGGCGAAATCCTGTGCCAATCACTGCAATGCGGCTTGTCATCTGGCGAGTATACCGGCGCAGTTCTCAGCTTCCCAAGCTGATGCCGTACCTTTCTGCTCCCAGGCAGACACTCAGTCTCGAAGCCTGAGTGTCTGCTTTTGGCCAAAAGCGGACACTCAATCAGCACGAAATCAGGCAAATTGACCAGCTGCTATCGGCCAAAAGCAGACCATCGCTCTTTCAGCTGCGGGCTTTCCCGAGAAGACCCCTTGACGAGAAAGTCTTGGTGAATTTCTGCTTTCGACCGATGCGGCGACAAAATTCCTTGAAAGTTATTTCAGACCTAGATCGGAAGTGCATCTATGATTGGTCCGGGATTGTTACTTCTTTTCTCACCCAAAATCTATGAAGTGACCACGCCTTGTTATTCGCCAGATCTAGACTTATCGCATTAACGCCGCACTCGCCGATGAGCGCATATTCACCGCTTCCAATATCTCCGTTGTTGTCGTAATCCACGGCCAGATACATGGCGTCCCAGGGGGCGTCACCGTCGTCAATGCTGTTATCTTCATTGATATCAAAAACCGAGAGGTCATAGACGGAACCGGCGACTCTCCTAGATCGATTGTTAGTATCAGTGACGGACAAGCCTGTTCGAAACGCGATTACCCCTTTCATGGCTTGCCCATCTTCAACAACGATATCGATCCCGATGCCCGTTAGTGCGCTAGCGTCAACGGCCAGAATTCCGTTGCTGACCAGAAATGCATCCTCTCCATAGGTCTCAGCAGCAAACAATAGCAGCGGCATGAAAAGACAATATCGAAGGTAATTCATCGACTGTGCTCCAATGTTTAAGCCATACTCCAAAGTTGAAACGATTGTTTCTCGTTCGTTTCTTTAATTGCTATCACTGTGCCAAATTGCGCTGGCCAGACGAAAGAACAATTGAACGGCGCTTCGTCGTAACAACGCCCCACAGCTGAGCGGTTAACGCAATCCCACTGATCACCAAAAACATAACAACGAATCCCCCAGTCCGCTGTCCCATGAATAGATACATGACGCCGTGAAACAGGGTGACAGCGGCGGCTAGATATGCCCACCTTTGGAGACCCTTCCAGCGTTTGGCCCGAAGCGTACGCAGGGCAAGATCGCTCGAGAGGCACAACAGAAACAACAGCACCAAAGCTGAAACCAGTCCCAGGTAGTTCGCTATACCGAAAAAGTCGAATCGAATAGGAAATACAGGATTTTCGTTGGCCGGGTAAAGAAAGAAGTTCCAGAAAGAAACTGCTGGGTAGACCTGCAAACCGATAACGGTGTGTAAGACTGCAAATACGGCAGCCCATATGCCGAAGTCTCTGCGCAAATAGCTTGACACGGGAAGCGGACGCCGGCGCCACATAGTCCAGGGACCAACAAGAAGAGAGAGCGCCAAAAACACATAGCCGGCGTAGGCCGTACCTAAACTTACGCCCACAGTGCCGCTGGGCCCCAAGTTCATTATATTGTCGTCACCCGTGACGTTGGCCCACTGCACTACGATACCGGTGACCAGAGCGCCAGCAACTGCAAAAAGCAGATGCCGCAACGTGCGGGGCAGGAAGCGGGATATACGATTGCTCGGTATCATGCTCTCGATCTATTTCGATTGGGACATTTCAACAACAGCCCTTCTATCGTTGTACGGAATAGCTGATCGGGGCTTTCGTCCTCGCTGTACACCTCAAGGAGTAAAATTGCCGATCGGGCTATGATACGAGAGCTATAAATAGCATTTCCGTTGCGCAGTTCTCCGGAGTCTTCGAGGACCTTAAGCTTTTTCCGTAACGCCGTGGAAAACTTGGTATGGACCTCCTCGATTAGGAAGAAGTACTTCATGTCAAGTTTCATTGCGACAGCTAAAGCCTGAGGATATTCTTCCCACAAGGTTAGATAGACATCTGCAACACCCTGAGCCGTCTTTTGCGCGCTATCCGTTTTCAAAGAGCTTAGTTCCTCTATCCCTCGTTCAAAAACGGGCCTTACAATGTCCGACAGCAATTCTTCCTTACTGCCAAAGAACGTGTAAAACGTCTTCTTCGCGATTTCTGCGTCTTCTACGAGATCATCAACACTCACAGAATCCGGGCCTCTCGCGGCAAACTTTTCGATAGCCACTTCCACAAGCCTCTGCCGCATGCGATCCCGGCGCCTCAATATCTTCTGACTCGTTGATTTTGGCCTCGTCTGAGTCCCATTCACGATGAATTCTCCTAAGAATTCAGAAACTTATTCGACTATATACGCTACTGTGTGATATTATACGGTATCGTATATAATTACACAATAGAGTGTAATAGTAAATGGCTTGTTTTAGTTTATTAGTTTTGCCTGATGGACCAAAGGAGGCTTGGCGTTGAGTAGCAAGATGGCAGATTTTGGATTTGTCCTTTCGAAAACTTTCGCAACGACGAAAAAGACCAAGCACGAATGGCCTTATGTACCAGGCAAGTACTTCGTGCTGGACTCATCAGCGCCAGTAGCAGCTACGACCCTCGGTAGCGTGGAGTTGGCTGAAGAGATAAGCAAAGCTCAACCGAACGGCCTATGCATTGTTGGCAAAGTTGAGACTGAAAACATTGGCATTGAAAAAATCATCAAGAACGTTCTGTCTAACCCGGCGATCCGCTACCTGATATGTGCTGGGGACGAACCGCCAAAGCATCTGACAGGGGCCACGCTTATCGCGCTGTTTCAGAATGGCATTGATGAACGCAATAGGATTATTGGTTCCCCCGGGATGCGTCCAATCCTGCCAAATACGAGCGTCGACGAAGTGCAGGCATTCCGAAATCAGGTGGAACCAATAGACATGATCGGATGTACGGATATGGTGGTTATTCGTGCGAAAGTTGAGGAACTGGCTGAGACTGCGCCCAAGGACGCGGGCACCGCATTCATCCCACCGGCTAATCTTGAGGGAAAAGGGGTGGTAGAACGGGTGATAGCGGAAGGTACGGATCCCAATCGCATCAAACTGGACAAAGCCGGTTATTTTGTAATCAACATCGAAGACGACGTGCTTCTGGTTGAACACTATAGTTACAAGGAGAGGCTCATTCGCGTCATAGAAGGGACGGATGCCAGGAGTATTTACCTTACGTTGGTTCGCAATGGCTGGATATCAAAACTTGACCATGCGGCCTACATTGGAAAAGAGCTAACCAAAGCGGAACTAAGTATTAAATATGGCTTTGAGTTTGTTCAGGATGGTGGATGAACGGTACGAGGTGCTCGTCAATGAGACCGTTAATCGGAAGATGTGATCGATGAATAAACTGCGTCTGGCTTTCATGTTGATTGCTCTCGGTAATGTCCGCTTTGGGTCGAAAGCGGACACTCCGTAAGCGGCAAATTACGCAAATTGACCGGCAGCTTTTGGCCATAAGCGGACACTATTTTGGCATGGAGGAAGGATGCCTGATGAAATGGGGTTTCACCCCGGCACCTTTTAGATCCCTAATTGCTGGTTAGTTGGTTGCTTCGACGACCTGCCGGCCACCGCGCCGACGCTGAATCCATGCGCGCCCGTCCTCGACGACGACGTAAAGGCAAGGCACCATGATCAGCGTCACGAAGGATGCGAAGAACACGCCGAAACCGAGCGACAGGGTCATCGGCTTGAGGTACTCGGACTGGGAACTGCGCTCCGACATGATCGGCAATAAGCCGACGAAGGTTGTGAACGAGGTCAGCAGGATCGGCCGAAAGCGGCTGACAGCCGCCTCGATGACAGCCTGTGCGATGTCCGCCTGCTCCTCGCGCACATGGTTTATGCGGTCAATGAGCACGAGATTGTCGTTAATCACGACACCAGCCGCCGCCACGACGCCCATGAACGAAAACATCGACATCGTGACGCCGAACACGAGGTGCCCGACAATAGCGCCGAGCAACCCGAACGGCACGGCGGTCATGACGATCGCGGGCTGTATATAAGAGCGAAACGCGATTGCAATCAGGCCGAAGGTCGCGAGGAAGGCCATCAGCGTCAGGCGCACGAGTTCGATCAAAAACTCACTGGCCACATCCTGCTCGCCCTTTACGAGAAAATCGAGACCGCGAAACTCCTCTTTCAGACCCGGCACGAAGTTTTCGCGGATGTCCGTCACGATCGCGTGCGGATCCGCGCGCTTGTAATCGGCCTCCGCCGTGACCTCGACGATGCGCCGCCGGTCGAGCCGCCGGATCGCACTCATGCCCTGCGTGAATTCCAGGTCGGCCACGCTGCCGATCGGCAGCTCGACATCCTCACCGACGCGAATCCGCATCTGGTTGATCTGCTCGAGCGAACCGCGCGACGCGGCCGGGTAACGCACCATGACCTTGACTTCGTCGCGCCCTCGAGGAATGCGCTGCACCTCTTCACCGAAAAAGCCCTGCCGCACCTGCTTCGCGAGCTGCTCGCGGTCAACGTTGTAATTCTCGGACACGGCCTTGGCCGTGATGAGGATCTCAGTGCGCGCCGAGCGCTGGCTGTTGTTAATACCGAACAAGCCATCGTAGGTCGCGAGCTTCTGCTCGACTTTCGCCGTGGCCGCGTTCAACACATCCGGGTCGTCCGCCGTCAAACCAAGCTTAATCGGCGGCTCACGATCAACCAGGTGAAAATCGAACGTGTAGGTCTTCGTGTCGGCAACGAAACCGATCTCCTCGCGCCACCGGGCCGATACGGAATCGATCGGCAGGTCGCGCTCCTCAGACGGCATGAGTTCCATCGTGACCCGGATGTTATTTTCGCGCGCGAACGTGCGCACGTTTTGCACGATGTCTTTGCCGAGTTCCTGCCGGTAGTGCGCGCGCACGGTCTCGGCCGCCCGGTTGACCTGCGCGACGACCTGCCGCGTCGTCGTGAACGATACGCCATCCGACAAGGTCACGTTGAGGATGATGTCATCACCCGGAATCATCGGATAAAACGTCTGCTTCACCCAGCCGCCCTGGATAAAGCTCATGATCACGAGCCAGACCCCGACGAATATGGCCAGTGTCAGGTAGCGCGCGCGCACGGCCTTGACGATAAACGGCAAGTAACGCTCGCGGCTGAAGTTGCTCAGACCGTCCGCGATGCTGCGCCGCAAACGGCCCAGCATGCTCATGCTGTCCCTGTCGCTCAACGGTTTCAGATGCGACAGGTGCGCGGGCAGAATAAAAAACGCATCGACGAGCGAAAACGCCAGCGATAGGATCACGACCAGCGCCAGCGGCAACGTCATTTTCGCGGCCGCGCCTTCCATGAACAGCGTGGGCGAAAACGCGATCATCGTCGTGATGGCGGCAAAAATGACCGGCTTGGCCACGCGCCTGGCGCCCTGGTAGGCGGCTTCGGTGCCGCGCTCGCCCCGTTCCACACTGACGTGAATGCTTTCGCCGATGATAATCGCGTCGTCCACGACGATACCGAGCACGAGCACGAACGCGAACAGCGTCATCATGTTGATCGATATCGGCGTCGACGGGATCACGAGGATCGCACCGAGGAACGAAACCGCGATACCGATGCAGACCCAGATCGCGATGATTGGGCGCAGGAACAAGGTCAGCAATATGAACACGAGCACCAGGCCGATTGCGCCGCTGTTGACCAGCATGTTCGCGCGGCTCCTGAAAATCTCCGAACGGTCCAGCCAGATGTCGAGTTCCACGCCCGGCGGCAGTGTGGCGCGAGCGTTCTCGGCGTAGTCACGCACGGCCTCGCTAACCGAGACCACATCCGGATTGTTGCGCACGCGGACAATGATCGCGGCCGCTCGGCGCCCGTTGAACCGACTCAGTTCATCCGTCTCTTCGAAGCCGTCGCGGATATCAGCCACATCACCGAGCAACACGCGCGTGCCGTCCAGATTTCTGAGCAACACGATATCCGCGAAATCTGCGGCGACATAGGCCTGCTCGAACGTCCGCAGCGTAATATCACCGCCCTCGGCACGAATCGCGCCACCCGGCAGGTTGACCGACGAACGGCGGATCGCATTGACGACGTCATCGAACGTCAGGTGGTACTTGCGCAGTGTGTATTCCGACACCTCGATGGCCATCTCGGGCTGGCGCAGGCCTTCGACATCAACCTCGTCCACGCCCGCAAGGCGTGCAACGTCGTCGCGCACGCGGTAGGCAATGTCGCGCAACGCGGCCTCGTCAGTATCGGCGCTGACGACGAGCTCGATGACTTCCTCGCTCCATGGCGCCTCCTGGATCTGCGGTTCCTCGGCCTGATCCGGCAGGGTGTCGAGCGCGTCCACGCGCGCCTTGATATCGCCGAGCATCTTCTGCGTGTCGAAACCCCTGGCCACTTCGACCGCGACGCCACCGCGCCCGTCGACGGCCTCGGATGTGATCGACTTGATGCCTTCTAGGTCGTGAACGGCTTCTTCGATGGGGATGCAGATGCGTTCTTCGATCTCGGCCGGGCTCGCTCCGGGATATTCGACGTCGATATTGATCATATCGAGTGGAATGCCCGGCATGACTTCGCGATCGAGCAGCGGCAGTGACAAGATGCCGCCGATGATAATCGCGATCATGAGCAGGTTCGATGCAACCTTGTTTTCTGTAAACCAGCGCAACATGATTTATTTCACTGCGAGCTTTTCAGCGGGTGTGTTCTCGGGCACGATTTCCACGAGCAGGCCGTCGACGAACGCCTCGACCGGTGACACGCAGACCCGGTCACCGGCCTGAAGGCCACTGCTGATCAACGCCGACTTGAAATCCGTGCGCAACACATCGACCTTGCGCCGCCGCAGTCGGTTGTCGGCATCGATAATCAGCACGTTGTCTTCGTTGCGCAAGGCCGAACGCGGTAACCGGAATACGTTATCGACCGTGCGGCCTTCGATCTCGGCTTCGACGAACAGGCCGACCGCGAGCGGCGTTTGTTGCTCGGGATGTTGCAGACCATACGGATCGTTCACGCGCACGACGGCATACCAGACCCGGCTGTCGGGATCCACGGCGCCTTCCATGCGATGCAGTTTGCCCTGCCATTCGGCCGCGCGGCCGCCGACTTCGGCATGCAGGGTTACGGCTGTGTCGAGGAAATCATCCGTCGGACGGGCACCGAACGGCTGCTTGAGATAACGCAGTTGCTGATCGGTCAGCGGCAAGCGGATTTCGGCGGTACCGGTCGAATACAGGCGCCCGAGCGCCTGGCCCTTGCTCACGTATTGGCCGAGGTCGACCTGCGTGAAAAGCATGCGGCCGTCATACGGCGCCTTAATTTTAGTGCGCTTCAGATCCGCCTCGGCCTGGGCGAGTTCGGCGCCGGCCGACTGTACGCGGGCTTCGGCGGAAGCAACCCGGGCCTCGCGCAATGGGAACAACCCTTCGGCCGCGAGCGCGGCTTCCGACTTTTCGACTTCCATCGTTTCGAGCTCTTCGGCCACCCGGGCTTCGGCCCGCACGCGGGCGAGCTCGTAGTCGGTAGCATCGATCTCGAGCAACACGTCACCGGTTCGAAAATAGCCGCCCGTCACAAACGCCCGCGCGACGTGCGTAATGCCCCCCTGCAATTCACTGACAAGATCGATGCTGTGCTCGGCGGCCACTTGGCCCTGGCTTTTGACCGTCAACCGCACGCGTTCGGGCTGTGCCGTGATGACGCGCACGACGAGCGGCTGAGGCTCGGGGGTCACGACTTCGATTTCTGGACCGACGTTACGAATCACGGTCGCAATGCCGTACGCTACGGCCAGGACAGCGACCGGCAGCAACCATTTTTTATGGCGCGTAAAAAGGGCTTTCATTGTCTTTTATTGGTTAATGTCAGGCGGCAACTTGCCGGCGCAGTTCCGCGAGTTTCGCATCGAGCCAGGTCAGTTCAACTTCGGCGTGGCGCAGACTCAGATCGAGCGCCGGGTGCAACCGGCGCACATCGTCGGGCATGCCCGCCAGTTCGGCGCGACGCGCGGCGATGCGGTCGCGGCGTTTTTGCAATTGTTCGGCGGCCACGGCCGGCTCGAGTGCGTCGAGATAATTCAACACCGCGAGGCCGGGCTGATCGGCGGTCACGTCTTCGGCAAGGTTTTCGAGCAGCAGCTCGCGGAACAACGCCTCGCCCTTGTCGGTGACTTCGTAGACATGGCGCTCGGGGCGATTGCCGTCGCGCTCGGTGCTGCTGCGGATCAGACCATCGGTTTCGAGCACCCGCAACAGGCGATAGGCGTTGGACTTGCCGATCGCGGCCCCGCCGGCCTCGTGGGAGTTCAGATACTCCACGAGCCCGTAGCCATGCAGCTTCTGGCCGCGCAGCAAGCCCAGCAACAGGAGTTTCTTGATCATATTATTCTAATTCTGACTAGTCAGGATGTGACTATACGGGGAATTGGTATCAGACACCATATTAGGCGGGCCAACCCGGCAATCTCCCCCACAAGACTTTTTGCCGAATGTCCGCTCCTGGCAACCGGTAGTCAATCGCGCCGATAAACCGGGTCGCTCTTGCTGCGTTCACCACGAATCTTGAGCTCGCTGAACATGCCTTCGTCCCAAATGGAGGCGTTCGGGAGATTCTGGTTCCAGTCCATCACCACAGTGCGGCGCTTGATGCGCCATTCGCCGTTCCGTTTCTCGAATTTGTCGATATATCGGCCGCCGTAGAAAAAGTCCTGGGGTCCCTCAGCACCCGGCTCGATGCCCAGTGCGGCCAGATAGGTAGGCCCGAATAGGTCACGAATCTGCTCCGTTGAGTCCTTGGACCGGTTATAAGCGAGCAGGTAAGCCTCGGTGTAGGCGACATCACCGTCGATTTCCATGTGTACATTGCAGATCGCATGGTGGGTGACTTCGAACCATTTCTGGATCTCCTCAATAATGAATACCGCAAACTCCTGGGCATTACCGTTGAACACGCCATGCTCGTCGTAGCCATCCGGCCAATACACGGACTTCATCGCTTCCACGTCGCACCGGTCCAGTGCCCGGCAATATCGTGTCAGCACATCGTAGATTTTCTGCCGATCAATGACTTCCTGAAGTTCTGCGGGCAATGTATCCATCGTTTTCAGTCCTCTTCTATTCTTCGGTACCCGGCAATCTTGGGGCCCTTCGTGGCGTCGCGCAGGAGGCGAAAACCCGAAACTTTCCGTCCCCGTCTTTTGACGGGTTTGGCTTTATCCGTATTGGTAGTGGCCTAAGTATAGTACCTGCATGGCAAATCGGTAGCTGGTAAACAATGTCCGCTTTGGGTCGTTAGCAGACACTGGGCTGAAAAATCGAGTCGACTCGTTGTTTTCGAAATTGCGGTTCGACCCCTCTTTTTGTGTTTTTATTGATCCTGTGCGCCAGTAAACTCACCGGGTACACTGGCGCGACAACCGGCCCGCCACGGGCCGCAAGAATGAACACGCACAATCCATCCGGGGGATCTGCCATCATGAATCGTCTCTGTATCTGGACCCTGGCCGCCATGCTGCTGGCGGGCGTTACGAGCAACGGCGCCTTCGCCGGCTCCCATGGAAATGGCTCTGAAAATAGCTCTGACGACGAGCTGGCCCGGGGCCGGGCGCAACTGATCCGCGCCTTCGACACCGCCTTTATCAATTTCATCGCCAGCGGCCGTGACCGCGAGATTCTTAAGACCGAGCCGCCGAACCGGCCCGGTGCCGCCGCCGGTTATGCGCTGCGGCTGGCCGACTGCCTGCCGGCGCCGGAGCTTACGAGTTATCCCGAAGAACCGGTGGGGATGTTCAAAGACATACTCGACAGCGGCAAGATTCGCGAGGTCATGCAAAATGCGACCAACACGCCCGAGGACACCTCGTTTTATTTCTCCGGCATCACCCGGAAAACCCTAGCCGCGATCGTGAAAGACATCGGTGATCACTACGGCGTCGAACTCGAGATCGTTAAAGTCCCGATGCCGCCGGGTAAGCTGCCGGGCACCTCGATGCTGCTCGACGACGAAGCGGATTTTGTCGGGCCACTGAACGCTACCGGCGGCAAGACGCAACAAATCCGCCGGCGCGCCTCGCGGCGATTTACCTGCACGCTGAGTGGATCGATCCAGCACATTCACATCCCGGCAGACTCCAAACTTGCCGCGGAGATCAATACCTGGGACGACGTGCTGGCGCGCACCGACATGCACATCTGCTCCGGGCCGTTGAGTACCCAGACCATGCGTGCGTTCCTGCCGGAACACAAAGTCACGACTCGCTATGTGAAGGACCTCGGCAGCTGCATTCGCGATGTCGAAAACGGCAAGGCCGACGCAATTGCCAATCCGCTGCCGGATTTATCCATCGCCGACATCGACGGCTATAAATCCATATCCACGATGCTCGTGACGGGCGTGCCGCTGTGGGTGGCGCTGGAAGGCATTGTCTGCCCCGATGACGGCGACCCGGACACGGTCGACCCCTGCGTCGAGGTTAACCCGCTGTAGAAAAACTCAGGCGCTCGGCCTGTGAAATAACGAACGTCCGCTTTGGGTCGTTAGCGGTCATTCGCGTATCAACTTTATTTGGGTTTCAGCGCACCCGTAACAGCTATCTGGATTCTGAGTTCGTTCAGTCGCCGAACTCGCCGCTCTCAATCATTTTTCGGAAATAGGTCCAGCTGGTTTCGTTGCGGCGGGTGTCGTTCAGCGGCGGCGGTTCGGTATAGAGAGGATAATTTTTTACAATCTCCGCTTTCATCGGTTCCGAGATTTCGTCGTAGCTCGCGAGCTTGCGGCCCGCGGTGTGGAAATACAAAATTCCGGGGCGGTCGCCCATTTCCATCCACGGTAACCAGCTTGAAAGGCGCACCCAGCCGACGCCGACGTCTGCGGTGTTGATGTCATCGTCGGTCAGGCTCGCGACATCGCCCATAAAGTTAAACATCTCGGTCGCGTGGTAGGTACCGCCTACGTATTCCTGGTAGTCGCCGCCGAGCGGGTTCTTATAGAACAGTGGCACGGCAGATGTCAGCCACCAGTGATCGCCGCGGAACTCAAACGGCAGCTGGAACGGACCGCCACTGCGGCCGACCGCAAACACCGCCGGCTGATTGACCGGATCATTCGCGACATGCAGCACCTGGTTTGGTTCTCCGGTCCAGGGGTTTTCCCATTGCCGGAGAATCTCGCCGGATTCGGGATCCATATAAAACAGGAGTTCACGGGTGACGAGTCGGAAGCCGGTGCCCTTGACAGGGTCTTCGACCGTTCCGCAGTGGCGGATATTCATGCCTTCGACGCGAAAAATCTTCCGGTCGGGCTCGCCGGGGACTCTGGCGAATACGTTGCCCAGCCACCAGTAAACGACCACTTCGCCGTCATTGACCGAGCACTGGATACGCCGGTACGCCTGCAATTGGCCCTCGGGTGTATCGAGTTCAAAGGCCCAGCTTGCTGACGCTGTGGCTATAGCGAACAGACTCAACGCAGCTACAAAAATTCTCCTGCGCACTTCCGTCGTTCAACCCTGATCGTCGGGGATGTCGATCACCTCGACGACCCAGTCGCTGAAATCCGGGTGCAGCATCAGGCCGTCCTGGTTGAATGCGTAGTCCAGCCCATCCAGATCGCGCATGATCTTGGGATGAACGCTGCCTTGAACCAACAAGGTCGTTAGCACGATAACGCGCTGACCGTTGTTGGTGGCATTCTCTACCCATGCACGCAATGAGCCGACATTGCTCCGGCGCACCGCCGAAGGCGCATCGTCCTGCAGCGTGAATCCGCGCACATCGGCGAAGTCGCTGTTTGCACGGATACGAGTAGCGTGATCTTCCAGGATCGCTAGTTCTATCCGATTGTTTTCTTCTTCAACCGGGCCATGCGACACAATGGCCACGACCTCATTTCTTGGGTCGCTGCTGTACGCGTTCGCGTAGTCCAGCAGGATCGACGACAGGATCGGGTGAGTGGTCGGGGTGGGCGCCATTATGATCTGGGCTTCCGTTTGCACTTTCGGCACCGACAGCCAAGGCGCTTCGTCCTGCAGGCCGAAAATGTAGCCCCACTGGCGTTGCAGGCCGCCGGTTTCCACGGTGGTGGCTGGGATCACGATGATGGTTTCGGCGCCGGCGGCCGTCAATTCATCCACCGCGGTCTGGATATGCGCCGAAGTCATCATTGCCATGCCGAGACCCACGGCGGTCGGTTGTTGCGCCGCCACTGGGGCGAAAGCTTCCTGAAACTCCTGGTTGCCGGTGGTTCCAAAACCGTGACCCAGAGCCAGCACGCCGACATCGCCGGCCACATCCGCATCGCTCAGATAGACGCGGAAATTCGGGCCCATCCGCTCCATGCTCTCCATGATCTGCGCATCGGTGAACTCGCGGTACAGCGGCACTTTGACCCGGAGTTCGGTAAACGTTTCCGGTGCCATGGCGTGATCAGCATGTTGATGCTGGTCGTGCTCATTTTCCTGTGCCCGCAACAGCGACTGTCCCACGACCAGCAACATAGCGAGTAAGGCAATTACATAGAAGCGTCCGACAAATCTGCACTGTCTATTGAATATCATCATGATCACGCCCTCCGGGACGATTAGACGATTGTTCCGGTCCGAGTATACTGGGCGGCATAATTTGCGAGCACAAACACGCCGGGTTGCCCGCCTTTCGGGCAAGCAAACGAAACATGCGCGATCGAACATGTCCATAAACCGCAGGCAGGTGATCTATGCAGGACTGGCTGTTGGCGGTGGTCTGGTCGTCTATTCGGCCTCCCGGATGCTGGATACCGGCGGTGATGGCGATGCCCGGCTCAAATTCGGCGCGACGACTCCCGATAGCACGCCACTGAATGCGTGGATCAAGATCGCACCCGATGGGGAGATCACCTTTGCTGTGCATCGCGCCGAGATGGGTCAGGGCGTGTCGACTGCACTGCCGATGATGTTGGCCGAAGAAATGGATGCGGACTGGGATCGGGTCCGTTACGAGTTTGCACCGGTGGACAAGGACTATTACAACTTCGGTGTCATGTCACGGGCGCGTCCGTTCGGCGAAGTCGAGGGACGATTCTGGGCCGGACTCGGTACGTCGCTGCTGCGCCAGGTTTTCCACGCGCGGGGCGACTCCCTGACCCTGAGCAGCACCAGCGTCATCGACGCCTACGATACGCTGCGCCCGGCGGGCGCGGCGGCACGCATGATGCTAATCGCCGCGGCGGCGCGGCGCTGGGATGTTTCGGCAGAACAACTGCTGACCGAGCGCAGCCGGGTCATCGATCCGGAATCCGGCCAATCGGCGGATTACGGGGAATTGGCCGATGTCGCTGCGTTGGAAAGTCCGGCGTCGAATCCGGTACTCAAAGACCGGGCGGATTATCAAATCGTTGGCCGCAGCATTCCGCGCCTGGATCTGCCGCAAAAAGTGAACGGGTCGGCTCAGTTTGGCCTGGACGTTACTTTGCCGGACATGTTGTACGGCGCCGTCGTGCACAGCCCGGTCGCGGGTGGGCAGATTAAATCGTTCGATGCTGCGACCGCGCAAAACATGGACGGCGTTGAGGCAGTTCTGGCGCTCGGTGATGCGGCAGTTGCGGTGTTGGCCCGGGACACGTGGACCGCGCAGAAGGCAGCGGAACAGGTCCGGGTTGAATCAGTGGTGAATGATTCGCTGGTTAATTCGGCAGAATTGTTCGACGCCTATCGCAACGCCCTGGATGATCCGGAGCCGGCGGTGTTTCGTGACGACGGGGACACGCTGAATTTGCAGCAGACCGCTGAACCGGATTTGACTGCAACCTATCAATGGCCGTATCTCGCCCATGCCTGCATGGAGCCGATGAATTGCACCGCGTTGTTTGACCAGGGGCAACTAACCGTTTGGGCACCGAGCCAGGCCTTGAGTACCGCGCAGAAAATCGCGGCCGAGACGGCCGGGCTTGAGCGCAGTCAGGTGACAGTGCATCGAACACTGATCGGCGGTGGTTTTGGCAGGCGCGCGGAAATGGACTTCATCGAGGCGGCCGTTGCCGCCGCGGTCCAGGTGCCGGGCAGGCCGGTCAAGATGACCTATTCCCGTGAGCAGGATATCCAGCATGACATGTACCGGCCGGCCGGCGTGGCCCGGGCCCGGGCGAACATGAACGACGACGGCACGATCCGTGCGCTGGATTACACGATGACCACGCAATCCGTTGTCGCCAGCTATGCCGGGCGCACGCCGTCGCCGCGGCCCAGTGATCCACGGCGTGACGTGACGGTCGCCCATGGGGTCTATGACTTGATCTATGCGGTTCCGAATATGCGGCTGGCGTATGTTCCGCAGGATCTGCACGTGCCGGTCGGTTACTGGCGCAGCACCAGCAGTTCCTACGGTATCTTTTGCGTCGAGAGTTTCATGGATGAATTGGCGGCGAAGGCGGGCATGGACCCGGTCGAATTCCGGCTGGCCAACCTGCCCGCCGATGCCAGACATCGGGCTGTTCTGGAACTGGCGGCGCAGCGCGCCGGCTGGGGCGAGCCATTGGCGTCCGGGCGAGGGCGCGGCGTGGCGCTGTTCGAAAAAGCGCGCACCGTCATTGCGCAGGTCGTGGATATCAGCATCAGCGATGCCGGTTGGATATCGGTGGATCGGGTCGTTTGTGTTGTTGACCCGGGCCAGCTGATTCATCCCGATATTGTCGTGGCGATGATGGAAGGCGGCATCGTCTACGGTCTCAACGCGGCAATGCTCGGTGAAATAACACTCGAACAGGGACAGGTTCGGCAAAGCAACTTCCATGACTACCGCGAGTTACGGATGGCGGAAATTCCGGAAATAGACAGTGCATCTGCTGCCGCAGGGCGGTAGGCCGGAGGGGATTGGAGAGACCGCGGTGCCGGGCGTGGCGCCGGCGTTGGCCAATGCCGTATTTGCCGCGACCGGCAAACGGATTCGCACGCTGCCTCTGGGCCAGCGTATCTAGAGACACAGACTCCGACGCAGATTGTTTAACGTTCTTCCAGCGTAGCCCGCCCGTCCGTCAACCCGGGCAGTTCATCGCTGCTCAGAAACCGCTTGGCTTCGTCGTCGTCTTTCGTATAGGCGTCGAGAAAGGCGGTGCCTACGCTGCGTGTGATCACCACGGCGTCGTAATCGAGCGGGCCGGATACGTCGGTACGGCAGATCAGCCCGCCCATGTAATGGTCCATGTCGGTGATGAAATACGTAGTAATGGTTCGGTGTGGCGGCGAATTCGGTGCCGTCGGGAAAGTCCAGTTTCATCGGGCCACCGCCAAATTTCTGGCCGTAGTCATTGCTGCCGGTGACAATCAGCGTCGGTAGTGCAATCGCGCGCCATGGTCCTTCGGGCATGAAATCTCGATTGCCCGGATCACCGATCAGCAGCAGCACATCGAATCGATCTTCGTCGAAGCGGTCCACGAATCGGCCCGAGCTGTCTTCTAATACCAGGCCTGTTACCGCCATTGCCGTCGCACCACCCATCGAGTGCCCCGCGGCAACCAGGCGGTCGCGGTCGAGCCGGCCGGACAGTTCGGGCACTTGCGCCTCGATCGTATCCAGCGAATTGAGCACATGCTGCATGTCGTAGCGGCGGTTGTAGATCAGCTGCCCCAACGTCTTTCGGATCCAAACCGGCAAACGACGTCAGCAGCGAACGGGAATCGGCGTGCACCGGCGAAATCACGACGTAGCCATGCGATGCCCAGTGATCTGACAGGCGCAGGTACATGTCTTTAGGGCAACCGCCACCGTGGGAGAACACGATGACCGGATACAGCCCCGGCGCGCCGGGGTAGGCGATTCGCAGCGGCAGTTGTTTGTCGAGTTCGGGAAACGGCAACTCGATTTCTACCGCGACGATCTCGAACGGACCGGGATCGACTTTATAAGCGTCGTTCGCGCCTGCGCTTGCAGTCCAGCATACGGCCAGGATCAGGCCGATGAATCGCGAATACGCCATTTGCGTCGTCAGCGGGGCGGATCCGGCTACCCGCATCTACACTGAAGGCGCGACGTTGACGTTCAGTCGGAACAGGTTGGTCGGGTCATATTCGTTTTTCAATGCCACCAGGCGCTTGTAATTCTCGCCGTAGTTGGAGATAACCTTTTTGTCCCCTCGTCTCCCATCATATTATTGGTGTAGACACCGTTGCTGTATGGAGCGATCTTTTCCCAGCTCTTGCGGACTCTCGCAATGTATTCGTCTTCCTGGTCATGTTGTTTCGGCCATGATGCACCAAGAACCATTTGCTGCTGTGCTGAGCGATTTGCGTATGCCGTGGCATCGTTGGGTACGTCCTTGATGGCGCCGCCAACCTGCGAAAAAATCAGCGTCATTGAGAACGGTTTCGGGTCAGCAACAATGTCCATAATTGCATCGATCAGGCCGGGTTGAATCTCATCAAAGAAGCCCGCCTTCTGATAATAGCGCTGGCCAGGCGGTGTGTTGCGGTCGGTGCGTTGCTGGATATCGACATATTTCTCGGGGCCAACGTCGACGTTCATCGGCTTGCCGAAATCGCGCAGCGGCTGAATCAGTTTTTCACCTTCTGCCATGTCGCCGTTGTAAAAAACGCCCATGCTGACGAAGCCCTTGCCGCCTGGCAGTAAGATGGCGTTGGAACTGATCTGCAATTCATTCGGCGCTTTGCTCTCGACTTCAGCAAAGAAGTTAAATACATCTCGCGCTGCCGATATCGGGTGCATGATCGAGCCGGCCAGAAATTCGGTGCCGACCGGATGCAATTGATACTCAAACGCCGTTGCGACTCCAAAATTCCCGCCGCCGCCACGCAAACCCCAGAACAGATCCGGGTTTTCGCTGACGCGGGCTCGCTTGAACTCGCCCGCGGCGGTGACAACGTCATAGGAACGCACGTTATCGCAGGTGAGCCCATAGACACGGCTCAGACGACCAAATCCGCCACCCAGCGTTAGTCCGGCCGCGCCCGTATGCGAAACCACCCCGGCCGGCGTAGCCAGTCCATGCAGCTGGGTCTCATGGTCGAGTGCACCCAGCAATATCCCCGGTTCCGCCCAGGCGATTCGCGCTTGGGGGTCGACGCGAATACCGTTCATCTGCGACAGGTCAATCATGATGCCGCCCTCGCAGACGCCTTTGCCGGCCACGTTGTGACCGCCGCCGCGCACCGCGGTCAGCAGGTCATAGTCGTGGGCCAGCTGAACTGCGTGTATAACATCTGATTGGCCCTCACACTGCACGATCAACGCGGGATGCTTGTCGATCATGCCGTTCCAGACTTTGCGGGCCTGGTCGTAGCCCTCGCTGCTGGGCAGCAGCAGCCGCCCGCGCAGACTGTCCGCAAGTTCCTGGACAACCGCTTTTTCGATGACTTTCTCGTCACCGTTGCCCGTTACAGCATTGATGTCGCCGGGGATTTTTGTCGGTTTGTGACCCCAGACTGCGAGCAATTGCTCGACCGGGCATGGACGCCGTGCAGCCGCTGTGGCCAGCGCGGATCGGACAAACGTTCGTCTCTTCATTGAGTCGGGCTCCTTGCTTTTTCCTATTCTTCCGGCAGGGCGTATGCGATCAGCCAGTCGCTGACTTTTTGTGGGTAGAAGATATGGTGACCACCTGCAGCAAGTACGACGTACTGCCGTCCATCGCGTTCGTAGGTCATCGGATTCGTCATGTTCGAAGTCGGCAGTTCGTCAGACCAGATCTCTTTGCCGGTCTCGATGTCGAAAGCGCGGAAGGTCTCGTCGGCGGTCGCGCCGATAAACACGATGCCACCGGCCGTGATCATCGGTCCGCCGATGCCGACGGCACCAAACTTCAGCGGCAGCGGCAAACGCAGCGACTTGTCGAGTACGCCGAGCGGCACCTCCCACTCGACTTCACCGGTCGACAGGTTCATCGCGACCAGCACGTACCACGGTGGCTTCGTGCACGGCGAGAACATCGGCAGGTTGGGCGAGACGTCGGGGAACGTGAAAACTTTATCGGGCCCGCGCTCCATCCCATGCTCGGTATTCTTGATGAGCCCTGGTGGACCGCTGGGCATGCCAGCCTGTGGGCTCCTCGCGTCTTCCGGGTCGACCGTGTCAGCCGGCGGCAGGCCGACGTAGAGCGAGAACCGACGGGCATTGGTAATCAACAAATTGCGTTCGGGATCGTATGCGCCGCCACCCCAGTTGTTGACCATGCCGGGCTGGATGATCAAGCCGGTCTCGGACGGCGGGGTCCACTCCGTGCCGTGGGCATATTTGTCGTAGATTGCCTTGCACGCCGCCCGGTCGATGAACGTATAGCCCCAGGCGTCGTCGACCGTCGTGACGAATTTTGCGAGCGGTGGGGGCTTGACCGGGTAAGGCTGCGTCGGCGACACCTGTTCGCCCTCGATACCGTTGGTATCGACGGGGCGCTCCTCGACGGGCCACAACGGCTCACCGGTCTCGATATCGTAGACAAAGGTCAGACCCTGCTTGGTCAGCTGCGCAACGGCAGTTTTCCTTTCGCCTTCCCAGTCGAGCTCAATAACCATGGGCTCGGGCGACGTGTCCAGGTCCCAGATGTCGTGGTGGATCGTCTGGAAAGTGCCAGACCATCTCGCCCGTCGAACCCCGCAAGGCCACCGTCGAGTTCGCGTAACGATTGTCGCCGGGCCGGTTCACCCCATAGTAGTTCGGCGACACGCTCGACGTCGGCAGGAACACGAGGTCGCGCTCGGGGTCCCAGCTCATATAGGTCCAGACGTTGCCGCCACCCGTGGTCGCGAGTGACTCGGGCGTCCAGTTCGCCGCTTCGGGATCGCCGGGATTGCGCGGGACCGGATCCCAGTACCATTTGAATGCGCCCGTGCGTGTATCGAATGCATGAACCGCGCCGCTTGGCGCATGCGCATCCTTGAACTTGGTGCCCACGACGCTGCCGATGATGATCGAACCGCCGACGACGGCCGGTGGAAAATAGGTGCGGATCGCGTTGACGTCGTGTGCCCACGGGACCGAGGCGATCGCTGGCGCAACGTCCAGTTCGCCGTTGTCGCCAAAGTCGGGACAGGGTTCGCCGTTCCGTGCATCCATCGAGAAGATGCGCCGGTCGCCCGTGACCTGGATGATCGTGTATTCACAGAGGCTTCCCGGAGCGGCCTCGGTGTCGTGCCACTGGGCCACGCCACGGCACTTGTACTGTAAATCCCGCAGCCCCTTCTCCACCTGCGGGTCCATCTCCCACTGGAGTTCGCCCGTGACCGGATCCAGCGCGATGACCCGCCAGAACGGGTTGCAGAACACGAGGTGGCCCCCGGCCTCCTCAGGCAGCAGGATCGGCACGGCCTGCAGGCCGAACGAGTTGCCGTACCGCCCCATCCGGCCCGTGAAATCGCCGGTGCGGTAGGTCCACGCGATTTCGAGATCCTTGACATTATCGCGGTTGATTTGGTCCAGCGGCGAATACTTCGAAGCGCCGGGCGGCCCCCCCCAGGTCGGCCAGTCCTCGGCAAATGCCGAGGTGCTGGTCAGAATCAGAATTGCTGCGAGGCTTACCAGTGTTCTCATAATTTTCACCGTTAAATATATTGGCGGTATTCGAGTCATGTGTGCGTGTGCGAAACAATCAGGCCTGTGCCGTTGATCCGGATGAACGCACCACCAGACAACCGATCAACGCAACGACCGACATCGCGACGACCCACATGACGAGGTAGATCGGGACCGCGAAGTACTCCCGGCCGGGATCTGAATCGTTGGGAATAATTGCACCGCCGATGTACCACAAGGCCGCGAAAGCGGCTGGCACCAGCGTCGGCCATATTGCAATGAACCTCCCCTTGTCGCCGGGTTTGGTGACAAACCGCAGCAGCAATGCGGATACGATGCCGCCGATCAGCATTGGCGCGAGATTCGTGCCGAACACGAATGCGATCGTATCGGGCAGAAAACCAAAAACAATGATTGATGCAAGGGCTGCAATGATTGGCATGCCCAGCATCGCGTAGAGATTATATTTGCCGTAAGTGCTCATCGGTATTTCTGCCTCTGTAAAACTCTTTAGCTGCCAGGTCAGTGCAACCTAGCGCGATACGTCGATCATGTAGTCAACAATTGCATTTACCTCGTCGTCGCTGAGGTCCATATAGCCGCCCTTGGCCGGCATGATGCCGGTCGCGCCCTCGAAACCGATGATGGCGTTCTCGCGCACCTTGCGCATGCCCTTGGATACCCGTTCCGCCCAGTCCTCAGTATCGCCGGTAATCGGCGCACCACCGCCGCCTTCCCCGTGACAACCCTCGCAGGTATTCGCATATTGAGCGAGCGTGGCTTGCGAGACTTCGAAAGAGGGCTCTTTGGGCCCCGAACAGGCGCCCAGCACAACAATCCCCAGAATGGACATGATTCGGACAGGAATTCTTATTGTCGCCAACCCGGGCCCCCCGCTTCTTATCGTCAGTCCTTAGCGTCCCGTCGACAGCATCAACTGTGCGCGTAACATACCACAGGAGTTCTGGTATCTGGCTGCCTGTTCAGCGGTTCTGCGAATCAAATCTATCGAGCCGATACACTGCGAGGCCATGATGGCTACCGAGCGGACCCGATTGCCCCAGCCCTACAAAGCGTTACAATATCCGCCGGGCTCGAAATGCTATTGCCGGTTATGCTTCATCACAGCGGCCCATCGGGTCGGGGTTACAGGCAAATCCGTCCGGCAGTCGGACTGGAAAAAAGCCGTGATCGGTCACGGGGGATTAAATAAATGACACAGATCCGAGTTGCGCTGGCCACGTCAGCGCTGTTATGTGCGGCGATTGCCTGGGCTGAAGCGCCGCTGGTGAAGTATTCGTACACCGGGCCAACATTCACGCTTATCGAGGGCGATGTTCCACCGTGGACGAGCGAGTCGCGTATTACGGGTTACATTATCGTCGAAAAAATTCCGCCGTCGACAACGATCGATTTTCTGGACCCGGATCTTGAATACCCATTCCCGAACGTTCCCAAGATATTCTCGTTCACGGATGGTGCCCGCACGATTACGCAGGACAACATCGAGGACCGGATGTTTGATACCCGGGAGCGCAACCGTCCTTCGATGCACGAGGTCCGATCGTTTTGGGTCAGGACGAACGAAGCTGGAGATATCGTCGCCTGGGATCTCTTTGCTTGTCAGTCACGTGCTGGAGAACACCTTCCTGTCGATATTCGACGGCCAGGATCATGGTCAGGACCAGACCGAGGTGCAGAAGAACGATTTCGGTTGCACCGCCGAGGTTGAGTGCAGGGCCAACGTCAATTACACCAGCAGCGGACCGAAGTTTCCGCGGCACTGTTTATGCTGGCGGGTGGGAAAAGGAAATGGTCGATGCATCGGCTGGTTTAAAGTCCGATCCGGGGCCGCAGATGGTTAGCGGAGGGGATCAATAATGAAAAGTCGGATGAAGATTTTGTGCGGTATTGGGGGCATCACCGTTGCCGCATTCGCATCCGTTATGACGCTGAACGTTGATCGCATCGCGGCATCGCCAGCCGGCGGTTATGACGGCGATCTGCGCGCCCAATTGTTGGCGGTGCCGTTGAGCCCGAACCTTGGTGGGGACGGTTCGGTCGCCTCGTATGGACCCGGCGCTTTTTTCTCGATCAATACCAAAGCCCCGAACGAATTGTTGGCGCCGTTTCTGGTAGGCCAGCGACTGTTCGGTGTCGTCTGGGAGCCGACACCCGGTCTTCAGCCGACGCTCGAGGGACTGGGGCCGCTGTTCAATCGCACGGCCTGTCGCGAATGCCATGAAGGCAACGGCCGGGGGCAACCGCCCGAATACGTCGGGGCAGAGACCAAATCGATCCTCGTACGCATTAGCGTTGAAGGTGCCGGCGCCCATGGTGGCCCGAAACACGTTCCCAACTATGGCGATCAAATACAGGATCGGGCAGTCGACGGCGTAGCGCCGGAAGCCAAGGTCATTATTAATTACGAGGAAATACCGGGCAAGTTCGCCGATGGCACGCCGTATTCGTTGAGAAAACCCACCGTCAGTCTCGAGAACCTAGCGTATGGCGAGTTGCCGCCTGACACAATGATGTCAGCGCGGGTCTCTGCGCCGGTGCTTGGGCTCGGATTACTCCAAGCGGTTCCTGAGACTACATTGCGCGCGCTAGCCGATCCGGACGACGAAGATGGTGACGGCATTTCGGGTCGCGTCAACATGGTCTGGGATGCCGAAGCGAAGAAGATGGCGCCCGGCCGGTTTGGCTGGAAATCCAATGTACCGACTGTGCGTCACCAAGCGGCCGGCGCGGCGCTCGGAGACATGGGGATAACGTCGCCGGTGTTTACCGAGAACTTGTGCGAGGCCGTGCAAAAGGACTGCCAGGCGGCAGCCCGTAAGGCCGCCGATATGGGTGTCCAGCCCGAATTTATTGAAAACCTTTTCGATTCCATCGCGCTCTACATACAACTGCTTGCCGTGCCGAAACAGCGCAACGCGATGGAACCGGCCGTGCAGCGGGGTGAGACCTGGTTTCGCAGTATCGGTTGCAGCGGCTGTCACATGCCGACGCTGATCACCAGCGAAGACGCAATGGATCCGCTTGCCGGGCAACAGATTCATCCGTTCACGGATCTGTTACTGCATGACCTGGGCGAGGGCCTTTCCGACTACCGCCCTGACTTCGACGCAACCGGCTACGAATGGCGCACTCAGCCGCTGTGGGGCATCGGGCACACGCATGACGTCAGCCATTTTGACCTCTACCTGCATGACGGCAGGGCCCGCGGTCTGTCGGAAGCAATCCTGTGGCATGGCGGTGAAGCGGAAGGGCCGCGCGAGGCGTTTCGCAACCTGCCCGCGGAGCAACGCAACGAGTTGCTGGCCTTTCTCGGGTCGCTGTAGCGAATTCGCTGACCTCTATCGATGGACAAAAGTCGCTGGTTGATCATCGGCGTTGCCGTTTTGGCAGCGGCTGCGAGCAGCAACGAAGCCCTTTACAAGATCGAACCCGGACCTTACGACGTACGCATCGTCGATGAACTGACCCTGAACGACGCCGTGCAGGGTCGCGACGTTACGTTACGGGTGTTGTATCCGGACGGCGTCGGGCCGTTTCCGCTCGTGGTCTATTCGACCGGCGCGTTTTGCTGGCCGCAGATGTACGACCCGGTGACGACTCACTGGGTTTCCCACGGCTACGTCGTGATTACGCCCAACCATCTCGAATCGCCGAACAATGCCGAGCCTCCGCGCCCGGATCAATTTGCCGACCTTTTCCCGTCGCGCTTGCGCGACGTGTCTTTCGTAGTCGATGAGCTCGACGAGATTGGCCGGCGGGTAGACATCCAGGGGAAAATTGATGCCGAACGCATTGCGATCGGCGGGCATTCATTCGGGGCCGTCATTTCGATGGTCAAGATCGGCTTGCAATTGAAGGACGAGTACAAAGAATCCTGGGGTGAAATCTACGACGCGCGCTTTCAGGCGGCGGTATTGATGAGTGCCCCCGGTCCCGGCATGGAACACATGGCCGCGAATGCATTTGACGGCCTGGGGAAACCGTTCATCGCAACCGGTGGCACCAATGATGTCGGTCGGGTCGATCCCGGCGATTATCCGCGCGAGGAATGGCGCACGGTGGCATACCAGTTGGCACCTCCGGGGGACAAGTACTCCGTCATCGTGCAGGATGCCGATCACTACCTCGGTGGCTTGATCTGCAACCCGGAACGAGGCGGCGAACCGGACCCGGAAGGCGTGGCGATCGTGCGTGCGATGACCACCGCATTTCTCGATGCTTACATCAAGGATGACGAGGTGGCACTGGAGTTTCTTAAAACTGCCGATGTCTCTGAGCGTACCGATGGCAGGGCGCGTTTCCAGTACCGATGATCAGGGCAACGTAAACGATCGCGACAACGGTGTGTCGTTGCCGAGATGAAAAAAGGCCAGGCATCTGCCTGGCCTTTTAGTTACGGCAGATTTGCTAAGCGTCTACTGGTTGGCCGCTGCCAGCTGCGTTGAACGCGACAGTATCGAGTCCAGCGAGTCGAACATCGCCTGGCCTACGTATGGCCGATACCGGTCCCCGGTGGGAATGCCGAGGTAGTGGATATCGGTGTCCTCGATCACGAAGTGCTTGGTGTAGGGAACGTCCCAGTCCGGGTAGTCGATCGTGTCGTAGATGCTGTAACCGGGAAAATTCTCGTAATTCACCATTGCGTGGTAGAACAAGGTGTCGGTGTTCTCGTTGTAAAACTCGATCGGAATATTCAGCACGTAGTCATAGCCGTCCTCGACGCCGTCCAGGAAGGCCTTGTTGGTCGACAGTGATAAACCGTCCGGATCCCAGTAGTGATCCGCAAAATGATCCTGGCTGACGACAACTTCGGTGCGGCCGAAATCGTAGGACTCCAGGATCGCTTCCGCCTCGGCCACCATCGTATCTTCGTATTCCGGCCCTATCTCCAGCCAGGACTCGTTGGGCATTGCCAGCCACGGCATCCCGTGGATGGACCACACCAGTTTGACGTCGGCGCCAGCCGGCAGCGTGTCCAGCTTGTCCTTCAATATCAGCTGGTATCCGTCGCGCATGGCTTTCTGGTAGCCCATCGGCGGGGCGATGATAACCTTGATGTCTCGGCCGTTCTCGGCCTCCCACTCCCGCACGATCTGGACACTGTGCAGAAAGCCGTTATGGAAGTCCTCGTAATCCGAGTAGATGGTCATCGGTGAGATCAACACCAGTGTTTCTACGCCGCCGTCAAGCAGGGCGTAGATTTTCTTATGCCACTGATACGGATCCATCGTATCGGCGGCGTAGTAGGGCACGTCCGGGTATTTTTCTTCCAGCATGCCAAAGGCGATTTCGTTAATGCGCCGCGTTTGGTATTGCGCCGGAATTTTGCGTTGCTTGATGCCGTGGCCGTAATACCTGTACTTCGCGATATTGATACGCTTGCCAGCCTGCGTCGGGATGCCGTCCTGGCGACCGGTATAGAGCCAGTCTCCCGTATCAAGGTGAACTGACGCCCGCGGCGGTTGCCATTTGACCAGCCCCTGACGGTATTTTTCTATATACGGGACCGCGTCCATATCCCGTTCGCTGCCGAAGCGGTCTACCAGCCGTGTCGGCTCGAATTCCTCGACGGCGTAGAAGTTGTCCGGGTCCATCAGTGCGACGCCATTGTCTGCCAGGGCCGCGTTTACGGCCGGCCACGGAATGCGCGAGTGAGCAACGTGCTGATAGATGTTGTACCACCAGGTCGGGTCGAACTCCTCGGTGGTCGACAACCCGATTTTGAGCACCCCGGTCTTGCCTACCGGGGTCAGGTCCTGCGACAGGTAAAAGGCATACAGGTCCTCGGGCGGCTGATTCTTGAATTTAAATAAGCCGTAGCCGCTGATGACGACGATGGCGATGATGCTAACCAGACCAATTAAAAACTTTTTCACGTGCGGTTCTCCCTACGTTTGGCTCGACCACGCAGACACTGCTGTGGAAACCCGCAGTGGCGGCGGTTGGAGGTCGGGCTGTATTCGATATCGTTATTCAGCGATCGCGTATATTCGCCCGCTGGCTGGTGTCTTTATACCTTGCTCCCATTCGGCGTCAAGTCCAGCAGGGCGAACTGATTGCAGGGCACCGAACGATGCTGCTGGATCGCCGGGCCACGCCCGTCCTGTCCGCTAGGCATACTATCGGGCCGAGATAAGGCAAAACCCGAAGTGTCATGCCTTACATTCAAACTCGACCGAGGAATCCAGTTAAGCTGCCCGAGCATTTTCAATAAAACGGCGCCCAATATGCGGAAATCTCCCTGGATAATAATGTTCGCGGCATCGCTGCTTGCCTGCGATGGCGGCGGAGAACCGCAAAGCCCAATATCCATAACTTTTGAGTCGGAGGGGATGCGCCTGTCGCTTGAGGAATTAATCCGCAGCGACGATGTGGTCTGGGCGATGGACTTTATCGATTCCAGCACGATGATTTTTACCGAGCGGAAGGGGCGCCTAATGCTCCTGGACCTCGAGACGAATGAAGCGAGTCGAAATTGACGGCGGCCCGCTGGTTTTTCAGGAGGGCAGCGGGGGGTTGTTCGACGTGCTGGTCGATCCAGGCTTTGCATCGAACGGCTTGATCTATCTGACCTACATCAAGCCCATCGGGGACGGCAGCGCTACGGCCCTTGCCCGGGGAAGGCTGCAAGGGAATCAATTGCTTGATCTTGAAGACCTGTTCGTCGCAAATAATGTCAGCACCGACCCGGCGCATTGGGGTTCGCGGGTGGTGATTGACGCGGATCGATATCTGTATATGACGGTTGGCGATCGGCATGTCCCGAACAATGCACAGGATTTGGCCAGCCATGGCGGAAAAGTCGTCAGAATGAATGACGACGGAAGTGTCCCTTCGGACAATCCGTTTGCCGGCCGATCCGGCGCTGCGCCCGAGATCTGGTCTTACGGGCACCGCAACCCGCAAGGCCTGGTGATTCAGCCGGGAACAGGACTGCTGTTTGAACAGGAACATGGACCCACCGGCGGGGATGAAATCAATGTCATCGAGCCAGGAAAAAATTACGGTTGGCCGGTCATCACCCATGGGACCAATATCTGGGGCGGGCAAACTGCCAGCGGTACGGAAAAACCTGGAATGGAACAGCCGTTTCGGTATTGGCAGCCAGGCATCGCCCCCTGTGGAATAACTTTTTACAGCGGCGATCGGTACGCGGCCTGGCACGGCAACCTGTTCAACGGCACGCTGAGAGGGTATCTGACACGCCTGGTATTGGATGAACAGCAAATCATCAAAGAAGAAAACTTGCTTGAGGATTGGCGAGAACGCATCCGTGATGTCGTCCAGGGCCCTGATGATCTTTTATATCTGGCAACCGAGTCCGGTCGAATTGCGCGTATCGTTCCGGTTCAATAACAAAGCAGCGGCGATTTCAATGACTAACCCACTGTCTGGTTTCAATCGATTTATGCTGGCCCGCGCATCGGGCCGCAACCTGTTGCTTCTGCTGGCCATCACACTTATCTCCTTTGCATTGATGGCTGCTGTCATCACGCCGGCCTTCCAGGAAGCATCCGATGGGCTGCGCCCATTTGATCTGAACCGGGGCATCACGAGTGAGACCATGTACCAGGAACTGCCGCGCTACACGGACCGTTCTCGTTCGCTGTATATCTGGTTTGCAGTGCTGGACTACGTGTATCCGGCCGCGGCGGCGGCTTTCTTCGCCTTGCTATGGGCCTGGATGTTCAAGCGCGCGCCCAATCGGGGGTACGAACGGCTGACTAGAGCAGGCGTCCTCGGGATTCCATTTATATACGGACTGATCGATTGGCTGGAAAATGCCGGTTTTGTGTTCGTTATTTTCAGTTATCCGTCTAAATACCCGGCTATTGCCGCCATTGCTGGAACGTTGAAGGGCATTAAGCCCTATGCCGCGCGGATCGTGCTCGCCCTGACGCTGGTCTTTGCTGTCATCACGATTTGGTTGGTGTGGCGACAACGCTCAGCGTCCAAATAAAGGAGCGTAGCGGGTTCATCTGCCCCCGAGGGCAAGGAGGGGTAATAGGTGCTCAACTTGGAGGTCCGACGGTCACTTTGGTATTAAATTACCCGGTCATTACCACCATCGATTGGAATTTGAGTTCCGGTGGTTTTAGAAAACGCCGCACCGGCCATTGTACATACCAGCATTGCAACATCCTTCGACGTAATTTCAGTTTTTAGCACATTATTAGTTTTGTATTCCTCAATACTCAAACCATAATGTTTTGCGCGCTTCTCTAACACTTCTTCTGTCCAAACTCCGGTGTCGAACACTGCATTGGGGTGCAACATATTGACGCGAATCCCATCACCGCCTAATTCCATGGCCGCCACCCGTCCCATTTGCGTTAACGCAGCCTTAGCTGCGGAGTAAGCGCCCGCCCCTGGCCCGGGCGCAGGAACGTTTTTTGATGCCATGAGCACTACTGTGGGATCAAACCCCAATTTTAGAAACGGCACACAGTCACGCATCATGCTGATGTGGCCGTTAAAATTAAGTTGCATCGATTCATTCAGCGTTGCACTCTCCATCTCTTCTATTTTTACACTAGGGGGGAATGCACCGGCATTGCAGATCAGAATATCGATACCACCAAAAGCGGCAACGCATTCAACAATCGCTGCTTTGATGGATTCATCGTCAGTAATATCACAAACAATACCTTTTGCATTGCTGGTATTAAATTGCTCTTCAATGGCGGGGTTAATATCCATCGCGGCAACAGCGGCGCCTCTGGATAACAATTCTTCAACGCAGGCCTTACCGATGCCTGACGCCGCGCCGGTAACAATAGCGACTTTGCCATCAAACTCAGCGCGACCGGGGGCCAGCTTTAGCTTTGCCTGTTCAAGTTCCCAATATTCCAGGTCAAAAATATCTTTCTCAGAAAGCGCTTTCCAGCCGCCCAGGGCCTCTCCCCACTGTACTGCTTTCAGTGTGTGATCGAAGATATCGGAGATAACAGCTAACCGTTTTGCGTTTTGACCAAATACCACACAGCCTTTGTCTTTCCAGACTGCAATGCGTGGTGCAGCGTCAAGGCAAGTTAAATTGCCATCGGTATTATTTTCAAAGTATTCTAAATAGGCGGCTTGAAAACGTTCAATCTCAGCGGGCAAGTCCTGCTCAAAGATGGCAGCAACGCGTTTGGTATGTAAAGTGTGATCCGGTGTTACCGGGCCTCGACAAGCAATGTCCTCGATATTTCTGAGAGTAGAATAACCCACGCTTAATTCATCCCGTTTCCATTTTGCAAGCAAGGGATGGGTATAAAGCGCGGAAACTTTTTGTCGACCTTGCGCCAATGCCAGGCAATCCTCTTTGCTGGCAGTGTAAGATCCTTTTGCCAACGCACCAAAGGCCTTTTGTTGTCTTAAATAATCTTCTGCCTTGCTCACCAGATTGATCATATTGTCGTAGCTGGTTTTAGCATCGTCGTGGAAAGTGAATAGACCATGATGTAACAACACAATGCCTTCAAGGCTGTTCCAGTCAACTCCTTTGGCCGCATCAAACACCTGTTGCGCCAAGATAAAACCGGGCATTACATACGGTAGGATTAGCACTGAATTACCGTACAGCCCTGCTAGAAATTCATCACCATTGGCTGTATTACTGATAGCGACCACCGCATCCGCATGAGTATGATCCACATACTTATGCGGGATTAATGCATGCAGGATCGCTTCTACTGAGGGCGCCGGTGCCTCGGGATTAGTCATAGAAGCCTTCAGCTCCCGAGTCATTTCCGTATCAGTCATTTCCGGCAATTCCGCCAAGCGCTGCAACACTTTTAGGCGCGACGGAGAGAAACCGGGTTCCTCAATGGTTTCTAAATTCCAACCGGAACCTTTAACAAATAGGATCTCTTCTTCCTCGCCAAAAATATTCGTAATGGAGGATTTGACTGAGGTATTACCCCCACCGTGCAAAACAAGATCCGCATCGCGCCCCAGCAAACGAGAGGTATAGACCCGCATAGCAAGATCTGAGTGGGAATATTGTTTTGCTTCTACCTCGTTCCAGAGATTTTGCATTGTTGTCACGTAATTGATTAGAGATGAAACATCTTACCGAAGACCGCCAAAACAACAAGATTCTGGCGGGATTCGCCTCAAAAACTCCTGTAACGCCTCCGCCATTCGTTGACATGCAGCAAGCGGCAGAAGGGTGCAGTTCTAACGGCCGTCCAGTCGGTAGACCCACACCGCCGTGTCGTGGAATAGTGCCGAGCGTTCGGTCTCGGAGTAATCCTGGCTTAGGCGCTTAAACGCGTTCCATAGCACCGCGTAATTGCACGACAAGCGGTCCACCGGAAAATTACTCTCGAACATGCAGCGGTCGGCGCCAAACTGTTCGATGCAGTGCCGGTAGTAGGGGCCCACGAGCTCGGAAGAATTGACCGAGCTCATG
>PVMK01125933.1_pt1 | contig 39002 bp, 33 predicted proteins | sample 1853481 | NCBI WGS metagenome assembly PVMK01 (sample SAMN08533507, study PRJNA380276) | Marine sediment metagenome, whole genome shotgun sequencing project.
CGCGCCCTTTGACTCTGACATAGCGCGTTCAAGTTGCGTAGCCAAATCGTGGCCATAGAAAATGTTATCTCCTAACACCAGAGCACAGTGTCCCTGAGAAATAAAATTCTTACCGATTATGAAGGCTTGAGCTATCCCATCAGGACTAGGTTGCTCGGCATATTGTAAGTTGAGACCCCAATCTTCACCATTTCCTAAGAGTTGCTCAAAACGTTGAGTATCTTGAGGGGTAGAAATAATGAGAATGTCGTGAATACCCGCTAGCATGAGGGTGCTCAGGGGGTAGTAGATCATTGGTTTATCGTAAATTGGCAGTAATTGTTTGGAGACTGCCTTAGTTACAGGATAGAGTCGTGTGCCGGAACCACCGGCTAGAATGATACCTTTACGTTGGGTCATGATTGTTTTTCAAGAATTTCGGCAAGCATACGTGTTACTCCAGTTTGCCACAATGGCATGGTTAAATCGAAAGTACTTTCTATTTTTTTGGTGTCCAAGCGTGAATTTCCGGGTCGTCGTGCAGGTTGAGAAAATTTATCAGTTGAAACAGGTAGAACACTTTCTGGCGCAACTTTAAGTTTGATTCCAGCTTGACGGATGATATCAAGTACGAATCTGGCGTAGCCATACCATGAGATTTCGCCTTTGGCAGCCAGGTGATACAAGCCTGATACTTGCGGTTGTCGAAGGACTGTACGAATTGAATGGGTGGTAACATCTGCTAGCAAATCAGCACCCGTAGGCGCGCCTATCTGATCGTCAATAACTGTGAGATGGCCGTGTTCCTGTGCAAGACGAATCATGGTTTTAGCAAAGTTCTTACCACGTGCAGAATAGACCCAACTGGTACGAAATATCAGATGTAAGCAGCCAGAATTAATGATGGCTTTTTCACCTTCCAACTTTGTTGAACCATAAACATTTAAGGGTACAGTGGGATCAGTTTCTTTCCAGGGCTTGGTTCCATTACCTTCAAACACATAATCGGTAGAATAATGAATCAACCAGGCACCTAACTTCCGAGACTCCTGTGCAAGTATTTCAGGAGCCAGAACATTGATGGTGCGGGCTAATTCTGGCTCACTTTCAGCCTTGTCTACAGCTGTATATGCAGCAGCATTGACTATTACATCTGGAGAAATTTCATGAATGGTTTGAATAATGCCATCTGGATGAGTAAAGTCACCACACAGTTCCTGGTCATCAACATCTAGAGCTACTAGCTTTCCCATAGAAGAGAGACTTCGTTGTAGCTCCCAACCCACTTGGCCATTTTTACCGAATAACAAAATTCTCACAAAGCACGCTCTTTATGATTTTTATCAATCCACTTCCGATATGTGCCTGATTGCACATTGCGGACCCAGATTTGGTTGTCAAGATACCATCGCACAGTTTTATGGATACCAGTTTCAAAGGTTTCAATTGGTTTCCAGCCTAGTTCCCTCTCTATTTTTTTAGAATTAATAGCGTATCGGCGATCGTGACCAGGACGGTCTGTAACAAAAGTAATTTGTTGTTGGTAGCGTTTGCCATCAGCACGCGGATATAGTGTATCTAGTAATGCACAAACGGTGTGTACGATATCGATGTTAGGTTTCTCGTTCCGACCACCAATATTATAGGTTTCCCCAGGGGTGCCTGCTTCCAGCACCCGACGGATTGCAGCGCAATGGTCTTTTACGTAAAGCCAGTCTCGGATTTGCTGACCATCTCCATACACAGGTAATAGTTTGCCTGCGAGAGCATTGACGATTATCAGTGGGATTAGCTTCTCTGGGAATTGGTAGGGGCCATAATTATTGGAGCAATTGGTAGTAAGTACTGGTAAACCGTAGGTATGATAGTAGGCGCGTATTAAGTGATCACTAGCGGCTTTGCTTGCCGAGTAAGGGCTATTGGGTTCATAACGATGATCCTCATCAAAAGCTTCATCTCCACTTGCCAGAGAGCCATAAACTTCGTCTGTAGAGATATGGATAAAGCGGAAATTCTGTTTTGCTTTGTTTTCTAGTGTGCTCCAGTAAGCTCGTGTAGTTTCTAGTAACCGGAAGGTGCCGACAATGTTAGTCTGTATAAATTCTTCAGGGTCCTGGATGGAGCGATCCACATGGCTTTCAGCAGCAAAGTTGATGATAGCACGAGGTTGATATTTAGTGAGTAATCTGGCTGTCAGGGTAGAATCACAAATGTCACCTTGAGCGAAGATATGTCTTTTATCATCGTTTAGTGAAACCAAATTTTCTAAATTACCCGCATAAGATAGGACATCAAGGTTAATAACCTCTTCATCAGATTGTGTTAGCCAATCCAATAAAAAATTCGTACCAATAAATCCAGCGCCCCCTGTTATTAATATCATGCACAGTCCTTAAGCTATATTTTCTTGCCATAATACTTTACAGTATTCTTAATGTAGTATTTTACCTTACTGTTGTGCAATAGATTCGATCAAAGATCCTTACCATTTTGTTCAATACAACTATCCATTTTTTTCGGCAACGTATTTCGTGCTCACAAATGGGAGTATACGATTGAATATATTTCATTAAGTTTTTGTCGTACTAATGTTAGCATGTTGCCGTGTTTAGAAGTATCGGGACATTATAATTTGAGCCCTTTCACCTATTCAGTTAAAATTCGTTTTTCTCAGGCGCGTAGCTCAGCTGGTTAGAGCACCACCTTGACATGGTGGGGGTCGTTGGTTCGAGTCCAATCGCGCCTACCAAAAGACCGAGTAGGACCTATTTTCTGCCCAAATTGATATATTTTAGAATATTCTCTCGTCTACTACGCTCACATTATTAAGCCCGAGTGTGAGCTATTAAAATTCAGATGAGGCTATGGTAAATAAATGAGTATATGAGATTTGTATAGTGAAATCCCTATTCAGGAGACATATAAATTTGTTGTGTAGAAGCTGCTGAAGACAATAAGATCACTTGTTCCTTATATGAATCCTGCTGACCTATTATATGTCGCCTATAAAGATAGAGTTTTTCTGTTTGTTAGTGCTGATCAATATAATGTACGGTAAATTAGATTTACGTAGATTTATTAATGGTAGACAAAGCTGTGATGGTAAATTTGTCTAAAGTATGTTCATATTCTGGGGCAATAGAAAGTTTTTTAATCGCATTAACGTCCATAATCATCTTCAAAGCGTACAATATCGTCCTCGCCCAAATATGATCCTGATTGTACTTCGATTATCTCAAGCGGTACTGAACCAGGGTTTTCCAGACGATGACGAGTACCAAGTGGAATAAATGTAGATTCGTTCTCGGATACCAGATACTTGGTATCACCACGGGTTACTTGTGCGGTTCCACTAACCACGATCCAGTGTTCGGCGCGGTGATGATGCATTTGCAGTGACAATGATGCGCCTGGCTTGACAACAATGCGTTTAACTTGAAAACGCTTGCCAATATCTACACAGTCATACCAACCCCATGGTCGAAATATTTTGCGGTGCAGTTGTCCTTCTGCTCGTTTTTCATGTTTTAGGCTGGCAACAATTTTTTTTACATCTTGAGTCTTGTCTTTATGGGCCACTAGGACAGCGTCAGGCGTTTCAACTACTACCATATCTTCTACTCCTACGCATGCAACCAGACGGTTCTCTGACATAACTAACGAACCATGGCAGTCATGCAACAATACATCACCCCGTGATACATTTCCCTTGTTGTCTTTGGGTAGTATATGCCACAGGGAATCCCATGCGCCGACATCTGACCACCCTGCCGAAAAAGGAATCACTATCCCTGTCGGTAACGAATTCATATCAGTGGTGATGTTTTCCATTACCGCATAGTCGATAGAATCGGCCGGGCATTGCTCAAATGCCAATCTTTCCACACGCAAAAACTCACCATCGACTGAATTTTGATTCCAGGCTGTTCGGCAGGCCATAAGAATATCTGAGCGGCAATAGCCAATGGCTGAAAGCCACACCGAGGCACGCATCATAAACAATCCACTGTTCCATAGATAAGAGCCAGCATCTAGATAAGACTGTGCGGCGTCAAAATCCGGCTTTTCGACAAAGCGTTCGATGTAAAAAAATCCATCTTTCTCAAACGCAGCACCAGACTGGATATAACCATAACCCGTTTCGGGTGAATCTGGCGTAATGCCAAAAGTAATGATTGCGCCTTCTGCAGCAAGTTTTATACTTTTGTGCACCACAGAATGAAAAGCCGTTGTATCCGTGATCACATGGTCTGCAGGCATTACTAGAAGGATCGGATCATCCCCACCCCGCATCACTGCCAATGCGGCAATTGTTAAAGCTGGTGCCGTGTTACGCCCAACAGGTTCGAGTAGAATCGAAGCCGCATTATTTATTACTCGTAATTGCTCCGCGATTATAAAACGGTATTCCTCATTACAAACCACCATTGTTGTCCCAAGTTGCACACCTGTGATTCCTTCCATACGACGAGCTGTAGCTTGCAACAGGGAATCTTCGTTGTTTAGCAGTGGCAGAAGTTGCTTGGGATATTGCTCACGCGAGAGTGGCCAGAGTCGTGTACCAGAGCCGCCGCAGAGAATAACAGGAATCAATGAATGCATGGAGGCTCCCAAAATGTGTAACGTATTTTATCTGTTTAACCAGTATATGGTTTTAAGTTGCCTTTAGTACAATTTCTGCGTAACGCTTATGGATGTCTTCTTTCAACCATGTGCAAGTTTTTTCGCAAGTACTTTCACGATACGTTCCGCTGCTTTGCCGTCCCACATGTTTGGCCTGCAGCCTTGTTTGCCTTCACCTCGCAGTATTTTACGTACTTCGTCGATAATTCTTATAGGATCTGTACCAACTAGAACATTGGAGCCCTCTTCCACAGTGATCGGTCGCTCGGTGTTTTCACGGATGGTGATACACGGTATGCCTAGGGCAGTGGTTTCTTCTTGTAAACCACCACTATCAGTTAGTACCACGGCAGCGTCTTTCCATAAGTTAAGGAAAGCCATATAAGCCTGTGGACCAACTATCGTGATATTTGGCCCAAGATCTATGGCGAATTTTTCCAAATTGGCTTGGGTACGCGGGTGCACTGGGAAGATCATCGGTAATTCATTTGCAATTTCTTTTAATGCTTTGCAAATACGAGTCATCATCTCGATATTATCCACATTACTTGGTCTGTGTAGTGTAATCACTCCGTATTGTTTGCCGCTAAGTACATGGGTTGTCTTAAAACTATTTGTTTCAAAACTTGAGGTATCGGTATTAGCTAATTTCTTTGCTTGGAATAGCAAATTATCGATCATTACATGTCCGACATAATGAACTTCGGAATCCGATTTCCCCTCGCGCTTTAAGTGCGTAATTCCACTTGGTTCGGTTACAAAGAACCAATCCGAAATACTGTCAGTGACCAAGCGGTTAATTTCTTCTGGCATGGTCATGTCACCACTGCGTAGACCAGCTTCTACGTGGGCTACTGGGATGTTAAGTTTTTTTGATACAATCGAGCAGGCCAATGTTGAATTTACATCGCCTACCACCAGAACTGCATCAGGCCGTTTAACCTGACAAAGTTCCTCAAAAGCTATCATAATTTTACCAGTTTGCTGAGAGTGACTGCCGCCACCGGCCGACATAAATACATCTGGTTCAGGAATGCCTAGTTCCTCAAAAAAAACATCATTCATGTCCCGGTCGTAGTGCTGACCAGTATGAATAATTTTGAACGCTAACCCACCATGCGCCTGTAGGGCGCGTACGATTGGGGCGATCTTCATAAAGTTTGGGCGAGCCCCGGCAACCAAATATATACTTTTCATATATAAAACGGATCCCTTAATAGGATAGATGTATGTAGATATCTGTTATTGGAAAAACTGATATCAACCACAATCATAATTAGGTAAATGTTAGTGACAGTGTAGATGTGATTCTTCTACAAGAAAGTAACGTCCCATCTTTCTAAAACTTTAGAAAGCTCATATCAGTCTTCGCCTATATCGTATGAAGTACAAAGTAGACACTCCTTTCTAACCTGACTTTGATGTAAGCAATGTTAGCTTACGGTACATATAATAAACTACTCATATAGACATCTCTTTCAATAGTAATGTTATCTTGTCATAAGCAAATGCATTATGGAGCATTGTTCTCAATTTCGACAAGTTTAAGTTAAGTAATTAAATAATGGAAAATTGAAAAATTATCCATGCATTCTTTTGTCTGAAGAAGTGATAATTAAGTGTCTTTGGTTTAAATTTGGCTTTTAGGGCTTGATCAAATAGCATTGAATTTTCTATTGCATAGACTGCAAACATCGTAACAAGAGTTATTCACCCTGAATTACTCTTTACAATAGATTCTTGTTGGACAACTTGATAGTTTTATGTGTGAGAATTTGGTCGTTAGTTTTTCTAAAGTTGCGTTGACCCTTATTCTTGCCGGGCGTATATTCATTTATAATTGGATTAAATCCTCATCCTTTTAATTTAACCATGTTTTAGACGTTGCTTGAAAGCATCCCTAAAGAATCCGTGCGAATATGATCCAGACTGAATTTCTCCTGCGCCTTGCAAACAACAGAAGTTTAAGAATAATCGTCGGCGTTCTTGTTCTTACCATCGTTCTTTTTGGATTACTTGGTTATTTCTGGCTTCCTGGCTATGCTAAAAACAAGCTTGAAACGGAGTTATCAGAAATTGTGCACCGGCCTGTGTCGGTTCAGTCTATAGATATTCAACCTTACACACTAGAGCTAATCGTTCGTGGCTTTCAAGTGGGAGAAAAGGCGGCGAGCAAAGACTCTAATAAGGCCTTATTTTCTGTTGGTGAGTTGTATATCGATCTCAGTACTGCATCTATTACCCACCTTGCACCGGTAGTTAGTTCAGTAACAATAAAGGCGCCAATGTTGCGCTTGGTTCGCGAAGGCGAGAACCGCTTCAATATTACCGATTTGATTGAAGAATTTATGGGGCAGCCAGAAGACGACATCAAGACAAAAGATGATAGCAAGACAATGTTCTCAATCAGTAACATCGTTATTGAAGGCGGTCATTTTGAGTTTGTTGATCTGTTCAAGGAGAGCAATCAAAAAGTTTCTGAAATTAACCTCGGCATTCCATTTGTGTCTAATTTTGAGGGTCATCAGAAAACTTGGATCGAACCGTACTTTAATGCAAACGTAAATGGTGCTCCCTTTGTTCTTAACGGCAAGTTGCGGCCCTTTTTAGGGAAACGTGAAGCAATACTTGATCTTAAGCTCAACAATATTGATTTGATGCGGATAGATGAGTATTCACCAATCCCGCTTGGAATCAGTCTACTTTCAGGATATCTCGATAGTGAATTACGGCTAACCTATACACAGGAGGCCGATCAAACAACTAGGATGGTTTTGTCTGGCCATACTTCGCTGCGCAATTTTGAGCTTGAAAATAGAATAATGGAAGCGCCTTATAACGTGGAGTTCGACCAGCTTGACGTCATGCTATCTGAAATTGACCTGAGTGGACAGACACCGGCAAAAGTCGCGCTGGTGCTAGCCGGAGCAGTGTTGGTGCAACCGGGCAATACAGAACCTATATTGAACCTTCCAAAACTGAGTATTAATAAGATTGTGATTGATCCCACACAGAAAAAAGTTGCGCTTGGCGTGATGAAGCTTGATCAGTTCAAGGCATCAATACGTCGTGAAACTGATGGGAAGCTTAATTTGATTCATCATTTTACGCCACTTCCTGAGGAACAGGCATCCACGCTTCAGCGACGATCAGCAGTAGCAGAAGCCAGCGAACCATGGGCAGTAAGTATCGATAAATTGAAATTAGTGGATGCGGCACTGCATTTTGAAGACCTTACTCTTACAAAAGTGGCACCGATGGTGGTCGATCCGCTCAATTTAACCATCGACAACATTGATCTTGATGGCGCTGATCCGATGAAGTTAGCACTACAGGCTACAGTGAATCAGCGTGGCAACTTTGAAACAAATGGTTCTCTAGTTTGGGCGCCGTTGGCATTTGATTTTGATATTGATGCAAAAGATATTGATCTTGTATCGCTACAGGGTTGGGCTGGCGACCAATTGAATGCGTTGCTCACTAGTGGTGAAGTGTCCTTCCAGGGCAAGGTAATGGCAGACGGGGAGCCTTTGAAGATAGTATTAAACGGCAAGAGTGGATTCGCTAATTTTAATCTATTCGACAAGGCGAGTGCTACAGATCTTCTACGCTGGCGAAGGTTCGACATTGGTGGCATTAAGTTCGTAAATGAACCCTTCCGCGTAGATATTGATACAGTTACGATTGCCGATTTCTTTGCGAATGTGACGATCTCCCCAAAGGGTGAGATCATTCTCAAGAACATTGTCCGAGAGGATAATGGCACAGAGAATGTAACGTCTACTAAGTCCACAACTGCAGCAACCAAAGCTCCAGTGAAATCACAAGCGGGCAAGGCCACTCCAGTTCACATTGGTCGGGTGGTATTGAAGGGTGGCAATATCAATTTCAACGATCAGTTCATTAAACCCAATTATCGTGCCAATCTGACAGGAATTACTGGCCGAGTTGGGCCGTTGAAGCCTGGTAAGCGTGGAGAAGTCAATATTCGTGGCGCAGTGGATAAATCAGCGCCACTTGAAATTAAGGGGAAAGTAGATCCGTTTGGTAGTGAGTTCTTCCTCAATATTAAGGTAAAAGCGACGGGTATTGACCTGCCGACATTCAGTCCTTACTCAAGTAAATATGTAGGCTACGTTATTGAGAAAGGTAAGTTGTCAGTTGACATCCACTATCACATCGAAAAAGGCGAACTAAAAGCAGAGAATAATATTTTTCTTGATCAATTTACCCTTGGTGAGAAGATTGAGAGTCCAGATGCACTGGATCTTCCTATAACTCTTGCTATAGCGTTGCTAAAGAACCAGCGTGGCGAGATAGATATCAATCTACCGATTAGTGGTTCACTAAATGACCCTGAATTTAGTATGGGCGGGATAATTATCAAGGTTATTGTTAATTTGCTTACAAAGGCGGTTACTGCGCCGTTCGCATTGCTCGGTTCTCTTGTCGGTGATGGGGAAGAGCTATCAGAGATCGATTTCTTGCCTGGTTACGGACGAGTCGAGCCGGAGGCTGAGAAACGTCTACAAGCGCTATCCAAAGCATTGACAGATCGTCCGGCACTAAAGTTAGAGATTACGGGGTACGCCGATCCCGAGAACGATCATGATGGCCTGAAACAAGCGATTCTTGAACGCAAAGTCAAGGCCCAGAAATTGTCAGAAGGAGTAGAGAAAGGTGAAGCAGATGGTTCGCTGCAGGACGTTAATCTGGAGCCAGAGGAATATGAAAAATTTCTGGAACTTGCTTACGAAGAAGAGAAGTTTGATAAACCAAAAAATATGATTGGCTTTACAAAAGATCTACCGGTTCCAGAAATGGAGCAATTGATGCTTGCAAACATTAATGCTGGCGATGACGAGTTGCGGAAACTTGCCCTACAGCGTGCAAAAGCTGCACGTGATTGGTTGGTCGAAAAAGGTAGCATTTCGATCGAACGGGTATTTATATCAGAGCCTAGAATTGAGTCAGAGGTTGATGGTGAGAAACTCGGCAGCAGAGCAAAGTTTTCTATCAAGTAATGGTTCTACTTGAATGCTTTCCAGCACGCGAGATTGTGCTCTATTATTGTATAAATTTGAAAACATCTTGATTATTAAGACGACTTTACGTCTATAACAAAGGTTTAAGAATAGGTTCCAGTTTGTCTCGAGCGATGCGGCCAATATGGGTACTGGTGATTTTTCCGTCTCGATCAAATATGACAGTAAATGGCAATACTGAATGGCGGTTTCCTGCTGCTTCGGCAAGTTTCATGGATTCTATGCCCCCCAATAGAACGGGATAGTTGATACCAATTTCTTTACTATATCGCATTACCTTTATCTTTTGGTCTAACGCAACGCCGATAAAAATCAGCCCTTGATCTCGGAATTTATCCTGAAGTTCAATGAATTCTGGAATTTCTCTGCGGCAAGGTTCGCACCACGTTGCCCAGAAATTTACTACCAGAACTTTTCCGCGCCACTGTGAAATGGATTGCTTCTTGTTTTGAAGGTCAGGTAGGGTAGCTGCGAGAATTATTTTTGCACCCTTATTTATTACAGGCACATCTATAGTCGCAGGTTCTGGATCGCTGCTAGTCAGTTTTCCCTGTAGAAAGAAGCCGGCAGTCACAGCAAGTGTTGCTACGACCATATATAACAGTGCCCGTCCAAATATAGTCATTTAGATCAGCACGGCGTTGAGTATGGCGAGAAAATCTTCCGTGCTTTGATAGCCAATGACCCTAGCATCAGGAATTATGCGCCCATGGCGGTCGAAGAACAGAATTCCAGGGGGTCCAAACAGTTTGAAATGCTTGAGCAGAACGTCATCATCAAGCGTACCTGCAGTGACGTCAACTTGCAGCAATACTACATCTTTCAGCCTAGATTTAATTTTTGCATCAGTAAATGTGAAGCGCTCCATTTCTTTGCATGAAATACACCAGTCAGCATAAAAATCTAACATTACGTATTTGTTTTGTGACTGTTCAATACGTTTATTAAGTTCTACTAAAGAACTTACTCGCTGGAATGGCAGGTGCTTAAATTCATCGGTATTTACTCTGTTAGCATCTTCTTCATTGATTCTGGAAATATTTATCTTTGATAGAGGTTGCAGAATGTCACGGCTACCGGACAATACACCTACTAATAAGGCAACACCAAATAGTAATGCAATGATGCCAAGTCCTTTGAGAAATTTTTGAAACCCGGAAGCTCTTGTTGGTAACGCATCAACAGCATGTAAATAAATGGCAGAGACGATTAATAGAGCGGCCCACATCAGCATGTGAACAGCTGCCGGGAGTACTGGTGATATCAACCAGATTGCCACACCTAGAAGCAATACGCCAAAAAAACGCTTAACTGATTCCATCCAGGGTCCTGCTTTTGGTAAAAGTGCTCCAGCAGATGCGCCTAGTAGTAATAGTGGCACACCCATGCCTAATGCCATAGTGAATAGCGCTGAAGCACCTAGTACTACATCTCGAGTTTGGCTGATATATAGTAGCGCTCCTGCCAACGGTGCAGCCACACAGGGTCCTACAATTAGTGCGGATAGCGCGCCCATACCAAAAACGCTTGTTAAGTGCCCGCCTTTTAAGTGTCCTGCTTCTTCAGAGAGTTTGCTCTGTAGAGAACTCGGTAATTGCAGTTCATAGAAGCCGAACATGGAAAAAGCCAAAGTGACGAACACGAGTGCAAATCCTCCTAATACCCAAGCGTTTTGCAGGACAGCAGATAGCATTGCACCGGAGAGTCCAGCCGCCACTCCTGCCGCGGAGTAGGCGAGAGACATTCCCATAACGTAGGCTAGTGCCAGAATAAATCCATGGGTTTTAGTAATATGCTGTCCCCTATTTGCAATAATTCCTGACAAAATTGGAAACATTGGGAATACACAGGGCGTGAAGGAAAGTAGTAGGCCAATGCCAAAGAAACTTGTCAGGATCAACCAGAAATCACCACCCTCGAACATTCGGTCTATTCTTTTTGATTCCGTCTCAATGGAAAGAGTTCTGTCTATGGGCTGGAATAATTCTGCTGCAGGATCTGATTTAGTATCTATAAAAGCTGTTGCTGCAGTTGCATCATTGCTCACTGTTTCGGCCATCACACCAACCGCGGCCTTTGCCACTGGGAGTGTTAATTTGATTATCTTATCAATGGGTGCATAGCACACACCTATAGGCTCGTTGCAGCCCTGATAGGTAGCTGCAAGGGTAAGCTGGTTTGTTGCAGATGCTTCACGCTTCAAAGAAATTACAGCTTGGAATGGCTTGTAATAAACCTCGGTTTGACCGAAGGTCAGATCATTCTTCATTTTTCCTTGAGGCAGCAAAATTTTTTCGATTAATGTTCCATTACTTTGTGGCTTAAACGCAATTTTGTCTTTATAAAGATAATAGTTTTTTGTTGGTTCAAATTCTGCAACTAGTGTATTTGCATCGCGCACCCTGACTGTCAGCTTGAAAGCTTGATCAGGGGGCAATAATTCCTGTTCATTTTGCGCAAAACTTGTACCCAACTGCTGCAATCCGGATAGTAGGCCAGAAGGCTTTCCCTCCTCAGCAAAAGCACTGATGCTAGTAAAACAAAGTAACAGTAGGAAAAATCTAATTAGGTGCATAGGGTCATCGGACTGCTCAATCTTTGGCTAATATTAGCGTTTCATCGGCAATCCACTGCAAATATGCAGGTAGACCACCGCTTATTGGGACAGTAATAATTTCAGGTAGTTCGTCGGGGTGCGCCGCTTTTATTGCCTTTTCTACCTGGGCGTAATGTTGTGCTAGGGTTTTAATCAATATTGGTATTTCACTGCTAGTTTCAATTTTATCCTGCCACCGATAGAAAGATGTGCATTCTGCTTGTACGTTAACGCAGGCAGCCAGCCGTGTACTAATCAACTTTTCTGCAAGCGTCAAGGCGCTCATTTTGTCAGGCAGATTGGTTATGATAAGTATAGGATTCATTGAAATATTTCGCATCTATTAATTTGGTAGACAGAATTTTACTTGCTTTCTAGTTTAACTGCTTTACATGTAAGAATGCCCTCAGCTACAGTTGGGTAACGAAGATTTACATGTAGTTCATTTTTTATGCGCATATTCATGAGTTGTCTTGATTCCTCCATATATGACAGCATGCCGACCGAAATGTGTTCATTGGCAGTGGCACGGGCAACACGAGGCGGGCGTGGTATACCAATACGATCTGCAATCAGGTCAAAGTACTCTCCCATTTTTAGGCGCGAATCGTCACAGGCATGGTAAATTCTACCTGGCTTTGCGTGGCGCAATGCTGCAAAAATAATTCGTACAAGATCATCGGCATGAATGCAATTAGTATAGCAATCTTCATCCGGGAGTAACATCGGGCCCCCCTCCCGCAAACGAACCAGTGGCAGGCGGTCAGCAGCGTAAATTCCTGGTACACGCAGAATTGAAACTCTCACGTGATTACGCAGACCCCAGTTACGTGTTTGTATTTCTGCGTCGGCCCGGCGTAATGAGCGTTCCGTTCGTGGGTTGATCGGGTAGGTTTCGTCTATCAGGGCGCCATTGCAATTACCGTATACCCCGCTGGTGCTTATGTAGATAAATCGTTGTGGTAAAATTATTCTCTTCATAGTTGACCGTTTTGTCAATGCCACTAGAAGATTGGTAGTGCGTATATCACGTTTGCCATGATTGAGGGGCGGTGCCAGATGCAATACCGCGTGAGCTACTCCTGCGAGCTTATCAAGGCTTTTGGGGTTGTCGAGATCCCCAAATACCGGAGTAATTCCGCATAAACGAAGCCGGTCAAAGTTTTCTGGACGACGACATAACCCTAATAGCCGGTAGTGTACACGTAGCAAAGGAGCTGCTCGTAAGGCGATATCACCGCATCCGACAAGTAAAAGTATTTGTTTCATAGTGACCTATAAAGTTTTCTGCCAGTTATTTTTGTTGACTTGCCAATAATCCGATGTCATATCGAATCACCATTAACCCCAGTGGCCACGTTTTCAATGTAAAGCCTGAAGAAACCGTTCTTCAAGCTGCAATACGAGAAGGTTTCCCGCTTCCATATGGTTGTCGTAATGGAGCCTGTGGTACTTGTAAAGGCAAAATCATACAGGGAAAGGTAGATTTCGGCAGGCATAACGAAGATACGCTCACAGAAGCGGAGAAACAGGCTGGTATGGCGCTATTTTGTTGTGCCTTGCCGTTGTCTGAATTAGTGATCAAATGCCGTGAAATTGGAGCGGTTAAGGATATTAAAGTTAGAAAGTTGCCTTGTCGTGTACAAAAGATGGAACGGGTTGCATCTGATGTCATGATAATTTCTCTAAGGCTGCCTACCAACGAACGACTACAATTTCTTTCTGGGCAATATATCGATATTCTAATGAAAGATGGTGAACATCGAAGTTTTTCCTTGGCAAATGCTCCACATGATGATGAACTATTGCAGATACATGTTCGTAACTATCCGGGTGGCGTATTTGCTGAGCATGTATTCTCAGGCATGAAAGAAAAGGATATCCTGCGCTTCGAGGGACCACTTGGGACTTTTTTTCTGCGTGAGGATACAGACAAACCTATTATTTTTGTGGCCAGTGGTACTGGTTTTGCGCCGGTAAAAAGTATTCTTGAACATGCTTTTCATGTTGCCGAAATACGAGGTAACAATCGGCAAATGGTTCTTTACTGGGGTGTTCGCACTAAGGCTGAACTTTATCTGGCCGAGCTGGCAGGAAGCTGGCAGCAAGAACACGACAATTTTTCCTTTATTCCGGTGTTATCAGAAGCGTTACCGACAGACGCTTGGCAAGGAAGAACCGGGCTGGTACATCAGTCCGTGTTGCAGGATTTTGACACTCTTTCCGGGTATCAAGTGTATGCCTGTGGAGCGCCAGTAATGGTAAAAGCGGCCCGCAAAGATTTCATCAGTCTTCGCGGCCTACCAGAAGATGAATTTTTTTCCGACGCATTTACCGCTTCGTTGAGTGAATCAAAATCGTAGTTATCGATATTTTTACCATTCAGTTTTTCTTTGTATATAAAGTGTGTGTATGATCTGAAATACATCCAGGCACGTTGGAGCGACCTTGGATGTGTTATAGCTGGGGGTAGTGACGATAACTACTAGTTTTACCACTCAACAAATTTTGTACCGGCAACACTTTGCGCCAAAGCACGACTAGTCCTTGTTGATCAAGATATTCGGGATGAAGTAACCACCAGGGCCTCATTACTTAATTTTTCTAATCCTGGGCGTTGTAGTGCTATCTCTAGTCCTTTTTTATAGTGATCTCTTGCTAGCTCAGGTTTACCAATTTTTTCGTTTAGTTGTGCCAACAGGAGATAGGTTTCGTAATTAGGCTTAACTGAAATGCTGGTTTCCAGATAGGATTGTGCTTTGCCCCATAGCTCGCATTGGATGCACAGTTTTCCAAGAGTTAACAATAGATAAGGGTCGTTCGGATAGAATTTGAGCCACCATGTTTCAGCATATTCAATTTGCCTAGTTACATTGCCATCCAAACAATCTGCATAGATTTTGACCAATTCGGAATTCCATTGTTTATTCAAGCTTTTCTCAATAACCTGGTGTGCTGTCACACAATCTCCAAGTGCAATGAATGCTTGTGCGGCAGAAGAAGCTAGTTTGCTATTTTCCTTTTCTACTGAGGATATATTCTTCCAGTATTTACGAAGAGACTGTGTGTTCCATACTCTATTTTTAAAGTTTTCTAGGTGGGCATGAAACCGTAATTTCTCGGCTAGCGTTTTGTCAATGGCGTTACGTTTTGTCAGTTGATAAACAAGGTCTAGTACCTTGTCCCAATTATCAGATTGCTGTTGTGCTTTTAATTCTAGCCGTAGTGCTGCGGTATGCTGATGTTTCTCCGTAGTACGTAATGTGTGTAAAACCTTTAGCGCTTCTTCATACTGGTTTTCATCTAGTAATAACTCAGCTTTTGTTATGACGCGTAGCGCCATTTCTTCGGGAGCACTATTTTCTAGAATATTAATAAATTCATCACGTTGCGAATATTTTGTTTGCTCGTGAGCGGAGCGGGCTGCAATGACAGCATTAATTGCGGTATCTGTGGAAGATTCTTTAAATTTAAGCGCCTTGGTTGCAGCTTTTTCAGCATTAGTATAACTTCCTTGGAAGTATGCCTTTATCCCATTAAGCATAGCTACATGTGCTGCATCGTGATGCCGTCTTGTTCGAAATTTACGTATTTCCGTTGGTAATCTCAGAGTAATGTTCGCTAGTCTTACTAGAAAATAACCAATAAAAAATAGTGCAACTAGTAATACCACTAACATATTAAGTGAAAGTTCAATACGGTATGGTTGTACTACCAGCAGCACGTATCCGTTATTATATTTAGCCGCAAGCGCAATCGCAGCTGCGGCTGCAAACAACGCCAGTAGCCAGATGACTAGTTTCATCTATTTTTCCTGGATGCGTGCAAGACGGTATTTACGCACCTCATCATAGCTTGCAGAGATGTTGGGTAACTCAATGCCAATTTCGCTATCGTGCAATTGATGTAATATTTCGAGCATGCTGGTAGCAGGCGCCGATTTATTATCGTAATACTGGTTGATCAAATCCATAGAAGTTTTGAGATTGGTTTTGAAACTGACCGCATCGCGAGCAAGTAAAGAATGCTGTGCTGACAATAGACGCAATTTGAGATTCTCGCGCAGAAAATAGGACTGTGACGGAGATAATAGCGGAATATCCCGCTCGCCCATATTCTGAATACGTACCAATTGCTTTATGTCGTTCCAAACGCTTAGCAAGAACTTTGACCACATACCTTCTGGCAGCCAAGTTACGGATGAAACAGCATTAGATTTTGACGGACGGATTTCCATCGCTAGTGGTAATGTATCTACTGTTTTAGCAAGACTTTCCAGGCGTAGGCTAATTTCCATGGTATCTACATTAGGCACGGCTTTCAGTAGATCCATGTCTTTTGCTAGGGTTTTGCGTAGAGTGGATAGTTGTGGGTGGTTAATACGCTGCAATCGAACATCGGCTTCATGCATTGCGATTAGAGCAGATTTCACGTTGCTTGCCAGTTGTAGTTGCTGGTTTGCAATAAGCAACAACTGCTCCACTTCTTCCATTGTTACTTCGTCGCGATCAGGGGCAAGATCTTGGTAGAGCTCTTCTAGTGCTGCTTGTCGATTTATAGATTCAGTTAGATTAGTTTCAAGCAGCTTTATCCTGGTTTCTGTCTCTTCACGTTTTTCTCGTACTTTGGTAGATATATTGCGTAACTCCTTATAGGAAACATCTATTTCTACCAAGCGTTTTTCAAATTCTTGTTGTAAACTTTCTATTTGGCTGCGAGCTTCATACCACTGCCACGCAGCAATGACAGCAGCGACCATAGCAGCAAACAACAGTGGGTTAATGCGGCTACGCAGACCTTGTGGCTTACCAGTAACTTCTGGTTTGTCAGTAACTTCAGGTTTATCAGTAACATCGGGTTGAATTTCTGTGCTCATAGTTTCTTTAAAGGGTAGCTACTAGTCTCATTGCTATCGCAAAGTAATCTTCTTGTATTATAAAAGTTTTATTTTCAGCGGCCCATATATCATTAGGTTACTATTTTTTGGTTGAGTCCCTGTAGCAAAATAGTTTCCTTGGTGTGCACCGTATGAATTTATATTCGTGTAGCTAATTAATTGGGACAATCACCCATTTAGCTGTTTGTAAATTCCAACGCCGCCAGAATTTCATCTGCACCTTGTGCTTTTAAATTTTGCGCCAAGTGTATACCCATAATTTCGCCTGTTTCTGCTTTGCCACTCAATTGGTTGCTTATCATACGTGATCCGTCAGGGCTGGCGACGAATCCGCGAAGAAGCAATTTTTTTCCTGTAATTTTCGCGAAACCACCAAGAGGTACCTGACAACTCCCCCCCAGCTCACGGCTCATAGCACGTTCTGCTTTTACACACTGGGCAGTTTCAAGGTGATGTAGTGGTTGCAAGAGTTTTATTAAATCAGGTTTATCGGAAAGACATTCTATTCCCAGCGCTCCCTGCCCAACCGCAGGAAGGCTTAGTTCAGGACTCAACAATGTGGTAATACGATTGGCTAGCCCCAGACGTTTCAGTCCTGCTGCCGCCAGAATAATCGCCGCATATTGTCCTTCATCTAACTTGCGCAACCGTGTCTGCACATTACCGCGTAGCGGTTGCACTCGTAAATGAGGAAAATGTGCACCTAATTGGCTTTCGCGCCGCAGGCTAGAAGTGCCTACCACACTGCCAGCAGGAAGTACGTCAAGACTGGTGTACTGGTTAGAGATAAAAGCATCCCGTGGATCTTCACGTTCCATAATGGCGGCCAACACATATCCTGAAGGTATATTCATTGGTACGTCTTTCATGGAATGTACAGCAATATCTGCACGTCCATCTGAAATTGATTGTTCTAATTCTTTTATAAACAACCCTTTGCCACCAATTTTTGAGAGTGAGGTATCGAGCATTTGGTCCCCACGAGTGGTCATACCAAGTATGCTGATTTCGCTTTGTGGGTATAATTTTATCAGCCAACGCCTGATAAAATTTGCTTGCCAGAGAGCAAGGGCGCTTTCGCGTGTAGCAATAACGATTTTTGTGGGTATGGACGGATTTGGCATTAATATGATAATGAAAGTATTACTAAATTTGCTATTACTTTTTATTTTAACATGAGCAACTTCAGTCTGGATTGAGTGGTAGATGGATTTCGTTTGTATTAGCGCAATGTGAAGCATTGCATAATTGAACTTGATGACATTAGGAAATAGTGGTTTTGAAAAGAATCACTTCGATGTTTTAACATTTACTACGACGAATCAGGTATAGATATGAAACAAACCATGATCCGTTCGTTTATACTATAAACGATACGTGTTTTAGAAAATCTTTATGGTTTATGGCCAAATCAGTTTTAAATCGTAGAGAGCTGGTACAATTTCTACTTCTATTTTCTTCTAAGTACTCATATGATAATCTGGGGAAACAAAAATTAATTTACAATGAAAAGAAAGTTGTTTCTATCAATTGTGGTTATTGCTACGGTGTTTGTATTTGCCAGCAATGTTCATGCTCAATTATCTCGCTTGTTCCCTTTACCTCCATCGAATAGTAAGCTTGGCAAACTCACATCGATCAATTATCCCTATATCGAGATAAACGGTGAGATTTTGCATTTAGGTGCAGGGGGGGCAAATTCGTGGAACAGATAATCTTATTATTCTGCCCTCTATGCTTACCAAATTTGGTCCAATCTTATACTGGGTTGGACCAACGGGTGACGTGCAACGTATTTGGCTGCTTACTCTTGAAGAAGCTGATCAGGTGGTAGAAGAAGGAAAGTACGAAGGAAAGTACGAGACTGAGTAGAAGCAAATACTATTTTCAAACTAGTCTTATTTGTAGTGCTTAATTTTATGGCAAAGAAACTCTACATTAAAACCTTTGGTTGCCAGATGAACGAGTATGACTCCGCAAAAATTGCGGATTTGCTTCATGCTACTCAGGGTATGGAGCAGACTGATAATCCCAATGATGCTGACATGATTCTTTTCAACACCTGTTCGGTTCGCGAAAAAGCTCAGGAAAAGGTGTTTCATGATTTGGGACGTGTCAGGTCGCTGAAAAGAGCCAATCCTAATTTACTTATTGGTGTGGGCGGCTGTGTTGCCAGTCAAGAAGGAACAACCATTATTAAGCGTGCGCCTTATGTAGATGTGGTGTTCGGACCACAAACTTTACACCGGCTACCACAATTGATAGAAGCACGTAAAATTACTGGCCAGTCACAGGTGGATATTACTTTCCCTGAAATTGAAAAATTCGATCATTTGCCAGAATCGCTGATTCACCGTAAGGGGCGCACGGGGCGCGTAAGTGCTTTTATTTCCATTATGGAAGGTTGTAGTAAATATTGCAGTTTCTGTGTTGTACCCTATACTCGTGGTGAAGAGGTCTCGCGTCCATTGAGTGACGTGCTGGTAGAAGTTACAAGGTTAGCAGATCAGGGTATCAAAGAAGTTACTTTGTTAGGGCAGAATGTCAATGCCTATAGAGGAATAATGGAAGATGGGGCAGAGTGTGATGTTGCAGATTTAGCGCTGTTGCTCTCATATATTAATGAGATCCCTGGTATTGAACGCATCCGATATACAACTTCTCATCCTAGAGAATTCACAGTGCGACTTATTGAAACCTATGAAAAATTACCTAAACTGGTAAGTCACGTACACTTGCCAGTGCAGTCTGGCTCTGATCGGATTTTGGCAGCAATGAAACGTGGTTACACTACGCTGGAATATAAATCAATTGTCCGAAAACTTCGTGCAGTTCGCCCTGATATTTCTCTCACCTCTGATTTTATTATTGGTTTCCCAGGTGAGACTGAAGCCGATTTCGAGGCTACAATGAGACTGATTGAGGAAGTAAGTTTTGATGATTCTTTTAGTTTTATTTATAGTCCACGTCCTGGCACACCAGCTGCCGAACTGTCCGACAATACCCCACACGAAATAAAACAAGAGCGGTTACATCGCATTCAGGAAAGGATTCAGTACCACGCACAAGCGGTTAGTCAGCGAATGATAGGAACGACACAGCATGTCTTGGTAGAAGGGATATCCAAAAAGAATTCTAGTGAGCTTTGTGGACGTACCGATAACAATCGTATGGTAAATTTCGCTGGTGATGGGGATGCAATTGGCCATTTCTTAGATGTTGAAATAACTGCTGCTCTATCGCATTCCTTACGCGGTAAAATTGTGTGGGGTACACATAGAGCCTCATCTCCTTCAAAGCGCGATTGTTACTATATGAATTAAGTTTTTAACTGCTTTTAAACTCCTTTGAACCCTAAGCCAGTAGAAATCTCTTTTCCTCCAGATGATAACCAGCGTCTCGCCAATTTATGCGGGGTGCTGGACGAAAACCTCATGCAAATTGAGTCTACTCTTGATGTTTCTATAACACGGCGTGGTGAGCATTTCAATATACGAGGTAAAGTTGCTCAAACTAGGCTTGCAGCGTGGCTAATACAAAATTTTTACAGACAGGCGAATCATAATCTGAGCATCGAGCAAATCCAATTAGGTTTAATCGAGGTGATGAACCCACATCACCCGGCAAAACAAACTGCTTCTGTTTCTGTTGAACAAAGAGTACCGACACCAGCATTGATTACTCGCCGTAGCGATCTACACGGGCGGACACCGCGTCAGGTGCAGTACTTAAAACAGATTCAGGAGCACGATATTACTTTCTCTATTGGTCCAGCAGGTACAGGCAAGACTTATCTTGCCGTAGCCAGCGCGGTTGATGCGCTGGAGAGGGATACGATAGAACGTATTGTACTAGTCCGTCCAGCGGTAGAAGCTGGTGAGCGCCTCGGTTTTCTTCCTGGCGACATGGCGCAAAAAGTAGATCCTTATTTGAGGCCACTTTATGATGCACTATATGACTTAATGGGGTTCGACAAAACTAGCAAGCAGTTTGAGCGCAGCACAATTGAGGTTGCTCCACTTGCTTTTATGCGTGGACGCACATTAAATAAATCGTTCATTATTCTTGATGAAGCGCAGAATACAACTCCAGAGCAGATTAAAATGTTTCTTACCCGTATTGGATTTGGTTCCAAGGCAGTTGTAACAGGCGACGTTACACAGATTGATTTGCCTAAGAGCCAGAAAAGTGGTTTGGTGGAAGCCAAACAGGTGTTAGAAAAAGTACGCGGTGTTGCTTTCACCAATTTTGAGGCTGAGGATGTAGTGCGACATCCTTTGGTACAGAGAATTGTTAACGCCTACGAAAAGTATGAAAAATAGGAGCGAAGTTTCTGAAATTGTCACAGGACTCGTTCGTACTAAAATAAAACTAAAACTTACAGTACAGTATGCAAATGACATCACATCTCATTTCAAGGGGATTCCTACGCGATTACAATTTCGTAAATGGTTTAAGGCTGGGCTAACACAGGATGCGGAAATCGTATTACGTATAGTTGGTGAGATTGAGGGACGTAGATACAACAGAGATTTCCGTGGCAGAGACTACGCAACTAACGTATTGACTTTTGTTTATGGAATTACCTTGCCTTTATCTGGTGATATTGTGCTATGTGCATCAGTAGTCGAGAAAGAGGCAGATCAGCAGCATAAAGACCTGCAGGCGCATTATGCACTTCTTGCGGTACATAGTGTTCTTCACCTACAGGGCTACGAGCACGAAAGCCACAAAAATGCAGTGACAATGGAGAGGTTAGAGACAAAAATTATTACGAGGCTGGGGTTCGATGATCCCTACCAAGGTTCCTAGGATTATAGTGAGATAAATGTTAAAGCTAACCTAGCTAATTCCAAGTAGGTCTAATAATTTTATGCACAACAGTTTTTATTCATGACTGCTTTTATTCCTTTTTCCTTACATGCAGACTAATGTTTTAATATGAAAAATCCCTTACCTAAACACAACTGGCTTGAGCGCTTGAGTAAACTTCTCTTACGTGAGCCGGAGGACCGTGAACAGTTGACAGAGTTGTTGCATTCTGCGTTTAAGCACGACCTTCTTGATTCCGATGCTCTGAGCATGATCGAGGGTGTGATGCAGGTTTCCGAAATGCAAGCAAGCGATATTATGGTGCCACGCTCACAAATGGATGTAATCGACATCAGTGAGACACCGGATAAATTCGTTCCACTAATGATTGAAACAGCGCACTCACGATTTCCAGTAATTGAGAACAGTAAGGACAACGTGATTGGCATCTTATTGGCAAAAGACTTATTACGTTATTATGCCGAGGGAGAGGAATTTAATGCACGTGAAATATTGCGTCCAGTAGTGTTCATCCCTGAATCCAAGCGACTGAATGTGCTTCTAAAAGATTTTCGTAGCAACCGGAACCATATTGCAATTGTAGTGGATGAGTATGGTGGCGTTGCAGGATTAGTAACTATCGAGGATGTGTTGGAACAAATTGTCGGGGATATTGAGGACGAATATGATTATGACGAGTCCGTAGACAATATCGTTCAGGAACCGAGTGGGCACTACCGAGTTAAAGCTATCACCGAAATAGTTGATTTTAATGAAATATTCGGGACAGAATTTAGTAATGAGGATTACGATACTGTCGGTGGTTTAGTGCTGAACAAATTTGGTAGGCTACCTAAGCGTGGTGAGTCAGTTGTCATAGGTTCCTTAAAGTTCATAGTATTACGTGCTGATAGTCGTAGGTTGCATACAGTGTTGGTTGAGGAAAGTAAGTGAGAGGATTGAGTAGCGAAAACTCAAGGAGCGGGCTTCAAGATTCAAAACTTAATGTCAGTTCCTATCTGCTTACTACTTTTTTACTCGGCGCCTTTACCGTTCTAGGATTTGCCCCTTTTTATCTTTTCCCCATCCCAGTTATCACAATTGCGCTGCTACTTTATTTCTGGCGCAAGAGTGCAACACCATTCCAGGCAGCTTTGCTTGGTTTTTGTTTTGGTATGGGCATGTTTGGTGCAGGTGTTACCTGGCTATATGTAAGCTTGCATGAGTTTGGTGCAATGCCGGCCTCAATTGCGGTGTTTTTCCTGATCATACTTTGTGCCTACCTTTCTTTATTTACGATGTTAGCAGGTTGGATACTGAGGAAGTTACATATTGAGACACCTTTAATGTGGACATTGTTGGCAGCTACGCTGTGGGTGTTATTTGAATGGTTGCGTGGTGTGTTATTTACTGGTTTTCCCTGGTTAGCAATAGGTTATTCACAGGCTCCCTCTAGTCCGCTTGCAGGTTTCGCTGCGTTGGTAGGGGTATATGGTGTTTCACTGATACTTGTTTTCAGTGCTGCACTTATAAGCTTATTTTTTGAAAAGCCATTGCGCACCTGGAGTAATACTGTAATTTTATCCGTGATCTGGATTATCGGTTTTGGCTTACAACATGTCAGTTGGACCGAGCCGCAAGGTGAGCCAGTAACGGTAAGTTTGTTACAAGGAAATATTTCTCAGGAAATGAAATGGAGACCAGAGCATGTTATTCGTACAATGGATACATATGCCAAGCTTGCGCACGAAAGTGATAGTCGTCTTATTATTACGCCAGAAATTTCGTTACCACTAGCACGGGATGAGGTGCCTTCCAATTACCTGGCACAACTTTCTACTCATGCGGAACGGAATAATGGTGATATTCTTGTTGGAATGGTTGAAACATCCGACCGATCTGGAGATTATTATAACTCCATGTTCAGTTTTGGTATTTCTTCTGAACAGATATACCGTAAACATCATTTAGTACCGTTTGGTGAATTCATTCCGTCTAAACTAATATTTGGTTGGGTTATAGATGTACTAAAAATTCCACTATCAGATTTTTCGCGTGGAGAAACTAATCAACGTCCTATGAATTTAGCTGGACAAAGCATTGCAGTAAATATTTGTTATGAAGATGTATTTGGTGAAGAGCTTATCTCTCAATTACCACAAGCAACACTGCTTGCTAACGTTACTAATGACGCTTGGTTTGGTCGTTCCATCGGCCCACATCAGCACTTGCAGATTTCGCAAATGAGAGCGCTAGAGACGGGTCGCTATATGTTGCGCGCTACCAATACTGGCATTAGCGCGATCATAAATGAACGTGGTGTAGTGTTGCAAAAAGCCGAAGTGTTTACTACAACAACACTGAACGGATTGGTGCAGGGATTCACGGGTGCAACTCCCTATGTTCTTTTTGGAAATAGTTTGGTATTGGGGTTTATTGGTTTATCTTTATTCATAGGTTTGTTACCGATCTTTCGCGGCACAAGAAAAACCCTGTAAAATCTTAATTGTTTAGATTATTGTGGTTTTATTCAGACATTTTCATGCTTACATTCCAGGAAATTATCCTCTCTCTACAACGCTACTGGAACAATCAGGGTTGTGTGTTGTTACAGCCATATGACATGGAAATGGGAGCGGGCACGTTCCATACGTCAACTTTCTTGCGTGCACTAGGGCCAGAATCCTGGAAAGCTGCTTATGTGCAGCCAGTTCGTCGTCCCAAAGACGGGCGCTACGGAAATAATCCAAATCGTTTGCAGCACTACTATCAGTATCAGGTGGTACTCAAACCTTCACCTGACAATATTCAGGATCTGTATCTTGATTCGTTACGAGAATTGGGAATTGATTCTTCAGTGAACGATATTCGATTTGTTGAGGACGATTGGGAATCACCTACGCTTGGAGCCTGGGGTTTGGGCTGGGAAGTATGGCTTAACGGTATGGAAGTAACACAATTTACTTACTTTCAGCAGGTTGGTGGTCTTGACTGTAAGCCAGTACTAGGAGAAATCACCTATGGTTTAGAGCGTCTTGCGATGAACCTGCAAGGTGTTGATAACGTGTTCAACCTGACTTGGACAGAAGGAATCACTTACGGCGATGTTTATCACCAGAATGAGGAAGAGCAATCCAAATACAATTTTGAGTACAGCAATGTGAGCCTTCTTCTTGAGCAGTTTAGTATGTATGAATCTGAGGCAAAACGCCTTATAGAATTGAATCTTCCGCTGCCAAGTTACGAACAGGTAATGAAGTGTTCCCACACCTTCAATTTGTTAGATGCGCGTGGCGCGATTTCGGTGACTGAACGTGCAACTTATATAGGTCGAGTCAGGGCATTGGCACGACTAGTTGCAGCGGCATATTACGATTCGCGCGAGGCATTGGGTTTTCCAATGCTTCCGAAATAACACTGATAGGTCTAAATGCAAGACACATTACTTATAGAAATTCTGACTGAAGAGTTACCGCCAAAATTATTGCAAGTTTTGAGCGATAATTTTTCTCAAGGGGTATTTAATGGCCTAGATCAGAATAGCTTACTAAGTTCTGAAAGCAAGGTGACAGCTTATGCTACTCCGCGTCGCTTGGCTGTTTCTATCACTGCAGTTTTGGATGTTCAGCCTGAGAGACAAGTTGAGCGTAAGGGGCCAACAGTGGCCGCAGCACATGATGCCTTTGGTAAGATAACTCCAGCGCTACAAGGTTTTGCACGCTCGTGCGGAGTTACCATAGATAGCTTACAACAGAAACCTGACAATAAGGGTGTGCTTTGTTATACCTATAAGCATAAGCAGCTAGGTCAAAGCCTCGGAAGCGTACTCATTAAAATTTTGCAAGATTTGTTAACAAAGATGCCGGTTGCTAAGGTGATGCGTTGGGGTATAGGTGACACACACTTTGTACGTCCTGTACATAATTTTTTTATGATACATGGCAAAAACGTACTACGTGAGCCAAAAGCAATACTTGGATTACGTAGTACCAAAGCAGAAACTTTGGGTCACCGCTTTCTCAGCAAGAACCACATTGAGATCCCTCATGCCAGTGAGTATGAAAAGGTGTTACGTACGAAAGGATATGTTATTGCAAGTTTGGAGAAACGTAAGCAGATGATATGGGAAGAATTACTCGAATGCAGTAAGAAAGAAAATGGAGAAATACTGCGGGATGATGCGCTCTTGGATGAAGTCACCGCCTTGGTTGAATATCCGGCAGTGTATGTAGGCGGATTTAGTCAGGAATTTCTGGATGTACCGCAGGAGTGCTTGATACTTTCAATGAAACAACACCAAAAATATTTCCCATTACTGGATAGTGGGGGCAATCTGTTGCCGCGTTTTTTAATCGTTAGCAATATTAAGACAGATAACCCCTCCAACATCATTAATGGTAACGAACGTGTTCTACAAGCACGCTTAGCAGATGCGAGTTCTTCTTTGATCGGGATCGGAAGATGACTTTGGCTTCTCGTGTGGAAGGTTTAAGTAGAGTTGTATATCACAACAAGCTTGGTATGCAGAGTGATCGAGTGAATCGCATGAGTGCAATTGCACAAGAGATTGGTTTGCAATTAGGTGGTAAGGCGCTTGAAAAACAAGCAGGCGAAGTTGCAAGACTAGCTAAGGCTGATTTACTCACTGATATGGTGGGTGAATTTCCAGAGCTGCAAGGGGTTATGGGGCGCTATTATGCGAAACATGATGGAATGAGTGATGAAATCGCTTTTGCAATTGAAGACCATTACAAGCCGCGATTTGCGGATGATGATTTGCCTCGTAATATGATTGGTATTTGTGTCGCGCTTGCAGATAAGTTGGAGGTTCTAGTTGGCATGTTTGGTGTCGGGCAAATCCCTACTGGGGACAAGGATCCATTTGCATTACGCCGCCATGCATTCGGAGTTGTTAGGATGTTGATTCAAAAACATCTTGATATTAGTTTGTATGATTTGGTTTCTCTCACAGAAAAACATAAGCCGCAAGACATTAGGGTTGATATACTTGAAGTTGTCGGTTTTTTATTGGATAGAGCGCGGCGATATTTTATTGACCAGGGAAATAATTATCATGCGATAGAATCGGTAATTATTCCATATGGAAGCGTATCTCCCTTAGGTGTACTCGCAGATTTTATTCCCAGGGCAACGAAGTTTCTTTCAACAGAGGAAGGCCGCATACTAGCTAATGCGAACAAACGTATTACAAATATTCTAAAAAAATCAGGCCAACAAGTAACCCGTGTTGGTGATTCCTTGGATGGGCTAAGCAGACCAGATCCAAGTCTTTTTGAAAGTGATGTTGAAGTTAATCTATGGAACGCTCTACAAGAGATTGGTAAGGAATCGGCGGCGCTTAAGTCTGAGAAACGTTTCCCAGAGGCCTTAGAGGTCTTGGCTAGACTCGCTCCTCCAGTAAAAGAATTTTTTGATCAGGTTCTGGTAAATGCTGAAGATCAAAGAATTCGGGACAATAGATTTACACTATTAAAATGTGGACGTGTTTATATGAATCAAGTAGCCGATTTAAGCTTAATGGTTTCCTGAATCTTATGAAGCTGATTATTCTCGATCATGATGGTGTTATTAATTATGATAGCAACATCATTACAAAGACCCCTAGCGAATGGAGGCCTATTCCTGGAAGTCTAGAGGCCATTGCTCATCTTCACCAAATGGGATATCGGGTGGTGGTTGCCAGCAACCAGTCCTGTGATCGTAAGGCATTGGATATGCTAGTATTTAATGCTATTAATGATAAGATGCACAAAGCAGTGAGTCGGGCTGGTGGGTGCATTGATGCGGTATTTTTCAGTCCATATACCAGCGTTGAAAAGCATGATTACCACAATTCTTTGATTATGATGTTTGAAGAAATTGCACAACGTTTTAGTACTAATTTAAAGGATGTACCAGTGGTCGGTGATGTGTTGCGCTATTTGAAGGCTGCAGCATCGGTAGGTGCGGTCCCAACCATGGTTCTTACTGGAAAAGGTAAAAAAATAAGAGCAGCGAGAGACCTACCCAAAAGTACGAGAGTCTTTGCCGATCTGGCAGCTGTAGTTGATGCTTTGACAAAATGAATTCGGCTATCGCGGCACTACGCTCGACATTATATACTTTATTACAGATCATCATTACCCCGTTTTATACGTTAATTATTCTTGCCTCGTTCCCGCTGACCCCACTTAATCGTTCTCGTATAACTTCAGGATGGGCGCATATAATGTTGTATTTGATTCGCGTCATCTGTGGTGTACGTTATCGTGTATTGGGTATAGAAAATATTCCTAAAATACCAAGTATTGTGTTGTCTAAACACCAATCAGCATGGGAGACACTCGCATTTCAGCAGATCTTTCCACCACAAGTATGGGTACTTAAAAAAGGGCTACTTTATATACCATTTTTTGGCTGGGGATTGGCGATGACCAGTCCCATCGCAATTAATCGCAGTTCAGCGAGGGCAGCGCTGAAACAAATCGTCCAGCAAGGGAAAGACAGACTAAATCAAGGGTTTTGGATAGTAATTTTTCCGGAAGGTACGCGTATCGTGCCTGGGAAAAAAGGTAAATATGCAATTGGTGGTGCATGGCTCGCTACACATACTGGTGTACCGGTAGTTCCAGTTGCACACAATGCAGGAGAGTTTTGGGGCAAAAATTCTTTCATTAAGCGGCCTGGTACCATTACAGTTAGTATAGGTACGTCGATAGATCCTGCAGGAATGAAGGCGAGTGAGCTGAACGCTAGGGTAGAATCTTGGATTGAGTTAGAAGTCGCGCGTATTGGTGAGAAGAACACTATATAGAGGCCAAATGACAAGGGATTCATCTCAGTCTTCATGTGTAGACAGAAAAACACGTAAGAGAGAAATGCGCCGTGTTACTTTGAATGGCAAAGAAGTGCCATACACTCTAAAGCGTCGTAGATGCAGGGCAATAGGTATGAAAATAGATTGTGATGGCTTGACAGTTAGCGCTCCTCTGAGAGAGTCATTAAGTTGGGTCGAATCTGTATTACAAGACAGAGCCAAGTGGGTCCTAAAAAAACTAGACGAATGGGAAAACAAAGAATCGGTCAGGCTGGTGTGGGAGGAATCGGAAATTTTTCCGTTACTTGGAGAACCATGGCAGTTAGCAACAACTGCATCTAGAGTGATGCAAATGGCTAAAGTGAAAGTGAAAACAAATGTGGAAAGGAGACAATTAGCATTGCCATTACCATCTACGCTAACTACTCAAGAAGTTGAGAAATTCGTAATGGAGTGGTATCACAAACAGGCGCTAGTCTGTTTCAGCAAGCGCATGGCATGTTTCGCGAACAAGCTAGGTGTACCACGCCCTCAATTGCGGTTGTCGCGTGCCAAAACCCAATGGGGTAGCTGTGACATGCGTGGCATTGTTTATCTAAATTGGCGACTGATTCAACTGCCGCTTAGTCTGGTGGACTACGTTGTTGCTCACGAATTGTCACATCTCATTGAGATGAATCATTCTTCAGCATTTTGGAAAACGGTGGAAAGTATATACCCAAACTATTTGGTGGTTCGGGAAGAATTGAGAAGGCTTAGGTAAGGGCAGCATTTTTGATACATAATTACTAAGTTTACATAGGCTCATTTATTGATTTGTATCTATGTTAGTATTTTGCATCAATTATTTTGGTAATTGTTCCATGCGTACACAATATATTGCTATTTTGTTGGTCTTGATGCTACAAGCCTGTGGGTTGAAAGGGCCTCTTTATCTGCCACAAGATTCGCCATCAGAGATACAGGAATCTCAGGTGGAAGGACAAAAATCAGAGATACAGGAATCTCAGGTGGAAGGACAAAAGAATTGAGCGGGTTTCCTTTTTTTGAGTATCACGATGCTAAGCTTTGTGTCGAATCAGTTCCTCTAGATCGTATTTTCAGAGATTATGGTACACCTTGTTACGTTTATTCACGTTCTGCGCTGACTACTACTTTTCATGAATTCGATACTGCCTTTGCTGAACGTGATCACTTGGTGTGCTATGCAGTAAAGGCTAATCCCAGTCTTGCTATTCTCAACTTATTTGCCAAACTAGGTAGTGGCTTTGATATAGTTTCTGGTGGCGAGCTACAGAGAGTTCTCAAAGCAGGTGGCGATCCACAAAAAATAGTGTTTTCTGGAGTAGGAAAACGCTCTGATGAAATTCGAGCTGCGCTTGCTGCTAGTATACTCTGCTTTAACGTAGAATCAGAAGCGGAGCTAGGGGTTTTAAACCAAGTAGCGTGTGAAATGGATAAGATTGCCCCGGTGAGCCTGAGAGTTAATCCTGATGTAGATGCAAGGACTCATCCTTATATTTCTACTGGTCTCAAAGAGAATAAATTTGGCATTCCTTTTAACGAAGCAGAAAAACTCTATGCCTCTGGTGAAAAACTTACCAATGTTCGTATTATCGGATTGGATTTCCACATAGGCTCACAGTTAACTGAAATTGCTCCGTTTTCTGAAGCCTGTAGGAAGATGCTTAGTTTGTTGGATTGCTTGGAAGCGAAAAAACTCCACATTGAGCACTTGGATTTAGGTGGCGGACTTGGAATTCGTTATTTTGAAGAAAATCCACCATCAGCTCAGAATTACGTTACGGAATTATGTGCCGACATTGGTCATCGTACCCAGCGTATCTTGATTGAGCCTGGACGTTCCTTGGTGGGGAATGCTGGTTTATTGCTAACCCGTGTCGAATATATCAAGCATACATCTCATAGAAATTTCGCCATTGTGGATGCGGCCATGAATGACCTTATACGTCCGGCTTTGTACGATGCTTACCATGAAATTTTGCCAGTTATTAGAAACGACAATAAGACTAAAAATTACCAAATAGTAGGCCCTGTTTGTGAAACTGGAGATTTCCTTGGGCATGACCGTAAGCTTGCACTGGCTCAAGGGGATCTACTTGCTGTAATGTCTGTTGGTGCTTACGGTATGAGTATGAGTTCCAATTACAACAGTCGTCCCCGTGCTGCCGAGGTTATGGTAGATGGTGACCACATTCATCTTATCAGGGAGCGCGAGTCTGTGGAGGAATTAATTACTAACGAAAGAATTTTGCCATAGTTGGTACGTGAGAGAAGACTGAAATATTGCTCAGTAAGTGACAGGATAACGATGGTTCTTTTGTAAGGCCTATTATCTTTTTAAATTCTGATACCGTATCAAAACAACCCGTTACAGCAAAAGAATCGTAGCAAGTCCTAGGAAAATAAAAAATCCACCGCTGTCGGTTACGGCAGTAATCATTACGCTGGAACCTTTGGCTGGATCACGCCCGAGTTTATGAAGTGTTAGCGGAATCAGCACTCCCAATAATGCCGCTAGAAGAAAATTTAATGCCATCGCCATAGTCATTACTAAACTAAGGGAGATGCTGTGATAAATTAAGAAGGCAAACAATCCAACTACACTGCCACAAACTAGACCATTAACAGCACTTACGCCTATTTCCTTAGTAAATAATTTGCGTGCATTGCTGACATTAAGTTGTCCTAAAGCAAGGGCACGTACGATCATGGTAATGGTTTGGTTACCAGAGTTTCCGCCGATACTAGCAATAATTGGCATTAGTGCCGCTAACGCTACCAATTTTTCGATGGAGCCCTCAAATACGCCAATTACACGGGAGGCAATAAATGCTGTCACTAGATTTAAAGCTAGCCAAATCCAACGGTTCTTTACACTCTTCCATACTGGTGCAAATAAGTCTTCTTCTTCGCGTAAGCCTGCTAGATGCAACGCTTCATTTTCTGATTCCTCACGGATGAAGTCCATAACTGCGTTTACGGTAACGCGCCCCAACAATTTACCATTCATATCTACCACTGGGGCAGAAACAAGATTATAACGTTCGAATGCATGCGTTGCTTGCTGTGCTTTTTCATCTGGGTGAAGCTTCATCATTTTTGTTAACATCACCGCTGAAACTTCAGCATCAGTATCACTCACCAGTAAACGATTTACTGGGAGCACACCCTTGAGTTTTTCATCTCGATCTACTACGTAAAGTTGATCAGTATGGTCGGGCAGTCCTTCTAAGCGGCGCAGGTAGCATAAAACAACTTCTAGTGTTACATCTTCGCGGATAGTTACCATATCAAAATCCATCAGTGCTCCCACTGCATCTTCTGGATAGGAAATAGCCGAGCGTAACTGCTCTCGTTCCTCCGTCGGCAGCGTCTGAAACAGATCATCAAGAACATTGCGCGGCAGATCGGGGGCTAGATCAGCTATTTCGTCGGCATCTAGTAGCTCTGTCGCAGCTACTAGTTCCCCGCTATCCATAGTGGCAATAAGTGTTTCGCGTACTGCATCTGAGGTTTCTAACAGAATCTCACCGTCTCGCTCTGCCTTGACCAAATCCCAGATCATGAGGCGGTCTTCAAGGGGAAGGGCTTCCAAAATATAGGCAATGTCAGCGGGATGGAGCTTGTCGAGCAGGCCTTGTAGTTCTAACAGGTCTTGTTTATGCGCCAGAGATTTGTCTAATTCCTGGTGCGGAAACTCCTGCATTTGTACGAAACCTTCTACGAGTTTGTACTTGCTCAGTAGATATATCACTCGCTGCAAGTTTTGTTGCAGGTTTTTAGTTTCGAGGTCGTTGTGATTGTTTGTTCCAGTCATGGTAAGTTGTTACAGTGACGACACAAAATTGTGAAATTGTAAGGAAATTCAAGAGATACGTCGAATATTTATTATGAGAAAAAAGGTTAGCAGAGAGTATGCGCCATACCAACAAGAAAACCAGAAAAAATATTCAAGGAATTCTTGAAGAGGCCATTCTGCTGAGAATGATATCTGATTTTTTCAGCAGCCACGGGGTATTGCGATTTCGGTCATAGAATCTCGGGTTAGGAATCATAGCAGCAAGGCGAGCAGATTGCTTTGCAGAAATCGATGAGGTGGACACATTGTAATAATATTGGGCGGCAGCTTCAGCACCGAACACGTCGTTGCCCCATTCAATCACATTTAAATAAATTTCCAGAATCCGACGTTTGGTCATTACATTTTCTAGCATCAAAGTAATGATAGCTTCTTCCATCTTACGCCAAGGTGTTTTTTTATTTGAGAGAAATAGGTTCTTTGCAAGTTGTTGGCTGATAGTGGAGCCACCTGCAATAAATTTACCCATTTCTAGGTTCTTCTTATAGGCTTTCTGTATTGCCTTAAAATCAAAACCTTTATGTTCCAGAAATTTGGCATCCTCAGAAGCTATAACGGCGCGTTTTAGATTAGGAGAAATGAGTTCGTAAGATACCCACTTATTGTGTAACTTTATTTCAGCATTAGGATTCTTCTTTTGTAATATATATAGCCGGTGCTGCATGAAAGCGCTGGTAGACGGATTGTAGAAATTCCAATAAACAACATGGCAGAGTATCCATATTTGATAGAAAAAAACTAGACAGAATAGAAAGAGGAGAATTCTCCAGGGCCAATACCTGCGAGGTTTTATCACTTATTTCTCATATTATTCTAAATGTTTAATTTTTTGACTTAGCATCTCAATCAATGGCTTGGTTTTAGGCCTCACCCCACGCCATATGAAGAACGATTCTGCGGCCTGCTCCACCAGCATACCGATGCCATCAGACAGATGTGTTGCGCCTTCTTGTCGAGCAAATTGCAAAAAGGGAGTATTCCTATTGCCGTACATTATGTCGTATGCAAGCGATTCAGTGGAGAATATGCCCAGCGGCAATGATAGCGCTTTACCGATAAGGCTAGCGGAGGTGGCGTTGATTATAAGGTCAAATTCCTTCCCAGAAATCTCTGCATAATTACTAGATACAATATTTTTATACGAAGAGAATTGTTGCCGTAATCTATGTGCTTTTTGTACGGTACGATTTGAGATTACTAGCATGCGTGGTTCTTGTTTCAGCAATGGCAGCATTATGCCGCGAGCTGCACCACCTGCACCACATAGCAGCACCCGCTTGGCCGTAATAGCGAAGCCTAGATTGTCTACAATATCGCGTATTAGTCCAGTTCCATCAGTGTTGTCACCGTATATTTTGTCGTTATCAAACACTAGTGTATTAACTGCTTGTGCAGCAATTGCTTGTTCAGTTAGCTGGTTTGAAATTTTGTAAGCTTCAACCTTGAATGGGACAGTTACGTTCATACCCTTTCCGCCATTTTGCCGAAAAACTTCTGTTGCTGTTACGAAACCATTCAGTGGGGCAAGTATGGTTTTATAACATATGTCCTGCCCAGTCTGTTTTGAGAACTCGGCATGGATAAGCGGCGATTTGCTGTGGGTGATAGGGTTACCAATGACGGCGTAAGTATCAGTCATATGTGAAATAATTAGAGTTAAATATGGCAGTATTAATTAAAGGCGCTAACTTACTTTAATTATTTGCTCATCAGCTCATCCGAGCGGGTAAACACCCAGGTGCGTGTAATGTGTAAGATGTCGGTGTCTCGACTAATATCAGGAGGGAAAGGAGCAAATCCATTTTGCCCAGCAAGTTTAACGATATTTATAGCTGCTTCATCCAGAATTTTCTTTCCTGACGAGCGATTTATTTCAATCGATTCCAGATTACCGTCTGCCATAATGCCAACGGTGAGTTGTAAATGTCCATAAAGCCTATCTCGTTTGGCAGCTTCAGGATAATTTAGGTTCCCAATACGTTCCACCTTAACACGCCAGTCTTCGACATAGCGTGCAAAACGGTATTCTTTCGTACGAGCGCCGATGAACTTTCGTTTTGGACGCTTCTGATAAGCCTCATAATCTTTGGCAATCTGCGCCTCTAAGCGAATGATTTCACGGCTGCGCTGAATCAAGTCGAAGGCATCCGGGATTTTCTTTGCTTGTTCTGACTTCTCCAAACGAGAGTTGGATTGATGAATACTTTGCTTACTATTGACAGCGGTCATTAGCTTTTTTGCTTCCTGCTCAAGTTGCTTCGTTTTTTGTTTGGCTTTGGTTACATCAATTGATTGCTTGTGCTTAGGAGATAGTGGAAAAGGTGTCTTGGCGCGACGGTTGTCGTCGGTATTGCCACCACCGTCCAAATTAGCTTGTGCCAGCGTATCTGCTTTGTATGGTTTTGATATGGATTTACTATTTACTAGTACTACTTCTAGTGGTGTAATCGCATTTTCAATCTTTGGAGTTGGAAGTTTGAAGGTAACACCGAATAGCACAACTGCATGAAAAATAATAGATATGAATATAGCCACATCCAAACGTGATGATGGATCAAATATCCAGCTGCGGAATGCGGCGAGATTAAAATCTGGCATATTTGCTGTGGCAGTCAATGTACTAAGTATATTCTAGGAGATTTAAACTGGAAATGTGCTAAGTCCTACTTATTGTAGGCAACAATGGTGTGCTTGTCACATTGTGTCAGCCTCCACTTCATTCTTCCAGTTTTTTGATGAACCTTGCGTTAACAGAGAGATCCAACAAATCAACCCGTAATATTTCTAATTCGACATGGGTTTCTAGAAACATTTCTGGCAAAGAGGGCACTCTTGTTGCCAGTGGTAGGCGATCTAATTTTACAAGATTTTCCTTGATTACTTGTGCACTAGTAGTGCTAATTTTTTCTTGTAACAGCCAACGCAAACACCAATACCGTTCCATGTTGCGTTGGAATTCACTGTAGGCTTCATAAGTTTCCTCGAATTCTCTCATTGATGATAATAGACTACTACACCCTTTGGGATAAGGTGGCGTCTCACTTCTCATTAGTGCAATTAATTGTCTCTGATTAATAAGGTCGACATAGCGGCGCATTGGAGAACTGAACCAAGCATACTGTGAGACACCTAGACCCTGATGTGGAGCAGGAGAAGTACTCATTCTTACTTTTCCGCTACTTTGGTTACGATAGATTCCAGTAACACCGCCGTTAGCTAACAGCTTTCCCCATTCAGTGTTAACAAAGATCATTAATTCTGACACTAACTTATCTATTGGTGAATCACGTCGTCGCTCGTTAATGGTGACATTACCTTCCTTAATACTGAATCCATAGTCAATTTTTTCGTTGTTACTATCATTAGCTTTACCGCGAGAAGTTTCCATTTTACGAGCGAAATTCCACAGAGTTTTTAACTCTTGTCCAAAGACACAATCAAGGCTGTTTTTCTCTAAGGTATATTCATTAAAATGCTCTACAAGCGTGTCATATCGCAGATTAGCAGCAATTTTCACTTGTTCAATACAACTGTGCGTAGTGGTAACGGTGAAATCATCGGAAACGTTAAGATACATTGAAAGTGCGGGACAAAGTCGTCCTTCGCCCAGCGTGTAGTGGTGTATCACAGTTTCTGGAAGCATGGTAATTTTATTGCCAGGTAAATAGACGGTAGAAAGTCGCTGTGCAGCTACAATATCCAGGGGTGATCTCGGCATAATTCCTAGAGCAGGTGCGGCAATATGTATACCGATACGGAAACTACCGAGAGATAGAGGAGTGACAGAAAAAGCATCATCAATTTCCGTGGTAGCGGCATCGTCGATACTAAAAGCTACTACCTTCGCTATAGGTAAGTCAGCTAGATCACTCATTTCTGTACATGTATCTAGTACGTCAAAACCTACTCCTTTCGGGAAATATTCCAGCAAGAATCGGTTGAGATGGTAATCGTGAGAAGAGGGTATGGCGCCACATTTTTCCAACAGATTTGGTAAATTTAGCTTGGATGAAGCACAAGCTTCATCTAGTGCCTTCCATTCAACTGTACTCTTGTCAGGTTTATATAAAAGATCTGGTAACAATGGCTTGAATTCTTCTGGTAGAATAAACGCCCCTAGAAGATGAGCATAGCGCGTTTGTTGTTCTACCTGGCGGCGTTTCTTTTCCTGACCCGCAAGAGCCGCCTTAAGAGCACTAAGTGGCGCGGCTTTATAACGCCCCCTCCCTTTTTTGTAAAAATACATTGGGGCACTATGAAGTTTAATTAGAATTGCTGCAGCTTCTACTGGACTGGGTGAGTAACCAAAATACTCTGTGGCCAAGGCATCGCTAAAAAACTCCTCATCGCAAACGCTACATTCCCAAAGAAAATTTAAATCTAATTCGTCCGCCACTTTTTTCGTGCAATCCATGAATTCAGACAAAATTGGTTTATCAAATCGTAGTAATACCGAAGAAATTTTAATTTTTGAGCGTTTACCATGGGGTGCTTCCACTTGTAGCGAGGTCATGTTGTTTGAAAGAATTGTACCTACTTTAAAAGTACCTCTCTCCTCATAAAAAACGTTCATAGGTCCTTTCTTGTAGGTGCGAATATAGAATGTGACTTGAGTTGACGAAGCGAGGGGATTAATTGTTTCGTCATAAGTAATATTATAACTCTAAAAGTGAATTTACTTACTATCTCGAGATCAGTTGGCAACGATTAGGCAACGGGTTAAATAGTTTGTTTGTATACGTAGTGTAGAAGATTGAAAAAAATCAATAGTAGATGGTCGAAGTTAGTTTATATTTGTTTCCAGTTATAAAACCGTCTTTATGTAGTTAGAGATTTCCTGCGCGGTCCGATTTTGAAGTGGTGGTGCAGATAGCGGGCTAGTTTTTTACTTGATACCCCTAAAAGCATCCTTAGGTAAGATGTTCCACGATTTTAAATATTGCTTTTAGATGCCTACATTTCATCTTACTTTAGGCAATCATGCGTGCAATCTTTGTAATACAATGACCAATTTTTTAGTGATTGTATTTGAAGATTGGCGGACTTCCAAATATATGGTTTGCGCATGATTTAACGCAGCATTATCTATGCAGCCATGATTAATTTCACACTTGATCAGTTAGTACATTTAATAAGCTAAGCAATTAAATATAAAACAATAAAGTATTAATATATCTTGATGACCCCTGAACTAATAACACTCATGTTATCAACTATTGCTATTAGTTGTTTACATACGGCAACAGGTCCTGATCATTATTTGCCATTTATTGTATTGTCGCGGTCACAAAAATGGTCGATTACGAAAACTATTATTATTACTATCACGTGTGGTATTGGACATATTCTTAGTTCGGTAGGTGTTGGGTTAATTGGGGTTGTATTGGGGTGGCAGTTATCCAACCTATCTTGGTTTGAAGGACACCGCGGAGATATTGCGGCGTGGTGTTTATTTGGTTTTGGAGTTGCTTATTTATTATATGGGTTGTGGAAGGCAAACAAAAATAAGCCACATAAGCACTTTGATGTAATAGATGAAAGTGTATATGTTTACGAACATTGTCATGGTGACATTGTTGCACCTAAAAGCCGAGTAAAAGTTACACCATTAGTTCTGTTCGCTATTTTCGTAATGGGGCCAACTGAACCCTTACTTCCATTATTATTCTATTCGGGCACACAGCGCTCTTACCTGGAAGTTATAGTAATAATTATCGTTTTTGCGCTATGCACTGTATTAACGATGTTAACTATGGTGTTATTAGGTATATATGGCTATTCATTTTATGATACAGAAAAATTAGAAAGGTATGTTCACGCAATTGGAGGTTTGGTTATAACTATATGCGGTACTGGAATGCTCTTTTTGGGCTGGTAAATACAAGAGTCTATTCATTTCCTATAGATTGAGTTTTTGAGATTAGTACATCCTATTTTAAAGAGATATGGAAACGAAAGAATGGAAATTTAACATTAGGCAGAAGGTAGACTCAATGAGTAACTAAGTTACGGTATCAGAAAAAACAGTATATTTTATTGCGGAAAAATTTGGTTTGATGAATAAACATTTTAGGAAAACTGTCGAGGAATTGATGATGGAAAACTAAGGATCGAGTTTGAAACTGGAATCTTTGTGGTAGTTGCTGTGCAGGGATCTACCATATTATGGATAGTGAGATCTTAGGGGATACCTGGACCATTCCCTATAACTATCAAGTTTTAGCTTGTCATCTTGTTTTGTTCAATTAGTGCATAGGCCGAATGATTATGGATGGACTCAAAATTTTCTGATTCCACCATATAGGCGTCAATTCGTGCATCTTTGTTTAATTCTATAGCCACATCGCGTA